>Ga0316605_10000540_pt1 | contig 26021 bp, 25 predicted proteins | sample OWC_soil_day20_n_FD_207666 | JGI IMG/M metagenome (GOLD analysis project Ga0316605, IMG submission 207666) | Wetland soil microbial communities from Old Woman Creek delta, Ohio, United States - OWC_soil_day20_noCT | ecosystem: Environmental > Terrestrial > Soil > Wetlands | place: USA: Ohio...
CGGTTCCGCATCCTCACCTTCGACAGCCGCGGCCAGGGCCGGTCCGACGCCCCGGAGGCGGGGCCCTATCCCACAGCCCTGCTGGCGGCGGAGGCCTGGGAGCTGTTCCAGCTCCTGGGTGTGCGCCGCCCGTGGCTCGTGGGGCTCTCCAACGGCAGTGCCATGAGCCTGGAGCTGCTCGCCACCCACCCGGACGCTTTCCCTGGAGCGGTGCTCACCAGCGCCATGCCCCGGTTCGACTTCGCCATGGGTCTGAAGGCCGAGCACTGGGCCCGCTGCCTGGAGGTGGGCGGGCCGCTCATGCAGTTCGACGCGGTGGCGCCCTTCCTCTGGGGCGACGCCTTCCTGGAGGCCCGGCACGGCGTGCTGCGGGCCTACCACCAGGTGGTGACCGGCGCGGACCGGCCCCAGCACGGCAACCTGCACCAGATCCGGGGCACCCTGGGCTGGGACATCCGGGACCGTCTGGCCCGAATCCAGGCGCCGGTGCTGCTCCTGAGCGGGGCCGAGGACCTGCTGACGCCCCCCTGGAAGTGCCTGGAGACGGCCCGGGGCATCGCCCGCAGCCGCTTCGAGGTGGTGCCCGGGATCGGCCACGCCTACCCGGTGGAGAGCCCGAAGGCGTTCGTGGCCCGGGTCAGGGCCTTCGTTGACGATGTGCAAGGGGATTTGGACGAACGGGGATTCTGACCTATCCTGTCTGCAATCCCGAGCCACTCCTGACTCGCCCTACCCCCGAGGTGACCTATGGCCACCCCTTCTCAGCCTCCGGTTGCCTTGAGCTTGCAAGAGCTCAAGGAACTGTCCATCGGCAAGCTCGCCGAGCTGGCCAAGGAACTGGACATCGACAGCCCGCTCTCGATGCGCAAGCAGGAGCTGGTGTTCCGGGTGCTGCAGGCCCAGGCCGAGCGCGAAGGGCAGTTCTTCGCCGAGGGCGTGCTGGAGGTGCTGCCGGAGGGCTTCGGCTTCCTGCGCAGCCCCGACCAGAACTACCTCGCGGGCCCTGAGGACATCTACATCTCGCCCAGCCAGATCCGCAAGTTCAACCTGCGCACCGGCGACACGCTGTCCGGCATGATCCGCGCCCCGAAGGAGGGCGAGAAGTTCTTCGCCATGCTGCGGGTGGACGCGGTCAACTTCGATCCGCCCATGACGGCCAAGGAGCGGCTCCACTTCGACGACCTGGTGCCCCTCTACCCCAAGCACCATCTGCGCATGGAGCGGGATGCCCAGGAGCTGAGCACCCGCGTCATGGACCTCATGACGCCCCTGGGCAAGGGCCAGCGCGCCCTCATCGTGGCCCCGCCGCGCACGGGTAAGACGGTGCTGCTGCAGAACATCGCCAACTCCATCACGGCCAACCATCCGGAAGTATTCCTCATCGTGCTGCTCATCGACGAGCGGCCGGAAGAAGTCACTGACATGGAGCGCAGCGTGAAGGGCGAGGTGGTATCGAGCACCTTCGACGAGCCCGCCACCCGCCACGTCCAGGTGGCCGAGATGGTCATCGAGAAAGCCAAGCGCCTCGTCGAGCACAAGAAGGACGTGGTGATCCTGCTGGATTCGATCACGCGCCTGGGCCGGGCGTACAACACCGTGGTGCCCCCCAGCGGCAAGGTGCTTTCCGGCGGCGTGGACAGCAATGCCCTCCAGCGGCCGAAGCGCTTCTTCGGCGCGGCGCGCAACATCGAGGCGGGTGGCAGCCTCACCATCATCGCCACGGCGCTCATCGAGACCGGCAGCCGCATGGACGACGTGATCTTCGAGGAGTTCAAGGGCACGGGCAACAGCGAGATCGTGCTGGACCGCAAGCTCAGCGACAAGCGCATCTTCCCGGCCATGGACATCCAGAAGTCCGGCACGCGCAAGGAAGACCTGCTCATCGAGCCCGCCAAGCTCGCCAAGATCTGGGTGCTGCGGAAGATCCTCGGCGCCAGCGGCCCCAGCGAGAGCATGGAGCTGCTCGTGGATCGCCTGGGCAAGGCCAAGACCAACGACGAGTTCCTGGCGAACCTGCAGGAGCCGCCCCCGCGGCGCTGAGGCCCCCGGCGGGAGCCGCGCGCTCCCGTTCCCGATCCGACACCCAAGCCGGGCTGAGCCCAGGCGTCAGCTGACGATGGAGGGCCCTTGGCCGAATCCTGCGCGCCGAATGAAGCCGTGTCTTCCGCCCGCAACCCCGGGGTCGACCTGCTGCGCGGGCTCTCCATCGTGCTCGTGGTGCTGCACCACGTGGGCCTGAGGATCCCCCTGAAGCAGGGCGTGCTCGCGGCCTTCCTGCCCAAATGGCTGCTCAACGCGATGATCTACAACGGCTACGAGGCCGTCTTCATCTTCTTCGTGATCTCGGGGTTCCTCATCGCGTCCAACTCGATCTCGCGTTGGGGCAGCCTCGCCGGCCTCCACGTCCGGAACTTCTACACCCGCCGCGCCGCCCGCATTCTCCCCTGCCTGGTCGTGCTGGTGGCCGTGCTCAGCCTGCTGCATGCCCTCGGCGCGAAGGACTACGTCATCGCCCGCGCCCAGCAGTCCCTGCCGCGGGCCGCCCTGTCAGCGTTCGGACTGCACCTGAACTGGTACGAAGGCCAGGTGGGCTACCTTCCGGGCAGCTGGGACGTGCTCTGGTCCCTCTCCATCGAGGAGGTCTTCTACCTGGGCTTCCCCCTGGTGTGCCTGGGCCTGCGCCGAAAGGGCGTTCTCCTGGCCTTCCTGGCCCTCCTCGCCCTCTCCCTGCCCGCCACGCGGGCGGCCCTGGCAGGAAACGAAATCTGGCAGGAGAAGGCCTACCTGCCCGGCATGGCGGGCATCGCCATGGGCGTGCTGGGGGCCCTGCTCGCGGATCGCGTCCGCCAGCCGAAACGGTGGATCCAGCGCCTCTGCGGGGCGCTGGGCGGCGCGGGGCTGGTCGGCGTGCTGTGTTTCGAGGGCCGGATCTGGCGCCTCATTGGGAACGGCACCATGCTCCTCCTCACCGCCTCTGCCCTCAGCCTCGTTCTCGCCTGCCATTGGCGGGCCAGCCGGGGCGGGCCCTGGCGCATCCCGGGCACCGGCTGGCTGGCCTCCTTTGGCCGGCTGAGCTACGAGATCTACCTCACGCACATGTTCGTGGTCCTCCTCGTGGTCCAGCGGTTCCGCGCCCAGGGCGGCGGGCTGCGCTGGGGCATCCTCTGGTACGTCCCGGCCCTCCTCCTCTCCTGGCTGCTGGGCTGGCTCGTGGCGCGGTACGTCTCCCTCCCGGCGGAGCAGTGGCTGCGCCGGAAGCTGGGTCGTGGCGCGGGGGAGTCCAGGTGGGCGGGGGTGGTCGCCGAGGAAGGACAGGCCTAGCTCCTGGCCCGAGGAAGTCGTCCGGGGCCTTTCCCGCGGCCCGGGTTAGACTGGAAGGTCCTGAGAAAGCCGCCCCGTGACCTTCCCCCACAGCCCCTTCCGGATCCGCGACGTCGAGGTGCCGAACCGCCTCGTCATGGCCCCGCTGCATGAGATCACGGACCAGCCCTTCCGGAAGTTCATCCGCGAGATCGGCGGGGTGGGCCTGGTGGTCTCGGAGATGATCAGCAGCGAGGCGCTGATCCGGCACGCGGTGAAGGCCGAGAAGATGATGGCGGCCACGGGCGAGCGGCCGCTCTCCATGCAGATCTCCGGTGGACGTCCCGAGGCCCTGGCTGAGGGCGCGGCGCTCTGCGAGGCCGCGGGCGCGGATCTGGTGGACCTGAACATGGGCTGCCCCGCCAGCAACGTCACCAAGGGCGGCGCGGGGTCCGCGCTGCTGCGGGACATCCGGCTGGCCGAGCGCTGCGTGTCCGGGATGGTGAAGGCCGTGAAGGTGCCCGTGACGGTGAAGATGCGGGCCGGCTGGGACGCGTCCCAGAAGGAACGCGGCGAGTTCATGGATTTCCTCCGCATGTTCGAGGCGGTGGGGGTGCAGGCCCTGGCCATCCATCCGCGCACCCGGGCCCAGCAGTACGAGGGGCACGCGGACTGGAGCATCATCGCCCGGGCGGTGGAGGCGGGCACGTCGTACCCCATCATCGGCAACGGCGATGTGAACACCGCGGCCGACGCCTTCCGCATGGTGGCGGAGACGGGCTGCGCTGCCGTGATGATCGGACGGGGCGCGCTCTACAATCCCTTCCTGTTCCGCCAGGTGCTGGATCCGGATTTCGGGGTCACCACGGAGATGCGCATCGACGCCACCCTGCGGCTCTTCCAGATCCTGCTGGACCTGCTGGAGCCCCGGGAGGCCCTGCACAAGATCAAGAAGATCGGGGCCTGGTTCACCAAGGGCGTGCCCGGCGGCCACGGCTTCCGCCAGAACCTGCACGCCGCCAGCGATCCCCAGGCCCTCATGGCCGCCATCGACGCGCTGAGGCATCAGGCGGCCTGACTTCGCCACAGATGAACCTGGATGAACTCAGATGGGCATGGGCCCTCACGCGTGTTCATCCATGGCTGGCTTCCTGGTTTGTTGGTGATTCAGCGGCGGCGTCCACCGCCGCCGAAGATGGAGCCCATGACGCCCCGGATGATCTGGCGGCCGATGGAGCTGCCGGCGGCGCGGATGACACTCTTGCCGAAGGCCTCGATCATGCTGTCGGAGCGCCGCGCAGGCTCCTTCGAAGCCTTGGCCGCTTCCTTCGCCTGGGCCTCGGCGGCCTCCTGCTTCATGGCCTCCTCGGCGCGGGCCTTGAGCTTCTCGAAGGCGCTCTCCCGGTCCACGGCCTGCTCGTAGTGACCCGCCAGCACGGAGGCCTGGATGACCTGCTGCCGCTCCGCGGGGGTGATGGGCGCGAGCCGGCTTTGGGGCGGGCAGACGAAGGCCCGCTCCACGATGCCGGGGCGGCCCTTCTCGTCCAGGAAGGACACCAGGGCCTCGCCCACGGCGAGCTCGGTGATGGCGGTGGCCACGTCGAGGCCGGGGTTGGCGCGGAAGGTCTCCGCGGCGGCCTTCACGGCCTTCTGGTCCCGGGGCGTGAAGGCCCGCAGGGCGTGCTGCACGCGGTTGCCCAGCTGGCCCAGCACCTTCTCGGGAATGTCGAGGGGATTCTGGCTCACGAAGTAGACGCCCACGCCCTTGGAGCGCACCAGGCGCACCACCTGCTCGATCTTGTCCAGCAGCGCATCCGGCGCATCGTTAAAGAGCAGGTGCGCCTCGTCGAAGAAGAAGGCCAGCTTGGGCTTCTCGGGGTCGCCCACCTCGGGCAGCCGCTCGAAGAGCTCCGACAGCAGCCAGAGCAGGAAGGTGGCGTAGAGCTTCGGCGCGTTGATGAGCTTGTCGGCGGCGAGGATGTTGATGACGCCGTGACCCTTGGCGTCGGTCTGCACGAGGTCGTCGAGATCAAGTGCGGGCTCGCCGAAGAAGGCCTCGGCGCCCTGGCTCTCGAGTTCCAAAAGCCCGCGCTGGATGGCGCCGATGCTGGCCGTGGAGACATTGCCGTACTGGGTCTTGAACTCGGCGGCGTGGTCGCCCACGAACTGCAGCATGGCGCGCAGATCCTTGAGGTCCAGCAGCAGCAGGCCGTTGTCGTCGGCGATCTTGAACACCAGGTTCAGCACGCCGCCCTGGGTGTCGTTGAGGTTCAGCAGCCGCGCGAAGAGCAGGGGCCCCATGTCGCTCACGGTGGTCCGCACCGGGTGGCCCTGCTCGCCGTAGAGATCCCAGAAGGCCACGGGGAAGCCCGCGTATTCGAAGCCCTCGAGCTTCAGCTGCTCGACGCGCTCCGCCACCTTGGGGTTGTCGCCCCCGGGCTGGCAGATGCCGGGCAGGTCACCCTTCACGTCCGCCAGGAACACCGGCACGCCGATGGCCGAGAAGCGCTCGGCCATCGTGCGCAGGGTCACGGTCTTGCCGGTGCCGGTGGCGCCCGCCACGAGCCCGTGGCGGTTGGCCATGCGGGGCAGCAGGACCAGGTCGGAGGGGCCTTTGGCGATCAGCAGGGGCTCGGTCATGGGGGCCTCGGAGAAGGGAGGGGCGGGAAACGGGTCAGGCCGGCCCGAGGGCGATGGCCTCTTCCAGCACGAAGGCGGCGTCCTGAGTCTTGGGGGCCCGGCGGATGAGGCAGGCCTCGGCGGGGCAGCGCTCGCAGTAGAGGCGGCCGCAGGGATCCACGTGGGTGTGCACCTCGCCCTCGATGTTCTCCTCCTCCAGGGCCTTCTTCCCGAATGTCTCGCAGAGGTCGTGGGCCTGGCGCACGGGGTAGAACTCCGGCACCACGATGTGGACATCCACGTGCGTGTAGCGGCCGCTGCGGAAGGTGCGCATCTCGTGCACGGCGATGATGTCCCAGGTGCGCACCCGGTTCATGGAGGCCAGCACCTTGCCCAGCACGTCCGGGTCCTCCATGTCGAGCAGGGCCTGGGAGGACTCCTTGACCAGCCGGAAGCCCGTGCGGGCCAGCAGCAGGCCCACCACCATGGCCATGACCGGATCCAGCCACTTGATCCCTGTGAGCTTCACGGCGATGAGGCCTGTGACGATGCCCACGGTGGTCCAGAAATCCGACAGGATGTGGTGGCCGTCGGCCTCCAGCGCCTTGGAGCGCTTCTTCCGCCCCTGGGTGAGGAGGAACCAGCCCAGCAGCCCGTTGAGGCCGCCCGCCAGGAGGTTCACCGCGAGGCCGCGGCCGAGGTCCTTCAGCTCCACGCCGTAGATCAGGCCCTTGGCCGCCTCGAACAGGATGAAGACGGAGGCCAGCGAGATGAGGCCCCCCTCGAAGGCGGCGCTGAAATGCTCGATCTTCCCGTGGCCGTAGGGATGTTCCTTGTCGGCGGGCTTGCCCGCGAAGATCACAGCGCCCAGCGCGAACACGGCGGCGACGACGTTCACGATGCTCTCGATGGCGTCGGACTTCAGCGCCACGGAGCCGGAGAGGACGTACGACAGGTATTTCAGGCCCAGGACGCAGGCCCCGGCGAGGATCGAGAGCGTCGCGATGCGGATCCTGGAACGTTGCTCGATGAGCTCGGCGGACATGGGCACTCCGGCCATCAGCGTATCAGCCGAGGTCTTCGAAGAGGCCGCGCTGCACCCCATTCCCGGGATCGGCGGGGAAGGGGAAGGTCGCCGCGGGGGCCCAGGGCCGGTCCGGATCGAAGGGTCCGGGCGGAGGCAGCTCCGGCGGCAGCCAGCGGAGCGCGGGGGCCGGCTGGGTCTGGGCGAGGAGCGTCTGGGCGCCCGCTTCGGGCGGGACCGCCGGCACCCGGAGCAGGGCCACGGGCGGGTGGTTCAGGGAATCCGGCCAGGCGGGCGGCTGCAGGGTGCGGGCCTCCAGGGGCACGGCGTCCCGGGGATCGGCGGCCAGGCCGGGCGTGAAGGCGCCGGGCGCCGGGGGGAGGGGCAGGCTGGCCCGCCACGGCAGGCCTTCCCGCAGCGCCTGGCGGCCCAGCAGGGCGGCCACCTGGAAGTCGCTGCAGGCCCCCAGGTGGATGGGCGTGCGGAGGCGTTCCTCCAGCAGGGCGCGGAGGGCCCGCAGCTGGCCGAGGACCAGGGGCCAGGTGCCTCCGGCGCGGAGGAACTCGGCGCCGCCCACCAGGGAGAGGCGCCAGCCCACGGCGCGGCGGGCGAAGGGCAGGTCCACCCAGGCCTCTGAGGCCATGCGCTGGGCGAGGCCCCGCTCGGCGGCGCCCTGCGCCTCGGACATGGCGGCCACCAGGGCCTCGCCCGAGGCCAGGGCGGACAGGGCGCCCAGGGCGAGGGTGGCCTCGCCCCACAGCCATCCCGCGGGAACCTCGTCCCCGGGCGCCGTGGGTCCCAGGTCGGGCAGCCGCCAGACGGGGCCGGTACGGGGCACCCAGCCGACGACGCCCTGGCGCCAGAGGTCGCCCAGTGGGCCTTCGGGCATGTCCGGCGCGTGGACCCAGCCCCGGAAGGCGCCTCCAGGCAGCTGGGCGGCGATCTCCGGGGGCAGGTGGAGGCTCAGGCGGGGGATGGCCGTGATGGCCTCCCACCAGCCCTGGCGGGACTCCGGCGGCAGAGCCTGCATCCAGGCGGGAGGGTGGTCCCAGACGAGGCCGAAGCCCCCGGGCAGCAGGGAGACCAGGTTCATGAGCCGGGCCAGGGCGCGGCCCGGGGCGGCGTGGACAGAGGCCAGGCCCTCATCCAGGAACCGGGCGCCGGCCCAGCCGGCCCAGGGGCCGTCCGGCGCGGACCGCAGAAGAAATCCCCGTCCCTCGGTGCCGGTCATGGCGCCCCCAGGGCGGTGGGAGCGGGGGCGAACAGGGGCCGTCCGGCGCCGCCGGGGGTGAACGCATCGGACCAGCGGCTCCGCAGGAGGCGGGCGGCCTCCCGGGCGGCGGCGAGATCATCCCTCCCCTGGAGCCGGAGCCCCAGCCAGGCCGCCGACAGGAAGCAGCCGGTGCCCCGCCGCTCGCCGGGCAGCCGGGGCGCCGCATCCAGGGCCTGGAGGCCCTCGGCGGTGGCCCAGAGGTCCTGCACCTCGTCGCCGGCGGCATGGCCGCCCTTGAGCCAGACCGCGGCGGCGCCGGCTTCCAGCCAGGGCGTGGTCAGGGCCTCGGGCGTGGCGGAGCGCATCGCGTCGGGGGGCAGGTTCGCGAAGGCCGCGGCCTCCCCCCGGTTGGGGCTTACCACCCAGCCGCCCATGGGCAATAGGTCCGAAGCCATGCGGCGCAGGTCTTCGCCGTCATGGAGCCCCACGCCGGCGCTGGGGGCCAGGATGGGATCCCAGATGCGCACCGGCGGGGCCAGGTGGCGCAGCGTGGCGCAGAGACGGCGGAAGGCGGGCGGTTCCAGGGCGCAGAGGCTGAGCTTGGCGCCCCAGCGGCCCACGAGGTGCGGCGCCAGGGTCTCCACCCGCTGCACCGGATCCATGGAGGGCGGCTCGATGCGGCTGCAGGCCAATCCGTTCTGGAGGGTCTCGGCCAGGCTCACGGCCATGGGCAGGCAGCCCAGGTCGGCGAGGGTCAGGGCGTCTCGCAGCAGGCCCGCGCCGGCGGACGGATCCATGCCGCCCAGGCAGAGGGCGAGCGGCGGGGCGCTGAGGCGGGGGGCATCCATGGCGAACCCTCAGGATGCCACAGGTTTCGCCTCACACCCTCCGGTCGGAATCCACGATCTCGGTGACCCGCAGGCCCAGGCTGTCCTCCAGCACGGTCACCTCGCCGCGGATCAGCACCCGGTCCTTGCAGAGCACGTCCATGGGCTCGCCGGCGCTCTTCTTGAGCTCCACGAGGGAGCCGGCCTCGAGGTCGAGCAGCTCGCGGATGGTCATGCGGGTCTGGCCCAGCTGGATCTCCATCCGGAGCGGGGTGTCGATGAAGGGCATGAGGTCGACGACCACCTGCTCGAAACTGAGCACGCGATCATTCTCGATCCGATCCCCCCGCTTGGCCATGTCGCTCCCGTCGGTCCTGTCAAAGCATGGACCCAGGCTCCCGGCACCGCAACGGCCGTGCCAGGAGTCCCCGGTTCACTGCTGGATGGCCCAATCCACGATGAGCACGCTCTTGATGGGGCGCTTGGGTTTCTTGTGCTTGGGGTCTTCCTTTTCGCCCGGTTTGGGCGGGTGGGGCCTGAACTGTTCGTTGAGCTTGTCTTTGATCTCCTTGCGCAGGGTCTCGCGGGATTCGGCGTCGGAGGCTTCCTCCACGCTCTTGCCCGACAGCACGCCCAGCACGATGGACTGGATGAGGCTCTTCTCCGCGGAGGGCTTCTCGCCCGACACCAGCTTTCCCAGCTCCGTGTCGCAGAACAGGATGTTCAGTTCGCAGCGGAGGAAGGCGTTCCGCCTCGGGCCCGTGAGGTTCAGGGTCCGGGTCAGCACCATGACAGGGGAGGCTTCGGCCCCGTGGCCCTCCTTCACCTCGCCAAGGTCTTCGCAATCTTCTGAATCGACCCCCTCATGGGCCGGGTCCGCGGCTGCCGCCTGGGCATGCGCCTCCTCGGCCTTCAGCTTCTCGGCGGCCTCCGCCGCCTTGGCCGCGGCTCGCTTCTTCAGATACCACCAGGTGCCTGCGCCACCGCCCCCAAGCACCGCCACGGCGGCCACGATGATGATGATGAGCTTCAGCAGGCTCTTCTTCTGGGCGGGAGCATCGTCGGACATCGGAACCTCGTCGGATAACCCTTCATCGGATCGGCCCCGGCCGACCCTGAATTGCGGCAGGCTGCGTCGAGGCCAGGAAAGGCGTATGCACAGCGTAATGGGGATTTTCCGGGTGGCCCAGGCTGCAGATGCCCTGAGGAGCTGTCTCCAGGCATTCTGGCTAAGCCATGGAAATAACCTGACAAAAAACACTGATGTAAAACGACAGGGCCTGTCGAAACAGGCCCCGTCGTTTCGGTAATCCGGAAGAGATCCGGATCGCTTAGATCCTACTTGCGCTTCTTGCCGCCCTTGCCGTTGACTTCATCAGCGAGCTTCTTGCCGGGCTTGAACTTGGCAACCTTCTTGGCGGCGATCTTGATGGGCTTGTTGTCGCGGGGATTGCGGCCGGTGCGGGCGCCGCGGTTGGCGACAGAGAAGGTGCCGAAGCCCACGAGGGTGACCTTGTCGCCCGCGCGCAGGGCGGCGGCGACGCCACCGAGAACCTGATCCAGGGCGGCGGCGGCCTGGGCCTTGGTGATGCCGGCCTTGTCGGCGACGGCGCTGACCAGTTCAGCCTTGTTCATGGAAACCTCCGAATTTGGGGAACTGAGTCCCCGGGTTGTGAGAAACGGAAACACCTCTGGATGGAGACGTCCGTATTTACTGGGTTTTTAAACATCAAGGACCCCGAAAGGCCGATGAACGCTGTATTTCATAAACTGCCAAGAAGCTACGCCGTGGATGCAGCGTGGTCAAGGGTTTTCTTCTCCAAAAAACGGGAGATCGGCGTCCCTGGGAGGTCTCCGCGACCATGGAACATCGAAGTGGCCGTCAATGCTCGAGACTAAGTCTCATGGATCTCGCAAATCCCCGTAGAACGCGGGATCGGGGAGCCTGAGGCCTCCTTCCTGCTGACCCGACCTATCATGGAGCGATGTCGGTCCCCTATTTCCTCACCGTGGCCTATGCCGGAGCCGGATTCCACGGCTGGCAGATCCAATCCGTGCTGCGCAGCGGGCAGGGGGAGCTCTGGAAGGCGCTCCGCGCCCTCGACCCCGAAGCGCCCATGCCCCAGGGCACGGGCCGCACCGACGCCGGTGTGCACGCCCGGGCGCAGGGGGTGCTGATCCAGGCGAACCGCGTCTGGGAGCCCTACCGCTTGCTGGCGGCGCTGAATGCCCACCTGCCGAAGGATCTCCGGGTGATGGCGGTCCAGCCGGCGCCCGAAGGCTTCTTCCCCCGCCAGCACGCCGTCGCCAAGCGCTACATCTATCGCCTCGGGCTAGGCCCGGCAGCCGATCCGTTGCTGGCCCCGATCCGCTGGCACGTGCACCAGGCCGCCCCTCTCGACCTGGAGGCCATGGCCTCCGCCGTGCCGGCGCTCCTGGGCACCCACGACTTCACGAGCTTCCGCTGCGTGGAGTGCGCGGCCAGGACGCCGGTGCGGACCCTCCACGGGATCACGCTCCAACCCGTGCCGGGCGGCCTGGACCTGGTGTTCGAGGGCACCAGCTTCCTCATGCATCAGGTGCGCATCATGACGGGCACCCTGGTCGAGGTGGGGCGCGGGCGCCGACGGGCGGATTCCCTGGGGGAGGTGCTCGCCGCCCGGGACCGGACCCGGGCCGGGCTTACGGCGCCGCCGGAGGGCCTATGCCTGGAGAAGGTCTGGTATGAGGCCCGCTGGGGCCTGGGCGAGCCCAGCCCCTTCGACGGGCGCGCTTAATCCAGGTAGAAGCCCACGCCCTGCCAGATCTTGAACTTCACCTTGCCGTCCTTGGAGGCGGCTGGATCGAACACCAGGCGCTTGGCGGCCTCGAGGCAGGCCTCGCCCGCGTCGCGGGCCTCGGGCGAATCGCCGGGCAGGCCCTGGACGAGCCGGGCGGCCAGCACGTCGCCCTTCTCGCTGATGAGCACGTTCACCACGACCACGCCCTTGGGTCGGCTGGACAGGAATCCCGAGCCCTTGAGGCGGGGCGTCGCCCGGTTGAGGTTGATGGGGCGGGCGGGAAGGATGTCTTCGCCGGGCTGGACCAGATCGCCCTCCGCCGGCACAGCGCTGGTCTTGCGGCGCAGATCCTCATTCTCGGCCTTCAGGCGGGTGGCTTCGGCCTGGGCTTCGGCGGCAGCCTGTTTGGCGTCCTGCAGCTCCTTCAGGATGGCGTCGCCGCCGCCCTGGTTCTCCTTGAGGGTGGCCCGCAGCTGCTCAACCTCCTTGTGGGTCGCATCGATTTCGGCGCGGGTCAGATCCCGGGCCTTGCGGGCCGCGGCGAGCTCCTGCTGCAGGTCGGCGGTGGCCGCCAGGCGCTGCTTCAAGTCGTCCCGCTCCTCCGTGAGGCGCTTCACCTGGGTCTCAAGCTGGGCGACCGTGGGCTTCTTCGCGGCGGCGAGCGGCAGGGTGATCAGCAGCAGGGAGAGGGCGATGCGCATGAGGCCTCCGGTGGCGGGAGGGCTCTCAGCGTGGGGCTCCGAGCTGATCGCCCCCCTGGGCGGGTTTGCTGGTCCTGAGAATCCCACGCTTCAGCAGTCTGGAGAAGATGGCGAGGCACTCATCGGGCTCGAAGGGGGCGATGGAGAGGATGTCGCGGATGGACCACAGACCGTTCACGCGGCTGGCGAGGAAGGCCTCGTTGGGGCCGAGGTTGGTGGTCATCAGCTCGTCGAGGCTCACCACCAGTTCGGGCACGAGGTCGTGGTCGAGCTTCTTCTCCTCAAGGAGATCCTGGACCACGGCCATCATCTTGCTGGCATCCAGGTGGCGGGGCTGATCCTTGAGGATGCGGCGCAGCTCCTCCTGGGCTTCTTGGAGCTTCTGCTTCTCGACCAGGGCCCGGGCCCGCTGCAGCTGCAGGCTGGGATTCTCGCCCAGGTTGCCGCCGGGGTTGGTGATGCGGACAAGCCCCTTCTCGTGGAGGTCGAACAGAAGCTTGTTCACCTTGTACTCGGGCATGCGCATTTCCAGCACCAGCTGGTCCACGCGCTTGTAGCCGTCGAGGCGGGCGAGGATGTCGGCATCCTCGGGCGCCAGGGGCAGCCGCTCGGCGATGGCCTCGGAGATGGGCGCCAGCACGGCGTCGCCGCCCTTGATGCCCTTGCGGATGCGCTTCCAGTCGTCGAGGCGGCGCGCGCCTTCGAGCACGATGCCGGTGACGTCGAGGCTGAGGAGCATGGACTTCTGGTGGGAGCCGGCGCCGTCATGGAACTCGAAGCTGCCGACGTTCCACAGGAAGGTGTCGTAGATGCTCTCCTCGACCTTCAGCTGCACGATGCGGCGGATTTCCGCCTCGGTCACGAGCTGGCGGTTGATGAGGATGCGGCCCAGCAGCTGCTGCTCGTCCTCCTGGGTGGCCAGGGCCTCCCGGAGCTGGTCCTCGGTGATGCGGTTGAAGGCCAGCAGGTACTGGCCCAGGTATTCCCGCGGGTCAGAGGACCAAATACTCGTGATGCGTCCTTCATGGAAGGCCACGCGCTTGGTGTGCAGGGGGCCCTTCAGTTCCAGGACGCCGGTTTTCTTGCCCACGGCCAGCCACTGGAAGATGTCCTCCAGCCCCATGGTCGCCAGATCACCGCTCAGCGCCAATTGCTGCCTCCCGCAGGGACGATTCTACCCGGATCCTTGTCATAAAAATCACATTCGTTCGGGAAATACCACCCCGGCGGGGGCCCCTCCCGCCCTATCGGCACCCTGGGCCGGGGCAATAGAGGTCAAAGCCTGCCCAGGACCTCGCGGATGGCCTGGTTGAGCAGGTCGGGGTGGTGCCGCGCCATGGGGGCTTCCGGGTCCAGCAGGGGAAACCGGTGGACCGGGATGCCCAGGACGCGATCCGCCTCGGTCATGAGAGGCTCGGCGCCCTCCTCCCGGTACCGGGCCAGCATGTCGGGGGGCAGGGGGGTCGCATTGACGATGACGGCGCTGATCCGGGTCCGGGCGAAGGCGGAGATGGCAGCCAGGTGGTTCTCCAGGTCCAGGCCCGAGGTCTCGCCGGGCTCGGTCATGAGGTTGGCCACGTAAAGCACCGGGGACCGGGAGGATTCCACGGCCTCCTGTAGTTCGTCGATGAGCAGGTTTGAGATGGTGGACGTGTACAAGCTGCCCGGGGACAGGAGGATGAGGTCCGAGCGTAGCAGGGCCAGCACCGCCTCCGGCAGGGGCTCGGCCTCCCGGGGATCCAGCCACAGGCGCGCCAGGGGCGGCGGGCAGGCGCCCACGGCGGTCTCCCCCAGGTAGCGCCGGCCGTCCATGTCCTCGGCGCAAAGGGTGACGGGCACCACCGTGGAAGGAAACAGCCGGCCCACGGTCACGAGGACGCCCGAGAGCTGGCGGATGGCCCGCACCCAGTCGCCGGTGAGGTCCGCCAGGGCCCAGAGCATAAGGTTGCCGAGGGAGTGCCCGGCCAGGCTGCCCTCGCCCTTGAACCGGTAGTTCAGCAGATCCGAGAGGGCCGAGTCCTCCATGGTGAGCGCCGACAAGCAGTTGCGGAGGTCGCCCGGGGGAATGCCGCCAAGCTCGTCCCGCAGGCGCCCCGACGAGCCCCCGTTGTCGGAGACCGTCACGATGCCCGTGAGCTTCCAGGGATCCCGGCTGCGTCCCGCCTCCCGCTTGAGGGCGCGGAGCAGGGCGGCCAGGCCCGTGCCGCCCCCCAGGGCCACCACCCGCAAGGGCTGGTCGGCGTGGAGGACCGTCGGACTGGCCATGGGCCCGGGCTCCCGGGGCTCAGCGGCCTTCGGTGAACGCGAAGAGCGGGGACTTGCGGATGGGGTTGAAGTCCGGCTCCATGTGCCACTGGAAGACCAGGTCGCCGTCCAGCTCCACGGCCTTTTTCAGGCTTTCGGCCGAGGCCTCGGTGTTCTCGGCCTGGGCGAAGGCGACGGCCCGCAGGTAGTGGAGGGAACCGGAGGCCGGGTGGGCCTTCACGGCCTTCTCCGCGAGCTTGAGGGCCTCGTCGGTCTGGCCGCGGTTCAGGCAGGCCTGAATGTCCGAGGCGGGGTCGGCGGCGGCGGCCTTGGCGGGATGCAGCTTGGCCTCGGCGATGGCGAGGAACACCTGGACCCGGCGCTTCACGGCCCAGTCACCGGCCGCCTGGGTTTCCTGGAGCAGGCCCTCGAAGGCCTTCACGGCTTCGGCGTGCTTGCCGGATTCGAAGAGCTTCACGGCCTTGGCATAGCTGGCGGCAAAGGCCGACTGGGGAGCCTGAGCGGGTGCGGGGGTGGACTTGGGGGCCGTATCTGTCTTCGCCTTCGTCGCCATGCGGAATCCTTTGGAAGCCTTCGGGAAACTATAGAGTGACAGCTTTTCCGGGGCAAATCCCGGCCTCGCGACGCGAGACTCCCACTCCGGTCCCGAAACCCAGGCCCGGGCTCACGCTTTGAAGAGGGCCTTCTCCCGGTTCAGGACCCGCGTGGAGACCAGGGTCATGAGGCCCGCCAGGCCCACGGTCATGGTGAAGGCGATCAGGTACTCCATCCAACTGAACTGTTGGCTGAACAGTTTCCGGAGGGCCAGGCAGACATTCACCACGGGCACGTAGGACAGGAAGGCCATCTTGTCCACGCCGGGCGCCATGGTGAAGACGCCCAGGAACACGACCAGGAAGATCCCCGGCGTGATGGCACTGCCGGCCTCGATGGTGTTCTTGGCCTGGATGCCCATGAGCAGGATGAAGTTCGAGAAGAAAAGCCCTAGGGGAACCATGATCAGGAACGTCAGGGTCAGGGTCATGGGATTGGCGATGGCGGCCACGGTGGTGAGCGTGCCGGAGGTCTCCCCCCCGCCGATGAACGGGGCCGAGAGCGCCATGCTGATCAGGTTGAGCACGGCGGAGATGACGCCCATGGAGAAGATGTAGAGAAGCTTGCCGAGGATGATCTGCTTGCGGGGCAGGCGGGTGGCCATGAGGCTCAGCAGGGTGTGGCGCTCCTTCTCGCCGGCGGTGGCGTAGATGCCGTGCTGCATGGAGCCGGTGTACATCATGATCATCAGCATGTAGGGCAGCAGCATGCCGAGGACCTTGCCGGCCTTCAGCGCGGAATCCGCCGCGTCCTTGACGTCGAGCTTGAGGGGTTCGGCCAGCTGGGCGGAGGCCTTCAGGGACTCGAGCCGCATCCGCACCCAGCTCTGCTTCTGGGGCTCCAGGACTTCCTTCAGCCGCTTGAGGGCGACTTCGGAAGCACGCTCGCTCTGGTCGACCGTGACCGCGAGGGTGAAGGTCTCCTGCTTCTGAAGGGCCTCGGAGGCCTTGGCGTCCACCTCGACGATGAGGTCGAGCTTCTGGTCCTTCAGGGCCTGCCGGGGATCGCCCTCGGGCCGGGAGACCAGATCGAAGCGCCTGGGGTCGGCCTTCAGCAGAGGAAGCACCACGCCCGAGGGGTCGGCGACGTAGACACGGCTCGCCTTGTTGCGGTTCTGGGCCTCGTCCCGCTTGCCCATCTTGGCCATCATGCCGAAGATCGCGGGGTAGAGCAGGAAGGGCAGGACGAAGGCGAGGAACATCGTCTTCTTGTCCTTGGAGAGTTCCAGGAACTCCTTCTTGGCGATGAGCAGCGCGCCCTTCATTAGTTGCCTCCCTCGGATTCAGCCGCGAGTTGGAAGAAGACCTCATCGAGCGTCTTGGCGCGCCGTGACTGCAGGATCTCCCGGGGCGGCGCGTCGCCGTGCAGCTTCCCGTCGAAGATGATGCCCACCCGGTCGCAGATGTCCTCGACCATGGGCATCACATGGGTCGACACGATCACCGTGCGGCCCTCCTCGCGCATGATCCGCAGCAGGTCGAGCACGGTCTTGGCGGTGAGCACATCCAGGCCCGTGGTGGGCTCGTCGAAGATGACCACCTTGGGGTCGTGCAGCAGGGCCCGGGCGATGCTCACCTTCTGCTTCTGGCCCGAGGAGAAGCCCTCCATCTTCACGTCGGCGAAGTCCGCCAGCTGGAGCTTGTCGAGGAGGTGCAGGCCGCGGCGCTCCGCGGTGACGGGATCCACGTCCTGGAACTCGCCGAAGAGCCGGAGCAGCTCCCGGGGCGTGAACCGGGTGTAGACGCCCATGTCGGTGCTGAGGTAGCCCATGCACCCCCGCACGGCCTCAGGGTGCTTGCGGGTGTCGTAGCTGCAGACATCGATGGTGCCCGTGTCTGGGTCCATCAGGCCGGCGATCATCCTCAGGGTGGTGGACTTGCCGGCGCCATTGGGGCCGAGCAGGCCGTAGATCTCACCGGGTTTCACCGTCAGGGAAATGCCGCGCACCGCGTCGATGCGCTTGGTGGTTCGGGTCTTGCGATCCTTCACGGTGAAGGATTTGTGGACCTCGCTCAGTTGGATCACCGAGACCTCCGGGTGGAAGGGTCCAGTCTAGGCCGGGCCCATCGAAGTCTGGCCGGTCCATCGGTGAACGGGGCCGATGGACCGGCGAACGGAATCCGGCAAGGCCTCATTGGCACGCCCAGGCCCCGTGGGCCGCGCGGCCTAGTGGTGCCCGAGGGCGCCGGTCGCCGACAGCGTGAGCATCACCAGTCCCATGGCGAGGCAGTAGACCGCGAAGCCGCCGAGCCGGGGACGCCGGGTGAAGCGGTCCAGCAGGCCGATGGCGAGGTAGCCGGACACGCCGGCGGCCACCACGCCCGCCGTGCAGAGCAGGACCGGGGACAGGGAGCCGGGCGGAAAGGCCAGGTCCGCCGGAAAGGGCTGGTGTTTCAGGATGGGCTTGAGGAGGCCCCGCAGCTCCACCACCGCGGCAGCGGCGATGGTGGGCATGCCGAGCAGGAAGCTGAACCGCGCCGAGGCGGGCAGCTTCAGGCCGCGGAACACGCCGATGGCGATGGTGGAGCCCGAGCGCGAGAGGCCGAAGCCGCCGCCGATGCCCTGGATGGCGCCCACCGCTAGGGCGTCCACGGCCCGCAGGTCCTGGATGTCGCGGCCGGCCAGGTCCAGCTCGTGCAGGTTCACGCGCTGGCGGCTGATGCGGTTCGCCACGAACAGCAGGGCGGCCGTGCCCAGCAGGCCGATGCCATAGACCCACAGATGGTCCTTGGCGGCCTCCTTCATGCCCCGGGTGGCCAGGCCGAAGATCCCCGTGGGAATCATGGCCACGAACAGCCAGAGCGCCAGCCGGCGTCCCTCCACGTCGCGCCCGAAGCAGCCCATGACCACCTGGACCAGGTCCCGGCGGAAATAGACGGCCAGCGCCACGAGGGTGCCCACGTGCAGCAGCACGTCGAAGGCCAGGGGCATGGGCCGGCCGCCGAACATCATGTGCTCGGCCAGGGTGAGGTGCGCCGTGGAGGACACCGGCAGGAATTCCGTCAGGCCCTGGACGAGTCCCAGGAGGATGGCGTGGAGCAGGTTCATTCGATCTCCCTTTGCCCCTGAGTGTGCCATGCGTGGTTGAATTTCCTCATGCGACCCATCGACCTCCGCTCTGACACTGTCACGAAACCGTCGCTCGAGATGCGCGCGGCCATGGCCGCCGCCGAGGTGGGCGACGACGTGCTCGAGCGCGATCCGACCATGGCCCGGCTGGAGGGCCGCGTGGCCGAGCTGCTGGGCCTGGAGGCGGCGATGTGGGTGCCCTCGGGCTGCATGGGCAACCTCATCGGCCTGATGCTGCACCTCAAGCGCGGGGACCGGTTCCTGGCCCCGGCCCAGGCCCATGTGCTGGGCGCGGAACTGGGCACGGGGGCCTGGCTGGCGGGGGGCATGCCCGAAGCCCTGGCCTGGGAAGGGGGGCCTGGCCGTCCCTCCCCGGCCCAGGTGACCCGCGCGGCGGGCGCGCCGGGGCCGTACTACACGCTGCGCACCACGCTGCTCTGCCTGGAGAACACGCACAACTTCGCCGGCGGGACGGTCACGCCCCTGGCGGAGCACCGCGCCCTGGTGGCGGCGGCGAAGGCGGCGAAGCTCGCGGTGCATTTGGACGGCGCGCGCCTCTGGCACGCCGCCGCGGCGCTGGACCTGCCGCCCGCCGCCCTGACCGAGGGCGTGGACACGGTGCAGGTCTGCCTGAGCAAGGGCCTCGGCGCGCCCATGGGATCGCTGCTCGGCGGTTCCGCGGCCGCCATGGCGGAGGCTCGGCGGCTGCGCAAGATGCTCGGCGGCGGGGTCCGGCAGGGCGGTGTGGTGGCCGCGGCGGGCCTGGTGGCCCTCGACTACCTGCCCCGGGTGGCCGAGGACCACGCCAAGACCCGGCGCCTGGCGGAGGGGCTGCGGGGCTTCGGCGTGCCCGCGCCCGAACCCGAGACCAACATCCTGCTGGTGCCCGTGCCCGCGGTGGCACCGGCCATGGCCGCCCTGGAGACGGCGGGCGTCCGCGCCCTGCCGGTGGGCACCGCAGTCCGTTTCATCCCCCACCGGGACCTGGCCATGGCCGACATCGAGGAGGCCCTCCGGCGCATCGAGCCTGTCGGCCACCTGCTGAGAGGAGCCTGACCATGCGCAAGGGACCTGCCATCGGTTCGGCCCTGCTGCTCGCGGCCCTCGCCGTGGCGGGCTTCCTGCTCTACCGCGAGGGCCTGGTCCCGGTGCCGCTCGCCGATGGCCGATCGTCCTTCGTGCCTGCGAGCCCGGAGTACGGCGAGGACGAGGCCCAGGTGCAGGCCCTGATGCCCGCCGGCCCGGGGCTCGAGGCCTTCCTGGCCCACCAGTCGGACCTCACGCTGATCGAGCCGGCGCCTGGCGGCGGCTGGGCCGGGGTGCTGGCCGCCGGCCTGCAGGCCTCCCGCCACGGCCGTCGCTGGCGCGTGCAGATCGGGCCCGGCTGGCGGATGCAGGACGGCGCGCTCCTGGATGCGGCAAAGGCCGGCGCGGCGCTCGCCGGCGAGGTGACCCGCCTGGGCGGCGAAATCCGTCCGGTGGACGCGATGACCCTGGATCTGAGGTTCAAGGCGCGGCCCGAGGGCTTCCCCGACCGCCTGGCCCAGTGGCGCGTCCCGGGCACCGGACCCTTCCGGCGGGAGGGCCACACGCTCACCCGCCACGAGGGATTCATACCGGGCCGCGCCGGCTTCGCCCGGCTGGAGGTCGTCACCGATGCCGCGCTGATGGAAAGCCGCGCCTGGGCCGAGGGCCTGGCCGCGGGCCGCTGGGCCTGGGCGGTGTTCCCGGGCCACATCGCGCCCGAGGACATGGCGAAAGTGCGCCTGGCCCCCTACGACGAGCTGCGCATGAAGGACGGCAGCGTCTGGTTCCTCTCCCGGCGCATGCGGCGGTTGCGGCCCGCCGCGGACGACTGGACCCATACCCGCCTCTTCGGCGCGTGGCGCGGCGCCATGGACTTGCCCTACGATCCGCTCGGGATGTGAACCCGGAGGCTATTCCAGGTTGGCGGACTGCTCGCGGATCTGATCCAGAACGCCCTTGGCCTCCATGACGGCCCGGGTCATGTCCAGGCGCTTGCACTTGCTGCCGGTGGTGTTGAGCTCCCGCAGGACCTCCTGGCACCACACGTCCACGGCCTTGCCCTCCAGGCGGCCCCTGGCCAGCCGCTCGGCGAAGTCATCCAGATGCGCCGAGAGGCGGATGAGCTCTTCGCGCACATCCTGGCGCTCCGCCAGCACCCCGGCCTCGGCGAGCAGGCGTTCGGCGGGCAGCTGGCCGGCGAGACGCGCGTCATCGAGCAGCTGCTCGATGCGCTGGCGGTAGAGGCCGGGAAGCTCGGCGGCCTGGAGCGTCGCCTCCGCCTGGAGACGGTCCTTCAGGGCCTTCAGCCGCGCGAGCCCATCCTCGAAGAAGGGGCGGAGGCGGTCGGCCTCCCGGCTCCGGCCTTCGTTCCACACTTCGAGCAGGGCGTCGAGCGCCTCGCGGACGGGGGCCTCCAGGCGCTCGCCGAGGTCGGTGGCGGGAGACTGGAAGGCGCCGGGCAGCCGGAAGAAGGCTTCGGCCGTGAGGGGCGGCAGGTTCAGCCACTCGGCGTCCTCCTGCCAGCCCTTGGCCACGGCGCGGAGCAGGGCGCGGTTCATGTGGGGTTCCAGGGAGGGCTCGTCCTGCACCTCCACGGTGAGGTCGAGCTTGCCGCGCTGGGCCGCGCCGCGCACCTTGGCGCGCAGGCCGGCCTCCAGGGGAAACAGCGCCGGGGGCAGGCGGAGGCTGAGGTCCATGGATTTTGAGTTGACGCTTCGCAGGGTGAGCCGGAGCTGCCCGGCTTCCAACGGTCGGACGATCTCGGCGAAGGCGGTCATGGATTTCATGGATGATCCCGGGCGTCCTCCCAGGGTAACCCGCCCGGTCGCGCGCCGGATCGGATCGTGGATGCGACGGTCAACTGAAAGAACCCGCCGGCCCCGGTGCCGGCTCCACGCAATCCAACCCGATCCGTGGTGACGGACATCTCTCATCCATGCGAAGGCTGGGCGGCTGGGGGAGGGGGGCGTTCAAGGGGCGGGTGCATCCGTCGCCATTTGCAGCTTGCCTGAGTCGGGGCAGGAACCGACCCTGACCAAAGCGGATTCCCTTTGCTCCGATGTTCATTGCCCCGCCCGCCTTCCTTCCTGGCCGGCGGCGACTCCTGAGGGGAATGAGATGACCTTCCGAGTGGTGCTCCTGGCTGGCATGGCGCTGGTCCAGCTTGTGTTTCTTCCGGGGTGCGCTGGGCGCGATTCGTACGTGCCGAGCAAGGCGCCCGTCATCACCCTTCAACCCCAGGACCAGTCGGTTCTGGAAGGCCAGACGGCCACTTTTACCGCCGATTGCCACACGGACTTCTTCATCACCAATGTGCAGTGGCTGGTCAATGGAGAGAACAAGGCCTTGTATTACGGGCAAGGTTCCTACACCACTCCGCCAACCACCCTGGCCAATGATGGCGACAGGGTCCAATACGTCATCTCCAACGCGTACGGTTCCGCTTCGAGCCGGGTTGCCCTGCTCCATGTCATCCCCGCGCCGCTTCAGGTGAAGTACCCGGAACCCCGCGACGCTGCTGCAGCGGTCCAGGCCCCTGCTCACCCTGGTACCGGTTCGCGGTAGCCGCGGACACCGGTGGAACCCTCAGGGCTGGGTGTGGATCTCCAGCCAGGGCGCGTTCAGGCGGCGGCGGGCCTCGAACGCGTCGATGTCTCCGAGGTTCGCCTCGGTGCGTTTGATCTCGTCGAGGCCTTCCAGCAGCACCGCCTTCCGGGCGGGTTCGAGGTCGAAGGTGAAGGTGTGTCCGCCGCCCCGCACCTGCTGGGCCGGCAGGTCCACGGTGAGCGGGCCCTTCACGGTCGCCAGAGTCTCGATGGCCTCCATGGGAAGCACCGCCGGCAGCAGGCCGTTGGCGAAGCAGTTGGTGAAGAAGATGTCGGCGAAGCTGGGCGCCAGGATGGCCCGGATGCCGAAGTCCTTCAGGGCCCAGGGCGCGTGCTCGCGGCTGGAGCCGCAGCCGAAATTGGGACCCGCCAGGAGGATCGAGGCAGCGCGGTAGGGAGGCTGGTTGAGGACGAAGTCGGGGCGTTCGCGGCCATCGGCGTCGTAGCGGATTTCGGAGAAGAGGTGCCGGCCCAGGCCCGAGCGCACCAGTGTCTTCAGGAATTGCTTGGGGATGATGAGGTCGGTGTCGATGTTGGTGCGCAGCAGCGGCGCGGCGATGCCGGTGAGGGTGGTGAAGGGCTCCATCACTGGCCTCCCATGAGTTGCCGAACATCGGTGAAGTGTCCCGTCACGGCGGCGGCGGCGGCCATGCCGGGACTCACCAGGTGGGTGCGGCTGCCGCGGCCCTGGCGGCCCTCGAAGTTGCGGTTGCTGGTGCTGGCGCAGCGGACGCCTTCCTCCAGCCGGTCGTCGTTCATGCCGAGGCACATGCTGCACCCGGGCTGCCGCCACTCGAAGCCCGCGGCGAGGAAGATGCGGTCCAGGCCCTCAGCCTCGGCCTGGCGTTTGACCAGGCCGGAACCCGGCACCACCAGCGCCCGGAGGCCGGGAGCCACCTTGCGGCCCTTCGCCACGGCGGCGGCTTCGCGCAGGTCCTCGATGCGGCCGTTGGTGCAGGAGCCGATGAACACCGCCTGAAGCGCGATGTCTTGGATGAGCGTGCCGGGCTTAAGGCCCATGTAGTCGAGGGCGCGGAGCATGGCCTGGCGGTCGTCGGCGGAGGTGGCCTCGGCGGGGTCGGGCACGCGGCCTCCGATGTCGGTCACCCACTGGGGACTCGTGCCCCAGGTGACCTGGGGGGCCAGGGCGGAGACGTCCAAGGCGACTTCGGTATCGAAGGTCGCCGCCTCGTCGGAGCGCAGGCTCTGCCAGTGGGTGAGCGCGGCGTCCCACAGGTCGTCCTTGGGGACCATGGGACGGCCTTCGAGGTAGGCGAAGGTGACGTCGTCGGGCGCCACGAGGCCTGACCGCGCGCCGCCCTCGATGCTCATGTTGCAGAGGGTCATGCGGCCCTCCATGGACAGGGCGCGCACGGCGGGGCCGGTGAACTCCATGACGTGTCCGGTGCCGCCCGCGGTGCCGATGCGGCCGATGAGTGCCAGGGCCAGGTCCTTGGCCCCGAGGCCGGGGGGCAGGGCGCCCAGGAAGCGCACCCGCAGGTTCCTGGATTTGCGTTGAGGCAGGGTCTGGGTGGCCAGCACGTGCTCGACCTCGCTGGTGCCGATGCCGAAGGCCAGGGCCCCGAAGGCGCCGTGGGTGCTGGTGTGGCTGTCGCCGCAGACGATGGTGGTGCCCGGTAGGGTGAAGCCTTGCTCGGGGCCCACCACGTGGACGATGCCCTGGCGGTCGTCCAGCAGGGGCAGGTAGGGCACGCCGTAGGCCTTCACGTTCGTCTCGAGTTCCTCCACCTGCAGGCGGCAGGTCTCGTCGGCGATGCCCTTCTCGCGATTCAGCGTGGGCACGTTGTGGTCGGCCACGGAGAGGATGGCGTTGGGCCGGCGCAGGGGCCGCCGGGCTTCCCGCAGTCCTTCGAAGGCCTGGGGGCTGGTGACCTCGTGCACGAGGTGCCGGTCGATGTAGAGCAGGCAGGTGCCGTCGGCGCGGGTCGCCACGAGGTGGTCATCCCAGATCTTGTCGTAGAGGGTGCGGGGCGTCATGGCTGCTTCCTCCGGGTGAGGGACGGGGTGCGGCTGAAGTCGGTGGCCCGGATCTGCTGGAGGAAAGCCCGGGCCGCGTGGGACATGGCCTCCTCGCGCCGGGTGACGATCCGGATGAGCTTCTCCACCTGCAGCTCCTTCACGGCCACTTCCACCAGGCGACCCTGGCGGATGCCTTCGCGCACCGTCATGCGGGGCAGGATGGCCAGGCCCGCGCCGAGGGCGACAAAATCCTGGATGGTGGCGAGCGAGCCCAGCTCCATGGTGATACGCAGGGGTGTGCCGCAGCGGGCGAAGAGGTCGATGATGGCGTTGCGGGTGGGCGTGAGGGCGTTGTGGGCCACGAAGGTCTCCCGGCCCAGGACCTCGAGGCCGACCTCCTTCCGCCGGGCCAGGCGGTGATTCGGCGGCACCACCAGCACCATGTGGTCGCGGAGGATGACCTCGCTCACCAGCTCCGGGTGCATGGGGTCGTAGGACACGAAGCCGATGTCGAGGCGTCGCTCCAGCACCTCGGCCGGAATGCGCTCCGAGCTCTGGCGGTAGGCCTGGATGCGGATGGCCGGGTGGGCCTGCTGGTAGGCCAGGAGTACTCCGGGCAGGAGGAATTCCGACACGCTCTCATTGGCCCCGATGTTGAGCCGGCCCTGCTGGAGGCCCTTCAGCGCGCCGAAGGTGTCGGTGATCTGCTTGCGCAGGTCGAGCATCCGCTGGGCCAGGGGCAGCAGGGTGGTGCCGGCGTCCGTGAGGGTGCCGCCCTTGGTGGTGCGGTCGAAGAGGGTCTCACCCAGATCCTCTTCCAGGCGCTTGAGGGCCAGGCTCACGGCGGGCTGGGTGCGGAAGAGGCGCTCCGCGGCTCGCGAGAAGCTCTTCTCCCGCGCCACCACCAGGAAGGTTTCCAGCTGACCCAGGTCCATGACGGCTCCTTCGTGAAGTCTAGGGTTTAAAGAATAACTTATGGAATCATAAAAAAAATTAAATGTATTAATGGCTCGACCCGCGCCATCGTCGGGTGATCCCTCCGGCCCGGCCGGTCCTAAGGAGCTTCCCGAACCATGGGTACCCAGCGGATCACCATCTTCGACACCACCCTCCGCGACGGCGAGCAGTCGCCCGGCTGCAGCATGAACCTGGACGAGAAGCTGCAGATGGCCCGCCAGTTGGAGGCCCTGGGCGTGGATGTGATCGAGGCGGGGTTCCCCGTGGCCTCCGACGACGATTTCGCCGCGGTGCAGGCCATCGCCCGCGCCTGCCGCAAGCCTGCCATCGCCGCCCTCTGCCGAGCCATCCCCCGCGACATCGAGCGGGCCTGGGAGGCGCTGCAGGACGCGGCGCATCCGCGCATCCACACCTTCCTCGCCACGTCCGACATCCACCTCGCCCACAAGCTGCAGAAGACCCGCGCTGAGGCCCTGGAGATGGTCCGCGAAGGCGTGCGCCTGGCCAAGCGGCTGACCCTCGACGTGGAGTTCTCCGCCGAGGACGCCACCCGCAGCGACTGGGACTACCTGGTGCAGGTCTTCGACGTGGCCATCCAGGAGGGCGCCACGGTGCTGAACGTGCCCGACACCGTGGGCTACACCGTGCCTGACGAGTACGCCCGGCTCATCACTTACCTGAGGGAGCAGGTGCCCGGCATCGAGGGCGTGACCATCAGCGTCCACTGCCACAACGACCTGGGCCTGGCCGTGGCCAACTCCCTGGCGGCCATTTCCGCCGGGGCCCGCCAGGTGGAGTGCACGGTCAATGGCATCGGCGAACGGGCCGGCAACGCCGCGCTTGAGGAACTGGTGATGGCCCTCTCGGTGCGCCGGGACGCGATGCCCTACAGCACAGGCGTGAACCAGGAGGCCATCTACCGCACCAGCCAGACCCTGGCCAACATCACCGGCATCGAGGTGCAGCCCAACAAGGCCATCGTGGGCCGCAACGCCTTCGCCCATGAGAGCGGCATCCACCAACACGGCATGCTGAGCCACCGCTCCACCTACGAGATCAT
>Ga0316605_10000541_pt1 | contig 26004 bp, 14 predicted proteins | sample OWC_soil_day20_n_FD_207666 | JGI IMG/M metagenome (GOLD analysis project Ga0316605, IMG submission 207666) | Wetland soil microbial communities from Old Woman Creek delta, Ohio, United States - OWC_soil_day20_noCT | ecosystem: Environmental > Terrestrial > Soil > Wetlands | place: USA: Ohio...
CGGATCTTCTCGAACACCGGAATGGCCAGCTTAGGCTGTTTGGCCTGCATCAGACGATAGCCGAGGATGCGCAGCAAAGCGCGGTTTTCCAGATTCATTTCCGCCAGGTTGGACAGCACGCGCACCGCCAGTTCCGGCTGCCCCTTGTCGAACAACGCATCGGCGACATCAAGATAGAAGGCGGAGCTATTTTGCCAACTTGGTTTTTCGTCGAGATATACAGCGTAGAGTTGGCCGGCAGCCGCGTCCTGTAGGCGGCGGATATACGGCGCGTCAGAAGTCCATTTCTTGAGCGTAATGCTGGCCACCGGCGCGGCATCTTCGCCAGCGCTCACCGCGCCGCCATTTCTGGCCGCTTTTTTGGCCATAACCCGGCCGCTGCCAAAACCATCGGCCGAGGCTTCGGCCATGACGGAAGGCGAGGCCATGGCCGGACGGGGTGCAGGCCTGGCTTCCGGAATTGCCCCCAACCTAACGCGATCTTCAGGATCACCCTTGGCAATCGCCGCCGGCGTCGGCCGCGTATCCTTGGGAAAATCCTTGTTCCACCATTTCTGCTTTTCCTCGAACTGGCGAACGATCTTGCTCAGATGCTCTTCGCGACCACGCGTGTCGGTCGCCACCTTCTGCACCCGCAGTTGCTCGACCTGCGCTGCCAGTTCGGGCGGCGGCTCTATTTCGTAACGCGCATAGTCCTGTGGCGTATCGAGGATGATCAGCGAGGTTTCGCGCGTCGGCAGGCGGAACAATTGTCCCAGACGGCGGATTTCGCCCTTCTTCAAGGCATATTCACCCTCCAGTTCGGCCAGTTTGAAGCGTGCCCAGGTCAGCGCCGCCAGAGAACCACCTTCCTTGCTCGGCGGAATGGTAATTTCAACGGCGCCGCTCGTCTTCTTCCCCGGCTGCGCCAGCACCACCCGCAGCTTGCCGCCGCTGGCCGGCACCATGCCGGCTATCAGGAAACGGCCGTCATCCGCCCAGCGCGATTCGGCCAGCACTTGCGTCACGCCTGTGCCTCCGAGTTCGACCAGTTCGGTCGTGTGCATCAACAGGCGCTGCACCGCCTCGGTTTCGGTCAGGCGCTGCAAATCGATCAGCCGCCCGCCGGAACGCTCGGCCAGCAGTCGCAGGCTGGCCGGATTGGCCGACACGGCAGATGAGATGGCAAAGACTGGCAAGCCCAGACTAGGCAGCGCTTCGCTGCGGAAATTCTGCAAACCATCGGAAAAAAGCAGGGCTTCCTGCGCGCCAGCCACTTTTTCCAAACCACCGAAACTGGTGGCACCATCGTAAGCCAGCCCTTCCAATTTAGCCTTCAACGCCGCCCAGTTACCATTGCTGATGGTAAAAGTCTGCGCCGCTTCCGGCGCGTCGCGGAACACAACCAACGACACTTCACCATTGCCCATGGCCTTGAAATAACGATCCAGCAGCGCATATTCACGGACTTTGTCGCGTTGCGCGCCAGAACCCGAGGCATCCCAGTAGAGCGCCATTTTCTTAGGCAGCGCCCGCGCCACCGGCTTGATCGCTGGCAGCGGAATTTCGGCACGAAAGTAAGTCTGTTCTGCCCAGGTCTGCGTACTGACATTGGCACGCGTCGGCGCCGGCACCCGCACTTCCAGCACGCCCTGGCCGCTGAAATTGGAACGATTGACCTTGGCCTCATAAATCTCGCCCTTTTGGGCAAAGAGGACAGCGCCCAGTTTGCCGCCAACAGCGACTGGCCTTTGTTCGGCGCCGAAGACCTTGAGGCTCAGGTCAAACTGCGGCAATTTGTCGGCGTAATTAAGCGGCAGACGCAAGACGATATTTTTGTCGCGCACTGGCAGGCTTTCCTGCAGGCGCAGCACGATACGCTTGTAACCATTGGCCGGAATCGGATAAACGCGCAGCTTGTAATTGTTGCCTTGCGTCACTTCCAGCAAAGCGGGATCAACTTTTTGTCGGGTGACTTCCTCGAAAATCTCCTGTCCCTTGGCTTTTTCGACCGGCACTGCATCGCGCAGCTTGCCGTCCATGTCCATCGCCATGCCGATGATCTGCTGGCCAGCGAGCAGCGGGAATTGCAGCTCGCCTTCGAGCACGCGCAGGTTGGGATTGAAGAAGACCAGTTCGACGCGGGTAATTGCCTGATTGCCATGCGCTTCCGCCTCAATCTTGACACTATCGAGCCGGATCGGGAATTGTGCCTCCGGCACGACAAGGCGCGGCGGCCGGAAGCCGAAACGCGGATCCATGACATCACCAGACTGCGCCATAACCGCACCGGACGCCAAGGCCAGCAACGAAAACAACATCCCCCGCCAGAAATTCGTCATATCAAATCTCCCATTTTGTTTCAAGGCATCATACGCTTCGACAATAGGTTTCGCGCACCCGGAATGCCGCGACCAGGCTCACCACCAGGAATACCGATAGAACAATAAACCCGGCGCGGTAATCGCCCTGGGCATACAGCCGGATACCTTCGCTATTCACACCGCCCTGCCAGGTCAAATCCATGACCCAGCCAACCAGCGGCTGCAGCACCGCACCGCCAAGGAAAGGCGCTGTATTGACAACGCCGGTCGCCATGCCGGAGTGTGCAGGCAAATTAACCTCCTTGGCCACCGACAGGGTGATGGTGTAGCCAGTGACAAAAAAGCCGAGCAGGAAAAAAATGGTCATACTCAGCCATTGCGGCATCGCCATCGCCATTTGCAGCGGCAGCCAGCAGACAAAAAAGGCAACCATGAAAATAAACATGACCGGGCGCCGCCTGCCCAACCGGTCGGAAACCATGCCGAGCAACATTGAACCAAGAGCAAAGCCGATCATCAACATCGAGGTATGGTTGGCGGCGATGGCACGGCCGAAACCATGCACGTCGCGCAGAAATGGCACGCCCCACAAACCGGCCAGCGAAAAGAAGCTGCCGCCCAACCCCAGATTGATGAAAAAGCATGGCCAGGTATCGCGGTTTTTCAGCACAGTCAGCAAGCCCTGTCGCCAAGTTCCTTGATAAGTATGTTCCGTCTTACCCTCGAGTTGACGCATCGACGGCAAGCCAGCATCGGCCGGCTTGTTGCGGACGACCCACCAGACCATCAGCGCTACCAGCAGGGAAGTTATCGCCAAAGCCACAATAATGCTGCGCCAGGTGGTGTATTCCAGAGTCCAGGCCAGCGGCATCGCCGCCGTCAAACCGCCGATATTACCAAGCAGAATGGTCAGCCCGGTCACCGTCGCAAACTGGCGATCGAGAAACCACTGCGCCGTGTATTTGAGGATGGCGATAAAGACGACCGACACACCCATGCCGACAAAGAAGCGCCCGACACAGGCCAGCCACAGGCTATCGGTCAATCCGAAGACAAGCGCGCCAAAACCGGCGATCAAACCGCCCAGACTGACGACGCTGCGCGCCCCCAGCGTATCGGCCAACACGCCGGAGGGAATCTGCATCAGCGTATAGGCATAGAAATAGGAGGCGGACAACACGCCCAAGGTCGCGCCGCTGGCATTAAAAGCTGCCTGTAGTTCCGCCGACAAAACCGCCGGCGCCATGCGGTGAAAATAGCCCAGCATGTAAGCGGCGATGAGCAGCCCGTAGCCCAGCCAGCGCAAACGGCTGGCGCGACCTTGTTGCAGTGAGGCTTGTGAAGGCGACATGGATTTCCCCAATTTCAATTCTCGCATGTTAGCAAGACCGTCAAAGAATGTCGCCGCCCGGTGGAGAGGGTTTACAATTTGAACCTGCGTTTGAGAAAACCCGCCATGACCGAATTGAACCAGATCACCCTCACCCGCCCGGACGACTGGCACTTGCACCTGCGCGACGGCGCTGCGCTGGCGGCCGTGCTGCCGCACACCGCCCGCCAGTTCGGCCGCGCCATCGTCATGCCCAATCTGAAACCACCGGTTATCACCGTTGCCGACGCGGCAGCTTACCGCCAGCGCATCCTCACCGCTCTGCCGGCCGGTCTCAGCTTCGAGCCACTGATGACACTGTACCTGACCGACACGACGCCCGTTGTCGAGATTGCCAAGGCGGTCGATTCAGGCTTCGTCAAGGCAGTAAAGCTTTTCCCAGCCGGCGCCACTACCAATTCCGATAGCGGTGTCACGTCCATCGAAAAAACATACGCAGTGCTGGCCGAGATGGAAAAGCTCGGCTTGCCACTGCTGGTGCACGGCGAAGAAACCGACCCAGCCATCGATATCTTCGACCGCGAAGCGGCGTTCATCGAACGCACGCTGGAACCGCTGCTCAAGCGCTTCCCCGGCCTCAAGGTCGTCATGGAACACATCACCACCGCCGATGCTGCCGATTTTGTCAAAAGTGCCGGGGCGCAACTGGCCGCCACCGTCACCGCCCATCACCTGCTGCTCAACCGCAACGCCATGTTCACTGGCGGCCTGCGCCCTTACCATTACTGCCTGCCCGTGCTGAAAGCCGAAAAGCACCGGCAGGCCGTCGTCGCCACCGCCACTTCCGGCAACCCCAAATTCTTTCTCGGCACCGATTCCGCCCCGCACCCGCGCAGCGCCAAAGAAACCGCCATTGCTGCAGGCGGCTGCTTTAGCGCTTTCGCCGCATTGGAACTCTATGCACAGATTTTCGAGCAAGCCGGGGCACTGGAAAAGCTGGAAGCCTTCGCCAGCTTCTATGGTGCCGATTTTTACGGCCTGCCGCGCAATACCAGCAAGATCACGCTGAAAAAGGAAACGTGGCAAATCCCGGCCAGCCTGCCTTATCTGGATAACGACCCCGTCGTTCCGCTCTTTGCCGGCGAAACCATATGCTGGAAAATGTCCTGAACCACCCGACCGGAGAACACGATGAGACTGCGCCACCTGCCCCTGCTTCTTCTCCCCCTGCTCGCTGGCTGCATCGACGACCGCACTGCTTTTGAAACCGAAGGTAATCAGATATTCACCATCATCCGTGAACAGCCGTTATTCTGGAAAAAGGAAGTCAATCTTTATCTGGTCGTCGCCCGCATGCCGGACTGCATGCGCCGCCATTCGCTCGGCAAGATCAGTTCGGAAAGCAGCGTTGAACTCTGGCAATACCGACCCGACACCTTCGTTTTCAAATTCGACGGCGGCATGGTCGCCACCGAAACCCGCACCTGCGAAGGGTTGGAGAAACTCGACCAAGACCCGCCGGGCGGCAAGGGCACGCTGGTCGGCACCTACGAACAGGGCAAGGACAAGTTTGTGTTCACACCGGCAAAAGCCACCTCCCGATGACTTCGATGGTGCTGATTTAATTGGTTGTCTGACCTGATCACGACAACCGGCTTCCCTTTATCACTTTTGCATGGCATGTCGCCACTTGACAGCCTTACATGTGAGTGGAATTCTTGCGCCCGTGGCAGTAGTGCCACTTTTTTACCAATCTTCAATCGGGGGGCAATTCGATGCGTAAATTGTGGGTAGCGGTTTTCTCTGTTTTCCTGATGACTATGTTCGTAGCCAGCACGGCGAATGCCGAAACAACAAAGGAAGCCTGGGTAAAGAAAAAGAAGTCCCAGGCAGATCGCGAGGCGGCCGAAAGCAAAAACACCGGCGGAAATAACGCGGGTGAGGCCAGAGCACACAACAAAAAAGTAGAAGAGAAGCGTCAAGCGAAACATAAAGAAATTGACGAAACCGCCAAAAAACTTGGCGATGGCAAGAAGAAGCGCTAAGAGAGGAAATTTTTCAGCGATGGTTTCCCGGAAGGGGGCGTGCCAAAGCCAATTCACGCCCCCTTCTCATGCCTTGCCTGGGCGTATAATCCCGGCGGGAAGTCGGCCAGGCGATCGCTGCCCGCCATTTGGCGGGGGGAGGAAAGTCCGGGCTCCGCAGGGCAGGATGCCGGTTAACGACCGGGCGCTATAAGCCGCAAGGCCCAAGGCGACGGAAAGTGCAACAGAGAAGAGACCGCCTGACCGGGGCAACCCGGTTCGGCAAGGGTGAAACGGTGGGGTAAGAGCCCACCGCGTCGGCGGTAACGTTCGACGGCAAGGTAAACCCCATCCGGAGCAAGACCAAATAGGGAAGCATAGGCGTGGCCCGCGCTGCTTCCGGGTAGGTTGCTTGAGCCTGTCAGCAATGGCAGGCCTAGAGGAATGATCGCCACGACTCTTTCGGGAGTCGAACAGAACCCGGCTTATCGGCCGGCTTCCCAATTATTCTGTCAATCCAGCTTGCAGTTGGAAGAAATCCCGGACGGCGCAGTCAAAGATTGCTTCTCCCAAGGCCAATCCGGCCAGTACATTTGACATTTCTGGAGCGGCAACGCCACAGCGACCAGGGCACAAGCCAACCAGAACATCGGCAGGCAGGCCATGCCTGCAATCACCCAAGATCGCCAGGATTTCGGCCGCAGACAAAGCCAGAGCAGGACGAAGCTATAGGCAAGGGCGCACAACAGGGGAATGCCTTTTTCTGCCAGCCAGACCATCCAGATCATGGGTGTCGGGAAATCGCCACCCATGGCCCGATAGCTTTCGGCAAAAAACTGCGGCGCCCACCAAAGAACGCCGAAGGCCAGCCAGGTCAACAAAATTGCCAGGCAGAATCCGGCGATGGAGAATAAACGAGTAGTCATAACTCACCCTCCAATTCAATACTTGAAGGGTAGGCTGCTACAACAAAATGTACAAACAGGGGCGCTTTTTTTCTGCCGATTACCACCACTAGTGCCTTGTCGGATTCCAGAATATGCTTGATCAGCCAGTTCGCACAAAGTTTTTCTTGATTAGAAGGGAACGGTAGCCGAGATGTAAAAAAACGTCATTGCGAGCGTAGCGAAGCAATCTCATCCAGCCTTGGAGATTGCCACGAGCCTGACGGCTCTCGCAATGACATGTTCCCGCGCATTGCCATTGCGAACGCACACGCAATCCGTAATAGCACAGCTGACGTTCATTACTAATCAGGAAGTTTTTTATTAGCCCCGGTAGCCAAACAGGGCATTTCCCGCGACCAACCGGGCTACAACAGCAGGCACCAAGCTTTCCCAGCCGTGCTCCCCGTTCTGGATCATTTTGAGTACAACACGCGACCATATCCCGGAAAGCTCGCGGTTGTAATCGGAAATTTCCTCGACCATGCTGTTTTGCCGCAGATATTGCCAGAGCGGTTTCAGGCAATCCGCAACATCAACACTTGCCAGAGTTCGCAATTTGCCGGCATCGTTGTCCTCGGCCGCTGGATAAACGTAAATTTTTGTCGATTGGCCAAACAAACTGCCCAGCGCGCCCAACAGGCCATCCGGGCGATCACGGTAATGGCGTGCATCCAGTAGATCTTCCAGGCTGTACACCACCATGACGAAGGCCAGCTGCTTCTTGCTGCAGGCGGCTAGATAGCCACTCAGTTCGGCATAGCTTTCGCAGTTGGAAATCAGCACGCCATGCGAGAGTGCCGCCAGCAGATCGACGCGCGCCAGAAAGTCCTGGTTGTCGACGGCACCGCGCTCAATCAGCGCGCTCATTGAGATTTCCGGCAATTCGACGATACGATCCTGCTCCTCCGGCGGCAGCGCAGCCCGAAATTTCTGCAGGCCACAGCGCAACATATCGAGATTGAGCAGGGTCGGCGGCCGGAAGCTGCCACGCAATAGCAGCACGTTCTTCTTGTAGAGGCTATCCGCCACCCGTTGCGGCCGGCCGTCGGCGTCGAAAAGTACCGCTTGGCAGAACCTGCGCTTGACCAGTTCCAAGCAATAGAGACGACTGTCGGCGCCGGCAAAACCCGGCCCTTCCACTGCGATCATGTCGATTTCGATACGCGCCGTCGACAAATCTTCCATCAAGGTGCTGATGAAGGATTCACGGTCGGCAGGATGACGAAAAGCAGCATAGAGCAAATTGACACCGATGATGCCCAAAGCTTCCTGCTGCTGGAGGTTTTCGCGGTCAAGCAGGCGAACATGCACGATCACCTGCGAGAACAGCGCCAACGGTTCATGCCGGAAGCGCACGCCCATCCAGCCGTGGCAGTCGTTGTCGCCCTTGTAGCTGCGCGCCTGCACGGTATTGGCATAAGCAAAAAAGCGGGTTTCTCCAGCCCGCGCCGTCAGCCGCTCAATGAGCAGTTCGTATTCATAGCCGAGCATGCCAAGCAAGCGTTCCTGCGAGACATAGCGGCCACAGTTGCCATAAATGGTGTCGCTCACTGTCATGTCGTAAGCGCACATGGTCTTCGCTACTGTGCCGGCAGCACCGCCGGCCTGAAAGAAATGGCGCGCCACTTCCTGTCCGGCGCCGATTTCGGCAAAGGTGCCGTACAACAGGGGGTCGAGATTGATTTCCAGCGCTTTTTGCCGCGCATTAAGCTTTTGCGGGACACCCAAGTTGAATCCTTCACGATAAACGGGGTGGCTGGCAGGATACGAAGAAAGCTGGCCAGAAACAATAGGCCATTCGCCACCTCTTGTCGCAAGCAGGATTGACGGCAACTATGGCCTCAGTAATACTCGAGCGCAAATTCCCGACAACAGCCTTGCTAACGGATGGCCGAACATGAAACCTTGTCTGAATACCGGCATTGAATCCCTTGATCGAATTCTGCGAGGATTGTTACCGGGTGACAATCTGGTCTGGCAAACCGATGCAATGGCCGATTTTGCGCCCTTTGCAGCGCCCTACGCCGAGGCAGCCCAACAACTGGGGCGGCGCCTCGTCTATTTCCGCTTTGATTCGGCATCGCCACCGCTGTTGCAGGAAAGCGAAGGCATTCTGATTTGCCAACTCGAACTGGAGCAGGGCTTCGAAAAAATTGTCATCCAGATCCGCCGCGCCGTACGTGAGGCCGGGCGTGGTGCTTATTTCCTGTTCGACTGCTTGTCAGTGCTGGCGGACACCTGGTGCAGCGATCGCATGCTGGGCAACTTTTTCATGCTGATCTGCCCTTATGTTTACGACATGGAGTCGCTCGCCTATTTTCCGCTCCTGCGCCGTCAGCATTCCAACGACGCGATAGCACCGATCGCGCGCACCACGCAGATTTTTATCGACATCCATCGCCACAGGGGCGATCTCTACCTCCATCCGTCCAAAGTTGAGCATCGCTACTCGCCAACGATGTACATGCTGCACAGAGTTGACGGCGATCTGATCACCCCGGTGAATGAAAGCTCCACCACTGCCGAAATTCTGACCTCCATGCCCTGGGCCGGACTTAACTCGGTGCGTTACCGGCTAGGCAAATGGAATCGCCTGTTCCATCAAGCGGAACAACTTTGGAATGATCTCCAGCCCGGCAAGAAACCGAGCCGTAAACACGATGCCCTGCGCCGCACGCTAATGCACATGGCCATTACGCGCGACGACCGCCTGCTCGAACTGGCCGAAAAATACTTCAGCCTGGGCGACATCCTTGCCATCTGGCAGCGCATGATCGGCACCGGTCTTATCGGCGGCAAGTCGGTCGGCATGCTACTTTCCCGCGCCATTCTGGAAAAGACGCATCCGCGCTGGAACAATTTGCTGGAAGCACACGATTCCTTTTATATCGGCTCTGACGTCTTCTATTCCTTTCTGGTCGAAAACGGCTGCTGGTGGCTGCGCCTGAAACAGCACGACCGCCAAGCCTATCTTGACGACATCGACGAAGCGCGCCGGCGCATGATTACCGGCAACTTCCCGGACAGCATTCTCAATGAATTCGCCGAAATGCTCGATTACTTCGGTCAGTCGCCAATCATCGTCCGTTCGAGCAGCTTGCTGGAAGACAGTTACGGCAACGCTTTCGCCGGCAAGTACGAGAGTGTCTTTTGCGCCAATCAGGGCTCGCAGCGGAAGCGCCTGGAAGATTTTGTCGCTGCGGTGAAGACCATCTACGCCAGCACCATGAGCGAGAAGGCGCTGCGCTACCGTGCCCAGCGCGGCTTACTGGATCGCGACGAGCAGATGCCCTTGTTGGTACAGCGTGTCTCGGGCAGCCATTACGGCCACCTCTTCTATCCACAACTGGCCGGCGTCGGCCTTTCGATCAATCCTTACGTCTGGGAAAAAAGCATCGACCCGGCAGCCGGCATGGTACGCCTGGTTTTTGGCCTCGGTACCCGCGCCGTCGATCGCTCCGACGACGATTACACCCGGGTTGTCGCACTCAACGAACCGGAACGCCGCCCCGTCGCCGATCTCGGAGAAATGCTGCATTACTCGCAACGCCAGGTTGATGTGCTCGAACTGGACGCCAACCAACTTGTTTCCAACGATTTTCAAGCAGTTGTCGAGCAAAGCCCCAATCTACCCATCGAAGTTTTCGCCACCGAAGATGCCGCCCTGTTGCGCCGTTTCGGCGAGGAACGAAGGGCTCGTGCCTCAAGCTGGGTACTCACCTTCGACCAGTTGCTCGGCAATACCGATTTTGTCGAAGACATGCGCGAAATGCTCGCAACGTTGCAGAAAGCCTACCAGTACCCGGTCGATGTCGAATTCACCGCCAACTTCAGCGACGATGAGCACTATCAGATCAATCTGGTGCAATGCCGTCCGCTGCAAGTTGTTCAGGTACGCTCTCCCGCCGAACTGCCAGCCAATTTCGCCAGCAAGGAAATATTGCTGGAAAGCGTCGGCGCTGTCATCGGTCAAAGCCGCCTGATCGAGATCGATCGCATCGTCTACGTCTCCCCTGCCAAATACTCGAAACTCTCGCTACAGGAGCGTTACAGCGTCGCCCGCCTGATCGGCGAAATCATGCACCCACCCGGCGCCCATCCCTTCGACGCCAAGAGCGAAATGACCATCATGCTGATGGGACCCGGTCGCTGGGGCACAACCACGCCATCACTGGGGGTGCCGGTGCATTTTTCCGAAATCGACGAGGCGGCGGTAATCTGTGAAATCGTCACCATGAGCGAAGACCTGATCCCCGACGTCTCGCTCGGCACGCATTTTTTCAACGATCTGGTCGAATGCGACATGCTCTACCTCGCTCTGTTCCCTGGCCATAAGGGCAATGCCTGGAAAACCGCCTATTTCGAACAGGCACCCAACCGTTTGCTTGAACTTGTTCCAGAGGCCGCTCGCTGGCTAGAGGTAGTACACATCATCGATTTTGGCCAGAATAAGTTGAAACTTGCCGCCGACTCGATGGAACAAAGAGTGATAGGTTATCTGGCGGGAACCCTTCCCGAAGGGTAAGCCACAGGTTAAAAAAACGGCGGGACAAGCCCGCCGTTTTTGCAGTAGAGAAAATCTCTTCTTAGTACACGCCTTGACCCAGCATGGCGTCGGCAACCTTGACGAAACCGGCAATATTGGCGCCATTGACGTAATTGATGAAGCCGCCCTTTTCCTTGCCGTAGGCCACACAGCTTTCGTGGATGTCGTGCATGATCCGCTTGAGCTGGGCATCGACTTCATCACGCGTCCAGGACATGCGCTGCGAGTTCTGGCACATTTCCAGACCGGAAGTGGCAACACCACCGGCATTGCTGGCCTTGCCCGGAGCAAACAGGATCTTGGACTCGATGAAGTGATCGACCGCTTCCAGCGTGGAGGGCATGTTGGCGCCTTCGGCAACGCAGATACAGCCATTCTTGACCAGAGTCTTGGCATCCTTGCCGCTGATTTCGTTCTGCGTCGCGCCCGGCAGAGCGACATCGACGGGAACATGCCACGGGGTCTTGCCCGCTTCGTACTTCAGCTTGAATTGCTTGGCGTAGTCTTCGACACGGCCACGCTTGACGTTCTTGATTTCCATCATGGCAGCAAGCTTGGCGGGAGTGAAACCGGCTTCGTCGATCACAGTGCCGTTGGAATCGGAAGCGGTAACGACCTTGGCACCAAGTGCCATCGCTTTTTCGATCGAGTACTGGGCGACATTGCCGGAACCGGAACACGAAACGCGCAGACCGTCGAAGGATTTGCCACGGCCCTTGAGCATTTCTTCGGCCAGATAGACGCAGCCGTAACCAGTCGCTTCCGGACGAATCAAGCTGCCGCCGAAGCTCAGACCCTTGCCGGTGAAGACGCAGCCGGACTGGTTGGAGAGTTTCTTCATCATGCCAGTCATGAAACCGACTTCACGGCCACCAACGCCGATGTCGCCGGCCGGAACGTCGGTATCCGGACCAATATGGCGATACAGTTCGACGATAAGTGCCTGACAGAAGCGCATGACTTCATTATCCGATTTGCCCTTCGGATCAAAGTCGGAACCGCCCTTGCCACCGCCCATCGGCAGCGTGGTCAGCGCATTCTTGAACACTTGCTCGAAGGCCAGGAATTTCAGGATGGACAGATTGACCGAAGGATGGAAGCGCATACCGCCCTTGTAGGGGCCGATGGCAGAATTTTGCTGGATGCGGAAGGCCCGGTTGGTCTGAACCTGGCCCTTGTCGTCAACCCACGAAACGCGGAACTGGACGAGGCGCTCGGGCTCAACCAGGCGCTCGAGAAGGCCTTGCTCGGCGTATTGCGGGTTCTTCTTGATGAACGGCCACAGGCTGATCATCACTTCCTTCACGGCCTGCAAAAATTCGGGCTGATTGGGGTCGCGCGCCTGTACATAGGCCAGGAAATCTTCTACTGTCTTGTAACGCATGGAATTCTTCCTTTCTCGGATACATGGTCTGTCGGATTTGAAATCTTTCCCTTGCGGATCAATCACAAAAGGGGGGCGGCCATGATGGCAACCTCCCAAAAAAAAGTAAAGAAAATTTCGAAAAAACCAATCCAATTGACATTGTTTTCAAATTTCTGCCCTATCATGGTGCCTACGTTCCATGTTGGTGCGATTTCGCGCACCATGCCGGTGCTAGAATGCACGATCAAGCACAACTGCCATTCAACGAACGAAGATCATCGTGTCTTTTCGTCACGAGGCCACCATGAGCATCACCAAACCCTATGACCTGATCGTGATCGGCGCCGGGCCAGCCGGCGAAAAAGGCGCGGCACAGGCCGCCTACTTCGGCAAACGCGTTGCCATTATCGAGAAGGAAGCGCTGCCTGGCGGCGCCTGTGTCCATACCGGAACACTGCCCAGCAAATGTCTGCGCGAATCGGCACTCACCCTTTCCGGCCTGCGCGCTTCCCGTATAAAGGGCGTTGACTTGAAGCCAGGCGGCCGACTAAGGGTTGAAGAATTGCTCGCGCATAAAAATTTCGTCTGTGCAACCGAAGTCGAGCGCATTCGCCGCAATCTCGAACGCCACAAAGTTGACTGCTACACCGGCAATGCCGAGTTTGTCGATGCCAAAACCGTCTTGATACGCCACGCAGACGACCGGCAAACGCTGCTATCAGCCCCGGTAAGCCTTATTGCCACCGGCACCCGACCGCATCGCCCTACCGATATTCCTTTCGACCGCGAACACCTCTGGGACTCCGACGACATTCTCGATCTGCACGAAGTGCCACACAGCATGATCGTCTACGGCGCCGGCGTTATCGGTTGCGAATATGCCTCAATGTTTGCCGTACTCGGTGTCAAGGTAACGCTGGTCGAGCCCCGCGATCGCATCCTGCCCTTCCTCGACGACGAAGTTTCGCAAGCCCTCGTCTCAAGTTTTCAGGAATTAGGAATCGACATTCATTCCGGTAGCGCAATGGAAACGTGCCGCATCGATGGTGGTGAAGCCGTTGTCACGCTCAAGAATGGCACAAAAATCCGTGCCGAGCGCTTCCTGTACGCCGCCGGGCGTGATGGCAACAGCGGGGGTATGGGCTTGGACAACATCGGCGTTGCGGCCGACAAGCGCGGTCTGATTGCCGTCAACGCGCATTATGAAACCGCCTGCCCCGGCATTTACGCCGCCGGCGATATCATCGGCTTTCCGGCACTGGCTTCGACAAGCATGGATCAGGCACGCATCGCCATGTGTCACGCTTTCGATCTCAAATACAAAACCGAGCTCAACCGTCTGCTGCCCTATGGCATCTACACCATCCCCGAAGTCAGCATGATTGGCGACACCGAACAGGATTTGCAAAAGCGCGGCGAGGATTTTGAGACCGGCCGCGCCTGGTATCGTGACAATGCCCGTGGCCGCATGCTGGGCGACCCACAGGGTTTCGTCAAACTCGTTTTCCGGCCAAACGACAAGAAATTGCTGGGCGCCCATGTCGTCGGCGAACGCGCCGCCGACTTGGTACACATCGGCCTCACGGTCATGCAATTCGGCGGCAGCATCGACACCTTCATCGACGCTGTCTACAACTATCCGACTGTCTCCGAATGTTTCAAATACGCGGCTTACGACGGCCTGGGTCGATTGGCGAGACGCGGCAAGGCGTAAAAAAGGGCGCCGCAGCGCCCTTTTTTAACAAACACGCCAATCAATCTTTGCCGCAGGACTCCAGATCGAACAGCACCTCATCGAGCATTTTCTTGGCGTCGCCGAAGAGCATGCGGTTGTTATCCTTGTAGAAGAGCGGGTTGTCTACCCCTGCGTAGCCGGAAGCCATGCTGCGCTTCATCACGATCGAGGTTTGCGCCTTCCACACCTCCAGCACCGGCATACCGGCAATCGGGCTGGTCGGATCATCGAGAGCCGAAGGATTAACGATATCGTTCGCGCCAATCACCATGACCACATCGGTCTGCGGGAAGTCCTCGTTGATTTCGTCCATCTCGAAAACAATGTCGTAGGGTACCTTGGCTTCGGCCAGCAACACATTCATGTGCCCTGGCATACGTCCGGCCACCGGATGGATGGCAAAGCGCACATTGACGCCCCTTTCACGCAGCAGTTTGGTGATGTCAAACACCGTATGCTGCGCCTGTGCCACCGCCATACCATAACCGGGAACAATGATGACGCTCTTGGCTTCGCACAACAGTTGCGCCGTTTCCTGAGCAGTAATCGGGAAGACCTCGCCTGCCGGTTGCGCTGCACCGCCGGCTGCCGGTTTCCCACCACCCGTGCCAAAACCGCCGGCAATGACACTGAAGAAGCCGCGATTCATGGCCTTGCACATGATGTAGGACAGAATGGCGCCAGAGGAACCAACCAGAGCACCGGTCACGATGAGCAGATCGTTGTTGAGCATGAAACCGGTGGCGGCTGCAGCCCAGCCCGAGTAACTGTTAAGCATGGAGACAACGACCGGCATGTCGGCGCCACCGATGGCAACCACCATATGGATACCGAAAAGCAGGGCAATGACGGTCATGATAATGAGGGCCTGCATGCCTTGTTCGTGATTGCCGGTAGCAAAGACGTAGCCGTAGTAAATGACGGCCAGCAAGCCAATCAGATTCAGCCAGTGACGCGCCGGTAGCAGCAACGGCGAGCCGCCGATCTTGCCGGACAATTTGCCGAAGGCGATGACCGAGCCGGACAGGGTGACGGCGCCGATCAGGATACCAACGTAGATTTCCACTTCATGGATGGTCTTCTCGATACCGGCAAACTGCGCACCGGCGGTCGGGTCGACGTACTGGGCATAACCGACCAGCACGGCGGCCAGGCCAACCATGCTGTGCATGAAGGCAACCAGTTCCGGCATTTGCGTCATCTGCACCTTGCGCGCCAAGGTCAGGCCGACAGCACCGCCGACGACCATGGCGCCGACGATCCAGGGGATGCCGGCCATACCAACCCGCGGCCCGAACAAGGTCGCCAGAACAGCGACGGCCATGCCGATCATGCCGTAAAGATTGCCACGACGCGCCGTTTCCTGATGGGAAAGCCCGCCAAGGCTAAGAATAAAGAGAATTGCGGCTCCGATATAGGAGACGGTTGCCAAACTTTCAGTCATGACTCATTCACCTTCTTATTTGCGGAACATGGCCAGCATGCGCTGGGTGACGGCAAAGCCGCCGAACATGTTGATGGCGGTCAGCGCAATCGCCGCAATGGCGATCCACAGGATCAGGCTTTCCGGTCGGTTGGTGGCATTGGCCAGCGGCGGCGCCACCTGGACCAGGGCGCCAATGATGATGATGCTGGAGATGGCGTTGGTGACGCTCATCAGCGGCGTATGCAGCGATGGCGCCACATTCCACACCACCATGTAGCCGACGAAGCAGGCCAGCACGAAGACGGTGAAGTGCGACAGGAAGGCGGCCGGTGCACCGAGTCCGATCAGTGCCAGCAAAGCACCACTGAGCACCAGCATGAGAACCATGGCGCCGGTGGAGAGCGGACCGGATTTCTGGCCGTGACCGGCCGGTTTGACGGCAGCATCGGATTTCTTGGCTTGTGGCGGGGCGGCGGAAAGCTTGGGCGCCGGGGGCGGCCAGGTGACTTCGCCGTCCTTGATGACAGTAGCGCCACGCAGGGCTTCGTCTTCCATATTGACGTTGATAATGCCGTCCTTGGTCTTGCACAGTTCTTCGGTCAGGCGCAGCAGGTTGGTGGCGTAGAGCGTGCTGGATTGTTTGGCCAGACGGCTGGGCAGGTCGGCGTAGCCGATGATGGTGACACCATGTCTAACGACAGCTTCGCCAGGCACGGTGAGTTCGCAGTTGCCGCCTTGCTCGGCCGCCATATCCACAATGACGCTACCCGGCCGCATGGAGGCGACCATATCGGCAGTGATGAGTTTGGGGGCCGGTTTGCCGGGAATGAGCGCCGTGGTAATGATGATGTCGACTTCTTTGGCTTGCTTGGCAAAGACGGCGCGCTGGGCTTGCTGGAAGCCTTCGCTCATCACTTTGGCGTAGCCGCCGACACCGGTACCATCTTCTTCGTAATCAATGGTGACGAATTCGCCGCCCATGGAAATGACCTGATCGGCAACTTCCGGACGGGTGTCGTTGGCGCGGACGATGGCACCCAGGTTGGCCGCCGTGCCGATGGCAGCCAGGCCGGCGACGCCAGCGCCAATGACGAAGACTTTGGCCGGCGGTACTTTGCCGGCAGCGGTAATCTGGCCGGTGAAGAAACGACCGAAGGCGTGCGCGGCTTCAACGACGGCACGATAGCCTGAAATATTGGCCATCGAGGACAATACGTCCATTTTCTGCGCCCGCGAGATGCGCGGAACACTATCGACCGCCAGGACGGTAACTTTCCTAGCCGCAAGTTGCTGCATCAATTCAGGATTCTGCGCCGGCCAGACGAAGCTGATCAGGGTCTGTCCCTCGTGCATCAAGGCAACTTCTTCTGTGCTTGGAACACGAACCTTGAAGACGATGTCAGCGGACGACCACAAGTCTTTGGCCGTGTCTGCAATTTCAGCACCCACCGCACGGTAAGTTTCATCGGCAAAATTGGCGGCCTCGCCAGCGCCCGATTCAACCAGTACCGAAAAACCCAGCTTGATCAGTTTCTCGACGACATCCGGCACCGTCGCCACCCGCTTCTCTCCCGCCATCACCTCGCGCGGAACTCCAATTTTCAAAGACATAAAACTCCCATCCAGACGTTGATACAAAGCAACGGCGCTGCAACAGCTACCGCCAATTTGGACAGCCAAACGTACAACCAGCCCAGAAAAACCTTTGAATTTTAGCAGCAATTTGTTGCGCCGCACTATTCAAGTGCAAGCGCAAGCCCAAACAAGCGCTTAACGCCAGAAATTCAGTCCATATCGTACTTTTATCGACTCATCGGTGCTGAAGATCAGGCGCCAAGGGTTTTTACGCACATCATTGGTGCCTTTTGTCGATTTTGATTGCAAATACGCTCCTAATTGGTGCAAAACCGCTTCTAAAGTCTTAGTTACAACAAAAAACCATCCGCAAAACCCGAAAAACCGCCACTTTGGCTTCGATTTAGCATTGGCGTTCGGACTTTGGCACAATTTCTGCTAAATTTCAGCCCTTGCGAAAATTTCATCGCTGCCAGAACTGGAATAACCCAAGACTGTGCACCCGCGAATGAATTTTGTACTTCTTTTGCAACCAGGATATCGAACACCATGACACCCAACCCAGTTCACAACTTCATTCCGGAACGGCAAGGCCTTTACGATCCTGCCAACGAGCACGATGCCTGCGGCGTCGGCTTTGTGGCACACATGAAAGGCCAAAAAAGCCACGCCATTGTCGAACAGGGACTGCAGATACTGAAAAACCTCGACCACCGTGGCGCCGTCGGTGCCGACCCCTTGCAGGGCGATGGCGCCGGTATCCTGATCCAGATTCCCGACCAACTCTACCGCGAGGAGCTTGCCAAACAAGGCATCAACCTGCCGCCACCCGGCGAATACGGCGTCGGCATGGTTTTTCTGCCGCAGGAAGGCGCTTCCCGCCAGGCCTGCGTCGAGGAAATCGAACGCTCAATCCAGGCCGAAGGCCAGGTTCTGCTGGGCTGGCGCCAGGTGCCGGTCAATCGCGACATGCCCATGTCAGCCGCCGTCAAGGCAACGGAGCCGGTTATTCGCCAGGTTTTTGTTGGCCGTGGCTCCGATGTTTTTGTCACCGACGCCCTCGAACGCAAGCTCTTCGTCATCCGCCGCCGCGCTGCCAACGCCATCAAATCCTTGAAGCTCAAGCATGGCCGCGAATTTTACGTGCCCTCCATTTCGGCGCGCACCGTCAATTACAAGGGCTTGCTGCTCGCCCATCAGGTTGGCGTCTACTATCTCGATTTGCAGGATACGCGCGCTGTCTCGGCACTGGCCATGGTGCACCAGCGCTTCTCGACCAATACCTTCCCGACCTGGGATCTGGCACACCCTTTCCGCCTGATTGCCCACAATGGTGAAATCAACACCGTGCGCGGCAACATCAACTGGTTCAAGGCGCGTGAGCAGGCCACTTTCTCGCCCGTGCTCGGTGACGACCTGAAAAAAATCTGGCCGCTGCATTATCCCGGCCAGTCCGATTCCGCCGCTTTCGACAACGCCCTTGAACTGCTGGTCATGGGTGGCTACCCGCTGGCCCACGCCGTCATGATGATGATTCCGGAAGCCTGGGAAAACCACCGTTTGATGGATCGCAACCTGCGTTCCTTCTACGAATACCACGCGGCGATGATGGAACCGTGGGACGGCCCGGCGGCAGTGGCCTTCACCGACGGCCGCCAGATCGGTGCCACGCTTGACCGCAACGGCCTGCGTCCGGCCAGCTACTGGGTCACGGATGACAATCTGGTGGTCATGGCCTCGGAAGCCGGCGTTCTGCCCATCCCGGAAAAGAAGATCGTCAAAAAATGGCGCCTGCAGCCAGGCAAAATGTTCCTGATTGATTTTGAACAGGGTCGCATTATCGACGACAGTGAAATCAAAACAACGCTGGCGCAATCCAGACCCTACCGCGAATGGGTCGAAAAAATCTGCGTCAAGCTCGACAAGGTGCCCGCCGCCAAGACCAAAGCCGATTTGCCGACGACGACGCTGCTCGACCGCCAGCAGGCCTTTGGCTACACGCAGGAAGACATCAAGTTGATCTTGAAGCCCATGGCACAGCAAGGCCAGGAACCGATCGGCTCGATGGGCAACGATGCAGCGCTCACCGTGTTGTCGAAAAAGCCCAAGCTGCTCTACAGCTACTTCAAGCAAATTTTCGCCCAGGTCACCAACCCGCCCATCGACTCCATTTTTGAAGAGCCGGTGATGTCGCTGGTTTCCTTCGTCGGCCCCAAACCCAACGTCCTCAACGTCAGCGAAATCAATCCGCCCATCCGTCTGGAAGTCACCCAGCCGGTGCTGCTCGCCGCCGACATGGAGAAAATCCGCAACATCAGCGACAGCATGTCGAGCAAGTTCCGGGCGGTTGAACTCGATATTTGCTACCCGGTCACCTGGGGCAAAGAAGGCGTCGAAGCCCGCTTGGCAACGCTGGCCGCCAATGCCGAAGACGCCGTCCGTTCGGGGGCAAACATCCTGATCGTTTCCGACCGCAAGCTCGACGCCGACAATATCGCCATTCCCGCCCTGCTGGCCACCTCGGCCATCCACCAACATCTGGTGAAAAAGGGACTGCGCACCTCGACCGGACTCGTCGTTGAAACCGGCTCGGCGCGCGAAGTGCACCATTTTGCCCTACTCGGCGGCTACGGCGCCGAAGCGGTGCACCCCTATCTTGCACTGGAAACCATGACCGCACTGGCCGAAGGCGATGCCGAAAAGGCCGAAAAATATGCCTACAATTTCGTCAAGGCCATCGGTAAAGGGCTGCGCAAGGTCATGGCCAAGATGGGCATTTCGACCTACATGTCCTACACCGGCGCCCAGATTTTCGAAGCGATTGGCTTGAAGAAGGAATTTGTCGACAAGTATTTCACCGGCACCCCATCCAACATCGAAGGCATCGGCATTTTCGAGGTCGCCGAGGAAGCGATGCAATTGCACCAGGCGGCTTTCTCGCCAGACCCGGTGCTCGCCAACATGCTCGACGCTGGCGGCGACTACGCCTTCCGCGTACGCGGCGAAGATCATTTGTGGACGCCGGACAGCATTGCCAAATTGCAGCATTCCACCCGCAGTGGCAACTACGAGACGTTCAAGGAGTTTTCCCGCCTGACCGACGAGCAGAACCAACGCCACCTGACCCTGCGCGGAATTTTCCAGATCAAGCCGGCCGGCCTACCGGTGCGGCGCGGCGAAGTCGAACCGGCGAGCGAGATCGTCAAGCGTTTCGCCACCGGCGCCATGTCGCTCGGCTCGATTTCGACCGAAGCGCACACGACGCTGGCCATTGCCATGAACCGCATCGGCGGCAAGTCCAATACCGGTGAAGGCGGCGAGGACGCGCGCCGCTTTAACCCGGCCAAGGCCGGCACCAAGGTTTCCGAAATCATCGGTGAGAGCCGTATCGAACGCGACCTCGAACTGCAGGAAGGCGACTCATTGCGTTCCGCCATCAAGCAGATCGCATCGGGGCGTTTTGGCGTCACCGCCGAATACCTGGCCAATGCGGATCAGTTGCAGATCAAGATGGCGCAGGGCGCCAAACCCGGCGAAGGCGGCCAGTTACCCGGCCACAAGGTTTCCGAATACATCGGTTTCCTGCGCCACTCGGTTCCCGGTGTCGGCCTCGTCTCACCGCCGCCGCACCATGACATTTATTCCATCGAAGATCTGGCGCAACTGATTCACGACTTGAAGAACGTCAATCCGGCCGCTTCCATTTCGGTCAAGTTGGTATCTGAAGTCGGCGTCGGCACTGTCGCCGCCGGGGTCGCCAAGGCCAAGGCCGACCATCTGGTGATTTCCGGCCACGACGGCGGCACTGGTGCTTCGCCTCTGTCGTCGATCAAACACGCCGGCATGCCCTGGGAGCTAGGGCTGGCCGAAGCGCAGCAAACGCTGGTGCTGAACCGGCTGCGTAGCCGCATCCGCGTTCAGGTCGACGGCCAGATCAGAACCGGCCGCGACGTCGTCATCGGCGCCCTGCTTGGCGCTGATGAATTCGGTTTCGCCACCGCGCCGCTGGTTGTGCAGGGCTGCATCATGATGCGGAAGTGCCATCTCAATACCTGCCCGGTGGGCGTCGCCACGCAAGACCCCGTCCTGCGTCGCCGCTTCGCCGGTCAACCGGAACACCTGGTCAATTACTTCTTCTTCATCGCCGAGGAAGTGCGAGAACTGATGGCCAAACTCGGCGTCCGCCGTTTTGACGAACTGATCGGCCGTTCCGACCTGCTCGACATGAATCCGGACGTCAGCCACTGGAAAGCCAGAGGACTTGATTTCAGCAAAATTTTCTACCGCCCGCAGAGCAGCGGCGAAAGCGAGCGCTTCCACTGCGAAACGCAGGATCACGGTCTTGAGCAAGCACTTGACCAGCGCCTCATTGAACGCGCCCAGCCGGCGCTCAAGAAGGGCACGAAGACCGAAATCGAGCTACCGGTCAAGAATATCCACCGCAGCGTCGGCGCCATGCTCTCGGGCGAAATAGCCAAGCGTTACGGCCAAGCCGGGCTAGCAGACGACACCCTGCGCATCCGCCTCACCGGCACCGCCGGCCAGAGCTTCGGCGCCTTCCTGGCGCGTGGCATCACGCTCGAACTGATCGGCGAAGGCAACGACTACGTCGGCAAGGGCCTTTCTGGCGGCCGCATCATTGTCCGGCAGCATCCCGATTTTCGCGGCAACCCGCTCGAAAACATGGTGGTCGGCAACACCGTGCTCTATGGTGCGACGCAAGGCGAAGCCTATTTTTGCGGCGTCGCCGGTGAGCGCTTTGGCATCCGTAATTCCGGTGCCAGCGCTGTCGTCGAGGGTGTCGGTGAGCACGGCTGCGAATACATGACCGGCGGCACCGTCGTCGTCCTTGGCGAAACCGGCCGCATTTTCGCCGCCGGCATGTCGGGTGGCATCGCTTACGTACTGGCTGAAAACGGCGACTTCGCCGAGCGCTGCAATCCGGATATGGTCGCCGTCGAAAAGTTGCTGGCGGCCAGCAAGCAGCTCAAGGATCAGCCCATGCACAACGGCCGCAGTGATGAGGAACAACTGAAGGAACTCATCAGCCGCCACGCCGAATTCACCGGCAGCGCGCGCGCCAAGGCCATTCTGGCCGACTGGGAAAGCTATCGCGAAAAATTCGTCAAGGTTTATCCGCATGAATACCGGCGCGCGCTGGAAGAAATGGCCGCAACAGCCGAAAAGGAGATCGCATAATGGGTAAGCCCACCGGATTTCTCGAATTTGACCGGGTCGAGGAGACCTACCAGCCGATTGCGGTGCGTCTGCAGCACTACAAGGAATTCGTCTCCACCTTGAACGAAGAAGAAGCCAAGACCCAGGGGGCGCGCTGCATGGATTGCGGCATTCCTTTCTGTACCAGCGGCTGCCCGATCAACAACATCATCCCGGACTGGAACGATCTGGTTTTTCACGGCCACTGGAAAGAGGCGCTGGAAGTCCTGCATTCGACCAACAATTTTCCCGAATTTACCGGCCGCGTCTGCCCGGCGCCCTGTGAGGCTGCTTGCACGCTCGGCATCAACGCCGATCCGGTCGGTATCAAGTCCATCGAGCACTTCATCGCCGACAAGGGCTGGGAAAACGGCTGGATCGTGCCGCAACCGGCCAAGACCAAGACCGGTAAGAAAGTCGCCATCGTCGGCTCCGGCCCGGCCGGCCTCGCCGCCGCCCAGCAGCTGGCGCGCGTTGGCCATGAAGTGACCGTATTCGAGAAGAACAGCCGCATCGGCGGCCTGCTGCTCTACGGCATCCCCGATTTCAAGCTGGACAAATCCATCATCGACCGCCGCGTCAAGCAACTCGAGGCTGAAGGTATCAGTTTCCGCACCCGCACCATCGTCGGCAGCAAGACCTTGCCGACCGAGATCTGGAACGACGCCAGCGAAGCCATCGGTGCCGACGAACTGATGCACCGCTTCGACGCCGTCATCCTCGCTGCCGGCGCCGAAGTACCGCGTGATCTTGAGGTACCGGGGCGAGCCTTGCAAGGTATCCACCCCGCCCTTGAATTTCTCATCGGCCAGAACAAAGCGGTCGAGAGCGGCAAGACCAACCCGATCAGCGCCCACGGCAAGCATGTTGTCGTCCTCGGCGGCGGTGACACCGGCTCGGATTGCGTCGGTACCGCCAACCGCCACGGCGCCGCCTCGGTCACCCAGATCGAACTGCTGCCCATGCCGCCCGAGCAGGAAGACAAGGCGACCACTTGGCCCTACTGGCCGAACAAGCTGCGCACCTCTTCGTCGCAACAGGAAGCGATGTCAGGCCAGTTTGTGCGCGAATTTGCGGTGAGCACCATTGCTTTCGGCGGCGACGACAAGGGCAGGGTCAAATCCCTCAAAGCCGTCCGCCTCGACTGGTCAAGCGGCAAGATGGCGGAAATCGCCGGCTCCGAATTTGTAATCGCGGCCGATCTCGTCTTGCTGGCCATGGGCTTTACCCGTCCGACAGGTACATTGCTTGACGCTTTCGGTGTCGACAAGGACGAGCGCGGCAACGCCAGGGCGACGACCGAAGGCGAAGGCTGTTACGCCACCAGCGTACCGCACGTCTTCGCAGCCGGCGACATCCGCCGTGGCCAGTCACTGGTGGTCTGGGCCATCCGCGAAGGTCGCCAGTGCGCCCGCGAAGTCGATCAATTTCTGATGGGCAACACCACCTTGCCGCGTTAATTTCCCTGCCGCAAGACCTAATCGATACCTAAGCGCTTGGCTGGACGAGGCTCAAAGCCAGCGCTTCGGCGACCTTGATGCCGTCAACGGCGGCAGAAAGAATTCCTCCGGCGTAGCCGGCGCCCTCTCCAGCCGGAAACAGGCCGCGCGTATTGACGCTCTGGAAAACGTCGTTGCGCGTAATGCGGATGGGCGACGAAGTGCGGGTTTCGACTCCGGTCATGATGGCATCAGCCATGTCGAAACCGGCGATTTCACGGCCGAAGGCGGGCAAGGATTCGCGCAGTGCGGCAATGACGAAATCGGGCAGGCACAAGGCCAGGTCGGTCAGATGCACTCCAGGCGCATAGGATGGCAGCACCGCGCCGAATTGGGTCGAGGCTCGTCCGGCAAGGAAATCGCCCACACATTGTGCCGGTGCGCGGTAGTCGCTGCCGCCGGCTGCAAAGGCCAGACTTTCCCAATGGCGCTGGAAAGCGATTCCGGCCAGCGGATCGTCGGCGCTTCCCGGATAGTCGGCCGGCGTGACGCCAACGACAATGGCGCTGTTGGCGTTGCGCTCATTGCGCGAATACTGGCTCATGCCATTGGTGACCACACGCCCCGGTTCGGAAGTGGCTGCCACCACGGTGCCGCCAGGGCACATGCAGAAACTGTAGGCAGAGCGGCCATTGGCACAGTGATGCACCAGTTTGTAATCAGCGGCGCCCAGCTGCGGATTGCCGGCATTCTTGCCAAAGCGGGCGCGGTCAATCAAGGATTGTGGATGCTCGATGCGAACACCAATGGAAAATGGCTTGGGCTCGATATGCACGCCCTGTTCGTGCAGCATCTGGAAGGTGTCGCGCGCACTGTGCCCGGCCGCCAGGATGACATGGCTGGCAGCAATAGTTTCGCCATTTGCTAGCTTCAGTCCACAAACCTGACCCTGTTTGATCACGATCGTCTCGACCTTGCTCTGAAAACGAATTTTGCCACCCAGCGCCTCAATCTGAGCGCGCATGTTTTCGACCACCTTGACCAGCCGGAACGTGCCGATGTGCGGTTTGCTGACATAGAGGATTTCAGCAGGGGCGCCAGCCTTGACGAACTCGGTCAGCACCTTGCGCCCACGGAAGTGCGGGTCTTTGATCTGACTATGGAGTTTGCCGTCTGAAAAGGTGCCGGCACCGCCTTCGCCAAACTGGACATTGGATTCGGGATCAAGCTTTCCCTGCCGCCAGAGTTCCCAGGTGTCCTTGGTGCGCTCACGCACGGCCTTGCCGCGCTCCAGAATGAGGGGACAAAAGCCCATCTGCGCCAGAACCAGTCCGGCAAATAATCCGCAGGGGCCGGTGCCAATGACGACCGGCCGGGGCGTTGCCGGAGACGGCGACGCCTGCGTGACAAAATGATAAGCCGTATCGGGCGTTGCGCCGACATTGCGGTCGTCTTTAAGGCGGGCGCGCAGCGCCTTTTCGTCCCTGACCTCAACATCCAGCGTGTAGATAAAAACGATGGCGGAAGGCTTTCTGGCATCATGACCACGGCGAAAAACCGAATAGCCGACCAAGTCCTCCACAGCAATCCCCAATCGTTTGAGAATGGCCGCTTTCAGATCGTCTGGCGTGTGATCAATGGGTAGCTTGAGTTCGGTCAGTCGCATCAGGCTGCGCTTAGGGTTATTGTCGGAAACGCGCTCATTTTAGCAGGCCGCTCAAAAACTCCACGCGCTTGCGGCAATCCACAATCATTTTGCGAGACAGTTGGCCACAATAATGTAAAAATAGCCCATTCCAATCTGCGGAGAAGACATGGCTACCGAACTGCAAAGCGCCATGATGGTCACCACACCGTCCGGAGCACTCGATTCCCACATGCTGGTCATTTTCGGCATCATGCTTCTAGCCGGCCTGCTGGGTGGCGTTGCCAATTTTTTCCTCTCCGAACGCCAGGCAGAGCTTGGTCGCCAGGAATGGCTGCGATACCCCATTTTGGGCATAGTAGCCGCTTTGACCGTGCCGCTCTTCCTCAACATGATTTCCAGCACCCTGCTTGAAGGCGCCCGCACCAAGCCAACCGACTTTTACGTCTTT
>Ga0316605_10000542_pt1 | contig 26003 bp, 18 predicted proteins | sample OWC_soil_day20_n_FD_207666 | JGI IMG/M metagenome (GOLD analysis project Ga0316605, IMG submission 207666) | Wetland soil microbial communities from Old Woman Creek delta, Ohio, United States - OWC_soil_day20_noCT | ecosystem: Environmental > Terrestrial > Soil > Wetlands | place: USA: Ohio...
ATATTATTTTGTGGAGGTGATGTAAGTAAATATGATAAAATTGATTACAAAAATGGGATTATTCAAAAAAAATGAGAAATTACGTTTATGAGAAAGCATATCCAAAAAAATCTTCCGACCGCTCATGTTTTCAAATCCCACACAACCAAAGAAAACAAATTATAAATTAGCTAAGAATAATAAAACCATAAATTCTGCAAGAAAGTGGCAATTATTTATTATTTTTGCCCTATGATTTACTTTCCTAACTGTAAAATAAATATTGGACTTAATGTTGTTGAAAAGCGAGAAGATGGTTTTCACAATATTGAAACCTTGCTTTACCCTATTGAAGTGGAGGATATTTTGGAAATAAGACCAAAGGGAAAAGGCGAAACTTCAATAACCCTTACCGGTCTTCCAATCAAAACCAAATCTAACTCCGATAATCTTTGCATTAAGGCCTATAACATACTCAAAAAAGACTTTCCTGAACTTCCAAATGTTGATATTCATTTGCATAAGATTATTCCAATGGAGGCAGGTTTAGGAGGAGGAAGCAGTGATGCAGCATTTACTTTGCAACTTCTTAATTTTGTTTTCGAGCTTAATCTTTCCCTTGTGCAATTGGATAAATATGCTCAAAAATTAGGTTCCGATTGTGCTTTCTTTGTTTACAATATTCCTGCTTATGCTTTTGAAAAAGGAAACAGATTAGCTCCCACCACTCTATCATTAAGAGGAAAATCAATTCTATTAGTAAAACCCAATGTTTCAATAAGCACTGCTGAAGCTTATCAGGGAGTTGTTGCAAAGGAAAGTGAATATGATTTATTAAACATTTTGGAATCACGTCCAATTGCTCAGTGGAGACATTTAATTAAGAATGATTTTGAAGAGAATATTTTTAAAAATCATCCTCAGCTTAAAGAAATCAAGGATAAACTTTACGATATTGGAGCATTATATGCTCAAATGAGCGGATCGGGTTCAACCATTTACGGAATATTCGACAAGGATTTATCGGAAGATGAAATAAACCTTTTCAAATATCCGTTTGTTTGTCATAAGACTTTGAAATAACTGTAATAAAATAAATATTAACAAAATAAATTAACAAAACATGAGTGAGATTAAAAATTTAGAACCAAAGGGACTATGGAATAATTTTGATATGATTTGCTCCATAGCACATCCTTCAAAGAAAGAAAGTAAACTTGTTGAAGCTTTGGTTGATTTTGCCAAGAGAAACAATTTAGAACATACTGTTGACAAGATAGGAAATGTAATTATTCGCAAACCTGCAAGCAAAGGAATGGAAAACCTAAAGGGAGTTGTTCTACAAGCCCATATTGATATGGTTCCTCAAAAGAATGCAGACACTAATCATGACTTTGCAAAAGACCCTATTCTTCCTTGGATAGACAATGGATGGGTTAGAGCAAAAGGAACAACACTTGGTGCCGACAATGGTATTGGAGTTTCTGCAATATTGGCTGTTTTGGAAGACAAAAATGCAGTTCATGGACCTCTTGAAGCACTTTTGACAATTGATGAAGAAACAGGAATGACTGGAGCTTTTGGATTGGAAGCAGGAGAATTGAAAGGCGATATTCTTTTGAACCTTGACTCTGAAACAGAAGGCGAACTTTATGTTGGATGTGCAGGAGGAATTGACGGAACATTTGTTTTTGAATATAAGAAAGAAAACACACCAGTTGGTTTATCTGGTTTTGCACTTAACGTAACTGGACTAAAGGGTGGACATAGTGGAATGGATATTATTTTGGGAAGAGCTAATGCAAACAAAGTTCTTTTCAGACTATTTAAGGCTTTAGAAAAAGTAAATATCAGAATTTCTGAAATAAATGGAGGAAGTCTTCGAAATGCAATCCCTCGTGAAGCATTCTCAACAGTTGCAATCCCAACTGACAAGGTTGCAGAAGCTAAAGCAATAGTTGAAGAATTGGCAAAAGAAGTAAAGAATGAATATTCATTAGTTGAACCTACATTTGAAATTTCTTTCAATGCAACAGCTCTTCTTCCAAATGTAATAGATTTAGACACACAATCAAGATTAATCAATGCTGTTTATGCTTGTCCAAATGGAGTTATGAGAATGAGTGATTCTATGGAAGACCTAACAGAAACCTCAACCAACTTGGCAATTGTTAAGAGTGATGACAAAACAATTAGCATTAGCTGTCTATTAAGAAGTAGTGTTGACAGTGCAAAGATGGATTTAGTACAAATGATGCTTTCTGTTTTCACACTTGCTGGAGCTAAATCAGATTTTGAAGGAGGATACCCAGGATGGAAACCAAACATGGAATCTCCAATACTAAAAAGTATGCAAGAAACATATAATAAACTATTTGGTTCAACTCCAAAAATAATGGCAATTCATGCAGGATTGGAATGTGGACTTTTGGGAGGAGTTTATCCTAATTGGGATATGATTTCATTTGGACCAACAATAATGAACCCACACTCACCAGATGAAAGAGTAAATATTGACTCTGTGAAGAAATTCTGGGACTACTTACTTGAAACACTAAAGAACATACCAAAGAAGTAGTTTCTGCATAATGATTTCAAACAGAAAAAGAAACATAAATTTACCACAAAGCCAAAGACTGAAAGGTTTTTGGCTTTTGGTTTTTGGCTTTCTTTTTCTAAGCCATACAAATATTCAAGCACAGTATTACAATACTGGAGTTGAAAACATTTCCATTAAATGGCGTCAAATCAACACTCCTAAGTTTCAAATTGTTTATCCCGACTTCTACGAAGCAAAAGCACAAGAATTTGCCTCTGTTCTTGACACTATTTATGGAGTTATAGGTACAAGCCTTAAAACAACACCCCCAAAAGTTCCTTTTTTACTTCACACCAACACAGCTTACTATAATGGTTTGTCGGTTTGGGCTCCTAAAAGAATTGAACTTTGGACAACTTCTTCTCCAACCAATTATCCCTATCCATGGTCATGGCAATTGGCAATTCACGAATGGCGTCATGCAGTTCAGGTTTATGCTCTTAAAAAAGGAGCATCAAAAACTTTAATAAATATCTTTGGAGAGCATATTTATGGAGCTTTACTTGCAGCCTATATTCCAACATGGTTTTTGGAAGGTGATGCAGTTGTTGCAGAAACAGCCCTAACACCAACAGGTAGAGGAAAGACTCCAGACTTTAATATGTACTTTAAGGCTCAAGTTTTAGAGAAAGGAAAATACTCCTACGACAAAGCTCTTTTAGGTTCAATGAAAGATTATGTACCCGACAGTTATATTTTTGGTTATCATCTTACTTCATTTGGAAGAGAAATATATGGGAAAGATATTTGGGCGGATATGATAGAGAATGTTGGAAGGAATTTTTGGAAGATAGAAACATTTGGTCATTCTCAAAAAAGAGGAATAAATATTAAAAAACAAAGACTTTACAACCAAATGATGGACACTCTTTCTAAAAGATGGGAAGAAGAAGAAATAAAGGATATTGAAACTCGTCCTCTAACCTCAATAAAGAAACTTGGCAAAACTAAGAAATACTACACCAATTACTCCTCTCCCAAACAAATTAACGATTCAACCATAGTTGCAATAAAAACATCTAATTTCAAACCTTCACAACTTGTTTCAATTACTCTTAACAATGAAGAAGATATTCTTTCTCCAGGTATGATTCTTCATTCCTACATAGATGCAAAAGATAATCATTTACTATGGTCAGAACTTAAATCACATTATCGTTGGGAGCATGAAAACTATTCAGATATTTTTGAATATGATATTGAAACAGAAACCTACAATCAAATAACCTTTAAGAAAAGATTCTATACTCCTTCCTATAATCCTAATAGCTTAAATATTATTGCAGCCATTGAAGATGACTCAATAAATAATCAACATTTGGTTATTATTGATAAAACAAATGGAGAAATCATTAAAAGATTCACTAATGAAGAATCTTACTCTAAGTTCTCCTATCCCTCTTGGAGTAAAGATAATTCAGAAATATATTTAATTAAGGCTAATCAATATGGTAAATCATTAATTAAATATAATGTCTATAATGATAAGCAAACAACAATACTTCCTTTTTCATTTAATAATATATCAAAACCTTTGCAATATAAGGACAGGTTATTTTTTATTGGTGACTACGATAACACATATCAAGTTTATTCAATAAATTTAGAAGATACTTCTTCTTCTCTCACTCAACATACGCAATCAAGTTTTGGAGTTATGGATTTTATTATCTTTAATGACAGTTTAGTTCTTAGTGATTATAGCGCAGATGGGAAAGTTATAACTTATCAAAGACTAATTGATATTAGAACAATCTCTCCAAACGCTCCTTCAAACACATTCCCAGAAGCTGACATAATTACAAAACAAGAAAATTTTATTTTCTCTCAAAAACATATTAAAGATACTCTTTGGGAAAGTAAAAAGTATAGACCAATTTCTCATCTTTTTCATTTTCATAGCTGGGCTCCATTATATATTAATGCACAAAGTCAAGATATTAGTTGGGGTGTTTCAGCTTTTTCTCAAAACCTTCTTGGAACTTCTGTCTTTGAAGGAGGGTTGAAATACGTTTTTGCGGATAAAAGAGATGAGTATTTCATCAACTATACCTACTCTGGTTTATACCCAATAATTAAGGCAAGCTTTAAGTACGGTCAAAGAAATATTATTTTTGATTCTCTTCGCAATTCAGACTTCTATTCCTCCTGGGATGAATATAATACTTCCTTTAGCGTTGATTTTCCTTATAGCTGGTCTGACAGGAACTGGTTTAAAGAAGCAAAATATTCTTTCCTTTATTCCTATAGAAGCATTAGTCCAAGATATAATTTTAATGAATCATTAACCCTATTTCACACAATTGGGTTTGGTTTAGAGTGGAGTGGAATTAGAGCAATGGCAAATAATGATATAACTCCTCAGTTAGGACATACATTTTCTCTAAGATTTCAAAAATCAATAACAACAGACAATGCAAATATATTAGCAATAAACACTTCAACCTATCTTCCTGGATTGTTTTTAAATCATAGCATAGGCTTAGACTTAGGCTTCCAAAAAAATACTCCAACAATATATTATTTTCCAAATGAAGTTGCATTCACTTCAGGAGTTTATGGTAAATATCCATCCATTTACTATGGAGGAAAGATAAGCTATAATCTTCCTTTGGCTTATCCTGATTATGCTATTTGGAAACTTCTTTATATTAAAAGAATATTCTCTCGTGGTTTCTTTGATTTTGGATATTTTGACAAAGAATACTTAAGCAGTGTTGGTGTAGACTTAAAAATGAATTTCCATATATTTAGAATTGAACAAGAGCTTCAATTTGGAGTTCGTATTGGATATGTAACTCAACTAAACGACGTTTTCGCAAATATCCTTTTCAATATTAATATTTAGAAACCTTATCGTTTAAGTTTATCCCTTAAATTCATAATTGGTCTTTCGTAGTATTTGTACAGTAAAGTTGAAAAGACTATTACAATTATCCAATAAGCAACATATAAAATCCAAGCCCAGCATTCATCTTTTGGAGGGAAATTAGCTTGTATTACTTCTGAAACAAGAGCTAAATTCAATAGATACATTGAATATGAAATCAAACTTATGTGAGTAACTGCTTTTGTAACTAATGTTGGTGCTTTTTTAATACTGTCAAACTTAGGCAAAAGCAAAAAGCATCCAATGCTTTGGAATGATATTTTAAATACTTTTGTTATAAATTCGTTTGGAGCCCAAACAGTGTATAAAACGACATAACAAATAATTATTCCTAATACAAAACTAACATTTCTACTCTTATGCCAAAATGAAGGATACCAATGTTTAATAAATGCTGCCAAAAGTCCTAATGCAATACCATCTAATCTATAAATTACAACTTTAAATACTCTAACATCAAGCCAGAAATCATCAACTTCAAATTTTGATGCATAAAAAGCTCTTAAAAGAAAAGAAAGAGTTAAAAATAGAAAGATTGAATAAAGAAAGATGTATTTCTTACTAACTTTAAAGCGTCTGAACAAAAAATAGAAAGAAGCAAGAATAACAGGGAAAAGAATATAAAACCATTCTTCAACACTCAAACTCCATGACTCCCAAAAGAAACCTACCAATGGTTGAGAAAAATTCTGCAGAAACAAAAAAAACTTCCAGCTAAAATGAGAGAAATCTTCATTTATCAAACCAAAATAAACTACAATAATATTTAGAATAAGAACTAAGTAGTAATTGGGTAAAGTTCTAAACCATCTCCTAATCCAAAAATTAAATATTTCTTTAATCCCAAATGAATTGGTTTTTTGGAAATTCTTAATCAATATACCTCCTATTAAGAAACCACTTAAGACAAAAAAAAGCTCTACTCCATTAACAAAACGTATCCAGGGGAAATAAGTATTTGCTTTTTCTAACATCGAGCCATGACTCATTACCACAAATATTATGGCTAAGGCTCTCATCAAATCAAGACCAAAAACTCTATTCTGATAATCTGGTGATAATCTAAAAATGCTAAATATCTTTTTTAATACTGTCATTCTTTTAGTTCGATATTTTTCTTTTAACCTCCAAACATAAATTTAAGCAATTCTCATTTTTCAAAAACATACGAGGAGATAACAATTAAATAGAGTTAAGTTATACCAAAGAGTTAAACTAAGTCCAAAACAAAAAACGCAAAGTATATATTTCAATACCTTGCGTTTACACTCTGTACTCCGGGCGGGACTTGAACCCGCACGAGCGCAATGCTCACAGGATTTTAAGTCCTGCGTGTCTACCAATTCCACCACCAGAGCGTCCTTAGAAAGGATGAGCGGAAAACGAGACTCGAACTCGCGACCCCAACCTTGGCAAGGTTGTGCTCTACCAACTGAGCTATTTCCGCTTGATTTGGAGGTGCAAAAATACTAACTTTTTCTTTTCTACCAAACTTTTTCTAAACTTTTTCTATTAATTTCTTTATCGCATGAAGTTTTAGAAGTGCTTCCATTGGCGTAAGGTTGTCAATATCTGTACTTAATATATCTTCTTTTATTTCTAAAAGTAATGGATCATCCAATTGAATAAAACTTAATTGATATGGATCATTATTTTGTTTCTTTGATGGTTTGGATAGAACTTTTTGTTTGTTGGATTTTTGTTTACTTTCCAAATTCTCCAATATTTCTTCTGCCTCCTGCAAAACTTGTCGAGGCATTCCAGCAAGTCGTGCAACATGTATTCCAAAGCTTTGAGAGCTTCCTCCCTTAGCAATTTTCCTTAAGAATATTATCTGTTTACCTATTTCCTTAATTGTTACGTGGAGATTGAAAATTCGAGAATAGATTCCTTCCATTTCAATTAGCTCATGATAGTGAGTAGCAAACAAAACCTTTGCTCTAAAATGTGGATGGTCGTGAATGTAGGAAGCAATTGACCAAGCAATTGAAACTCCATCATAGGTACTTGTTCCCCTTCCTATTTCATCCAAAAGCACCAAAGACCTGTCGGAAAGATTATTCAAAATACTTGCAGTCTCGTTCATTTCAACCATAAAAGTACTCTCTCCCAAAGAAATATTATCTGAAGCTCCAACACGAGTAAATATTTTATCAACAATTCCAATATCTGCACTTTTTGCAGGAACAAAACTTCCTATCTGAGCCATAAGAACAATTAAGGCATTTTGTCGCAAATAGGCACTCTTACCTGACATATTTGGTCCTGTTATTATTCCTATTTGTTGAGTGTCCTTATCCAGGAACATATCATTGGCAATATAATTCTCACCCGAAGGAAGCATTTTTTCAATAACAGGGTGTCGTCCTTGAACGATTTTCAAAGAAAATCCATCATTAATTGTTGGACGAACATAATTATTTTCAAGAGCTATTTCTGCAAAAGATAATAAACAATCAAGTTGTGAAATGATTTCAGCATTTTTTTGAAGTTTGTTTATATAAGGAAGTATTTCAGAAACCAATTTACTATATAATAAGGATTCTATTTCCAATATCTTTGTCTCTGCTCCAAATATTTTTGTTTCGTATTCCTTTAATTCCTCTGTAATATATCTCTCTGCATTGGTAAGAGTTTGTTTTCTATGCCAAGAGTCTGGAACTTTATCTTTATGTGAATTTGTAACTTCAAGATAGTATCCAAAAACATTATTAAAACCTATCTTTAAAGAAGGTATTGAGGTTTTCTCTGATTCTCTTTGTTGGAGTTTGTTTAAATAATCCTTTCCATGATAGGCAATCTCCCTTAATTCATCAAGCTCTTGGCTAACTCCTTTTTCAATCACATTACCTTTTGAAACTGCATTTGGAGCTTCTTCAGAAAGTGTTTTTGTAATATTATTAATCAAATCTTCACAAGCATCAACTTCATCTATTCTATCTAACTCTTTATGGTCTTTGCATAAAGATTTTACTTCCCTTATCTCTTTAAGAACATTTTTTAATCCAACAACCTCATTAGGTAAAATCTTTCCATAAGCTGCCTTAGCAATCAATCTCTCCAAATCACCAATTCTTTTCAAGCTTATGCCTATCTTATCTGCCAAAACATCATTTTGGATAAAGAAAGAAACAACATCTTGACGCTTTTCAATTTCATCTTTATCTATTAAAGGCAAAAGCACCCAACGTTGCAAACGTCTTGCTCCCATATTCGATTTTGTTCTGTTAAGAACATTAATAAGTGTTGAGCCACTTGAATAAAGCGAATGAACTAATTCTAAATTGGCTATGGTGAACTTATCAAGCCAAACAAAATTACTATTGTCTAATCTTGATATTTTCTGAATATGAGAAAGCTCAGTGTGTTGAGTTTCGTTCAAATAGTGAAGACAAGCACCACAAGCAATAACTCCAAGTTCCATTTCTTCTATTCCAAAACCCTTCATTGAATTCACATCAAAATGTTTGAATAGAATATCATTTGCGAAGTCTTTTGTAAAAACCCAGTCCTCAAAAGTATTTGTGTAAAAATCTTTCTTGAAGCCTTCTTGAAATTCTCTTAACTTCTGTTTTTGTAAAATAACTTCTTTGGGTGAAAGGGTTTGAAGGAGTTTTTCTATTTCCTGTTTCTTACCCTGTGAAACAAAAAATTCTCCTGTTGCAATATCCAAAAAAGCTACTCCATAATTATCCTTTTTGGAATGTATGGCTGCCAAAAAATTATTTTGTGAATGGTCGGAAGTTTTGTCATTATATGAAAGTGAAGGAGTAACAACTTCAGTAATTCCTCTTTTCACAATACCTTTTACCAGCTTTGGATCTTCCAATTGTTCACATATTGCACAGCGCTTTCCTGCACGAATAAGTTTAGGCAAATAAGTATCTATTGAGTGATAAGGGAAACCAGCAAGCTCCAAGTCTTTCTCCTTACCATTAGCTCTTTTTGTTAGAGTTATTCCCAATATTTTTGAAGCTTCAACAGCATCTTTCCCAAATGTTTCATAGAAATCGCCAACCCTAAACAGCAAAATTGCATCTGGAAATTTTGCTTTCATTGCATTATACTGCCTCATTAAAGGAGTAACCCCATCAATATTTTTTGACACTTAGCTTAAGAATTTATTTGTTATAATAAAAAAGAGAAACAAAATTACTACAAAAAAAAACTACTTGCAAGAAAAACTGAATATTGGAAAGTTTTATTTTGATTATGTAATGGTAATTTTATTCAAATTTAATATTGGAAAATAAATTTGCATAAATATAAGATAGAATAGATTTATTAAGGATTAAAATTGAGATGAATTTATATTCTCAATTCTAATTATCAAAAAAGCAAGTGCTGACTAATAAGAGTTTCTTTTATGGTCTAAATCTCTTTTCCCAATAAGGAAATTCTTTTGCAAGCTCTCCAGAATAATAGAAATCAAAACCAATTGCTCCAAAAGTATATACCTTATCACCCACTGTTATATGAGAACCTCCACATTGAGGATTTGGTCCTGGATTTGATTGAGGAAAACCTACATTAAATAATGTAAATAAAATTTCTGGTCTTTTACTTAAATCATATTTAGCTCTTTCCCATTGTTTCTTAGTTTGATGAAGAATACAACCAGTGTATACATAAGAATAATAATGATTATGATAATCAACCAAACGATTTATTCTTTCAGTTTGATGATCAGATGTTCTAAAATCTAATATATGTTCATATTGTTTTCCCATATAAAATACAGAAGTGTCATTCTTTAAATTTCTTTCAACCCATTCGGCAGTAAAATCCTTAATACCATTTACTCCAAATGAGAATTGAGATTGAACACTTAACACCTTCACTGGTCCTAAATATTTCTTATACATTTCTCTTTTAGAGTTAAATAATCTAATTTGTTCTCCAATCAAGCAACTTACAATTAATCGAGGTTCAACTCCAGTTACATAAGCAGCACTATCAATAAGACGTTTATCCTTCTTAATAGCAACCTTCAAAGCTTCCCATTCAGGAGTGTTCATCCATACTATAGCATTTTCATCTTTCTTTTCTCCCTTAACACTATTTATCAATTGTTTTTCTTTAGCAACAAAGTCTTGGTATTCTTCATTATCTTTTAAAGCCAATTCACAAGTAGCAACCATTTGGCTAAGACTAACATTTCCATTTGAATTACTTAACCCTTCAATTATTAATTGAGCATTCTTAGGATAGAACTTACTAATTGCTGCCATCTTCAAGCAGTTTTCAGCCATTTCCTTATCTAAAGTTTCTTGAGATTTATGAGCTTCTTTCTCCATTTGAGCAACATCAGCAAGATAACGATTGTTTTGATCAACCGCACCACTATTCTTTGTCCAACCCAATTGATAAACACCCCAAGCTCCAATAATAGCAACTCCACATAAAGCAAAACCATGAAGAGCTATGTTATAGAGTAATTTTAACACAGATTTTTTATCTTTAAAATTGATTTTTAGCATTTTCATCTTTTTTCCACTATTTTTTCAGCGTGCAAAGGTAATAAAAAAAGCTATCCCTCACTCATAAAGATAGTTTATTTTATAAAGCAACATAAACATTTTGAAAATTATAATCTTATCTTTTCCTACCAAGATAAAGTTTTGTGAAATTTAGATAAAGATTTTATAGTAAAAAATACGGTCTTTTCATATTAAAAAGAGGGACTTTTTGAGTTAGAAAAACCGTATTTTTAGATAAAAAGAAACTATCTAAATACAAAAACTCACCATATAAATTTCATAACTCCTTACAAATATCTGGTTTCTCCATCTTCACTCAAATTTACTTGATCTCCACGTCTGATTACTTCATCTTTAGGGTATAAAGATAGTATCTTTAGGTGTAAAGATCAAATCTTTAGGGTATGAAGATAGCATCTTTAGGGTTTGGAGACGCCGTCTGTATGGTCTGAAGATGGCGTCTGTAGGGTGTGGAGATGGCGTCTGTAGGGTGTGGAGATAGCGTCTTTTTTATGTAATTATAAAGTAATTGATTAATAGTACATTAAAATTAATGTCAATACTAATATTTTTGTCATCAAAATTGATTATGTAGCATAATAAAAGGTGAGTACAAAGATTTTATTTTTTAATTCCACTGGAATTTTACATTGAGCCTCTTAATTCCCCTAAATGTAGAAATTCTTACATCTGCAAAAGATTTGAAATAAGGTTTCCAATCTTTTGGTTTAATCTGTATAAAACTTCAAGGTTTATATTAGCTGTTTCAAAAGGCATATTTGAAATAAAGAAAAATTATTATTTGCAAAAATTTAGAACAAATAAAGTTAGTTTTTAATTGGATTACAAAAACAATTTTATATATTTGCAATTGCAACTTTATTGCGTGATACATGCAGTTATTTGCATGTTATGCGACACTCAAAAAATATGTAGCACGATTAAGAAATATAAAAAAAATAAAATGGATATAAGTCAAACAAATCAATTAGTTTTAAAATCAGTAAATCAAATATTTGAATACAGTTTTTTCATACCTTCATATCAACGAGGTTACAGATGGACTGACACACAAGTGACCCAATTATTAGAGGATATTTGGCAATTTTCCAAAAGAGATGGGAAAACAACAGGCGAATTTTATTGTTTACAGCCAATAGTAGTAAAGAAATTAAATGATAAATTTGAGGTAATTGACGGACAGCAGCGACATACAACTATTTTCTTAATAATAAAATATTTAGAAGATATAATCAAACTTGCTTTTCAAAATTTTTCTTTTACACCTCCTAACTACGAAACAAGAACAGATAGTTTGGACTTTTTAAATAATATAAAAGACCAAACAGAAGAAGATGCAAAACAAAATATTGACTATTTCCACATTTGGAAAGCATATGACACTATAAAAAAATGGTTCGAGAACAAAGAAAATAACATCAATTCAATTGATTTTGTAAATACCCTCTTAAAATTTCAAATCGAAGAACAAGAAGGTAATAAAATTGACACAGCAAATAATGTAAGAGTTATTTGGTACGAAATCAACGAAACAGAAAATAATAATTCTATTGATATTTTCACTCGCCTAAATATTGGCAAAATACCTTTAACCAATGCAGAACTTATAAAAGCATTATTCTTGCAAAAAGGAAATTTTGCGAAAGAAAAAGCAACTCTAAAACAAATTTTAATTGCAACAGAATGGGACACAATTGAAAAAACATTACAAGATGATTCGTTTTGGTTTTTTATTTACAACCCAGAAAATACATTAAAATACGACAATAGAATTGAATATATTTTCGATTTAATGAAAGGTCGAACAAAAGATTCTGAATATTATCACACATTTAACGAGTTTTTCAAAGATTTCTCAAACAATAAGTCAATAGATAATATTTGGTTAGAAATAAAGAAATACTTTTTGACTTTTGAGGAATGGTATAAAGACTATGAATTATTCCATTATGTAGGCTATTTAATTGACTGCAAAAAAGATATAAATATTATCAAAAAGGAAGTTTCAAATAAAACGAAAACAGAATTTAAAAACTACTTGAAAGAAGAAATTAAAAAACAAGTTAAATGCAAAATTGATGATTTAGAATATGGCAATAAGCAGATAAAAAAAATCCTGTTATTATTTAATATTCAAACAATTTTAGAAACTCAAAAATCAGATATGCGTTTTCCTTTTCACAAATATAAATCTGAAGATTGGGACATTGAACATATTTGTTCACAAACAGACAAAACAATTAGTTCCGAAAAAAGATTATCGTGGATTGATGATATTTTAGAATATTTTATAGGAACAAATGATATTCTAAATGCAAACGAATTGGCTTTTATCAACGATGAAATAAAAACCATTTACAATTGTTTAATTAAATTAAAAAAATCAGAGAAAATTGAAGATGAAAAATTTAATAGCGCATTTGAATTAGTTCAAAAATATTTCAAGGAAGATATGCAAACTGAAGAAAAAAATGATATTTCTAATTTAGCTTTATTGGATGCTACTACAAATCGCAGTTATGGAAATTCTTTTTTCCCTATTAAACGAAAAAGAATCATCAAGAACGATAAAAATGGAATTTTTGTGCCTATAACCACAAAAAATTTATTTCTCAAATATTATTCCAATAAAATGGGGGAAATAATGTATTGGAGCAACAACGATGCAAAAGATTATTTGACAGCAATAAAAACAACATTAAAAGATTTTTTACCAAAAGAAGTTATTACCAATGAACAATAATATTAATACACTATCAGGCGAAAGATTATCATTTTATAAACTTTTTAACGAAAAGCAATACAAAATCTCAATCCCAATTATTCAAAGAGATTATGCACAAGGTCGAAAAACAACAGTTGAAGTCCGCAATATTTTTTTAGATGCATTGTTTAATTATTTAGACGAGAATAAGCCAAACAGAGACTTGGATTTTGTTTATGGAAGTTTGAATCAAACAGATGGAATTACAGAATTTGTACCACTTGATGGACAACAACGATTAACAACACTTTTTCTGTTGCATTGGTATCTCTATCAAATATCTGAAAATACAGAGGGAAAAGAAAAGTTTTTTTCTTCTCTGTTTAAAAATGGAAAATCAATGTTCACTTACGAAACCCGAAGCAGTTCTTCTGAATTTTGCGATGCTTTAATGGGTAATAATATTGATTTTGATAAGCTTTTAAAAGCAGATGAAAATGGAGACGGAAAAAGTTTAGATAATAGTCTATCCAAAACAATAGAAAATTCACCTTGGTTTTTCTTGTCTTGGAAATATGACCCGACAATCAAATCTATGCTTACAATGCTTGATGCTATACATATCAAATTCGCAAATAAGAAAAATTATCTTGAAAGTTTGATAAATACCGAAAAGCCAATCATTACCTTCTTATTCTTGAATTTGAAAGATTTCAAACTTACAGATGATTTATATATAAAAATGAACTCGCGAGGGAAACCACTTACATCATTCGAGAACTTTAAAGCAAAATTTGAACAACATCTTGAAAATGTAGATATAATAAGAAAATTCAAACTATATTTTAATAAGTTAGAAAAAGAAGTTTCTTTGAAAGGATATTTTTCTTATAATATAGATACGAAATGGGCAAATCTTTTTTGGGCTTATCGTGATCTTTCTGGCGATAAAAATGTATATGACGAAGAACTGAAGAATTTTATTCGCGTAATTATTACGAATCAATATGCCATATCAAATGAAAAAGACGATAAATTTGAATTTCTACTGGGCACTCAAGTTGCTAAAAAACGAAAAGATTATACAGACAATATTTCTTATTATAAATACAAAGAATTAAATACAATTACAGAGCAAAGTATTTTGTATCTCATTGATGCTTTCGATAATCTTGTAAATGGAAACGACAAAATAAAGAACCATTTATCAGAAAGTTACAAATTCTATTACGACGAAAATGCAGTTTTTGAAAATGCACTCAAACACTCATTTGCAAATAATCAAGAAAGAATATTATTCCACTCATACATTCGTTTTTTGATTGAAAATAAGAATGATAGAACAGGTATAGAACAATGGATAAGAGTTATTCATAATCTTGCCAATAATACAATCATCGATGGTTCTGATGAAATTTGCAGAGCAATAAAGTCAATTGAAAAATTATTACATAAAAGCAATGATATTCTTAAATATTTGGGCGAGAATCCTCAAATTGATTTCTTCTCAAGTTGGCAGGTTTTAGAAGAAAAAATAAAATCACATCTCATAACTAAGAATGATAATTGGAAAAATATTATTGAACAAACAGAAAAAATTAATTGCTTTGATGGACAAATAGGTTTTGTTTTGGAATTTGCAGGAATACTTGATTATTATGAGAAAAAGCACAACTGTAATTGGACGGAACAAGAGGATAAAAACTATTTTAATTCTTTTGTAAACTATGCAGATAAGTCAATAGTGGTTTTCAAAAACAAAAATAATTATAATAGTCAGTATGCTTGGGAACGAGCTGTTTTAACAAAGGGCGAATATTTAATCGAATCTTCCTCATGTCGGAAGAATTTGCTCACAACAGACAAAAACACAAGAGATTATAGTTGGAAAAGATTTTTGAGAATTACAGACGAACATAAACACAAAAGGCTATTTGTAAAACAAGTATTTGATGACGATTTATTTGATAAAACCAATTTACAAAATTCATTAGAGAAAATCTGTGAGGGTAAAACAAACACTTGGCGCGATTATTTAATTGATTGTCCTGAATTAATTAAATATTGTGAGCAGGGTTTTATTCGTTTTCAAAACGAAAATGATATTATTTTGCTCGGTCAATCTCAAATGAACCATTTGCACGCAGAAATGTATTCATTATTTTTATGGAAGAAATATATAAAGCCTAGAAAAGACGAATTTAGATTGTTTAATAATATTGAATATTGCTATGTAAAAAGTAGCGATGGAGAGGCTTGTATTGTTTTCAGCAATTTCTGCCATAATAGAGTATATTATGAAATCAATATTTACTATTGCAATAATGATGAATTACCAAATCCATATGAAATTGCATTTAGAAAATCAAAAGGTGAAAATACACCTGATAAATATGGAGATGACATTAAAAATATTTTGACAAATTTGAACTTTGAATGGAACGAAGATTATATAGGTTACTTTTTCTCAAGCGAAGATAGCAATACTTTAATGGAAAAATTGGAGAAATTGAATGAAGAAATAAATAGATTATGATGAAAGAATAATCGGCAAACACATAACAAATGTCTTGAAAATGATTTTGTGATATATTAAGATCTGTACTTTGATTTAAGTTTAATGCAAAAGAATTTTCATTAAACTTATTCACAGAAAATAAGAATAAAAAAAAGACCATAGTAAAAAAGATTACTATGGTCTTTAAATATTTATCTTTTACGATAATTCGTTACTTCACTTCTTCAAAATCAGCATCTGTTACTTCTCCATCTTGGTTTGATGAATCGCTTGATTTGTCTTGTGAATTTGAGTTTGTTTGTTGTTCTTGTTGTGAATTAGCGCCTGGCTGGTTATACATATCTTGTGATACTGTGCTCCATGCTGCATTAATTTTTTCCATTGCTGCATCTATTTGAGCTATGTTTTTGCTTGCATGAGCTGCTTTTAGTTCTGTAAGTGCTGATTCTATTGGAGCTTTTTTATCGGCTGGGATTTTATCTCCAAGGTCTTTCAATTGCTTTTCTGTTTGGAAAATCATTGCATCTGCTCCATTTATTTTTTCAGCTTCTTCTTTTACTTTTCTATCTGCTTCTGCATTTGCTTCTGCTTCTGCTTTCATCTTCTTGATTTCTTCATCGCTTAAACCACTTGAAGCTTCAATACGGATTGATTGTTGTTTTCCAGTTGCATTATCTTTTGCACTTACATTAAGAATACCGTTAGCATCAATATCAAATGTTACTTCAATTTGAGGGATTCCTCTTGGTGCTGGTGGAAGTCCTTCAAGATGAAAACGTCCAATTGTTTTGTTATCCACAGCTCTTGTTCTTTCACCTTGTAGAACATGAATTTCTACTGATGGTTGGTTATCTGCTGCTGTTGAAAACACTTGTGATTTCTTTGTTGGTATTGTTGTATTTGACTCAATTAGTTTTGTTGTTACTCCACCTAAGGTTTCGATTCCTAATGAAAGTGGTGTTACGTCTAATAACAATACATCTTTTACTTCTCCTGTTAATACTCCTCCTTGAATTGCTGCTCCTACTGCAACTACTTCATCTGGATTAACTCCTTTTGATGGTGTTTTTCCAAAGAAGTCTTCAACTATCTTTTGAATTGCAGGAATACGTGTTGAACCTCCAACTAAGATTACTTCATTTATATCTGACTTGTTTAATCCTGCATCTGATAATGCCTTACGACATGGTTCTAATGTTGCTTGAATTAAACTATCACATAATTGTTCAAATTTAGCACGTGTTAGAGTTTTTACCAAGTGTTGAGGAACTCCATCAATTGGCATAATATATGGTAGATTGATTTCTGTTTGTGTTGAAGAAGAAAGTTCTATCTTTGCTTTTTCTGCTGCTTCTTTCAAACGTTGAAGAGCCATAGGGTCTTTTCTTAAATCAACATTCTTATCTGCTAAGAATTCATCAGCTAACCAATTTATTATTTTTTGGTCAAAATCATCACCGCCAAGATGTGTATCTCCATTTGTTGATTTTACTTCAAATACACCATCTCCTAATTCCAATATTGAAATATCAAATGTACCACCACCAAGGTCAAATACTGCTACATGAACATCTTGTGATTTTTTATCCAAACCATAAGCTAAAGCTGCTGCTGTTGGTTCATTGATTATACGTTTTACTTGAAGTCCTGCTATTTCTCCTGCTTCTTTAGTTGCTTGACGTTGTGAGTCGCTAAAATATGCTGGAACTGTAATAACTGCTTCTGTAACTTCTTGTCCAAGATAATCTTCAGCTGTTTTCTTCATTTTTTGTAGAACTATTGCTGAAATTTCTTGCGGTGTATAAAGTCTACCATCAATATCTACTCTTGGAGTATTATTATCGCCTCTTGCAACCTTATAAGGAACTTGTGATATTTCTTTAGCAACCTTATCAAAGTCTTCTCCCATAAAACGTTTAATAGAAGATACTGTGTTGCTTGGATTTGTTATTGCTTGACGCTTTGCAGGATCTCCTACTTTTCTTTCTCCATTAGCTAAAAAAGCTACTATTGATGGAGTTGTTCTTCTTCCTTCGCTATTTGGAATAACGACAGGTTCATTTCCTTCCATAACAGAGACACAACTATTTGTTGTACCTAAGTCAATTCCGATTATTTTTCCCATATTCTTAATTATTTATTTAGTTTCTTTATTGTTTTTATACTTTAATAACTTTTCCTCATTCTTCTTTCAACAAATATGCCAATTGAAAAGAAACAAACAAATATGACATTATGTCACAAAAAAGGTCATCACCTGTTAGATGATGACCTGCGTAAAGGGAATTCAATTATGAGTTAAAAATTGATAATTCTATTTTTTGCTAGGATCGCTAAACAAAACAGGAAGTTTTACATAAGAGCGAACATTTTGTCCATTTATTGTTGCTGGAATCCATTTGCCAGGGATTAGAGAAATAACTCTTTGAGCTTCTTGGTCAAGAAGAGTGCTTAAACTTTTGTCAATTGTTAGATTGGAAATTGTGCCATCCTTTTCAACAACAAATTTAACTATAACCATTCCTGAAATTCCAGAACCAATTTCTTCTTTTGGATAATTAATATTTGCAAAAATAAAATCAGAAACTGCTTGTTTTTCCATTGGAGCTAAAGCATAGGTATCTACACTTGATTCAATAGGTTCATTTTGTTGAGCAAATAAGCCCAATGATAGATTTAGTGCTAAACTAAAAACTACTAACCTAAAAATTGCTTTTACTTTCATAATATAAATTGTATTATTTGATTATTAACTATTATATATTCAATTCTCTTTTATACGATTTTGTCGCTTTACGTTATTATAAACAACTAAAACTTCAAAAAAGTAAGTGAAAAAAATTATTTATTTGTCAGAACAAAAGAAATTGGAAGTAGAAACTGCTGTCTTACTGGCTGACCTTTTTGTTTTGCAGGCTTCCATTTTGGCATAAGTTTAACTATTCTTACTCCTTCATCTCCGCAACCTTCACCAATATCTTTAATTGTTCTAATATCGGTTAATGTCCCATTTTTCTCAACAATAAAAGAAATAATTACTTTTCCTTCAATGTTTTTTTGTTTAGCCAAAGTTGGGTATTTAATATTTTCTGCCAAAAATCTATTCATTGCCTCTAATCCTCCAGGAAATTCAGCTTCGTTTTCAACAACTGTAAAAACAACATCAGAATTATCTGATTTCTTTTCTTGAGCATTAACATTTAATGAAAATGCAAATACCATTATAAGTGCTGCAAATAATGATAAAGGTTTTAATAATTTGTTCATAATATAATGCATAAATATTATTCTTCATCTGTAGAGAGGTTAAAATTAACTGGAAGAAGAAATTGTTGCCTAAGATTTTTTCCTTTCTGATTTGCTGGTTTCCATTTTGGCATTAGTTTAACAACTCTTTTTGCTTCTTCTCCACAACCATAACCAATATCTCTTAAAATTTTTATATCGTTAATTGATCCATCTTTTTCTATAACAAAAGTCAAAAATATTTTTCCTGTAATTTTCTTCTCTTTAGCTTCTTGTGGATATTTTATATTACTTGCAAGAAATTGTCCCAAAGCGTCGATTCCTCCAGGGAACTCAGCTTCGTTTTCAACAAAAGTAAAAACTTTAGATGTATCTACTTTACCTCCACCAAATTCATCTAAAATTTCTAATATTTCTTTTTTATCATCTTGTGCATTAACATTTATTGAGAATGCACATACTATTATAATTGTTGCAAATAATGATAAAGGTTTTAATAATTTGTTCATAATATAATTGTATAATAATTATTCTTCATTTGTTGTTAAATCAAAAATAACTGGTAAAGTAAACTGCTGCCTTACAGCTTTACCTCTATGCTTTGCTGGCTTCCATTTTGGCATTAACTTAACAATTCTTTTTGCCTCTTCTCCACAACCATAACCTATATCTTTTAAAACTTTTACTTCGCCTATTGAACCATCTTTTTCAACAATAAAAGATAAAATAACTTCTCCTTGTATTTTTTTATCTAATGCCTCCTGAGGGTATTGAATATTATCATAAATAATTTTTTGCACTGCATCATAACCACCAATAGTATCACCCCCTCCTGGAAATATCGCCTGTTCTTCCTCAACAACATAAGTAGGTTCAGAATTATCTGTTTTCTTTTCTTGTGCATTAACATTTAATGAAAATGCAAATAGAATTATAAGTAATGCAAATAATGACAAAGGTTTAAATAGTCCTTTCATATTAGAGTTATTTAATAGGGCAAAGGTAATAAAAAATACATTACTTTTGCAAAAACATTTATTTTGTTATGGAACAATCATTATATCCCTTAAGATTTATGCCTTTGTTTAAGGATAAAATATGGGGAGGAAATAAAATTAAAGATATTATTGGTATTGACTACTCTCCTTTAGAACGTTGTGGAGAGCTATGGGCTTTGTCTGCAATTGAAGATGACGAAACTTTGGTTGAGAATGGCTATTTGGCTGAATGTACTTTGAAAGAAGTTATTGAAATGTATGCAGATGAGCTTGTAGGTGAAAAATGTTACGAAGAATTTGGAGAAAACTTCCCTTTGCTATTCAAATTTATTGATGCCAACGAAAAGCTCTCTGTTCAAGTTCATCCTGATGACAAATTAGCACAAAGTAAAGGGATGAATAATGGAAAGACTGAAATGTGGTATATTCTTCAAGCTGATAAGGATTCAGAAATTATTAGTGGATTTAATAAGGATGTTACAAAAGCAGAAGTAATTAATGGATTAAGAAATAAAAACATTTCCAATCTATTAAATACTGAAAAAACTGAAAAAGGTGATTTGTTTTTTATCCCTTCAGGAAGAATTCATGCCATTGGCTCTGGTGTTCTTTTGGCAGAAATTCAACAAAGTTCTGACGCAACTTACAGGGTTTATGATTGGGACAGAAAGGATGATAATGGCAAGGAAAGAAAACTTCATATTGAAGAAGCTTTGGAAGCTTTGGATTTTAAATCTGTTGGTCTTAGTGCAAAAAGTAAGTATGACTATATTTTAAACAAAACTTCAGAATTAGTTTCTACTCCTTTCTTTACAACAAATGTTATTCATGTTACGGATAATATCAAAAAGGATTATTCAATGCTTGACAGTTTTGTTGTTTATTTATGTATTGAGGGAACTGGAGTTATTCATTCACTTGGTCATCAAATTCCTTTGCAAAAAGGGCAGGCTCTTCTTATTCCTGCAATTGCAGAAGAAACAATAATTCAACCTAAAGGATTGGTTAGTATTTTAGAGACATACATTAAATAAATGGTTAATGATTAATGGTTAATGATTAATGGTTAATGTTGAATTTACAAATTAAAATTGAAAAATTAAAAATAGAATAGCTATGGCATTAATAAAATCAGTTAAAGGGAAGAAACCAGAATTTGGTAAGGATTGTTTTTTTGCAGAAAACGCTACAATAATTGGAGAAGTTGAAACTGGAGATAATTGTTCTTTTTGGTTTAATAGTGTTGTTAGAGGGGATGTTCATTATATTAAAATGGGTAATTATGTTAATGTTCAAGATGGAGCTTGTATTCATTGTACTTATAAAACTCATCCAACAACAATAGGTAATTACGTTTCTATTGCTCACAATGCAATTATTCATGGATGCGTAATTAAGGATAATATTTTAATTGGAATGGGAGCAATTGTTATGGATGGTTGTATAATTGAAAGTAATTCTATTGTTGCTGCTGGTGCTGTTTTATTGGAAAATACACATGTTGAAAGTGGAAGTGTTTATGCAGGAATTCCAGCAAAGAAAGTTAAGGATATTGATCCTGAACGTTTGGAAGGGACTGTAAAAAGAATTTCTCAAGCTTATCCTACCTATGCTTCTTGGATAGATAAGGAAGAAATCTAAAAAATAATCATTTAATCCATATTTATTAGAAAAATTATATATTTGCAACTATGTAAAAAGTATTCTTAAACAATTTATTAACCTTAAAATTTTAAAATTATGGACCTACATCCACTAATTGTTCATTTCCCAATTGCGTTGCTTATAACTGGGTTTGTGTTTGCAACAGTTGAATTGATTTTAAAGAAGGAGTGTAAGTGTAAATTTGGATTTACAATTGAACCTTTCTCTATTCAAAAAACAGCCTACTATTTATTAATCCTTGGTTCATTAAGTGCAGTTGTTGCTGTTCTTAGTGGATTTATTTTTACAAGCGACATGGAAGGAGTGCTTGGAGAATTGCGTTGTACCCACCTTACAATTGCTATTATTACAGCCTCCTTAAGTATCCTTTCTGCAATCTCATACACTTTCTATGTTTTCAAAAATCACTCTAAAAAAGCAAGAGTTATTGGATATGTTTTATATCTTCTTTGTGCTGTTTTAATTGGCACAACAGGCTATTTTGGAGGAGAAATTGTATTTATGTTCAGATAACCAAATAAAAACCAAACAATAACAAAACATTAATTACTATGAAAAAAATTAAATTATTTGCCATTTTGGCAACAGTAGCTCTTGCTTTAGTTTCATGCTCAAGCAAGCCAGTAAAAACAATTGAAAACCTTAAAAGTGCTGCAACTGGAGAAGCAAATGCAAGTGAAAAATATGCAAAATTTGCTCAAAAAGCAGAAGCTGACTCAATGTTTAATATTGCAGCAATGTTTAGGGCAACTTCTGAAGCTGAAGCAGTTCATAAAGCAAATCATTTGAAAGTTCTAAAAGAACTTGGAGTTGATTTTAGTCCAATAATTGAAGCTATTAATGTAGCTACAACATTAGAAAACCTACAATCTGCAATGAAAGGAGAAGATTACGAAGTCAGTAATATGTATCCTGAATTTATAAAGATTGCAGAACAAGAAAAAGCTAAGAAAGCATTAAACTCTTTTGATTTTGCAATTAAGGTAGAAGCTGAACACTTTAAATATTATAATGAAGCAATAAATCTAATCACTTCCGAGGGTAATGACTTAAATGTTAATAAAGCGTGGGAAGTTTGTCCTGTTTGTGGCGACACTTTCAAAAAAGGAGCAGTAAAGAAATGTAATATTTGTGGAACAGATGCTGCAAAATTCAAAACTTTCTAATTGAATTAAAGACAATCATCAAACAAACACTATATAGGGATTAAGAAAAACTTAATCCCTATTTTTTATTCTACTTAATAGAAAAATACATCCGATATAATAATAAATACATCCGATATAAATTAAAATATATCGGATATATTTTTATGTAAGTCAAGTTTATTTTTACTTGATTCTAATTAAATGAATCTTTGTTTTATTTTTTTCTTTCTTTGTTTTAATTTACTGAAACAAGGTTTTATTTTTATAGATCTTTGTTTTGATTTTTCAACTCAAATTATATTAACATAAATAAAAAAGCCAACCTTAAGATTAAGATTGGCTTTTTAAACTTGAAGTCTTTATGTTATTTTACAACAAGTATTTTCTTAATAGAAACATTTGTGTTTTCTCCGAAAATAACCCAATAATTTCCACTTCTCATTGAAGATGTATTGATTTCAAAAGAAGTTTGTCCTTTATGTATTGTTGAATTTGCTAAAACTTGACCTTTTAAGTTAATAACCTTAACTGGAATTTCTGATTTAGCTCCTTGTGGAATTTCTATTTTTGTTGAGTTTTGTGCAGGATTAGGGAAAAACTCTCCTAATTCAATTGTTTTGATGTCTTCCATACAATCAATACCGATATAATCACCGTTTCCTTGAACTTGTGTTCCATAAACAAAGGTATAGAATCCTTTTGGAGCAGTTATTGGTTTATTGATGGTTTTTCCGTTGTTTGATGTTGCTGAAATATAATATTCAATTGTATCTGCTTCTAAAGTTGGATTGATTGGGAGAACAGCATCATAGATGTTTCCATCATAAATATTCATATTCTTTTCATTCCACTGAGTTTGTCCTTTTGTTCTATAATATAGTTTAGCACTTTCAATTCCACTTTTGTTTTGAGCAAGAGCTGTTAACCAAACCCCATTTGAAGGATTTTCAGTTGTGTTTAACCAACGAACTGGATAATGGTAAATTCTAACTGGGTTTTCTGCAGGAACTTGTTTTGTAATACAATGTATTGCTCCTCCAAATCCATCAAATTCTCTAACATCAATTTCAACAAAGTCATAACCAGGATAAGTTTGTTTCATTTTTTCTATTGCTGTCAAATTACCTGCAACATCTCCTGTTGTTGAGTTATAAAATACTGGTTGCATTATGGCTCCATTTACAAAAGTATGATTTGTGTATGAACGTGTGTATGAATCATTATACTCTGGTTGTGAAGTGTACCATGCACCATTATTTTTTGCTGGAAGAGGAATACGAGTGTTATAGTATTTTTGTCCAAAAGGAGTTGAAGAGAACATTCCTGTTATTGAATCCATATTTTGTTCAACTTTTATTGGATCTGAAAGGTTAGCCATTACTTCAGGATGTTTTGTTGAAACAAAAGTTGCTTCATCAACCATATCAGCGTAAAGGTCAATATGTCCTGTTCCTCCATCAAATTGAAGTTCTGGTAAAACAACACATCTATCTAAATTCATTAAATGTGTCAAACTATCATTTACTTGTTGTTTTGTTAGCGGAGTTTTTGTTTGTTGTCCCAATTGATTATTAGGAGTTAAATAATATAATCCATATCTGTCAGCATTAAGAGCATAAACAGCAGAAGAAGTAAATAAAGCTCCAAGACCATCTACTAAAATATTACCTCCTTCATATTCAATAGTTGTAGTATAAACAGAGAAACCTGCTTGTTCTCCAATTCTCTTTGCAATTAAATCATCTAAAGGTCTTCCTCCATAATATTCAAAATCCATAAAGCCTATTTGATCTTCTTCTCCATAATAGAAAGCAACAGGACCACAATCTCTATACCAGAATGAATTACCATTATTTATAAAGAAACGATAATTTGTAAGAGGCATTCCTTTTTGAGTCATATCTTGCAAAATTAAAGTTGAGTCGCTAGCATTCCAAATATTAATCCATACTTGAGAATATTGTTGAATACCATAAGCTAATTTTCTAAATACATTTGCAAAATCATCATTCCCTAAATAAGGAACAGAATAAACATCAACCAAAGTACTTCCATTATAAGCCATCCCTTTTCCTTCAAACAATTGTTCTGCATCTTGATTTCCAGAAACTGTTCTTGTGATATATGGCCAAGTCATAATTACTGCTTGAACTTCATCAAACTCTCCTGGATAAATCATATCAGATGGAACTTCCAAAGGAGCTTTTGAATTATTATCATTTGCAGCTTTAGTTGTACCATCAAGGGTTAAATTCTTTTTAAAAGGAGTTCTTGCGTGTACGTTTTTAAAATATTCTTTGTAAGCATCCTTAGGAGCTGATTTAATCTCCTCCAAAGTAGCCTTGCGTAAAGTCTCAATTCTATCATTTTCAGTTTGAGAAAACGCACTTATAGTTAAAGCAAATAATGCAATAACTAAAACTGATAAGTTCTTTTTCATATAAGTTTGTATTAATTTTTTCTAAAGAATTGGCAAAGATAAGTATTTTATTTCACCCAACAAATCAAACCTTTAAAAAGGTGCATTATTTGCTCAATAGAATATTAAAGTAATTTTAAGGAGATATAATAGAAGAGCAAACATTAAATAATATATAAATACCAAGATTATAATATTAAATAAGTTAGCCAATAGAATAGCCATCGACTACAAACAAAATATCCATTGTCTCTAAACGCAAAAACGCTCAGTAAACTAAATTACTGAGCGTTTTAAAAGTTTCTGGCAGCAACCTACTTTCCCAGACGGGTTAGT
>Ga0316605_10000544_pt1 | contig 25998 bp, 26 predicted proteins | sample OWC_soil_day20_n_FD_207666 | JGI IMG/M metagenome (GOLD analysis project Ga0316605, IMG submission 207666) | Wetland soil microbial communities from Old Woman Creek delta, Ohio, United States - OWC_soil_day20_noCT | ecosystem: Environmental > Terrestrial > Soil > Wetlands | place: USA: Ohio...
AAAAAAAGAAAATTGCTGTAGGACCAAATCCTGGAGACAAATGGATGGCTCAAATGATTAAGGGTGAGACCATCAACTTCAAGAAATTGGCTGCAATGATTGAGAAATCAAGCACTGTAAGCAAGGGTGATGCTCTAAATGCTTTAGATGCTTTGGTGTCTTCAACAACTTGGATGCTACAAGAAGGGCATTCAGTTAAGTTTGATGGTTTGGGAACATTCTATCCTAAGGCTAAGGTTAAGGCGGTTAATGCTTCTGATGAGGTAACTGCTGATACTGTTCTTAGAGTTGGGGTTGGATTTACTCCTGAGACTGATTTCAAACAAGACATGAAAGGTGTTTCAATCAGTGTTGAGCCTTTGGAAGAAGAAGTTGTTGTTCCTTAATTCTTCCATTCTAAGGTCATAAAACGCAAGAGAAGGGTTTCTTTTGAAGGTTTGTGGCGAGTTGTTAATCAATTAAAACAAAGAGAAGCTCATGGAAAGGGCTTCTCTTTTGTGTTTTAGTGCTATTATTTTGATAGGAATCTCTACATTGGATCAACGTCAACGATAATTCTTAGCTTGGAATGAGATGAGAGAAATTTTTCTACAAGTATTTTAATCTCAAACTTTACTTGTGATATAGAAATGTCTTTCTCTATCTTTAACCAAAATTCTATTTTGTAATTATTCTTGGTATTTTAAAACTTACCGCTTAACCATCTTACCAAATCATTGCCATTTGCATAAATTAAAAGGGCAAAAAGCAATACCATTCCAACAATTTGAGCTCTCTCCAAGAATTTATCTCCTGGCTTTTTACCAGTAATAATTTCCCAAAGTGTAAACATAACATGTCCTCCATCCAAAGCAGGAATTGGTAGAACATTCATAAAAGCTAAAATGATTGAAAGAAATGCAGTCATATTCCAGAAAAGTTGCCAATTCCAAGTTTCAGGGAATAAATTACCAATTGTTCCAAAACCTCCAAGAGATGAAGCACCTTCTTTAGAAAATACAAACTTGAATTGCTTAACGTAATTAACTAAGCTTTCAACTCCTTGAGAAATTCCAGCAGGAATTGATTCAAAAAATCCATATTCAACCTTTTTGGTTTTGAACATTAAATAAGGATTCTTTGCAACTGCCCCAATCTTACCATTTTCATCAAGAGTAAAATTAGAAGTCATTTCTTTACCATTACGATAATAACCTAATGAAATAGGTTTTAATTTATGTTTTGCAATTTCAACAACAAAATCAGTAAAAGCACGAGTTTTAACTCCATTTATTGAAACAATACTGTCTCCTTCTTTCATTCCATTCTTCTGAGCAATTGAGCCTAAGGCAAAATTATCAATTACAAATGGGAAACGAGGAACTGCAAATTGTTTTGCTTCTGCAGCGATGATTTGTTTAGAAAAGTCATTTGGTAAATTAATTTTTACTATTTCATCTCCTCTTTTAATTGTGCAACTATTATGTTCATCTAAAAGCAATTTTTCAACTGCTTCCGACATTTCACTTACAGGTTTTGCATTAACCGCAAGTATTATATCTCCATTTTGAAATCCATTCTTCAAAGCAACTTCTGTATAGTCGTAACCCATAGTAGCATTTTGCAAAGGAAGAGTTTCTTCTCCCCAACTGAAAAGAATCATTGAGAAAATAATCAATGCTCCAATGAAATTCATAATAACACCACCCAAAACAATAAATAATCTTTGCCAAGCAGGTTTAGAACGATATTCCCAAGGTTGAGGTTCAGAAGAAAGTTTATCTGCAGAAGTTGTGTTTTCGTCAATCATACCTGCAATTGAGCAGTAGCCTCCCAATGGAACCCAACCTATGCCCCATTCAGTGTTTTCTTTATTTTCTTCAAAGCTTTCAGGAGATTTTTTACTGAACCAACTTAGTTTCCATTTTCCTCCAATTTTCTTAGCTCTGAGAATTGAGAAATAGGGATTAAAAAACAAATAGAATTTCTCTACTCTGGTTTTAAAAAGTCTTGCAACAAAATAGTGTCCTAATTCATGTATAAATACAAGTAGTGATAGTGATAGTAATAATGCTAAAATCTTCATTTTCTATGTTTGTAATATTATTTTATTCTTATTTTAAAAGTATAGAGCTTAATTCATCTCTAACTTCTTTATCTGTTTCAAAAAAGTCATTAACGTTAGCTTTTGCAATAAAATTGTATTTACTCATTGCATTAGCAATAATTTCTGGAATTCCCAAAAATCCCAAATCTCCTTTAAGGAAAGCCTCTACCGCAATTTCATTTGCAGCATTCATAATTGTTGGCATATTCCCTCCTTTTTCAATTGCGTGATAAGCTAAGTTAAGGCAAGGAAATGTTTCTGTATCGGGTTTTTGAAAAGTTAGGTTTGGATAATTAAAAATGTTGAATTTCGGGAAATTGGTTTTTAATCTTTCTGGATAAGTAAAAGCATATTGTATTGGTAAACGCATATCTGCTAAACCCATTTGAGCTTTTAAAGAGCCATCTTCAAATTCCACCATAGAATGAACAACAGATTGAGGATGAACAACTGTTTCAATCTTTTTAATATCTAAATCAAACAACCATTTGGCTTCAATTACCTCCAATCCTTTATTCATTAGGGTTGCTGAATCAATTGTAACCTTATTACCCATTACCCAATTTGGATGATTAAGAGCTTCTTTTGGTGTGATATTTCTTAACTGATCTTTTGTTTTTCCTAAGAAAGGACCACCAGAGGCAGTAAGAATAATTTTTTCAATTGGATTGTAAAACTCTCCAGCCAAACATTGAAAGATTGCTGAATGTTCTGAGTCAACAGGAATTATTGGAATATTATTTTCAATAGAAAGCTTAGTTATCAATTCCCCTCCAACAACTAATGTTTCTTTATTGGAAAGAGCAATTGGCTTTTTTGCTTCAATTGCCTTAATGGTTGGTTTAAGCCCAGCAAATCCAACAATAGCAGTAAGAACAATATCAATTGTTTCCATTTGAACAATATCCTCTAAGGCTTCTTGTCCAGCAAATACTTTAATATCGGTTGAAGAAAGAGCTTCTTTTACTTTTTGATATTGACTTTTGTCTGCAATAACAACTGCATTTGGATCAAATTTTAGAGCTTGTTCAATTAATAAATCAGATTGTTTGTTTGCCGTAAGCACTTCAACGCATAGCTTTTCTTTATGATGTTCTATTACTTCTAAGGCTTGTCTTCCTATTGAACCTGTTGAACCAATAATGGCTACCTTCTTTTGTGTCATAAGTTAAGTGAGTTATTGTTTTCTTTTGGTTACGATTCTTTTTTATCCTCTTCTAATGTATGTTCCCCACATTAATTTTTTTCTGATTGCTGAAAAGAAACTTTGATTATTCATTCTAATCAATTTAAGTTTAAAATCAGCTTTCTTTATCTCCACACTAAAAGGAGATAATGCAGAAACGCATTGAGAATCTACATAAAGAAGTAAATTTTCATTCGATTCCTTTACTTCCAATCTAATATTTGAACTGTCTGGAATTATTATAGGTCGAAAAGTTAAATTATGAGGACAAATTGGAGTTATTCCAATGCAAGAAGATTTTGGAGATATAATTGCACCTCCTGCACTCATATTATAAGCTGTTGAACCTGTTGGAGTAGTAATTATTACCCCATCAGCAGTATAAGTTGCAAGAAACTCCTCATCAATATAAATTGAAATATCTAATAAATCTCCAGCCTTTGCAGAGCGAAGACAAATATCGTTTAAAGCATACTTGTTGTTAATATTTAATTTTAAATCATCAAAATTTAATATGGAATGATTTTCAATTTCATATTTCTTAGCTTCTAATTCCTCCAAAAGAGTGGAAATTCCATCTCTACCAACTGAAGTTAGAAAGCCAAGATGACCTATATTAATTCCAAGAATTGGTATTTGAGAATTGCCTACAATTGGCAAGGTATCAAGTAATGTTCCATCTCCTCCAAGAGAAAGGAGTATATCTACCTCCTTAATCAATTCTTCTTTACTTGTGAAAAACTTAATTGGTTTTTTGAAAACTATTTTATCAACTATTTTCTGATAAAAATCTTTATGTATAAATATATATTCATGACTTTGTTCAATGATTGAAATTAAACTTTGAACATAAATAATATCCTCTTCCTTAGGAGTTCTTCCGTATAAGGCAACTCTCATTATAAACGAGTATTAATTTATTTTAGTGATATCAACATCCATACTTTCGCAAGGATTATTGCAAACTAAGACACAGTTTTCACAACTTGATAGTTCTCCATGCAAACGTCTTTTAATAATATCCTGCAATTTGTCTTTTAACTCTTGCAATGAAGCTTTTGAAAGTACTTCATTACAGAAAGCATACATCAATAACATTCTTGCACTTCTTTCTGTAATTCCTCTACTTCTCATATAGAACATTGCAGACTGATCTAATTGTCCAACGGTTGCTCCATGAGAACATTTAACGTCATCATTATAAATTTCCAAGAATGGTTGAGTATTTACTCTTGCTTTGTCTGTTAATAAAATATTCCTGTTATTTTGTGTAGCTTCTGTTAAATATGCATTTTTACCCACATTGATATGTCCTTTAAATTCAGCTTCAGCTGAATCGTCAAGAATACCTTTATATAATTGAGTTGAAATACAATTAGGCTTATTATGTTTTACTGAAATTTCATTTAATACTTTTTGATCTCTATCTGCTAAGTATAATCCATAAAGTTCAGCTTTTGAATGTTCTCCTTCAAAACTAACATTTAGTTTATTTCTTATATTTCCTCCATTAATGCTTAACCAAAAAGTTGTAAGACTTGCATTAGATGCTAAAATAAAATTAGTTTCTGTAAATATTGAAGAGGAATTATTAATATTCTCCATTTTATAATATTCTAATGAAGAGTTATCTTCTAAAAATATTTGAAGACTATTTTCAGATATACTGCTTTTATTATTAACAGTATCATCACAACAAATAAGCTTTAACTTGCTGTTTTCTCCAATAATTATTATGCTCTTAGAATTAATTAAGATAGAATCTTCTGCCTTAATAATATCCAAAATTTGTAATGGTAAATCAATTTGAGCATCCTTAGGAACATAAATAAACAAACCTTCTTCATACGAAGATAAATCCTTAATATTTTTTTCAGCTAAGATTGAAGAGTATTTTTGCTTTGCCGTTTCCATACTGCAAATAATTGTTCCATTGTTTATCTTCAAACTGCTATCCTTATTCTCAAAGAAAAATCCATTGAATTGATTAATGCGATGAGTTATTAGTTGAGGAATATTACAACTAAACCCTGCAAAATCTTCTTCCTTTGGTCTTATTGCTTTCTTAAAACTATTCATATTTAAGCCATTCATAACCTTTTTCTTCTAATTCAAGAGCCAATTCTTTAGGTCCAGTTTTAACAATCTTACCTTCATAAAGTACATGAACAAAATCAGGGACAATATAATCTAAAAGACGTTGATAGTGAGTAATAAGTATTGTTGAATTTTCTTTTGAACGTAATGCGTTAACTCCAGCTGCAACAATTCTCAAAGCATCAATATCTAATCCTGAATCTGTTTCATCCAATATTGACAAAGTTGGATTAAGCATTGCCATTTGGAAGATTTCATTCTTTTTCTTTTCTCCTCCTGAAAATCCTTCATTTACTGAACGATTAGCTAATTTTGAATCCAATTCAACAATCTTTTTCTTCTCTTCCATTAACTTCATAAATTCAAAGGTTGGCATTGGATCCAATCCTTTATATTTTCTTTGTTCATTAATGGCTGTTTTCATAAAGTTTGAAATACTTACTCCTGGAATTTCTACAGGATATTGAAATCCTAAGAAAATACCTTCTGCTGCTCTTTGATCTATAGAAAGATCAAAAAGATTTTTACCTTGATATATAATTTCTCCTTGAGTTACTTCAAAATTATCTTTTCCTGCAATTACAGAAGCAAGAGTACTCTTACCGTTTCCATTAGGTCCCATTACAGCATGAACCTCTCCTTTATTGATTGTTAAATCAACTCCTTTCAATATTTCCTTCCCGTTTATTGAAGCGTGAAGGTTTCTTATTTCTATTAATGACATATATTTAGTTTTTCTTAATCTTGGTTATCTAATTCTTGTTTCAATTTATCTATTTTATCTCTTAAATCTGCAGCCGAATCATAATCTTCCTCTTCAACTGCTATTTCCAAGAGTTTTTCCAATTCTTTAATTTGAACTTGCTTTGAAGGTTCAATAATTATTTTAAACTCCTTAACAAGAAAGTTGTCTTTATTTTCTTCCTGTTGTAAAAAGCCAACATCTTGTAGAATTTCTTCGCTTGCAAAGATAGGTGAATTATATTTAAGAGCCATATTTATTGCGTCAGAAGTGCGAGCATCAAACACTTTTTTCTGTCCATTATTAGAACAAACAATATTTGCAAAATAAACTCCTTCAAAAAACTTTGTAATAACCACCTCTTCAATTGAAATATCGTAACCAAGCAAAACATTATAGAATAAGTCGTAAGTAAGTGGTCGAGGAGGAACAATTTTATCAATAATCATTGACATTTTCTTTGCCTCAAAATCTCCAATCATAATATTTAACATCCTCTGTCCTTCTTCCTCTTGTAAAAAAACATTATATAATCCATCATTGACAGATTTTTCTATTTTAACTATTTTCACTCTTTTTTTGTCCATTGTTTAGTTGGTATAACTCATTAAAATAACGTAAAATTTGCTCGAATTAGTTTGCAATAATAATACAAATTTACATAATCTTACAACTTTTTTCTGGATATTGCGTATACATGCATTTAATTAAACATATTTATTTATGAGAAGAAAGATTTTAATACTTTTTACAACCTTATTCCCAACTTTTTTATTTGCAAGCGAAGCAGATCTAAAAATCCCAATCGAAATCCATAATTTTGGAATACTTCATTGGGGATTTCTAATAACAATTCTTGGATTATTATTTGGCTTCTATCAATTCTTGAAAGTCAAAAAGCTTCCTTCCCACAAATCAATGCTTGACATAGCTCAAGTTATTTACAAAACCTGTTCAACTTATTTGAAACAACAAGGGAAACTTCTTTTAATTTTATTCCTTTTTATTGGAGTTGCCATTGCAGGGTATTTTGGTTTTTTAGCAAAAGGTGAGAATGGAGAAAGCTTTGGATTTGGAGGGGTTTTAATTATTCTCGCATGGACCATAATTGGTATTCTTGGTTCTTATTCAGTTGCAGCCTATGGAATAAGAATGAACACTCTCGCTAATTCAAGAATGGCATTTGCTTCATTAAAAAGAAAACCTCTCAAACTTCTTAACATACCTCTAAATGCAGGTATGAGTATTGGAGTAGTATTGATTTGTGTTGAATTATTTTTAATGTTGGTTATACTTCTTCTTATGCCTGCTCATTTGGCAGGAGCTTGTTTCATTGGATTTGCAATTGGAGAATCTCTTGGAGCATCTGCTTTAAGAATTGCAGGAGGTATTTTTACTAAAATTGCAGATATCGGCTCTGACCTTATGAAGGTTGTTTTTAAGATTGGTGAAGATGACCCAAGAAATCCAGGAGTTATTGCAGACTGTACAGGAGATAATGCAGGAGATTCAGTTGGACCAACTGCAGATGGTTTCGAAACTTATGGTGTAACAGGAGTTGCTCTTGTTTCTTTTATTTTGCTAGCAATAACTGATGTTGGGATTCAAAAAGAATTACTTGTTTGGATATTTACGATGAGAATATTAATGATTATTACTTCCATTTTTTCTTTTGGACTTAATAATTATATTAGCAAAATCTTTTACGGCAAGAAAGATGAAATAGATTTTGAAGCTCCATTATCAAATTTGGTTTGGATAACATCTATAATTTCTATTATTGGAACATTTGTTATTAGCTATATATTAATTCCTGATATTGGAGGAAATTCAAATCTATGGTGGATACTTTCATTAATAATTAGCTGTGGAACTTTAGGTGCTGCAATAATTCCTGAAGTTACAAAAATATTTACTTCTCCCAAGTCTTCACATGTTAATGAAGTTGTAAAAGCTTCTGAACAAGGAGGTGCTTCATTAAATATTCTATCAGGTTTTGTTGCTGGAAATTTTGGAGCGTTTTGGACTGGGATTGTTTTTGTTTTTCTAATGTTCTTTGCTTATGCATCCAGTTCCCAATTAGAAGGGATTATGATTTATCCTTCAATTTTTGCTTTTGGATTAGTTGCTTTTGGAATGTTAGGTATGGGTCCAGTTACAATTGCTGTTGATTCCTACGGACCAGTGACTGATAATGCTCAATCTGTTTATGAATTATCATTAATTGAAGATATTGAAGGAATTGATCAAGAAATTGAAAAAGACTTTGGATTTAAACCAGATTGGGAAAAATCAAAATACTATCTTGAATCAAACGATGGAGCAGGAAATACATTTAAAGCAACAGCAAAGCCTGTTTTGATTGGAACAGCAGTTGTTGGAGCAACAACAATGATCTTCTCTTTAATATTAATGATTCAAAAAACACTTGGAGTTCAACCTGAAACAATTCTAACCCTTCTTAATCCATATACTATTTTAGGATTTATTATGGGAGGAGCAGTTATTTTCTGGTTTACTGGAGCTTCAATTCAAGCCGTTACAACTGGAGCAAACAGAGCAGTTGAATATATTAAGAAACATATAAATCTTAATCCAAATGCACCAAAAAAAGCAGATGAAGCAAATAGTATTGAGGTTGTAAAGATTTGTACACAATACGCTCAAAAAGGTATGTTAAATATATTTATTGCAGTCTTCTTTTTTGCTCTTGGCCTTGCATGTCTTTCAGCAATTAATTTGGCAGCAGACGATGCTGTACCCGAATTAAAATATGCAGCTGTATCATTATTTATTAGTTATTTAATTGGAATTGCAACCTTCGGTTTATTTCAAGCTGTATTTATGGCTAATGCTGGAGGAGCATGGGATAACGCTAAGAAAGTTGTGGAAGTTGATATGAAACAAAAAGGGACTCCACTACATGATGCAACCGTTGTTGGTGACACAGTAGGAGATCCTTTTAAAGATACTTCTTCTGTTGCTCTTAACCCAATTATTAAATTCACCACCCTATTTGGACTATTAGCTATGGAAATAGCTATTTCGGAATCATTCAGAGATATTGCCCCTTATTTTGGAGTGGTATTTTTCTTAATTGCTGTTTATTTCGTTTATCGCTCTTTCTATAAGATGAGAATTAAATAAAAGACAATCCCTAACAATATTAATATTAACTAAAAAGCTGTTTGAAAATTAATTCAAACAGCTTTTTTAGTTATTTATTTTCTATTCTCGTAGGAAGCTTTGGCTTGGGTTAAGAAATATCTTAATCTTTCTTTTGTTTGAGGACTTAAATCTTTAATCTCAATATGAGAATGTACTTTACCTTGTCCTTTCATCATTTTAAACGGATCATCAAAGTCCCATCCCTTATAGAAGCCAAGTTTAACGCCTTGCTTTGAAAGACTAAGCATTGAAATTAAATTCTTATAGCCTTTGCCATAGGAATAGAAAGCCATATTTTGACGAGTATCCATTTCTTCTTGAATATTTGGAAGCTCTGCAATAAGAAATTCTCTTAGCTCTTTAGCTATACAAACCACTTTTTGATCATAAGGCACACAAATATCTTCAAATGTTCTCATCTCAATTTTTTAATACTATTTAAACTATACATAGAACAAGAAAAACGTTCTATTTATTTCACCACAATTCCTTTAGGAACCTTTGGTTCAGCAGTAAACTTCATCTCTTTAATTTCCCTTGTCAATTTCTTGTCAGCAATATAAGTTACTTTTGTAGCCTTAACCTTTTTGGGATTAATTTTCTTTGGGTCGTCAACACCTTCACTTGTTACCCCTATGCCAAAAGTTCCAATACCATCAAGCTTTACGTTACTACCCTCCAATAAAGATAATTTAATCTCAATTGACAATGCTTTAAGACAACCCAAAACATCACCTTGAGTTAGAGAGCAAGCTCCTGAAATTCTTTCTGATAATTCTTCAGTTTCAACTGTTCTTAAAGTTTTAGGACATGCAAAATACTTTTCAACGGTTTCTCCGTTTTCGTTTTTAAACTTCTTTTTCCAAATGCTAAACATTTTACTCTTAACACAATAATTTTTTAAATGAATATAATTAATTTGACAAATACACAACCAAAAAAACAAAAAAAATACTAAACCCAAATATCTAACTCAAAACTTCTAATTTCCACCTCATTAACCCCTATAACAAACTCATAAAACTTGATATAAATTTCATATAATGCCATTATAATGTCAATTTAATGCCATTAAACCACAAGTATAATGGCATTATACTTAAAACATAACCGCATTACATGACTTCTTTGCAAAGATAATAAATTTCTAAACAAGATTATTCTTTTTCTAAATAAAGTTTAAGCAGTTTTTTATAAGGATTAATTTCACTTATCAAAAAGGGAAATTATCTAAAGAAAAGCTTTGTATTAGGAAAATATCAAAAAGCAAAGCCTAAAGAAAGTAGAATGAGATTTTTTCTCATAAGAACATGTATAAACATTAATAATACACTTTAAACTTACTTGAAAGTGTATTCAAGTCCAATGCTTAAACCATAAGATAATAATCCTCCTTTAGGACTACCTCCTTCGCTGTCTTCTCCATTAGGTATTTGGGTATGATAATAATCATAATCAGGAATAGGGTCCCATCTACCACTATAATAATATATATTATCAGGGTCTATTTTATAATCAATAAAAGGTTGTAAGGTCAGATTAATCTTCTTGAATATTTCTGTAGAAATAGTAATCCCTCCTCTAACTGCTACATTAACATCATCAAACTTATAGTCTTTATAGTTTTTACCATCATAATTATAATTCAATTTAACTCTATAGTTTAATATATGGTCAAATATAACCCCTCCTGTAAAACTTAATTTCACTCTTTTAAAAGAGTACCCAACTGATGCTAATATTGGTAATTTAATATATTTAATATCATAATCTACAACTTCATCTCTATTTATTCTTTTAGTAGAATACATAATCCCTGTAGTTAGTTTTATCCATGAAAAGCTTTTAGATGGGAGCATGTAAAATTCATAATTAAAATTATTAGAATTATTTTGTAGATTATTATCAAAAACATAATTATAAGTACTTGCTCCTAATTCCAAAGACCAAGGATTTACCTTTTGACTAAATACACTACTTGAACAAAGAAGCAGTAAGATTAAAAATAATTTTCTCATAACTCACTCTATTTATTTGAGAATATTCCTATACAATAGAAATAATGATTGTTAAGATCGGAACAAAGGTAATAATCTTTTATTAAACGACAATTGGAAATTATTTATAATTTATTTTTGAAAGGAGTTCTAATTAATGAATTAGAATTTTAGTTCTTCTTCCTATATGATAATATTGCCCAAGTATTAACTACTGCAACAAAACCCAACAAAGCGTATAGCTGAGGAAGGAGTTCGACAATATTGCTTCCTTTAAGGTAAACACATCTCATAACATCAATAAAATATTTCAAAGGGCTAAAAGAACCTATTGCTTGTGCCCATGGTGGCATTGAAGTAAAAGGTGTGTAGAGTCCACTCATTAGAATTAAAATCATTATAAAGAAAAACATCATAAATACTGCCTGCTGGTAGGATTGAGCATAATTGGAAAGCACCAAACCTAAGCCTGAAATTGCAAGTGTAAAGATAAAAGAGAATATATAGACAGTAAAAATACTTCCTTGAGGTGTAATTCCATAGAAAAGCCAAGCAACCAAGAAGCCTATACTTATAACAATTGCTCCAATAATCCAATAAGGAATTAGTTTGGAAAGAATGAAAACTGGTTTAGTTATTGGACTTACATTAATTTGCTCCATATTTCCTTTTTCCTTTTCTCCAACAATATTAAAAGCAGGAAGAAAACCACAAATCAAAGTAAGTATCATTACCATTAGAGCAGGAACCATAAAGAATTTATAGTTTAGGGTTTTGTTGAAAGCATAAAGAGGTTGAATCTCCATTGAAGGAGAGTTTATAACTTGTATTGAGGAGTTTTTTTCAAGAGAAAAATCACTAATTATATTTTGTGCATACATGGCACTAATTGATCCCTTCATACCATTTACTGTATTTACAGCAATCAATAGTTTTGAATTTTTATTTACAATATAATCCTTCTCAAAACCTGAAGGAATATTAATTATCATATCTGCCCTATCCTCTTGAATTAAATCCATAGCCTTAGCATAAGTATCTTCAAAATAATTAATATTGATTGAAGTATTGGCTCTTAATTTATTTAGAATTTGATTTGAATAAGAACTTTTATCATTATCCACAACAACAACTCTTGTATCCTTTATGTCAAAATTGGCTGCATAAGGCAATAGTATTAATGCAATAAAAGGAAATATAAGGATTAGTTTTGGCAAAATCCAATCTCTTTTGATTTGTTTAAATTCCTTTTCAATTAAATATCCTAACATAATCCTTTACTCCAATCTATTTTTATATTTCTTAAGGCTAATAAGTATTAAAACAAAACACATAGAAATTAATACTAAAAACTCTTTAAAAACAAATCTTACATCTACTCCCATTATCATTAGCTTTCTAATTGCACTGATAAACCATTTTGCTGGCATAATTTGAGCAATGCCTTGAAGGATTAAAGGCATACTGCTAATATCAAACATCATTCCTGAAAGTAACATTGAAGGCATTAGAAGTATAATTGCACTTATAACTAATGCAACTAACTGTGTTTTGGCTATAGTTGAAACAAGTATTCCCAATGAGAGAGAAACCAAAATATAAACTATACATAATAGAAAAATCGAAAAAATACTACCTTTAATTGGCACACCCATTATAAAATAAGACACAAGAAAAATTGTAAGAATATTAATTAAAGATATACAGAAATAAGGTGTTACCTTTGAAAGGATAATGGTTATTGGTTTCACTGGACTTGCCAATAATAATTCCATACTTCCTCTTTCTCTTTCTCTAACAATTGAAACTGAGGTCATCATTGCACAAACAATAATAATTATAAAGCCCATAACCCCAGGAACAAAATTATAGGAGCTCTTCATTAATGGATTATACAATAGTTTAAGTTCTGTATTTATTAATGAAGATGGATTATTTGCTTTTGATTCTTGCATAAGACTTTGAGCTATTACTCCACTTGCATAGTTTACAAGAGTTTTTGCATGATTTGGGTCTGAAGCATCGGCAATCATTTGAATCTTGGGATTTTGTTTGGTGATTAATTTCTTTGAAAAATCGTTTTCAATAATAATTGCCAGAGATATTTCACTTCGGCGAAATGCTTTTTCTATTTCAGAATTACTATTAAAAGCCCTTACTACAGAGAAATATTCACTTTCATCCAATTTATCAATCAATCTCTTGCTAATCTCATCACGACTATTGTCCAATATTCCAATATTCGTATCTCTTACCTCTGTTGTTACTGCATATCCAAAAAGAAGCATCATTATAACTGGCAATACTAATATTATCATCATTGTCCATGTATCTCGGAAAATGTGAAGAAATTCTTTTTTTGCAAATGAGAGGAATTGTTTCATAATCTATATTTCTTTTCTTGTGGACTTTTTAGCCAATAGTCGAAAGACTTCATCAATATTTTCTGCATTAAATTCTCTTTTCAACTCTTTAGGGCTCGACATAGCTTCAATCCTTCCGTCAACCATAATTGAAATCCTATCGCAATATTCTGCTTCATCCATATAGTGAGTTGTTACGAATACAGTTATTCCCTTCTGCGAAGCATTATAAATCATTTCCCAAAACTGCCTTCTTGTTATTGGGTCAACTCCTCCCGTTGGTTCATCAAGAAAAACTATTTTGGGGTTATGAAATATTGCAACAGAGAAAGCAAGCTTTTGTTTCCAGCCCAAAGGCAAGTCTTTAACAAGGGTATTCTTTTCTTTTTCAAATCCTAATTCTTTTAGAAGTATATCGGTCTTCGAAGCAATTTCATTTCTCTTCATTCCATATATACCTGCAAAGAGTTTTATATTCTCCCATACCTTCAAATCCTGATACAATGAGAATTTCTGACTCATATAACCAATATTCTTTTTAATCTTTTCCGACTCATGCCTTATATCAAATCCACCAACCCAAGCTTCTCCTGAAGTAGGACGACTTAAGCCACATAATATTCTCATTGCTGTTGTTTTCCCTGCACCATTAGCACCCAAAAATCCAAATATCTCTCCTTTCTTAACATTAAAAGAGATATTATCCACTGCCACAAAATGCCCAAACCTCTTAGTCAAATCCCTAACAACAATCACATCTTCCATAAACTGCTATTTATAAGTTTCTGAGGCGAATGTTCTTTTTATTCCTTTATTATATTCTACATCTGGATAGCCTAAAATAAGGAATAATCCTTCTCTGCTTTTATATTTTATCCCATGTTCTTTTCTAAACTTTGCTGCGTTCCCTCCATTCTGAATTAAAGGATGAATTGCTCCCAACATACAAGTTCCCAATCCAAGAGATTCTGCCGCAAGCATTGCATAAGTTGCTGCAACTATTGGATCAGCAGGATCAGTGTAAGGAGAACCATAAAAATAGATAGCAACAGGTGCATCGTAGGTAATTACATTTTCTCCTCTATCCATACTTTCTTGATAAATAGAGAAAACAGGCTGTACAAAATCCTTAAACATTTCGTAATTTGCCTTGCTTAAAAATGGACGCATAAGAGAAAGTGATAAATCAGAAAACAACCATTTTATTTCTTTAAGATACTCACATAAATCTTTTGCAAATTGGTTTGTTTTTTCTTTTGTATCAAATATTAAAATATTTACATCTGATGGAGGTAATCCCATTGGAGAGGTTCTTGCAGCAAAAAGTATCTTTTCTATTAAATCTTTTTCAACCTCTTTATCTTTATATTCTCTAATACTTCTTCGCCTTTGACATAGAGTTAAAAGAGAAGAATAATCCGATGCAAATTCTTTTTTAGGCAAGTCAAATAAATCTTCTTTTGAAAGAGTTCTCCCACTAATTTCTATTGCTCCATTAGGACATATTGCCATACAATGCCCACAAGCAATACATCCAAAGCAGGATTCTGATTTTTGATAAACCTTATTATCTCTAATCTCTAAGGAAAAATCCTTACAGACTTTAACACATAGCCCGCAACCAATGCATTTATCTGTATCGATTATAATTTTTCCAGGCTCTTTTGTTCTTGATGTTGGTATTGACATAAAGCTAAAAAAATTAATAATTACAAAGATAATTCTTGAACAAACCTATCTATATTTTGGTGGTTTATTTCTGAAATACTTTTATCTGTTTTTGCTATCTTTTTAATAATCATTTTCTCAAAGAAATTCATATTTTCAAACAGAAACTCTCCTCCCAAAAATTGTTTTGATTTAGCTTTATCAATTAGCTCTTTTGGATAGGCTCTTTCCAATTCTTCTCTTTGTTTTTCTTCTTCCTTTTCCATCCCACAAACATATAATCCAATTTCCTTATTCAATAAGTGATTTAGATTTAAGGTAATGAATTTCTTAACCTTATTATTACTATTTCCTGCATAGATAGGTGTTCCAATTATAATTCTATCATAAGAATTAATATCTAAATTGGATTTATTATTTAAATCAAATATATCTTCCTGAGAATTTAATTTTTCAGAAAGAATCTTAGCAACTTTTTGAGTTGTTCCTTTCTTAGAATAATAAATAATTGCTGTTTTCATGTTTATAATGTTTATTAATGGTTTATCTACTTACTCTATATTCTCCCACCACGAAGAAAAAACTTGACTATCATTATTCAAGTCAATAATTTCTCCAATCATTGGAGTAAGAATATTTATATTTTCTTTCTTATTTAAACTAATAAGTTTTTCTATTGGTTCTTTCCAATTATGTTCTGAAAGTGCAAACTTTCCCCAATGAATTGGCAAAACTTTTTTAGCATTCAAGTCCTTTGCTTCAAGTAAAACTTGTTCTGGAAAGGAATGAATAAATTTCCATTTCTCATTATATTGTCCTAATTCCAAAAATGCAAAATCTATCTTTTCAAACTTCTTTCCTATTTCTGCAAAATGAGAATCATATCCTCCATCTCCACTTATAAAAATTGTCTTTGAAGGAGTTTGCAAAACAAATGAAAGCCAAAGAGTATTATTTCTTTTGGTTGTTCTTCCTGAAAAATGTCTTGTAGGATTAGAATTAATCTTGAAACCATCTACTAATTCTATGGTTTCATTCCAATCCATTTCCTTAATCTTATCCTTTGAATAATCCCATCTCTCAAGATGAGAGCCTACTCCAAGGCCACAGATAACTTGTTTAATTTTTGGATTTAATTTCTTTATTGTTCTATAATCCAAATGGTCGTAGTGATCGTGAGTAATTAAAAGATAATCTATTGGCGGCATATCCTCGACAGAATATATGTTTGTCCCTTCAAAGCATGAAATAAGAATAGGAACAGGAGAGGCATGTTTTGAAAACACTGGGTCAATAAGAAATCTCTTTCCATCAATTTGAATATAATATGAAGAATGCCCAAACCATACAACAATATCTTTGTCTTTTGGAATAGATTTTAAATCAGTTTTAATTGTTGGAATTTTATCCTTAGGTATTAATCCTTTAGGCTTTTCATCAAATAACTTTTTCCACAATATAGAAAACATTCCTTTTTTACTAACCAACATTGGAGTAGTATTTTGATTGTGGAATTGTTCATCCCTGTAATTAGGAGATTTTTTAATCCTTTCCAATCTTTCTCCATTATGTTGTTGTCCAAATAAAGGTAACTGCATATATAAAAACACAAAACCTATAACAACTGCAATAATTACTATTAACACAAACATAATCCTCTTTATCCTCCTTTTAATACTCACAATCTCTATTTACTCTTTTATTATTCAACTTTAAATTCACAAATTATTGGTAAATGATCACTTAATTTTAACCATTCCTCGATTGACCCAATTTCAAACTTAATTAAGTTATTCATTATATGCTTTGGTGCAAAAACATAATCTATGTGATATGATTTTTCTATATCTCTATATAAAAAGAATGTTGGAGAAGTTTCTTCTCCTTGTTTTTCTTTAAAAACTTGATGATATATACTTTCTATTCCTATTTCTTCTAATTCTCTAACAACATCAGAATGATTCCACCATCTATCCCATTCATCCCAAATAGTGTTACTATTAAAATCGCCAACAACAATTGTATTACTCATTTTTTGTTTATTAACTTGTAAATATTTCCACAATTGTCCAATATATCCAAAATTTGGCGAATGATTTTTATGATTCCAAAGAGCAAGAATATTAAACTTATTATCAATAGAAAAAGGTAAAAAGTATTTAACATCATGTTCCATGTATTTATGACTCCAATTTAAATGACTAATTTTAATTTTTTCCTTTGCAAATATCCCTAAACCTTTATTCTTATTATCCCCTATCCATAAACTATTCTTAGCCCAATTAATATATTTTTTATTCGTTGTTTTATTAGGATCTTCACATTCTTGAATAATAAATAAGTCAGCATTTATTTTTTCTAACTTTTCAAATTTATTTCGTAACGCTCCATTGCAATTCCAAGTTACTATCTTCATTATATATTCAATATTTATTTTGACAAATATATATGTGCAGGAACAAGATTAATTGTCAATCCATCTTTTTCAAATATATCTTGAGAATTTAAGGTTACTATCGTTCCTGTTTTTAAATCAAAAACTTTCATTGCTTGCAGTAATCCATTATACTCTCTTTCAAAATTTTCATTTGTTATTTTATAACAAACCTGAACAGCACTAATAATTTTTCCTTTTTCAAATACAAGAAAATCACATTCTCCTTTGTCTTGATAATAATATATTTCTTTATATTTGCGACGAATATGAAGAAATATTAAGTTTTCAAATCTCTGTCCTATATCTTCGGTAAATGAAATTGAAGCAGCTTTGATAAGTCCAATATCTATTGAATAAACTTTCTTAGGATTTCTTGATTGGGATTTTAAAGAATAAGAAAACTTTGGCACAAAATCCACAATATATGAATCAACCAAATATGACATATAATCAAGAATTGTTGTAGTTGATTTTATTCCAAACATTCCTGTCATTTTGTTTGCACTTACAAGATTCCCAACGTTAGACAAAAGATATACAGATAAACTTCTTAGGGAAATAGTATCTTTTATATTGTGTCTTACCACAATATCTCTCATCAAAATATTATCCAATTGATTTTGAAGTATTATTATCTGCTTATTTTTTACATATTCTGGCATTCCTCCTAATTCAAAATATTCTAATAAACTCTTTTCATTAAAATCAGCCTTTGAATATTTTACATATTCTGAATAAGAAAAGGGAAATAATTCCATGGATATATGTCTTCCAGTAAGATGTGTACCCAATTCTCTACTTAGTAAGGATGCATTAGAGCCAGTAATAAATACTTTATATCCTTCTCTTAGGAGTTGATGAACATATATCTCCCACTTGTCTATTATTTGAACTTCATCCAATACTACTGTATCCGTTTTTCTTGATTTTATTTCATTGTGGAAACGAATAAAATCGGAAGTTTCAAATTCTGCAAGACGTATATCATCAAAATTGAAATATATTATATTGCCTTTTTGTTGTTTAAGATACTGCAATAATAATGTACTTTTACCACATCGCCTAATGCCTGTTATTATTGTTGCAAAACTATCAATAACAGGTATATTTTTTAATTCATCTCTTTCTAAGAAAGATGATTTTAAAACAAACTCCTCTTTTTGAGAATCTATTGTTGATGATATTTCTTCTTGTCTTATCATAATTATTTATTTTTTAACCTTGCAAATATACTATTTTATCCAATATAAATGGATAATTTCTTCCATTGTCACTGGAAGACTTTATCCATTTGAAATGGAAGATTCTTTATCATTTTATTTTGATAATCTCATAAAATAGTCTTCAATTGAAGGTTTAATTTCTTTATAATTATTTCCTTCTTTCTCATTCTTTAGCGTTATATGACATGAGTCTCCAAAAGAGAAACAAGTTTCAATATTCTTATTTTCTCTTAGTTCCTTTAAGAGTTTAGGCATATTATCTCCTTCAACACTATAGAGTTTTTTGGGGAATTTATTTACAATAGTCTTTGGAGAATCAATATCAATAAATTCTCCTTCATTAATTAATGCTATCTTGTCACAAAGATTTGCTTCATCCATATAGGGAGTTGAAACAATTATTGTTATTCCTTTTCTTTGCAAATCTTTCAACATATTCCATAACTCTTTTCTGCTTATTGGATCAACTCCAGTTGTTGGCTCATCCAAAAACAAAACATCTGGTTTATGAATTAAAGCACATGAGAGAGCAAGCTTTTGTTTCATTCCTCCCGACAATGCTCCTGCTTTTCGTTTTTCAAATGGCTCAATATGGGAATATATATCTTTAACCAAATGATAGTTTTCTTCAAAAGTAGTATTAAAAACTGCAGCAAAGAATTCTATGTTTTCCCTAACAGTTAAGTCTTGATATAAAGAAAACCTTCCAGGCATGTATCCAACAATATTTCTTATTTTTTTATAGTCTTTAACAACATCATAGCCTTCAACTTTCACATCTCCACTATCTGCCAAAATAAGTGTTGTCAAAATTCTAAAAAGAGTGGTCTTCCCTGCTCCATCTGGGCCAATAACTCCAAACAATTCTCCCTTCTCAACCTCAAAACTAATATTCTTCAAGGCTGTTTTCCCTTTGTAAGACTTAGAAATATTATTTACTATAATTGATTTCATAAATTAACATCTGCATACATTCCTATCTTCAAATAGCCATCATTCTTAACACTAACCTTTACTGCATAAACCAAATTATCTCTATCATCTTTAACATAAACTGATTTTGGAGTGAATTCTGCCTTAGAGCTTATCCAGCTTACTTTACCTTTATATTCTTTTCTCTTTTCTCCAAAGTCTGCAAATATTTTTACTTCTTGACCTAACTTAATTTTTGAAAGTTCAGAAGAAGTTATATAAACTCTAAGAATCATATTATCCATATCTGCAACTTTAAACAAAGGTTTTCCTATTGAAGCAATTTCTCCTTTTTCAGAATATTTCATAATTACTGTCCCATTTATTGGAGAAGTAATTCTGCATTTATTTAACTGATCATTTATTTGAAGTACTTGAGCTCTTAAAGATGCTTCTTCTGAGCCAATGCTTTTATTTCCTTTTTCAAATGAAGACTTTTGAGCCTTCAACTGTTTATCTAACACAGCAATATTTGAATTAATATCATCTAATTGTTTAGTGTTTGCAGCATTTTTTTGCAGTAAAGTTTCAACTCTTTGTTTTTCAATTTTGAGTTTTTTTATCTGTTCTTCAAGGGCTGCAATTTGAGTGTTAACATCAATACTTCTTCCTCCCATAGCTTCAATGCCATAAAGTAATTGTTGGCGTTTTAAGTAAAGCTGCAAGGTATCAATTAGTCCATAATCATTACCTATACTTATTTGTTGTCCTTCTTGAATGTCAAGTGAAAGTATTTTACCATTTATTTCAGAAGAAACCATAACTTCTGTTGCTTCAAAAACTCCACTTGCTTGATATGTTTCTTTCCCACTACCACAAGAAATAAAAAACAAGACACTTATTATTATTAATATTTTAATTTTCATAAGATTGATTTGTTAAGTTGTTTTGTTTATAGATTGACATTAATAATTGTATTCTATGTAAAATTTCATTTTGCTTAGATAAATCGGTTGCGTTTACTTCTTTTATATAATCACTTACACTCATAACTCCATTTTCCATTTTATACTTTGAAGTTTCCTTAATTTTTTCTCTTAAAGTTATTATCTGTTTGTCCGATTCCAAAAGCTTTTCCAATCTTTCAATTTCGGTCAATTGTCCTTCAATTTGTAGATTTGTATTGAAAAGAAAAGCATTTCTATTTGACTCAAGTAGTTGTTTGTTTATTTCAATTTGATGATAATTATTAGATTTAGTATAGAAACTCCCAATATTCCAATTTAAACGTAATCCAACAATTGCAAAGAAATCTGGGTCTTGATTGAACATATTTAAAGCAGGTTTTCCATAACCTCCTTGTGCAAAAGCAGCAAGTTGAGGCATAGAACCAACATTTATCATTTTCTTTTTAGCATCTAAAAGCATTATTTGACTATCCATTGCTTTAAGTTCTGGACGAAGATTCACCATATTAAGCTTTGAAAATTTTAAATTAGGTTCTACAAACTTTGTTTCAACACTTAGTTCTTCTCCCATCATTAAAGAAAGCATTTTGATATATGATTTCTCTAAAAGCTCAATTTCTAATAATCTTTGTTCAATATTTAGCTTTTCAACACTCAATAAGTCTAAGTCTGATTCATTAGCAAGTCCTGTTTCAGTAAAAGCCTTTACTTGATTAACATTTCTTTCTAATTCTGATTTCATAAGAAGGGTTAGTGCCTTTTGCTCCTTTATACTGAGAATTCCAAAAAAAAGATTAGCAATTCTTTCTCTTAGAGAATATAGTTCAACTTCAAGACTTGCCTTTTTTGATTCAAGTTCTGCCTTTATCTCTTTTCTTTTATTATATGTATAACCTCCATCCCAAATAATTTGGCTTAACTCTAAAGCTGCTTGATATTGTTCTTTTGACATTTGAGGAAAATCAATAAAATCAGCACTAAGAGGAGGAGGAAGAGAAATATCTATTTTTGTTACATCCGATTGATAGGTTGCTTTTGCAACAAAATTTATTTGAGGCAAATAAGCTCTTGTTGCATTAGAAAGAGAATAATTTGAACTCTTTTCAAGCAAAGAAGTATTTGCAAATGTTGGATAATTAGCTTTAGCTTTTGATTGACAGTATTCAATTGTTATTTGAGAAAAACTACTTAAACAAAAGAATAAAGCAAAGATTAAAATAACTATTTTTCTCATAAAATTGTTTTTTATTATGGCTTTAAACTATATAAAATTGTATTTACAATCTCCTTCTTCCTTTGTTGAATAATTAATTCTGCTCCTTTTTCATTAATATTTAAAACATTCCCAACAATTGGATAAGATAAAAATACAAAGATATTGAGTGAAACTATTGTCGATACAAGGTCAAGAGCAGAAATTTCTCTTATTCTTTTTGCTTTTATTTCTTCTTGAAGAATTGCATCAAGTTTTTCAAGCAAAAAACTAACCTTATTTTGAAATATTTCTCTTGTTATATCCAATATATTATCATTATTTTTAATTTCATTCATAACAAATATTGAATTTTTCTTGTCTTTTATAAAAGCATCAAAATGCATTTCAATTATTTTAGTAAGATTTTCTGTAAATGATAATTCTTTATTATCTATATAATGAAAAATAGATACTAATAAATCTATTTTTCTCTCAAGTATTTTATTAAACAAGTTAGCTTTTGTTCTGAAATAATAATGAACTAAAGCTTGATTGCAACCTGCTTTTGAAGCAATTTCAATAGTTGATGTAGCACTAAAACCTTTTTCAAAGAATAATTCTTCTGCAGCTTTTAATATGGGCATTTCCATATTATTTTTCTTAGATAATTTTTTCCTTACTTTCATATGTAAAAAATATTTAATAGATTTGTTTAATAATTCTATTAATAACATACAAAGCTACAATATCTTACTAAATACACAAATTAAATTATAAAAAATATTATCTTTGCCACACTCTTAAGTAATATATTACATACAAATAACTATCTAATTATGAGAAGAATTATTATCTATTTTCTTTTACTTTCTATATGTTTTGTTGGATTCAAAAAGTCTGAACTCAAACAAAAGAGAAATCCTTATGGAATTGATTTGGTTTCAGATATTAATGTTTATAAAAAACAAGTTGCTAAAAACCCTAAGATGAAACTTATTAATTTAGAAAAACATATTAAAGATATTCGTTTGGATATTCGCTATGCAACAAATAATAACTTCACTAAGCAAATAATATACAACCTCCCTCGTGCTTTTGCTCGCCAGGATGTGGCTGATGCATTAAAAATGGTGCAAGACTCATTGGCTTTTTATAATTTAGGAATTAAAATATATGACGCTTATCGTCCTTATGAGGCATCTCTTCGCTTTTTTGAAGTTTATCCAGACAGTAATTTTGTTGCTCATCCACGTCATGGTTCAAGACATAATAGAGGATGTGCTATTGATTTAACTTTAGTTGAATTAAAAACTGGCAAAGAAATTCCAATGCCTACTGAATTTGATGATTTCTCAGAAAAAGCAAATCCAAACTACAAGAACTTATCTGACACCGTTATCAAAAACAGAACTTTCCTTTTCTCAATTATGAATCATTTTGGATTTTCATACTATCCAAATGAATGGTGGCATTTTGATTATAAAGGCTGGAATTCTTATCCTATAATGGATATTAGATTTGAAGAGTTAGAACCATAAATCAATTATTATTAATAGGGATAAACCGACTAACAAATAGCATAATAAAATAAATAATAATCAAAATTAAATTTAATTCATTAAAAATAAATCATGTAATTTTGCATCCAAATAAAAACAATTTGAAATGAAAACTAAGAAAAGGGAAAATATAATAATAACATATTTATTAGCTTTATTTGTGTCTTTATTATTATTTTTACCAATAGATGCTATTACTGTTGGTGAAATTCCAACAAAATACATCGCAAAATATTTTATAGCTAATTTCTTATGTATTTCTATTCTTATAACTATTGATTATAATATAGTTAGATATTTTAATTCAATATTCCTGCGAAATAAAATAGTTTTACGTTTTTTTTTAGAAATACTTTGTGCTATTATTATATCACATATTATAATATATATACTTCAGAACATTATTGTTATGAGAGTTAACCTCATAACTTACCTTGATAAAATGTTAAATAAAGATGGTTCTTTTTATACAATTACTATTGAAGGTATATTTATAATTGTATTTATTGAAACTATTTACATGCACTATCAACGTAAAGAAACTGATTTGGAAAGAGAAAGATTCAAATATAATCAATTAAAAAATCAATTAAATCCTCATTTTCTTTTTAATAGTTTAAACACATTATCAGCTATGGTCTATACAAAAACTCCTGATGAAAGTGTTGATTATATCGAAAAGCTATCTGATTTTTATCGTTATGTATTGACCAATGAAGGCAAAAACTTAATCTCCTTGAAAGAAGAGATAGAGTTTATAAATAAGTATGGAGATATATTAAAAATCAGGTTTGCCGATGGTTTTGTATTGAAAATAGATTTAAAAGAAGAAGACTTGAATAGGGAAATATTGTTTATGTCATTGCAACTATTAGTTGAAAATGCAGTTAAACATAATATAGCTTCAAAAGAAAAACCATTGATAATAAATATTTATTCTGAAAATAACTTTATTGTTGTTTCTAATAATAAAATTATTAGACCTGACAATGTTATTTCAACAGGTATAGGCTTAGACAACCTGAATGAGAGATATAAAATTATTTTCAAGAAAGAAATTACTATTATTGAAGAAAAAGAAAAATTCACAGTAAAAATTCCAATGATATGAAAGTAATTATAGTTGAAGACGAACCTTTGGCTCAAGATTTTTTAAGCAAATTATTAACTTCAAAGTATTCAGATATAGAAATTATTAAAACATTAGAGTCAGTTAAAGACAGTATATCCTATTTCTCCAAAGCAGAAAATGAAGTAGACCTAATATTTATGGATATTCACTTAAAAGATGGAAATTGTTTTAAGATTTTTGAAAAAACAAAAATAAACACTCCCATAATATTTACTACTGCTTTCGATGAGTATGCAATAAAAGCCTTTGATGTCAACAGCATATCCTATATCCTAAAACCACTAAGCGAAAGCAAAATTAAAAAAGCAATGGATAAATTTTATCAAACAAAACATCAGGATAATGATGCTGATAAAATTGAAAAATTAATATCAATATTTAAGCCAGAGCAAAACTATAAAAAGCGAATAACTGTAAAATTGGGCGATAAAATAATTGTTATTGAAGAAAAAGACATAGCCTATTTCATTGCAGAAGGCCGAACCTGCTATCTCTACACCAAAGACAATAACAAATATATTGTAGATTCGTGTTTAGAAATACTAAACACACAACTCAATCCAAAAAATTTCTTTCGCATTTCAAGAGATTGTATAACTTCATTCAATTCAATAAAAAATATCTCAAAACACTTTAAGGGACGATTAACCATATCCCTAATTCCACAATTCGAAAAGAATTTCATAATAAGTCAAGAGAGAGTTTCTGACTTTATGAAATTCATTAATGGAGAATAAAAATCAGTTTTATCCAATTCAACTCTTAAATATCCCATCTCACCCTGAATTTATTCCATTTCAGCCACATATAATTTTCTTTAAAAACTTTTGCACCTAATTTTGCACTTAGAAAATTTATAGATAACAAACAAAAATTACTGAATCTATATATTTTCTTTGGATAAGATAATATAGACCTAAAAGTTTTTATCATATTATAAATCCAATTCCAAATTTGAACTATCCAACAATTAATTTCATGTTAATTGTTTTAGTTAAACAATAAATATGTGTATGTGGTTGCCTCATTCGGGGCAATCACTTTTTTATACCAATTAAATTTTAATTCTTTACAAATATTTACACTATCTGTTTCCTATTTCAATACATCATTATCCCAACTCACCCTGAATTTATTCCATTTCAGTCAAATCTAATTTTCATTAAAAACTTTTGCACCTATTTTTGCACTCAGAAAATTTATAGATAACAAACAAAAAGACAGAATCTATATTTTTTCTTTGGATAACCACATATTAAAAACAT
>Ga0316605_10000545_pt1 | contig 25957 bp, 20 predicted proteins | sample OWC_soil_day20_n_FD_207666 | JGI IMG/M metagenome (GOLD analysis project Ga0316605, IMG submission 207666) | Wetland soil microbial communities from Old Woman Creek delta, Ohio, United States - OWC_soil_day20_noCT | ecosystem: Environmental > Terrestrial > Soil > Wetlands | place: USA: Ohio...
TTTGTCGAGTACTTGGTACATCATTGAAGGGATCGGGAATTATGTAATGTGAGAACTACATAAATAACGTTCCCTTCTTCATTTTAGTATTTAAATCTTATAAACGTTAAAAAGTCAAGACCACTTCGTTGTAAAAACGCCATCTTATCCATAATTTTCGCAATCTATCAAAATTATATTGTGACAATTTTCGCAGAATGCATTTCGGAGATTTCTATCCAACAGAAAGTCAAATATCCGGTTATGCCATTATCCAACCTCCATAATGTTACATAACTTGTCGGTATGGTTATTTTACACCTGAAACTAAATCTACACATGAAGTTTATAAAAAGACTTTCAAATAGAATATAAAATATGTGTAAGAATAAACACATAACCAATATAATTTCATCGGTTTACAATTATCAACATCAATAAAAAGTCAAAATAAATTACGATTTAATATGAAATTTGTATTTTTTCTACCAAATTATTGCTCTATTAAAAAAAAGCTCTTATCTTTGCACCTGTAAAAAAAACAGTATGATAGCTCAAAGCATTTACAACCTACTAGTCATTACGCTTTTGGTCAAAAATCAGAAGTGAGATTGGTTGCGTAATTGCAAATATGTTAATAAAAGCATTGAAACCTTTCTCACTTAAACATGAGAAAGGTTTTTTAATTTATATAATTATGGAATTAAGAAGTTCAACAAGCACCATGGGACGCCGTATGGCCGGAGCAAGAGCGCTATGGCGTGCCAACGGGATGAAAAACGAGCAGATGGGCAAACCCCTGATTGCAATTGTTAATTCGTTTACACAATTTGTACCCGGACATGTGCATCTGCATGATATTGGTCAGCAGGTAAAAGCCGAAATAGAAAAAATGGGCTGCTTCGCGGCCGAATTCAATACCATTGCCATTGACGATGGAATAGCGATGGGACACGACGGAATGCTTTACTCATTGCCATCGCGTGATTTGATTGCCGACAGCGTGGAATACATGGTCAATGCGCACAAAGCCGACGCGATGATTTGCATCAGCAATTGCGATAAAATTACTCCGGGGATGCTGATGGCAGCCATGCGGCTGAATATCCCGACGGTTTTTGTATCGGGCGGACCGATGGAAGCAGGTGAACTGGATGGTCAGCACCTCGATCTGATTGATGCTATGGTGCAATCGGCCGATGAAAATATTCCTGACCAACAGGTACAACGCATTGAGAATGCAGCCTGCCCCACCTGCGGATCGTGTTCGGGCATGTTTACAGCCAACTCCATGAACTGCCTGAACGAAGCGATAGGACTGGCACTGCCCGGAAACGGAACAATTGTTGCCACACATGCCAACCGCAAACAGCTATTTGTAGACGCTGCCCGACTGATTGTTGAAAATGCTTATAAATATTATCGCAACAACGACGACAGTGTATTGCCACGAAGTATTGCCACCCGCGACGCATTTCTCAATGCCATGACCCTGGATATTGCCATGGGTGGCTCCACCAATACCGTATTGCATTTGCTTGCTATCGCTCACGAAGCGGAAATTGATTTCACGATGGATGATATCGATATGCTTTCGCGAAAAACGCCGTGCTTGTGTAAAGTTGCACCCAACACCCAGAAATATCACATTCAGGATGTCAACCGCGCAGGTGGAATACTGGGAATTCTGGGAGAATTAGCTACCGCTCAGTCATCAGAGAAAAGACTTTTAAATCTTGATGTGAAACGGGTGGATGGATTAACTTTAGGACAAGCCGTTGAAAGATATTCTATCGCGAAGGAAATTATTGACACCGAAGCAGAACGAATTTACAGAAGTGCACCCGGAGGAAGGTTTAACCTGGTAATGGGTTCGCAGACCTCAACATACAAAACACTCGACACCGACCGTTCGGAAGGTTGTATCCGCGATTTAAAACATGCTTATACAAAAGATGGTGGACTTGGCATCCTGAAAGGAAACATTGCACAGGACGGATGTGTTATAAAAACAGCCGGTGTGGACGAAAGTATCTGGAAATTCAGCGGTCCGGCTAAGGTTTATAATTCTCAGGACGCTGCCTGCGAGGGCATTCTGAAAGGAAAAGTTGTATCGGGAGATGTGGTGGTCATCACCCACGAAGGTCCGAAAGGAGGTCCGGGTATGCAGGAAATGCTCTACCCCACCTCTTATATCAAATCAAAACATCTCGGCAAAGAATGTGCTCTGATTACAGACGGACGATTTTCAGGCGGAACATCGGGACTGTCTATCGGACATATTTCGCCCGAAGCGGCTGCAGGAGGAAATATCGGGCTGTTACGCGACGGAGATATCATTGAAATTGATATACCGAACCGTACAATTAACGCGAAGGTAAGCGATGATGAATTTGCCGAACGCCGAAAAGTTGAAGTAGCGAAAGGTAAAGATGCATTTACAGCTCAAGGACGAGACCGCAATATCTCCAAAGCACTGAAAGCATATGCAAGCATGGTAAGTTCAGCCGACAAAGGAGCTGTCAGAGAAATTTGAAAATTGAAAGTTATTTTCAATCGTTGAAAATATTATTTATAAACTTCTATAGTAAAAGACAATCAGAGTAAATCAGACAAAAAACAGTTTACTCATTTATCAAACACGATATGGCACAAAAAATAAACGGTGCACATGCATTCATGCAAGCACTCATACAGGAAGGTGTTGAAACCATTTTCGGTTATCCCGGCGGAGCAATCATGCCCGTATTTGACGCTTTATACGATTATTCTGATCAGGTAAATCATATTCTTACCCGTCACGAACAAGGAGCTACACATGCCGCGCAAGGCTACGCTCGCGTATCGGGAAAAGTGGGCGTAAGCCTTGTGACTTCGGGTCCTGCCGCCACCAATGCTATCACCGGCATAGCCGATGCATTGCTCGACAGTACACCGTTAGTGGTTATTACCGGGCAAGTAGGTACAGCGCTGCTCGGTACCGACGCGTTTCAGGAAATTGATGTGGTAGGTATCACGCAACCAATTACCAAATGGTCATACCAGATCCGAAAAGCCGAAGATATTACCTGGGCCGTGGCACGCGCATTCTATATTGCCCGCAGTGGTCGGCCTGGCCCTGTAGTACTTGATTTTGCCAAAAGCGCACAAAGCCAGGAAGTGGAATTTGAATACAAACCCTGCACGTTTATACGCAGTTATATTCCTGTTCCTGCCATAAAAGATGAACAAATAGAAAAAGCTGCCGGGCTGATAAATCAGGCAAAAAAACCGTTTGCACTCGTGGGTCAGGGAGTAATACTGGCAAATGCCGAAAAAGAACTGCTTGAATTTCTGGAGAAAGCAGATATTCCGGCTGCCTCTACATTACTCGGATTATCAGCCATGCCAAGTGATTTCCGCCTTAATAAGGGTTTTCTGGGAATGCACGGAAACGTGGCTCCAAATATGAAAACCAACGAATGCGATGTACTTATTGCCATCGGGATGCGTTTTGATGACCGTGTTACCGGCGATCTGAATACCTATGCAAAACAGGCAAAAATAATCCACATGGATATTGACGCCTCTGAAATCGGCAAAAATGTAACTCCGGATGCGCCCGTTCTTGGCTCGGCTAAGGACAGCCTGCCCGCGTTAATTCAGAAAATAAAACCGGCAAAACACACCGAATGGATTGATAGTTTTGCAGAACATTTGAAACGCGAACAAGAACTGGTTATCGAGAAAGAACTATTTCCTGCTTCGGGCGAGATCACTATGGGCGAAGTGATCCACAAGGTAACAAAAGCTACTGCCGACAGTGCTATTGTGGTAACCGATGTTGGTCAAAACCAGATGATGGCGGCACGTTATTTTGAGTACACCAAAACCCGCAGCATGGTTACTTCGGGAGGATTAGGCACTATGGGCTTCGGACTACCGGCAGCCATTGGCGCTAAAATGGGTGCTCCCGAACGTACCGTTTGTATGTTTGCCGGCGATGGCGGTTTTCAAATGACCATCCAGGAACTCGGCACCATCATGCAGGAACAAATTGGTGTGAAGATGATTGTACTTGACAACCGCTTTTTGGGTATGGTTCGGCAGTGGCAGGAACTGTTCTTTGACGAACGCTATTCATTCACCAAAATGCATAATCCGGATTTCGTAGCTATCGCTAAAGCATATCATATTGACGGACAAATAGTTACCAAACGCGAAGAACTGGACGGTGCCATCGCCGATATGATGAAAGACGACAAACCTTATCTTCTGGTTGTAGAAGTGGAACAAAAAGGTATGGTATATCCGATGGTTCCTGCCGGAACATGTGTTACAAACATTTTATTAGGAGAATAATTATGGAAAAGACATTATATACAATTACCGTTTTTTCGGAAAATACAGTTGGGTTGCTTAACCAGATAACCGTCATTTTCACCCGCCGGGCGCTGAATATAGAAACGCTATCGGTTTCTCCGTCAGCTATTAAGGGAATTCATAAATTTACCATCACACTTTTTACGACCAAAGATGCGGTAGAAAAAGTGGTAAAGCAGATAGACAAACGTGTAGATATTCTGAAAGCCTATTACAATACCGACGAAGATCTCGTACATCAGGAGATTGCCCTTTACAAGCTAGCAACCGAGAAAGTACTGGAACATGGGTCTATTGAACATTTTATACGTAAATACAACATTCGGGTACTGGAAATTTCAAACGATTGTACTGTCTTCCTTAAGGCGGGTCATTACGAGGAGACACAGGCTTTGTTCGAAGAACTGAGCAAAACGATCGGCGTATTGCAGTTTGTACGTTCGGGACGAATAGCAATCACCCGCTCCAAAGTGGAACGGCTCAGTGACATGCTCGAAAACATGCGAAAAATTGAGGAGAAACAATGAAAAAAGGGAAACTGACATTTGAAATTCCTCCACAATTCGTGGATTTTCAGCGACGAATTAAGTTATCGTCACTTGTCGATCTCATTCTTACAGCATCTGGTTATAATGCTGATGAAAACGGTTTCGGGTTGCGTCAGCTGAAAAATCTGAACGGCACATGGGTGCTTTCGAGACTGGCGCTGGAAATGAGTTATTTTCCCAAACAGTATGAAAAAATAACTGTTGAAACCTGGGTACAGGAAGTTCATACTGCTAATACAATCAGAAACTACCGCGTGTTCAACGAACAGGGAGAAGTGATTGGAAACTCCACCTCTGTCTGGGTGATGATTAATATAGAAACACGCCGCCCGATGGATTTAAGGATACTGAAAGGGATAGAGGAATTTGCCACCACCGAAGAGAGTGGTATCGAACGACCATTCAAATTAAGCACAGTAGAAAGTGAAGCTATTGATTGTTTTCAGGTAAAATACAGCGATATTGACATTAATCAGCATGTGAACACCGTTCATTATCTGGATTGGATGGTCAACACTTTTACGCTTGAAGAGCATCGAAGCCATACCATTCACCGGATAGACATGAACTTCATGAATGAAGTGGTTTATGGCAATGAAATAATGGTTTTCAAAGAGGAAGTTGCCCCGGGCGATTTTTGGTTTGAGGCAAAAGCAAACGAAAAAACGGCATTCAGAGGAAGAATTAAGTTCTGAGTTTGAAAAATTAAAATTAACAGCAATAAAAATAAATCAAAATTCAAAGAGTATAACATCATTGTTCTTTGCTCTTTGTTCTAAAAGTCTAAAAAAATGGCAAAAATTAATTTTGGCGGTGTAGAAGAAAATGTAGTAACCCGCGAAGAATTTCCGTTAAGTAAAGCACAGGAAGTGCTGAAAAATGAAACAATTGCAGTAATCGGTTATGGAGTACAGGGACCGGGCCAATCGCTCAACCTGCGTGACAATGGTTTCAATGTAATTGTAGGACAACGCAAAGGTGGAAAAACCTGGGAAAAAGCAATAGCTGACGGATGGATCCCAGGTGAAACACTTTTTGAAATTGAAGAAGCCTGCGAAAAGGCAACAATCATTCAATATCTACTTTCGGATGCAGCACAGATTGAAGTTTGGCCCCGTATCAAACCTTATCTTACCACCGGTAAGGCATTGTACTTCTCGCATGGATTTGGCATCACCTACAAAGAACGTACAGGCATTGTTCCACCGGCTGATGTGGATGTTATTTTGGTTGCACCAAAAGGTTCGGGCACTTCATTACGTACCATGTTCCTCGAAGGCCGTGGCCTGAATTCTTCGTATGCCATCTTCCAGGATGCTACCGGACGTGCTTTTGACCGGGTTGTTGCTCTTGGAATTGGGGTTGGCTCAGGCTATTTGTTTGAAACCACCTTCAAACGCGAAGTTTATTCCGATTTGACCGGTGAACGCGGAACTCTTATGGGTGCCATTCAGGGTCTTTTGCTGGCTCAGTATGAAGTACTTCGTGCAAACGGTCATACTCCATCCGAAGCTTTCAACGAAACTGTTGAAGAACTGACACAATCCCTCATGCCACTGTTTGCAGCCAAAGGAATGGACTGGATGTATGCAAACTGCTCAACTACTGCTCAACGCGGTGCATTGGACTGGATGACACCTTTCCACGATGCCACAAAACCGGTATTTGAAAAACTGTATAGTGAAGTTGCCTGTGGTAACGAAGCTCAGCGCTCCATCGACACCAACTCCAAACCTGACTATCGCGAAGGTCTGGAAGCTGAACTGAAAGCCCTTCGTGAAAGCGAAATGTGGCAGACAGGAGCTGTGGTGCGGAAATTAAGACCGGAGAACAATTAATAACGATAATGTGACAAAACAAAAACAGGGAGCTTAACTGAACTCCCTGTTTTTATATTATTTCAAACGTATCCGCATCTTTCCAGAAAGCATATTTATCCCGGAACTTTTCGAGCGGTTCTTTTAATATTTCAACGGTTTTCACACTTTCTTCGTTTTCATCGAAACCGCAGATTTTTTTCCCCTTGAAATCACGCAAAACAGAATGTCCGGAATAAGCGACATTCTCTCCATCAACTCCCACCCTGTTCACCCCGCAAACAAAAGCCTGATTTTCGATGGCTCTGGCTTTGAGTAAAGCATCCCAGGCATCCATGCGAACATGCGGAAAATTGGCGGTGTAAATGAGCAAATCATATTCGTTATTCACATTGCGCGACCAAACCGGGAAACGAACATCGTAACAAACCAGTACACAGATATTAAAACCTCCGTAATTTACAATAAGACGTCTGTCGCCTGCCGAGAAAAATTTATCTTCACCGCCTACGGAGAATAAATGACGTTTGTCTGCCGTTTGAATTTTTCCGTCAGGTTTTACGAAAAATGCCCGGTTATAAATCTTTTCGTTTTCACGGGCAATAAAACTTGCGGTAATGGCGAGTTTAAATTGTTTTGCCCAGCGGATAAGTGTATGAACCGTTTCATCCTCCATCGTTTCGGCAAGTTCCAGGCGGTCGGTACAAAAACCGGTGGTAAACATTTCGGGCAAAACAGCAAGATCAGTTTTTCCGGCTATGAGGGCTAATTCTTTTTCTATTTTTGAAAGATTAGCCTTTTTATCTGCCCAAACAATATCGGTCTGGATTAAAGTTACATTCATTTTTTGTGTTAAACGTTTAGCGTTCTATATTTCAGGAACTGCAAACTTATCATCCGATTTTGGACCAGCATTTTTCCGGTAAAAATCATAGATATATTTCAAGTCTTCATTTTCATTTCCTGTCGGATAGAAGATTTCTTTAATTCCCATTTCTTTCTTCTGATAATGAATTACGGCAAGTTGTATCGGCACTCCTGCACCTACTGCAATATGATAAAATCCGAGTTTCCAGCGTTTATTCATGCTGCGTGTACCCTCAGGAGTGATAGCAAGGTGAAATTTTTCTCTGCTGTTAAATTCGTTTATCATCTGTTGAGTAACAGATGTACGTTTCGACCGGTCGATGGGCACTCCGCCCATAGCACGCATCAAATATCCCATCGGGAAAAAGAACCACGATTTTTTCATCAGAAAGCCCGTCTTACGACCCAATGCCCAGTAAAATAATTTACCAATTATAAAATCCCAGTTGCTGGTATGCGGAGCGACACAAAGTATGCTTTTAACCGGCTCTTCCGGTATTGCATAAGGTTTCCAGCCAAAAATTCCAAGGATTAACTGACTTATTTTCTTCATCATTTTTAATTGATTAATATGTTTGTGCAAAGCTAACTCTTTTCCACCAAAATACCTTTTGTTGATAAGTATTTTACTGAAAATTGGCTGTATTTTACTAACTTTGCAATCAGTAAACAATCATACCTATAATACGAAAATCGGATAACAGATTACAAAAAGAGACAGATATGGATTTTCTCAAAGAACTGAATGATAGTCAACTACAAGCCGTAACCTACACTGAGGGTCCGTCGCTGGTGATAGCCGGAGCCGGCTCCGGAAAAACACGCGTACTCACTTACAAGGTGGCTTACCTGCTATCGAAGGGAGTTTCACCAGCATCCATTTTGGCTCTTACTTTTACCAATAAGGCAGCCAACGAAATGAGGAAACGTATCGGACAAATGGTTGGATTTCAAACTTCCCGATACCTGTGGATGGGAACCTTTCATTCCATCTTCTCCCGCATTCTTCGCAACGAAGCCGAGAGTGTCGGCTACACGAAGGATTTTACTATTTACGACAGTTCTGACAGTAAAAGTCTGATTAAAAGCATCATAAAAGATCTGGGGCTGGACGAAAAAGTATATAAACCCGGATTTATTCAGTCGCGGATATCTTTTGCCAAAAACAACCTGATAACCGCACAAGCATATTTCAATAATCCGGAACTGCACAAATCGGACAGTATAGCCCGTGTGCCAAAAACCAACGAGATTTATTCGTTATATTCGGGTCGCTGTAAACAGGCTAATGCCATGGATTTTGACGACCTGTTATTGCAAACAAACCTGCTTTTTCACAATCACCCCAATATTCTGGCAAAATACCAAGATATCTTTTCATATATTTTGGTGGACGAGTATCAGGATACAAATTTTGCTCAGTATCTGATAATCAAAAAACTGGCAGAACGACATGAACGTATCTGTGTGGTGGGCGACGATGCGCAAAGTATTTATTCATTTCGCGGAGCTAATATTGATAATATACTCAAATTTCAATCGACCTATAAAAACGCCCGAATTTTCAAACTCGAGCAGAATTATCGTTCCACAAAAACCATTGTAAACGCGGCCAACAGCCTGATTGATAAAAATTCGGAACAAATCCGCAAAACCATTTTTTCAGAAAAAGAAACCGGAAAACCCATAAAAATTTCGGGGGTCATTACCGACTTTGAAGAGGCATTGAGGGTAGCAACTCAGGTGAATGCATTACACAACAACAATTATCAATACAAAGACATAGCTATTCTGTACCGCACCAACTCGCAATCGCGTGTGATGGAAGAGTCGTTCCGAAAGCAAAGCATTCCATACAGGATTTACGGTGGTTTGTCGTTTTATCAGCGCAAAGAAATTAAGGATGTAATTGCCTACCTGCGACTTGTGAGCAATTCCAACGATGAAGAGGCCCTGAAACGTATAATCAACTATCCTGCACGGGGCATAGGCGAAACAACGGTCAGTAAGATAGCTGATTGTGCCCGATTGCATGAGGTTAGCATGTGGAATGTTCTGACCGATATGCTAAAGTACAATCTTCCGGTAAATTCAGGAACTGCCAACAAACTGGCACAGTTCAGAAGTATGATTGATACCTTTGCACAGCAAGTGAGCACTCAGAATGCCTATGATCTTGCCGACAGTATTGTAAAAACCACCGGCATACTTGCTGATGCCATGACCGACCGTACTGCTGAGAACCTGAGCCGTATTGATAATGTTCAGGAACTATTGAAAGCTATTCACGAGTTTTCGGAAATAAAAATTAATGAAGAAGGTGCTGAACACGTGTCCCTGCCTGAATTTCTTTCCGAAGTTTCGCTGCTCACCGATCAGGACACCGATAAGGATCAGGACGAAAATAAAGTCACACTGATGACAATTCACGCTGCCAAAGGTCTCGAATTCAAAACAGTGTTCATTGTCGGACTGGAAGAGGAACTGTTTCCTTCGCCTTTTGCAGAGACGCCGCGCGAACTGGAAGAAGAACGCAGGTTATTTTATGTGGCCATTACCCGCGCCGAAGAGCAATGTTTTATCAGCTATTCCAAATCACGATTCAAAAATGGAAAGACTAACTTCGCCAATCCCAGTCGTTTTCTGAAAGACATTGACAAACAATATCTTGAATACGACGAACCTGAGAACTCAATACGTAAACCTGCATTTTCGAGTTGGGATGATGATGTGGAAACCGAACGGAACCGTTTCCGTCTGACACTCTTCAACAGAATGGAAAGAAACGATCTGCCACCCACTCCTGCGCATCGAAACCTGAAAAAAATCAGCAATACAACTGATAACATAATACCCGTGATCAACGATAATCTGCCTGCCGGAACTTTCGTGAAACATGCCATTTTCGGTATCGGTAAGGTACTTTCAACCAGCCTGGTGGATGGGAATGAAAAAGCAGAAATCGATTTTGGGGAAAAAGGAAAAAAATCATTGCTCCTGAAATTCGCGAAACTGGAAGTGCTGAAATAAATTTTGACAAATACCTTAAAATAATATCAACAAGGCATTATCTGACTTGCTTCCACTCTGTTGAATTTTGGCAAGTAATAAAAAATAAAACTGATTAAAAACTTTCAATTAATAATTCCACGAGATAATTTTCTCTGAATTATTTTTTTACCTTTGTAAGTGAAAATTTAAAAAATAAAAAATATATGGCAAAAAACACTGAAGAAACCACTGCTCCGGTTAATGAGAAGCTGAAAGCCTTGCAACTGGCTATGGAAAAAATCGACAAAGACTTCGGCAAAGGCACCATCATGCGCATGGGCGACAACAAAGTTGAGGAAATGGCTGTGATACCTTCGGGTTCTGTTGGTTTAAATATCGCTTTGGGTGTGGGAGGTTATCCGCGCGGACGTGTCATTGAAATCTACGGACCGGAATCTTCCGGTAAAACTACGCTGGCCATACATGCTATAGCCGAAGCGCAGAAAGCGGGCGGAATTGCTGCTTTCATCGATGCCGAACATGCTTTTGACCGCTACTATGCCGAAAAACTGGGAGTAAACACCAACGACCTGCTTATCTCGCAACCCGACAACGGTGAGCAAGCTCTTGAAATTGCCGATCAGCTCATTCGTTCAGCAGCCGTTGATATTGTAGTGATTGACTCAGTAGCTGCCCTGACACCAAAAGCAGAACTCGAAGGCGATATGGGAGATTCTAAAATGGGACTTCAGGCAAGGTTGATGTCACAGGCACTGCGTAAACTTACAGCCAATATCAATAAAACAAATACGACTTGTATCTTTATCAACCAGTTACGCGAGAAGATCGGTGTAATGTTTGGAAACCCCGAAACAACCACCGGTGGTAATGCGCTGAAATTCTATGCTTCCGTTCGTCTGGACATCCGGCGGATCGGCCAGCTGAAGGATGGTGAAGATGCTACAGGTAATCAGGTTCGCGTGAAAGTGGTGAAAAACAAAGTAGCTCCTCCATTCCGCAAAGCTGAATTTGATATCATGTATGGCGAAGGAATTTCACGTACCGGCGAAATCGTTGACCTCGGTGTAGAATTCAACATCATCAAAAAGAGTGGTTCCTGGTTCAGCTATGGCGACACTAAACTATCTCAGGGACGTGATGCCACCAAAAATCTGCTGAGAGACAATCCTGAATTAGCCGCAGAACTGGAAGCTAAGATCATGGAAACAATCAAAGCAAAATAAAACACACACCTTAAATATTACAGATTAATCACATCTGATTCTGAACTTTTTTGTAGGCTAATATATTACTACATAAAGAAATAAGGGAATCTCAGCTTCCCTTATTTCTTTTTAAATAAACTGTTCATTTTAAAAAAACGAAAAACACCTTTTATTTTTACCATCATTGCTGCAACCATGAAAAAACTTTTACTGCTGATACTGTTCTCCTTACCTCATCTTCTTCCTGCTCAGTTGATTATCAACGAATTGATGACCAATAACGTGTCAGCTCTCATGGACGATAGCTACAATTATTCAATGTGGGTGGAACTCTACAATCCGAGCAGTACCACTTCGTATAACCAAACCGTTTATTACTTTACAGATGATCTCACTCAACCCAGGAAATGGTGTCCGGCATCGAAATTAATAAGTCCCGGCGGTTACAGCGTACTGTGGTTTGAGCGATCCGGCCGTACCGGACATGCAAATTTTAAGCTGGAACCTAAAGGAAGCACCCTTTATCTGCTGAATGCCTTCGGACAAATTATTGACCGAGTTGACTATCCCGAACAATACCGCAACATATCGTACGGCAGGAAAAAAGACGGAGGCAGTGAATGGGGTTACTTCAATCAGCATAGCGCCGGGAAAACCAATAACGGAAAAATTAGCGCATCGCAACGTTGCGCTAAACCCGAATTCAACACAACCGGTGGATTTTTCGCCACTCCAATCTACATTTCTCTGGCCGCACCGGCTCCGGGCGACACCATTTATTACACCCTGAACGGAACAGAACCCACCCGAAGTCATATCCGATACACACCAGGTACTTCAATTCCCATCAATAAAACTACAATTATCAGAGCACGATGCTTCTCGGCAGGCAAACTTACGAGCGACATAGCCAGTTGCACCTATTTCATCGGCGAACGCAATTTTAAATTGCCCGTTTTGTCCATTGTTACCGAACAGGCAAATCTAACCGACAATACCATTGGCATATATGTGGTTGGAACAAACGGGATTACAGGAAACGGAATGAACTCACCAGTCAACTGGAATCAGGACTGGGACCGCCCTGCAAATATTGAACTGTACGACACGACAAATAATGTAAGAATTAATCAGGAAGTTGACATACGGATTGCAGGCGGATGGACCCGTATGAACAGTCAGAAATCGCTGGTCCTCAATCCGACCCTGAAATACGGAAACAATAAATTTGATTACGACATTTTCAGAGCCACCAAACCCGGAATGAATTACAAAAGTATCATGCTGCGTAACTCAGGTAATGATTTTGACCATTCGATGATGCGCGACGGATTTATGCAATCGCTTGTAATGAAGCGGATGAATCTCGACTATTTAGCCTACGAGCCTGCTGTTTGTTTTATGAATGGCGTGTACTACGGCATACAGAACCTTCGCGAACGCTCCGATGAAGATTTTGTATATTCAAATTATGGCTATAATGAAGATGAAATTATACTCCTCGAATCGTGGAAAATGAGTTCTGATACAGAGTTTCTGAAATTGTCAAATTATATTACCAACAATGATATTACACAAAAAGCTGTTTATGACAAGGTATGTGAAATGATGGATATGGATAATTTTATGGATTATTTTCTGACTCAAATTTATCTGCGAAATACCGACTGGCCGCACAACAACGTGAAAGCCTGGAAGAAAAAAGACGATGGCAAATGGCGCTGGATACTCTACGACACCGATTTTGGCTACAATCTATGGAATAACGACCACACTCACAACACCTTAACATGGGCACTGGGCGAACAGGCTGGTACATTACCTGTCGATGCTCCCTGGTCAACTTTACTGCTCCGACGACTTGTGCTCAACGAGACATTCAAAAAACGCTTTTTCGACAAATTTGCCATTCAGATGTCCTCCACATTTGAAGCGAACCGTGCAAATGTTATACTCGACAGCCTGGCAGCCAAAATCTCAACAGAAATTGTATATCATAAAAACAAATGGGGATCAGCACGCGATTTATATACCGACATCAACATTATGAAAGGATTTTCGTTCAATCGTCAGAATTCGATGATGAACTTTATCGGGGCACGTTTTCTGAATAATCCGGGCACTGCTGAAATTAAAATCAGTTCGAACAATCCGAAAGCAATCTATCAGTACAATTCGGAAATGATACAGGATGCTCAGATAAATCTAAAACACTTTAAAAATCAAACATATAGCCTTGAGGCGAAAACAGTTCCAGGTTATACCTTCAAACAATGGGAAATTCAGGGAAATTCAGGTTCGCAATTATTGATAGCAAATGGCAGTATCTGGAAATATTCGGATGGTAATGGTATGCCCGCATCAAACTGGCTTTCGCCCGCTTACTCAGACAGCGGATGGAAGAGCGCAAGCGCAGCTTTGGGATACGGAGCTTTGGGACATACCACCACAATTGGCTATGGCACTGATCCGAACAACAAATACCCCACAGCTTATTTCCGGAAGAATATTAATATCACAAATCTGGCATCGAAAGAAAATTTTGTAATCAGCACTTTCGTGGACGACGGAGCTGTCGTATATGTTAACGGTACTGAAGTGCAACGAATAAATATGCCTGCAGGCGTTATTACCTTCAACACCTATTCAGCTACTTACAACAATGGCATAACCGGTAGTTTTACCGTACCGAAAAATATCCTTATCGAAGGCAATAATGTGATAGCTGTGGAAGTACATCAGACCTCAGCCAATAGCACCGATTTGATTTTCAATCTCCAGTTAACCTGTAATATTGCAGAAGAAACGCAGGTTGTTTCATCGCCCGTTTATAACTCTGTACTCACCACTACGCGGAGCATCAAAGCCATTTACGAGAAAAATTCTGGCGAAGATCCGGATAAAGACCTCAATGTGGTGATTAATGAAGTTGTGGCTTCCAATACACTGGCAGCCGACGAATATGGAGACAAGGACGATTACCTGGAAATTTACAACAATGGAAGCCAGGCCGTGAATATTGGCGGATGGTACGTTTCGGACACTCCGGCAAATCCAACCCTGTATCAGATACCAGGTACCAATCCTGCCCTTACTACAATTCCGGCCAAAGGGAGGCTTGTAATCTGGGCTGACAGAGAACCGCTTCAGGGCATTCTGCATGCTGACTTCAAACTGAGCAAGGACGGTGAAAAAGTCACATTATCAAGGCTAAATTACCTGGGTGAACTCTCTGAGGTGGATGCAGTCACTTTCCCGTACATGGAGCAAAACATGAGCTACTCGCGGGTACCTGATGGCAGCAGCTCGTGGTATGTCACCACACCGACCTGCAACCTGACCAACGGTAACTGGTCAGCAACGGAAGATATCCGCATGACCACCCGGATTTACCCAACCTTGGTTGATAATCATCTTACTATTGAAAATGCACACAGCGGACAAATTCAGGTTATTGACCTTACAGGGAAGGTGCTCTTAAGTCAGCAATACAAGGACGAAACAACCGTACTGGATTTAGGTCATTTACAGCCAGGAGTTTACATTCTGAAAGCCGGAAACGAGAAATTCAGATTTATCAAAAAGTAATTCGGTAAGTCAGACAAGCCGATTGAAAATGAAAAATCCATATTCCAAAAGAGGGATATGGATTTTTTCTTATTTTTTTCGTTTCAGTACCATCATCTGACATTTACGGCAGTCGAATTCGAGTTGAAACTGCTGATCCTTGTACAAGATGTAAAGAGGTTCTTTAAATGTAGCTTTATATCCTTCTTTCGGGCACCATCCCAGGGAGTATTTGATGCAATGCCTGCAAAACATAAGCGGCACATCGGGTTCGGCGTGGACTTCAAATCCAGGCATAACCTCTTCCACTCCATGCCGAAGGTAAAATTCGCGAGCTTGTTCGTTTGTAACATTGCCCAGGTAAGTCAGTTTCTTTTCCGGAAATACAGCCTCGCTGTTGGCTGGTCTTCTTTTTCCTGTCACGTAAGCTTCACTTCGTTTTTCGTCGAGCAATTCAATCGCCTGCCGCCGCCATTCGTTAAGTACCGAAGCCGGTAAAAACCAGGGTGAATCAACTGAAATATCAACTTTACGAGCGGAATAAATGGTGTTTCCGAGTTTTGTCAGCTGACTTTCAATGGTCTGTATGGCACGTTCAGCATTATTGGCCGGTTGCTTCTCGGAAACAAATTTACTAACCACCGACAAGCCTTCTTCATCCGTTATTTGCATTGAAAATCCTACCGGTATTTCTGAAAACAGAATATCGACACCGATTTTTCTCTCAGAGGTTTTACCTGCGAGTATTTTATCAAATTCCTGATCGTGATTTCGATACAAAAATGTATTTCTCGCCATTTCAGGCATTTCCGCGGGAAAAACTTTCCGCCCTTCCACCCTGTTGACCCTGAAGCCTTTCAGAATTCCCTCACGGGTGAGGAAACACAATCCATCACCGTTGTGAATGTCCTTATCTGTTTTTATTTCGATAAACTGAGCGGAAATATAGGTCACTGTTCCGATTTCCTCTCCGATTGACTTGGGAGTTTCGGGCTGGCTGATATCCTTGTGGCGTCCGTTCAGAAAATAATCGGTGGCGCTCCTTCTGAAACTTTTATCAGGATTGGGTTCGAAAAAGAATGTCGTCGTTCCCGAGGAAGATTTTCTGACATCTTCTCTTCCTTCCAGTATAGCATCCATTTTCTTTCGGTAAAAAGCCGTAATATTTTTCACATAATCCGCATCCTTAAGCCTGCCTTCAATTTTGAATGAACTTACACCGGCATCAATCAATTCTTCCAGATGATCCGACAAATCGAGGTCTTTCAGCGAAAGCAGATGCTTGTTTTTCACCAATACTTCGCCGTTGGCATCCACTAACTGATATGGCAGACGACAATACTGTGAACATTCGCCACGGTTGGCGCTGCGGCCGGTCATAGCCTCACTGATGTAGCACTGTCCGCTATAACTTACACACAATGAGCCATGTACAAAACATTCCAGTTCAACTTCCGTCTGTTTGTGAATTTCCCTTATTTGGTTCAGGGTCAGTTCCCGCGCCAATATAACCCGTGAAAAACCGACATCCTGAAGAAACCGGACCTTTTCCACAGTCCGGTTGTCGGTCTGCGTACTGGCGTGAAGTTCAATCGGCGGCAAATCCAGCTGAAGAATGCCCATATCCTGTACGATCAGTGCATCCGTCCCTATTTCGTATAACTGGTGGATTAGTTTTTCGGCTTCGGTGAGCTGACTGTCGGTCAGGACGGTATTCAATGCCACCAGCACCTTGCAGCGGTAACGGTGAGCATAGGAAATAAGCTGTTCGATATCAGCAATGGTATTTCCGGCAGCAGCCCGTGCGCTGAACATCGGTGCACCGATATAAACAGCGTCAGCACCGTGATTAATGGCAGCCAGACCGCATTCCAGGTTTTTGGCAGGTGAAAGGAGTTCGACAGTACGCATGCTCTTGTTATTTGATATTTGCCAAATCGTATGGCGTTTCCTGGTATACGAAATAGTTCAGCCAGTTGGTGAAGAGCAGATTAGCATGACTTCTCCAGAGCACTACAGGTTCGTTAGCCGGGTTGTTTTCGCGATAGTAATTTACGGGCATTTTAATGGATAAGCCTTTTTTCACATCCCGTTTATATTCAGTATCGAGTGTACCGGCTGAATATTCCGAATGTCCGGTAATAAAAAATTCACGTCCGTTACGTGCCATGACCATATAAACTCCGGATGTTTCCGATTCTGAGAGCAATGTAAGTTCGGGTACTTTCAGAATATCTTCCCTCCGGATTTCGGTATGTCGGCTGTGAGGAACATAAAACACATCGTCGAAGCCCCTGAAGATCGGATTAAGTTTATCGTAAATCTTATGTTCGAAAACTCCGAACATTTTTTCGGGTAGTGGATATTTCGGAATATTATAGAAATGATTCAGTCCAGCCTGAGCTGCCCAGCAAATATACAGGGTAGAAGTCACATGGTGGTGAGCCCAGTCGAAAATTCCAGTCACTTCCTTCCAGTATTTCACTTCTTCGTATTCCAGTTGTTCCACGGGAGCTCCGGTGATGATCATACCGTCGTAGTTGCTTTTTCTGATGTCGTCAAAATTCTTATAAAACGCCATCATGTGCTCGATGGGCGTGTTTTTCGAAGTATGGCTTTTCAGTCGTAAAAAGTCAATCTCAATCTGCAAGGGCGAATTGGAGAGCAAACGAATCAAATCGGTCTCGGTTGTTATTTTTAGTGGCATCAGATTTAAAATAACAATTTTGAGAGGTCTGATCTCCTGACTTTGCGCCCGCTCGGTATCCATTACAAAGATATTTTCTTTGCGCAAAGCATCAACCGCCGGAAGTGTATTTGGAATATTTAGTGGCATTTAAACAGTATATAATTGATAGTAAATAGTTTAAAGTAAAAAATGCAGAGATGATTAATCAGTAATATTTTCGGTAAATTTTCCAATAATCGTTTGACATGAGAAAGTCGTTTAAGAAAATATTCAACGAATCACGTAACTGACCTGCTGAAGGGTTTACTCCCCATGAGAACTGCTGTGTAAAACCAACCGGCATGGAGATATCAATGTTTGTAAAAATTCGTTTCAGTCTTTTTGCCTGCAGTTCATCGCAGATGGTATATTTTATTTTCCCGGCCGAAACCATTTGTACCAGATCTTCCGTTGATTTATCGGGCATTTCCACGATTTTTATCGAATCGGCAATTTCGTTCGACAAATTCTCTAGTCGCTGCCTGAATGGCGAACGGAAAGGAATGCAAATACTGTCTTCGGTCAGCAAATGATGTTTACGAATGGCTTTCACGTTGGTAGTATCAATAATTTCCTGCTGCACAAGCATTTGCCGTCCTGAAATTATCGGTATTGAAAGTGCCAGTATCTTTTTTATTTCCGAAGTATTCGGTAAATTCATGGCTATCAGGTCATACCTGTTTTCTAAAATTCCTGCAATTGCGGAGTCTATGTTGTTCTCCGGATTAATTTCCAGTTCCAGACCCAGCGAATCGGCAAATGCCTTCACCAGTTCATATTGAAAACCCTCAATTTGATCGTTGTAAAGTTTAAATCCGAGTGAACTTTTTTCGGTAACTACCCGCAAACGTCCCGATTGGCGTATCTCAGACAAATCGCGTTGTTCGGTGAAAATCTGACCTTTACGTGTCATATTGAACGTAAGCGTCATCACGAGTATCATACCCGCTATCATTCCTAAGATTATTTTCGCACAGCGATTCATTCGGCCAACAGATGAGGTTTAATTATAGAAGTTCCACGACAAACCAAGTTTCAGCACCGGAGGATTTATAGCATAATTGGGCATATAGAAATGTGCTCCGCTCATAAAGTATTTGTTCAGGTGATTATATTCAATAAAAAATCTGGATTGTTTCAGATGAAAGTTGGCATATACATTCAGGATTGGATAATTACCGATAAGTGCTTCTTTCTGTGTATAAAACTGTCCGGTTGCAGGCATGTATGCCGGAGCGTAATACTTGGTATGATAGCGCACATTAGCTCCAATCTGAGGATACAAATCTTTAAACCATTTGGAATAATAGTAGAAATTGTGAAACAAGGTAAGGGTTGGCAAAGGTAGTACGTCGGGTACCGAGCTAACCTGATAAACAGCGTTGTTTTCAAGTACAAATTTTCCGAAATGAAAATCCTGTTTCAAATCGGCCGAAAGCACCTGAACATTACCATTATACTGGGTTGGCAAGGCGTTTTCATTGAAATAAATATAATCAGTTATATTCTCAACACCCACATTGAGCAGCGTATAAAGTTTGGGCAGCGAGAACGAACCGCTGATATGAGTTTTGTACATTTTACTGAACTCATTGTCCCATTTGAAATGCGTGGAATAATAATGCTGGAGAAAATATGCCGGTTCTTCATTCCGGACAAATGCATTAGCGGTAAGCTGGATATTTTGATTGAACAGGTTAAAATTTCCGGTAGCCTTACCTTCTATCCGAAATTCGCCCAGTTTATAGCCGATGAGGTAAATATCGCCCAATATGTTATACCGAAATCTGGTTCCCTGATTTTTCGATAATACCCCCCCTACACGCGTGTTCGATTTTGTTATCCATGCCAGGGTGGTATCGGGTTCGTATGTAAATTGCTGAATCTCATTTTCTACATATCCCGTCAATCCGAATTTCATCCATTTGTTGAATTCCTCCTCCAGACTTACCGATAAAAGGTTGGTTAATGTACGCACAGCAGCCGTATCATTGGCATCTTTTTTTACCGGGTCGGTAAATTTGTAAAAATCTGTTACCAGCGTAGGCTCATAATATCGCTTTTTCATTTCCTCGAGCTTTATCATGTGTCCAAAACGGGTTACTGGCACATAATCGTAACGTACAGAATCTTTGTTCACTTTCACTTCGCGGTTGAAACCTATGCTGTAACTGTGATTATAAAAAGCCTGATTTTTGCGGAAAACTGAATATCCTTTCAGGAAAACCGGCATATCTTTCGGTTTTATCGAAATATCGGGATTGGTGAGATAACTGAGGTCACTCAGACCACCGCTTTCATAATTGAAATGATTGTTGATGGCTACCAGAACATTACCCGAATAATGTTTGCCGTTGTACCGGCCGAAAATGCCTCCGGAAAATCGTTTCACCGCCTGATTGTTGTATTCACCGACTGCATGTATATAATCCAGAGTGGTTCCGAAATTTGCCTTTTTAGACGGACTTGCCGTAAACAGAAACTTCACCTGTTCTTCTTTACGATAGGCAGAACCTCCGGTAAGATAGGTAAGATTGGTATAGGGATAAGTTGCATCGTAAAACAACGCGGAAGAAATATCCAGAGTGTAGGGTTTGTAGGCTTCGTCAAATAAGAAATCGGAGCCCTGAGGTCTTTTAAAATACAGTTTAGACTGAAGCGGCGAACCCAGGTTGCCCGAGAAGGAATTGGCAATACTGAAAGATTCCACAGGATTTTGATCCTGATAATTGATAGTGGCAGTATCCATAGGAACCGTATCGGCAATAGCCATTTGTTCCGATATCGTCCAGGATTTGATATGTTTTACCGGTTTTGCAGGTGTTTTTTTCTGTGAATTAATTGAATCCGTCTGCGGGAAAGCTTGCATCCCCAGAATAACCAGACTGTAAATAAGAATGTATCGTTTCATCAATGAGTGGTTTAGCACGAATAAATCGCAAAGATACAAAAATTTATAAAGCTTAAATTCAATGCGATAATTATAAAAGGGAAAATTGAAAAATTATAACGATTATTTGAGAAATGTTTTTCTTATCCGGCAGAAAAGGAAACTGAACCACTTTCGGCTGCGAATTTACGAAAAAACAGGTGCTTAACTTCAAAACACTCGCAAAAAAACTACAGATGCTATTGTCAGTCAAAGAATTATTTGTATCTTTGCACCCTCATAAACGAAATTATTTACAAACCATTAAAAAGGTAAAAAACAGTATGTTAAATCATTATGAAGCCGTTTTCATTTTAACTCCCGTTTTATCTGACAATCAGATGAAGGAAGCGGTAGATAAGTTCAAAGCTGTCATTTCTGACAACGGAGGAACTATCACAAATGAAGAAAACTGGGGAATGCGCAAGCTGGCTTACCCTATTCAAAAAAAATCGACAGGATTTTATGCCTTGTTGCAATTCGATGTTGAACCTACAGTAATCGCTGCCCTCGAAACTCAGTTCCGTCGCGATGAAAGAGTACTTCGTTTCTTAACATTCCGTCTCGACAAGTATGCTTACGAGTACGCTGAAAAAAGAAAAAACGTGAAATCACAACCGAAAGAAGTGAAAGAAGAAGCAGCAAAAAAAGAAACTAAAGAAGAAAAGGAGAATTAAAACATGGCAGCACACTCAGGAGAAATCAGATATTTAACTCCACCTACGGTTGATGTTAAAAAGAAAAAATATTGCCGTTTCAAAAAAAGCGGTATTAAGTACATTGATTACAAAGATCCGGAATTTCTGAAAAAATTCCTCAACGAACAAGGAAAAATACTTCCCCGTCGTCTTACCGGTACTTCGCTCAAATATCAGCGCAAAGTAGCTCAGGCAGTAAAAAGAGCACGCCACCTGGCATTGCTTCCTTATGTAACCGATATGATGAAATAATAGAAAGGAGAACAAAGTATGGAAATTATATTGAAAGAAGATGTAATCAACTTGGGTTACAAAGGTGATATAGTGAAGGTTAAAGACGGCTACGGTCGCAACTTCCTGATCCCTACTAAAAAAGCCATTTTAGCTACCGAATCAGCTAAAAAAATGCTGGCTGAAGATAACAGACAACGCGCTCACAAACTGGAACAAATCAAAAACAATGCACTGGAACTGGCAGAAAAACTGAAAGAAGTAAGCCTGACCATCGGAGCAAAAACAAGCTCAACCGGTAAGATATTTGGTGCAGTTGGTCCAATTCAGATTGCTGAAAGCCTCGAAAAAGCAGGTCTTACTATTGACAGAAAAATTATCAGCATCAAAGAACCGGTTAAAGAAGTAGGTTCATATCAGGCTACTATTAAACTTCACAAAGAAGTATCTGTAGAAATCCCATTCGAAGTGGTATCTGAATAAGAATTCTTTTCGATTCAAAATCATCTTAAAAACCGATTTGTCGCATAATGACAAGTCGGTTTTTTCTTGAGTATATTTTCAAATACCTACCCTATCCAACACTACGACCATTCATAATTTACAATATCTCAAATAATCAAATTATATGTGATTTTCAACCATTACACTTTTCAACTGGTATTATTTTTTGGTAAGATACCGGTATTAAAGGTCATAATCCTGAAAGAGTGACTGTAATAATGCCAATGAAAATGTATAAAAAGACAGAGAGCTTACTCAAGAGCAAAAGAATTCAAATCGCTCAAATTCCTGATTTCGGGTACTTGTTGAGCATACAATTGGTAGAACTAAAAGATGTCGTATTTTCGAAAATCATTTCAAATATAACAAGTTTTGTTTTGAAAATTTTTTCATGAAACATGCTTGTGGTCTCCAAGATTTGAGAATTACACTGAACCACAGTATTATATAATATTAATCGAAATAATACCTATTTTACATCATCATTGTGAGTATTTCTGTATTCAGTGGCAGAAACACTCATTTTCTTCGTAAAAATACGACTAAAATACAGGGGATCTTCAATACCAACCATCATACAAATCTGATTTATCTTCAACTCGGTAAAGCAAAGATAATAACATGCTTTCTTTATCTTTAAATCAATAAGATAATTGAGTGGTGAACATCCTGTTTTGCGCTTAAACAACGATGAAATATGAGAAGGTGAATAACGTACATAATCGGCTATATCCTTTAATGTCAGGTTTCTATTCATGTTTTCACGCATAAAGTGTATAGCCTCATCTACTACATCGACTTGCGAATTTTTATCGTTGTTATGCTCTCTATACAGTTTTATAAATTTAATAGAGCCAAAAAAATGCATTAATAAGGTAGAGCTGTATTGAAGATTATCTATAGAATAACCTCCTTTCAATGTGCTAAGAATTTCTTCAAATAATTGAATCCGTTCTTCTATTCTGGAGCTTTTTTCCGATGAAATGTGGGTCAATCTATCAAATCCATCTGCAAAAAAATTAGCCTTTTTACCATCAAAATGTATCCAATATATTGTCCATGGGTTTTTAATATCGCTTCCATAAGCATGAGCTTTCCCTTTTGGTAATATAAAAAAATGCTGAGGTAATACTTTATACTTCACCCCATCCAATTCATACCATCCATACCCTTCAGTACAATAAATAAATAGATAATTAGTGGATTCGGCGCTTGTTCTTCTGAAATAGTGATATTTTGCCTTAGGAAAGTAGCCGATATCTTTTATATTAAGCATGCTGAAAAGTTCATCATTTATTGGTTCTCTAAAAATAGAATCTGGTAAATGAACTGCTCTCTCTCCCAAAAAACCATCTGATATTCTGGCCATAATAATAATATAAGTTGTGATTTTTGGTACAAATATAAAAACATTTTTAGTAAAATCAGAATTTTTTCCATATAAATAATGCTATTTTCTATTTAATGATGCAATTGAATACATTTCCTTTGCTGATAGAAAAAACAATAACAGTTTCATAGAATAATCAGTAATTATTTATAACGTAACACCTCAGAAATAATCAGATTAATTGAAAATAATTCTATTCACGCTTTGGAATACAACTATTTATCTAATTATCTATTTGGAAACATGAAAAATATATTTCACAAAATATTTATACTCAAAAATATTTATCTTCTGTTTCATTGAATTCTTGTCAGCTATTAATAAAGCCAATCAGTCTGATTTATCCATAAGCCAGATTGATGAATGTTTAAATCGTTCAATATTACATGTAAAAAAAATGGTGATAGTGCTTGAAAAAAATGAAAACAACTGAAATGTGAAGTAAATGATTAAGGCAGCAGCATTTTCCTCTTTAATAATGGCATGATATAATTTAAATAAAGAACTAAATAGTTTGAGAAAAAGAAATTTAGAAAATTATAAAACACAAAGGATAAATATAAGGGATATCAAGAAAAAGAAAAAGAACATGAAAAGAATTATAATTTTTACAATCTTTATTTTAACGATCACCTTGATTGCTAATTCGCAGGAAAATAATTATTTCAAAGCCGGCGACAGGATTTGCTTTGTTGGTAACAGCATAACAAAAGACGGAGAATTTATCCATAACATCTTGCTTTATCAGATTACCCGATACCCAAATCAGCAAATAAACATCTTCAATTGTGGCATACCCGGAGATGTAACTCAAGATGTTTTGGATAGGCTGGAAACGGATATTCTTATACACAAACCTACTAAGGTAGTTATAATGATCGGGATGAATGATATAAAAAGATGGTTCTATGGTTCAAAGATAACTTCGAATGCAGATACTTTACAATTACAACAGGAAGCAATAAATCTTTACAAAAAAAATCTTGCAAAACTGTTGAGCGAATTTCAATCACGAAGTATCGGCATCATACTTCAAACCCCGACTATATACGACCAAACAGCAAAATTTGCAACAGAAAACAAATTTGGTTCTAACGATGCGCTTAAAGTTTGCGCCGATTTTGTATGTGAACAAGCTCGAAAATTTAAATTGCCTTTGGTTGATTACTGGACTTTGATGGCTCAACTGAATAAAAAAATTCAAAAAGAAGATCCAATGTCAACAATAATTGGTATGGACAGGATACATCCCGGGTCTGATGGTCATTTAGTGATGGCATATCAATTTCTGAAAGCAGATAAAGCTCCTAAATTCGTATCAAAGATTTGCATTTACAATAATAATAAAAAGAGTGCTCTGAAAAGCTGCAATTGCGAAATAAAAAATGTTTCTTTGAATAAAAATAAAGTAACATTTACTGTAAAAGAAAATTCATTACCATTCCCGACTAAACCACAGCAAACAAAGAGTTTAAGTTTAATCCCATTTGTTGATGAATTTAATGTAGAATTATTGAAAGTACCGGTTATAAAACCTGGTAATTATAAATTAACGATAGATGGTGTTCTGGTTGGAGAATTTACCGGTAAACAATTGCAAAATGGCGTAAACCTCACAAGTTATTCTAATACTCCTCAATACCAACAAGCAATTAAAGTACGCGATTTGCTTTGGAAAGCACACGAAGAAGTCTCAAAATTGCGGGGAGTAAAGTTTATTGAATATAACCCATATTTTTCAAGTTGTAAAAATAAAGATAATTTGTCGAATGTTCAGGTATTTATGGATTCTGTATTTTCATATGAGCCATATAAAAGTAATCCCTATTACAAAGCCCGACTTAAAGATTATATGATATATAAACCATTAGAAAAAGAAATTGAAAATGCATCTATTCGATATAATGAAATAGCATACTCCGAAGCAAAACCAAAAGAACATACTTATATAATTGAACTTGATAACACAAAAAACTAATACTATGAAAATTTTTTTAATTGCATTATTGTTTTTAATCCCTTTAAATGTTTGGGCAGATTATTATGTTTCGGTTTCCGGCTCCGATTCTAATGCCGGAACTCTCGAATCCCCTTTCAGAACTATTCAGAAAGCAGCCAAC
>Ga0316605_10000546_pt1 | contig 25956 bp, 9 predicted proteins | sample OWC_soil_day20_n_FD_207666 | JGI IMG/M metagenome (GOLD analysis project Ga0316605, IMG submission 207666) | Wetland soil microbial communities from Old Woman Creek delta, Ohio, United States - OWC_soil_day20_noCT | ecosystem: Environmental > Terrestrial > Soil > Wetlands | place: USA: Ohio...
CACTCAGATTAACTCCATCAACATCTGAAGCTACAACTCCGTTTAATGTGCCGGGCTCTGTTATTTCAACCGATGTATTGCCATCTACCATTTTGTTGTTGACTATTCCGGTATTGGTTACAGTCAATTGTTTAGCAGTGATACTGGCTTTCAATCCTGTTGGTTGTGTCAGGGTATAGTTGCCGATAGCTGTTCCGGTAATGGTCATGGCCGGAGTAACGGCTATGTCAGTTCCAATGCCTGTCTGGGCAAATGTACCTGAAGTAGCGGTAGCTAATACCACATCTTCGCTTCCTACTACACCAACTAAAGTTGCACCACTAAAGTCAGCTATGTTGTTGCCATCATATACTTTATTGGCAACAGCCGTATTGGATACGGTCAGTTCTTTGGCTGTAATATTGGCTTTGAGACCTGTGGGTTGTGTCAGGGTATAGTTGCCAATGGCTGTTCCGGTAATGGTCATGGCCGGAGTAACTGCTATGTCAGTTCCAATGCCTGTTTGGGCAAATGTGCCTGAAGTAGCGGTAGCTAATACCACATCTTCGCTTCCAACTACACCAACTAAAGTTGCACCGCTAAAGTCAGCTATATTGTTACCATCGTATATCTTATTGGCAACAGCCGTATTGGATACTGTCAGTTCCTTAGCTGTGATATTGGCTTTGAGGCCTGTTGGTTGTGTCAGGGTATAGTTGCCGATTGCTGTTCCGGTAATGGTCATGGCCGGAGTAACTGCTATGTCAGTTCCAATGCCTGTTTGGGCAAATGTTCCTGAAGTAGCGGTAGCTAATACCACATCTTCGCTTCCTACCACGCCAACCAGAGTTGCACCGCTAAAGTCAGCTATGTTGTTGCCATCATATACCTTATTGGCAACAGCCGTATTGGATACTGTCAGTTCTTTGGCTGTGATATTGGCTTTGAGGCCTGTGGGTTGTGTCAGGGTATAGTTGCCGATGGCTGTTCCGGTAATGGTAATAGCCGGAGTAACGGCTATGTCAGTTCCAATGCCTGTCTGGGCAAATGTTCCTGAGGTAGCGGTAGCTAATACCACATCTTCGCTTCCAACCACGCCAACCAGAGTTGCACCACTAAAGTCAGCTATGTTGTTACCATCATATACCTTATTGGCAACAGCCGTATTGGATACTGTCAGTTCTTTGGCTGTGATATTGGCTTTCAATCCTGTTGGTTGTGTCAGGGTATAGTTGCCGATGGCTGTTCCGGTAATGGTCATGGCCGGAGTAACGGCTATGTCAGTTCCAATGCCTGTCTGGGCAAATGTACCTGAAGTAGCAGTGGCTAATACCACATCTTCACTTCCAACTACACCAACTAAAGTTGCACCGCTAAAGTCAGCTATGTTGTTACCATCATATACCTTATTGGCAACAGCCGTATTGGATACGGTCAGTTCCTTAGCTGTGATATTGGCTTTGAGTCCTGTTGGTTGTGTCAGAGTATAGTTGCCGATAGCGGTACCGGTAATGGTCATGGCCGGAGTAACTGCAATGTCAGTTCCAATGCCTGTTTGAGCAAATGTTCCTGAGGTGGCAGTAGCCAACACTACATTTTCACTGCCTACTACGCCAACTAAGGTTGCACCACTGATTGTGGCTATGTTGTTGCCGTCGTATACCTTATTGGCAACAGTAGCATTAGATACTGTCAGTTCCTTAGCCGTGATATTGGCTTTCAATCCTGTGGGTTGTGTCAGGGTATAGTTACCAGCAGCTGTTCCGGTAATGGTCATGGCCGGAGTAACGGCTATGTTTGTGCCGACATTGCTTTGAGCAAATGTGCCGCTTGTGGCAGTAGCCAAAACTACGTTGTCACTGCCTACTACGCCAACTAAGGTTGCACCACTGATTGTGGCTATGTTGTTACCATCGTATACTTTATTGGCTACAACACTATTGGACACTGTCAGAGCCTTAGCCGTGATATTGGCTTTCAATCCTGTTGGTTGTGTCAGGGTATAGTTACCAATAGCTGTTCCGGTAATGGTCATAGCCGGAGTAACTGCTATGTTTGTGCCGACATTGCTTTGAGCAAATGTGCCGCTTGTAGCTGTAGCCAAAACTACATTGTCGCTCCCTACTACGCCAACTAAGGTTGCACCACTGATTGTGGCTATGTTGTTACCATCGTATACCTTATTGGATACAACACTATTGGATACGGTCAGAGCCTTAGCCGTGATATTGGCTTTAAGTCCTGTGGGTTGTGTCAGGGTATAGTTGCCAATAGCGGTTCCGGTAATCGTCATAGCCGGAGTAACGGCTATGTTTGTGCCGACATTGCTTTGAGCAAATGTGCCGCTTGTGGCAGTAGCCAAAACTACATTTTCACTGCCTACTACGCCAACTAAGGTTGCACCACTGATTGTGGCGATGTTGTTGCCATCGTATACCTTATTGGCAACAGTAGCATTAGATACTGTCAGTTCCTTAGCTGTGATATTGGCTTTGAGGCCTGTGGGTTGTGTCAGGGTATAGTTGCCAATGGCTGTTCCGGTAATGGTCATGGCCGGAGTAACGGCTATGTCAGTTCCAATGCCTGTCTGGGCAAATGTACCGCTTGTAGCTGTAGCCAAAACTACATTGTCACTGCCTACTACGCCAACTAAGGTTGCACCACTGATTGTGGCTATGTTGTTGCCATCGTATACTTTGTTGGATACTGCTGCTCCACTTACTGTCAGGTTGGCTTTATTTATAACTAAACTACCTGTTACTGAACCTTCGTAAGTTGCATCGTTAATTGTTGCAACTACGCTATATGTTCCTGCATTGATGGGTAATGTTGATGAACCATTATAGGTTACAGATACAGTTAACCCGGAAGGTGTGGTTGCGTAAGATGCAGATTTTGAGTTTCCATCGTAGGTATAAGATAAATCAGATAATGTAATCTCAGCTGGTGTTTTACCTATTCTGTTTATAGTCATTGTATAAGCAGAAGCACTTTCTTCGCCCGATGATGCTTGTACTTTGAATGTAAATGTTGCAAAAGGAGAACTCCCGGAATCTCCATTTGTACTAAAAGTAAGTTTGCTTACATCAGAACAAATAGATCCTGCAGAAACAGGTAATCCCGCATATTTTAATATGCCTTTTGCAGGTAGGCTCACCAGTTTTATTCCGGCAAAAACATGTCCGGCATCGGCATCACTGAATGTAAAGTCGGAAGAAGAAAAACTATACGTTTCTTCTACTGTAATAGAGCCATCAGCACCTACAGGTGGATTGCTTGGTGTAAATATTGTTATACTTACCCCAACGGTCTGACTGGTTGATTTACCATCTGAAAGATAATATGAAAAGAAGTCAGAAGGTGCGTTTGTTCCATTGTTTGTGTAAGTAAATGAGCCATCACTGTTTAGAGTGAATGTTCCGCTGTGATAACTTGGCTTGGTTACAACTGTAGCAGTCATCGCGTCTCCATCGTCATCGAAATCGTTAGACATTACGTTTCCGCTTATAGTGCCGCTTTTCTGGCAAGTAAATAAATCGGTAACTGCAGTTGGAGACGTATTACTAATTGCCGGAGTTGTGAAAGATATAGTATTTCCATATGCAGTACCTATAGCATTTTTTGCATACGCTCTTGCATAATAAGTAGTGTTAAGCGATAAGCCGGTTAACTTACATGTAAATGATCCGGTACCGCCGTTTGAATCGAGTACTTTATTGTCAGATGTTGTGGGGCTTGCTGAGGATGTGCTCCAGCAAACACCTCTTTCAGTAATTGTCGAACCGTTGTCGTTGGTTATGTTACCTCCACTCATGGCCGAAACTCCTGAAACAGAATATGCTTCGGTTGTTGTCAGATTTGCCACCGTCAAGCTTGTTATTCTGGTGCCGGCCTTTAAAAGAAGGTTTTGGAAAAAAAGTCCAGTATCGTAAGATGCGTTGTTAATTACGTCCCATTCATTTACGTCGGCCCAAGCTACAATATCACCATTGTAAAGCATTTCTTGCGCCATAATAATCTTAGTAGGATCAGAAACAGACTTTAACAAAACAGTTGCTACTCCCCCGATATTTATAGCCGAAGCAGCAGAACCTGCAAGTTTGGATACCCCATCCATCAACTCTGATGATTTGTTAATTTGGGTTAAAGTGTATGTTGCACCTCCATCTAACATTAAATTCTGAATTGATAGGTGACCGCCTAAAGCTGCAAAGGCGGCTGTTACATTTGCATTCTGAGTTGCAAACCCAGAGTGTTCCCCGACAAATACAATTCGACCTCCTTTATTCAAATGGGCTTTCAGGTATGATATTTCTGTTGTGTTTAGCGCTCTGTCAGGATTATTGACAAATACTAACGAATACTGCGTCAAATCAGGCATTGTTGCGGCATTATCAACCAAAAATGTTGATGAATGACCGGATAGCGAATTATAATAATTATGTACAGTTAATCCATAATTCTGAAGTCCTGCTCCGGTCCAAACTAACGCTTTATAAAGTGTAAGCTTGTATTGCTCTATTTTTGAATTAAAACAGGTTGCTGCTGACGCTTTATTTCCGGTCGAAAACTCAAGTTCCCAGTCGCCACCAAGATCTTTGGAGCCTGTAAGGTTAGTCGATGCGTTTACAGATACCCCTGCAGCATTTGATAAATCCCTGATAAACTGCTTACCACTCTCGCTTTCAGCAATATTACATCCATATAAGGAAATTTGTCCATCAGAGCTAAACTTGTTTTTCCACCCCGATACCCCTGACATATTATGTTTTACAGAATTGATGTCAAAAAAATCAGTTGTTGTAAACAATGCTCCATTGCTACCATGTGTAATAACGTGAATAGATTTTACGGGTGCATTTTCTTCAATTGCAATAGACATTGCCTCGAAAATAGAATGACTCCCGTCCATGTAAATAATCTTTACATCACTTCTTATTCCTTCTTTTATTACATCAATATCCGAGAGAGTCGGATCTATAAGCGCAATCTCTGTTTCTGCTGTTTTTATCTGAGCGACTACACCGCACCACCAGGTGCTTGCGATAGCCAATAAGAAAAAAAGAAACAATTTGTTTTTGAGTAGATGAGTTTTCATACTTTTTAGTTTCTAAAAATTGTTATTGAATAATTGTTGATTTTTTTTGAACAGTTTTTCCTTAGACCTCTTCGTGACAAATATACCCAGATGTACCTGATGATTTTTTTTGCCGTTTTTTGTAATATATTGTATCTACGTGTTGTAGTTTTTGCTACACAGATACGACATATTGAATGTTGACTTTATGTGCAGAGAGCTTTGCGAAAAAAGGAATAAAAACGCAACCCTATTTTTACGTTATGAGTTTGTTCGATTTTTTGAAATTTGATATACTAAGATTGGCTTGTCAGTATATTCAGTTCAAATAGATGTTATTTGATTGTCGTTTTAGGCCAGTTTTTGGGTTGGTGTAATGCTTACAAATTTATTATACAAACAAAAACCTGCTCACAACTATTGGGTTATGAGAAATATGATGGGCTTTTTTTGCAGATAATATGATATTTAAGAAAATTAATGATTTTTGTAAATAAAGATGCCCGTGAAATGAGGAGATTTACGAAATTGAATGGAGGACAAATAAACTCTTTTGTTTGTATTTTATAATTGACTAATAAACAAATAATTATTTAGTGTTTTTCGCAAAGTAACTAAACCTGCGAGAGATAGGCTTGTGTCGTTGTTTTGTAATTTAAAATACTACAACTTTACGACAGGAAAATAGAAATTATTTGTTAGTTTTTTCAGTAAGGGCATAAAGTAGAAAATATATATCATTTTATTGTAATTAACTAAAATATGACAATAAACTCCTCTAAACTTTATTTATATGATGTTTTTATTGATTTTTAGTGTTGAAAATGTATATATATAAATTTTTATAATGTAAACTTGTTTTTGTATTTGTGTTTTTTACAAATGAAGAATTATAACAATATTTGGTTATTTTAAAAAACAAAAACATAATTTAATTTATTTTAATATTTGTTGTTGGTGCTTAAATCTCTTAAAGTAGTAATTATTTGTATAATTCGCAGGGGTTTTTGTAGTAATATTTTTGTTAATTCAAGATTTTTATCATAAACAGAATTGTAATTTATATTTTTTTTATTTAAAACTAAATAGTACAAACCCTAATTACACAATATTGAGGTTTACGCTATGTAATTTTTTAATGGAAATTTAATTAATCTAAACAGGATTGATTGTATAGTTTGAATATACATTAAATCTGACTAATTATAAGTGCGTTATGGCTATAAAGGGCTGAAATAGGATGGAATATATGACTGCGAAGAGAAAACAAATAAAGTTGAACAAATTATTCTGACAAAAATAATAGACAACTCATGATTGCTGAATAAAAAATGAATTTTGCTGCCTTTGTGAATTTAATTTATAGAATAAGCCAGCTGAAATTTCGGAAGGATGGGATTTTGTGTATGAGCAAAAATTATAACGGTGATTGAAATAATGACAAAAAAAAGAGGATGACTGTGGTAGGTCATCCTCTTGGCTGTTTATTGATTTTCTTCATCAAGAATTGCCTGAATGTCATCAATGCAACTTCCGCAAACTGCGCCGGCTTCTATTTCGTCGCCTACTTCTTCAACCGTTTTAAGGCCTTTTTCACGAATTGCTGCTACTATTTCACTTTTACACATGTCAAGACATGTACATATTACAGGATCTTCTGCCATAACTTTTCTTTTTTTGTTTGTATAATTAATTATTAGTATTCATTTTGTAAGTACTAACAACAAAAGTTGCTGTAAAGTTTAACGCTATTGAAAATTATTTTTCAATGCGAAACCAGTCGAAGTCGGCGTAACCGGAATCATTTAGCGGCTTAGGCCTTTGGCAGAAGATACCTACTTTGGCGCCTATCCATTTTCCTTCCCATGCAGCAAAACCGGCATCAAATGGTATAAACTTCTTTCCGTCAGTACTGTAACTGAATGTGCAGTTGGCTTTGGGTTGCAGTATATTTTCCTTGTTTAATGCCTTGGTTTGTTTTAGTTCTACGCGAAGGTAAATGGTGCTGTCCTTCAACGGGATAGATGCCTGTACGGTTTCAGGCGTTTGGTTGGGGGCATTTTTACAAGTGGTATAGTTAAGCACAAGCCCGTTGTCTGTATCTTCTACCGAAAGTGTTGCATAATCTACGCCCATAACCACCAGACCTGCTCTTTCGCCTTTTTTGTATGGATGAAACGTGAGTTTGGTAGTGGCCTTAAAATCTGGTGCAGGAAATTTTTGTAAAAGCAGGGCGGGAGCATCCCAGAGGTTTTTAGCGCTGCCAATGGTTTCCCATGCAAAAAGTCGCAGATAGCCTTTGTGTCCAGCCGGATAATACCACAGCGGATAACTGTTGGCTTGCCATTGCCACTGAAGACCAAGCTCATTACCGTCAAATTCATCGCTTTCTACCGGAGTGGCTATGGGGTAAGTTTTGCCAACCTGAGGTTTTTTGTAGGTTGTAACAGGGGTTCCACAGCCATCACCATCTTTGTCTTCGCCCATTACAGGCCAGTCATTCACCCATTTCATAGGATTCAGGTGAACTACTCTTCCGTAGGCATATACATCCTGAAAATGGATAAACCAGTCTTCTTTTCCATCGGGGGTGTCTATCCACGCACCCTGATGAGGGCCGTTAATCTCGGACTTGCCCTGAGCCAAAACTATTTTTTCTTCGTAGGGGCCATACACGTTTTTTGAGCGCATGGCCAACTGCCATCCGGATTTTACGCCTCCTGCCGGAGCAAATATGTAGTAATAACCGTTGCGTTTGTACATTTTAGCTCCTTCCACCGTGGTGTGAACAGGGTGTCCATCGAAAACTAAACGGCTTTCGGTTATAGCTTTTGTTCCATCAGGAGTCATCTCAAACATACCCAGTACGCTTTTCATTCCGGCACGACTACCGGCGTATCCGTGCGCCACGTAGGCACGACCATCTTCGTCCCAAAACGGACAAGCATCAATCAAGCCTTTGCCGGCTTTTACCAAAATTAATGGCGACCACTTATCAGTTACTTTCGGGGCTTTTGTCATATAAATTCCGGCATCGGGATCGCCAAAATAAATATAAAACTCGTTGTTGTGATAGCGAATTGCAGGTGCCCAAACGCCGTTTCCGTGCTGCATCGTGCTGAAACGCTCGCGTGGCTCCATATTATAAATGGCATACGATACGATAGTCCAGTTCACCAAATCTTTAGAATGTAATATGGGCAAACCGGGATCGTTGGCAAAGGAGGAGGCGACCATATAATAGTCATCGCCCACGCGGCAAACATCGGGGTCGGAATAGTCGGCATAAATGATTGGGTTCTTGTACTTCCCATTACCTAAGTCGCTAACCCAAACCTGCGATACGTAAGGTTTAATGTTTTCTTTTAGTTCTTTGGTTAATGTGTTGATTTTTTGCTCTTTCAGTCCATCAACGAAAAAACCGGCAGCTATACGGGCTCCGTTTTCGTTGAAATGGGTGTTGTCATCCAATCCTTTAGGATAAAGCTTGCTTACACCAGCCGGATATTTATGAAAATAAAGTTTCGATTTTTCGATACCTTCGGCTTCGAGCCATGCGGTCGTTTGCTGTTGCATATCTATAAGCGGTACGTTTTTATCTTTAGCTACCTGTCGCGAAATAGCAGGATATTCGCCATGAGTATCAATTAGTTTACCGGCCTTATCAAATTTACGTCGCATTACCGAAGTGCAGATGATAGGATTTGCACCTTTGGCTTTTACTTCGTCGATAAACCGTATAAGATTCTTACGGTAATCTTCGGGAGTGGTATAGCGGTCGGGTTTATCTTTGGCTCCATCGTTGTGAGCAAACTGAATCACTACATAGTCGCCCTTCTGCACTTCCCTGATGAGCTTATCCCACCAACCCTCTTCGATAAAACGGCGTGTGCTGCGACCATTTTGAGCAAAATTGCGAACAATAACCCGATCGGTAAAAAACTCAGGCAACATCATGCCCCAGCCACGTTCAAGAAATTTTTCGGAACTTATATTGCCGGTGGTAGAGTCGGTTACATTTTTATAATAGGGTTTATCTGCCATTGTACTATCGCCAGCCATGAAAATATGTACAGGGCGGTTGTTGGCCGATATTAATAAAACACACACTGAGATGAGAATTAAATTTCTGATGTTTTGTTTCATGAGATTTATTTAAAGAGTAATTATAAAGTAGACGTGATGTTTTCTTTTTCTGTAACGGCTGTACGAAGTATTTTAGTTGCAATTTATGAAAACTTATTTGAAAAAATCAATCTAATAACATCAGAAAATGATTTTTTACATGTTTAGACCACAGATAGAGCCGCCAACAAAAACCACGGGCTGTTATGCAAGGAAGATACTTGTAGCAGATATGTTTTTATTTTTTTGGATTCCATTTCTCAGGAGCATCAAAAACATTTTTGAGAGAATATTTTTTTACTTCTTTTGCACTGATCGATTTTAAACCAATCCATTTTGATCGTCCACTCATATCTGCGCCTTTACCGGTGTTTTTTATATTCGTACAGATGTAAATCGCTACTTGTATCGGCATAGTCCATTCTCCATGTAGTTGGCCATCCCTGAGGGTCAATTTCAGCACACATATCGCACTGAATCCACGCTACTTTGGGGAAATTATGCCACGGACGACCCAAGGCTACCGTTTGAGAATCGTCTTTAGGGCGAGGACTATTTTTAGCAAAAGTAAGTTTGCATTTGTAAAATACATAGCCGTACGCTTGTTCTTTGGGTGTGGAAGGCGCTGTTATCCATCCGCCTCCAAAGCTGCGAATTTCGCATTTATCGAAAAATGCAATGCCTGCACCATAAATATAATCGGTTCTACCAAGTATCAGACAATTGTAGAAATAACTGCGTTTGCCCGCTGTCCACAGATAAATGGTGTCCTGATAACCCAAAAATGCGCAATTCTCAAATACATTTTTATCCGAACAAATAGTTATTGCCAGCGCTTGTCCTACCGCACCGGCTGTGTTCCGAAACGTAATATTCTCAGCCCTGAAACCATTGCCGTAAATACTGATAGTAGCCGAAGTACGGATAGTCAAACCGCTCCATCTGGCGGCATCGTCGGCCGGACATTTATTGTTGTTACCGCCTTTACAGTCGAATATGTGGTAGCTTATAATTGTGTTTTCGCGACTTTCACCTACCAACGTGATATTCTTTTTATCTTCAGGAATGAGTATCTTTTCGGTGTTATATAACCCGTTTTTAATGAATATCACAGTTCGGTGTGCCTGATTTGGTTGTACAGCATTAATGGCCTCCTGAATTTTTGTAAAGTTGCCGCTACCATCCTGTGCTACCACATAATCAGCTTTGGATGCCTTGGCAGTTGTGAGCAATATGGAAATGAATATAGATAGAACAAAAAGCAGTTTTTTCATTTTGATAAATTCAATAGATTGACAGATAGTTATACATAAACTTAAATAGTTGAAAATTTATATATTCCTGTTAGAAAGCATTCACTTGCCGTAACAGAGGATTTTCTGTAATAGTTGTTTTTTGTTTATTTTAGGATTCCTGCTGGTAAAACTTAGATAACCATACCGGATACAGTTTTCTTATTTTATAGATAATTGTTCTTTTATATCGATGTTCTTTGTGTCCTTTCCTTTGATATTGATGGGTAAAGCTATATGAGTTGGATAAGTGAGATTTTGAGCTTTCAGATTTTTCACATTGTTCAGAATTAAAGCAGCTCCCTGCTTCGGAACAATATGTATATTTTTAAGAATAATTCCATCTGATTCTGAAAGTTCGGCTCCGAGTAATGAGGAAATCTGAGCATTCTCTACATGAATGTTAGTAATGTTCATTTCAGGTAATCCGTTAAAAAACATGGCTCTGCGTGCATTGCGCGAAACAATATTTTTTACATAGATATTTCTGAATACAGGCGTTGTTTCGTTTGCTGACAGGCTGTTGTCGGTAGTCTGATTTTGTTCGTCACCATCTTCGAGAGATTCGCTGGCCGATTTACCGCCGTAATAAAGATCGAAGAGAAATGAATCCGTAACAATGTCGAACATACTGATATTATTGATGTAGATGTTTTCAACAATTCCACCGCGACCTCGTGTGCTTTTGAAACGCAATCCTACATCGGTACCCATAAATTTGCAGTTTGAGACTGATATATTTCGTACTCCTCCCGACATTTCGCTTCCTACCACAAAGCCTCCATGGCCTTTGAAAACGTTGCAGTTATCAACAATTACATTTTCTGTGGGTTTCCCCCGTTTACGTCCATATTCATCCTTGCCGGATTTTAGGCAAATGGCATCATCGCCTACATCTAATGTGGAGTTAATGATAATGGCATTTTTACATGATTCCAAATCAAGGCCATCGCCATTTTGAGCAAAAGCAGGATTGCGTATGAAGACATTGTCGATAACAATATTTTCGCATAATAAGGGATGTATATTCCAGCTTGGGGAGTTTTCAAACAATACGCCTTCGAGCAGTACATTTTTACATTCGATAAAGCTAACCATTACCGGACGAAGAAAATCTTTTATTGAATCCCATTGAGCATCAGTTAGTTCTTCGCGCGGGACGTTCAGATTTTGTTCACTCAGTCTCTCGCCTTTCAACGATTTTTCGTTCGGAAACCAGTAATCCGGATTTTTGAGCAGACCGCCTGATTTTACAACAGAATTCCAATGAGCTTCTGTGACCTTGGCTTTTTTTAATGGACGCCATACCTGCCCTGAGCCATTGATGGCACCTTCGCCTGTGATGGCAATATTCGTAAGATTACGGGCTGAAATTGGCGACTGACAACGACGGGTCTCGAGTCCTTCAAATGATGTTTTGATTAAGGGATAAGCATCAAAGTCGGTTGTAAAAAGAATTAAAGCTCCTTTCTCGAGATGAAGATTGATATTGCCCTTGAAAACAATGGGACCCGTATACCAAACACCGAAAGGTACAAGCAAAGTTCCACCACCTTTGTTGGAAAGTTTTTCCATGGCATTTTCAAAAGCTTTTGTGTTGAGTGTTATCCCATCGCCTATGCCGCCACATTCGGTTATTGAAACTATGTTGTCCGGAAAAACCGGTTTTTCTACCTTGGGCATCTCAAAAGGTAATTTTTTGTACAAATGAGCGTACTGGTACTTTTTTGCATTTGCAGGGAATATTACTGACAAGGCAGAAATTACTACTATCAAAATTGAGCGAATATAGTCCATTTTTTAATTGTTAACCTACATTATCTCAATCTTCAGGAGATAAAGTAGAGTTGGTTTTTTAAAAGTTTAATTATGGTTTTATTTGTGAGATATTGCTTAAAAACAATTTTACCGTTTTGAGTATAATCTTAAAAATACCACTCAATATCTATTGATAAAAAAATTAATATAGAGGATGGTTATTCAAATGCCATCCTCTATATTTTTATTGACGAGTTACAAGCGAAAATTTTTAAGGGGTTACTTTCTCGCGCCACCTTGGGGCTCCGATACCAAGTGTATATATTTCGTGACTGCGAACAGCACTGGTGTTTTTAAAATACAATCCCTGTAAATTATGTTTGTGCATATCAGCTCCTGTCATCGAAATAGGGTTTGGATCTTCCATCAGGTCGGTTGGGCTAATAGGAGTAGTGCCAAGTTTCACCTGAGTTTGCGATAGTCCCCCAATATTTAGTGCTCCTCCCTGATAGCCTGCGCCTTGCGTGGTGCTGTTGAATCCATTGGAAGTAAATATCTGATTGTTGGTTAAGCTGAAATTGGTAGAATAATTATCAGCTACGTCAAACACTACGCCGTTAAAATTTCGGATATCCATACCGGCCATATATAATGATCTGGCATCACCAGTAGCCTTGGTCAGAATAAATAAATTCTTTTTAACTGTGAAATGGCTGTTTGCAGGGTTGTAGCGCATGTTGAATAAATATCGTGGCGACGATCTGGTACTCCAGTTGATAAACGTATTGTTTTCGAGAGTAATATTCCATGATGTAGACGCCGGCCATGCTCTGTTAGCGGGCTCGCTGAAGAAATGATCCATCGGACTATCTACAAATGTTGAGTTTTTAACTGTTACGTTGTTAAAAATGTTGGATTTGTCATTTGTACCATCTCCTGCAAAGTATGGATAGCCTCGCCCGTTGTTGTCGTAAACACCACAATCATAGAATAAACAATTATCCACCACTATCTTCTCAATATATTTACGGTTAGGACCCTGAATGCGTACCCAACCACGAGTCATGCGTCTGAAATCGCAGTTACGTACCTCAAACGATTCGCATACGAATGGCATAGCTGCAGAATACTGGTTGATGAAGTAATTTCCTGTTCCAGAGGTTTTTCCGGATGGTAAAGCTACGTATTTCCATGCGTAAGGGGCGTCGAAGTTAATTCCATCAAATATAATTGACTGGATATTGATACCTCCAATTTCGCCGGATTCAGCATTTCGTCCAAATGAGAAGTTGAAAGCATTAGCATCATTATTAGTATTGTATCCAAGCCCCATCAACACTATGGCTCTTTGATTAGGATCAGAAGATACAAGCGAAAGACCTTTAGAAAGTAAAACTGCACTTCCCAGATAATAAGTTTTTCCAGCTTCAAGCTTGAATATAGTCCCTTCTGCCAGATTATTATCTTTCATATAATTATTTAAGATAGTATCTAAGCGCGAGGCATTATTTTGTATGGCCACAGCACCGGTATCAACAACATGAGGAATCAGAACTGGAGCTCCAGGGTCACCTTTCATACGTATTACCTGCGTATTATAAAGTCTGTCCCAGTAACGCTTAACTCTGTTGTTCAGGCCATTAATTATATATACAGCGTTTGATGTTAAACCTTCAACATCTACATAACCTCTGGCTTTATCAGCAGCTGTCAGGTTGAAAATTTTTGTTTCTAATCCCGGGTTAGTCATGGATGGTTCTACTTTGATTTGATCCATCAAAAAATAACCACCCTCCTGTTCAAAATCACTACCAGGTTTCAAAGCTGCAGCCGTAGGTACCGTTAAGTCGAAAACAACACGCATAGACGTTTTTGTAACATTCAGGATGCTGATAACGTCCGGAATACTATCCCGATCGCCCATGGTATATTCACACCGATCATCGGCGTGACCGGCATCCCCGTATCCGTACCAGAGTGAATTATATTCATCTCCTTTTGGTGAAAGTACCTGAATGGCGAAGTTAAATTTGGTTGAGTACTGAAGGTCTTCAATGGTCATCTTCAATACATCAGGTCCTACGATAGTATCTTTCATAGGAGCATCCCAAGTGCCGGATTGTAATTTCATCTGGAGTCTGTATCCTTTAGCTCCTTCAATGCCATACCATGTTAGGTACATATCGTTGGTGTTTACTACCTGACTGGCTTTAGGATCGCCACTAATACCAGTATTTGCTTGCTGACGAAACGTTGTCATAAACATGCGGTTCTTCTCAATGTCGGTGGCATCCAGGAAGTCCTTCTGGCATCCATAAAAACCTATTGCACTTAATGCAATAAGTAATGTTTTTATCGTATTTTTCATTTTTAAATACATTTTTATGTTGTCTTTTGGTGTCAAACTGTTAATTATACCCATAATAATTTTTATATGTACCATTACTCATCTGAATTACCTTGTTAGGTATAGGTAGAATATAACGTACCGGTGGTAAGTTGTTGGGATCCAATGATTCGTAATTAGCATCGTCGCCTTCGCGTACGTAACCACGGAATGAATATAAACATTGTACGGCAGGAAACTCACTTTCATCAGATCCTTTCCAGTCGTAGAACGAAGCGGCAGTGTAAGTTGCTCCCGGGTTAAAGGCGTTTTCATACAAATTGTAAATGTCCAGGATCTGTAATGTTGTATTAGGATAGATACTGGTATTTGCAGGATTGTCAATCCTTTTGTAATACATATTTACTGGAATATTTTCGTATTTTTCATAACCTGTTAAGAAATTACCTTTTACGTAGTTCCCTACTATAAAGTACTCTTTAAAGCAATCGTACACAACTTTTGAGTATAGGTTCCAGCGTACAAGATCTTTCCATCGCATGTTTTCTCCTCCAAATTCCCACTTTCGTTCATTCATAATGGCTTTGAAAAAATCTTCTTTTGAAGAACTGGCTGTTGTGAGATATTGTTCTACTTTTTCTGCCCGGTCAGCAGATTCAAATGCCCGGTTTCTTACCTGTCTTAATGCGTCGATAGCTTTTGTGCCATTGGTGCCGGTCACTCCGTTTTCTAATTCATTAACAGCCTCGGCATACATAAGCAAAACATCGGCATAGCGCATATACGGATAGTTTATTCCGGTATTGCCAGAACTGCTAACACCCAGTGAGTTGCCGGAGCTTGCCCAAAACTTGGACCATTTGTTGGCATGGGTGCTGTAATCAATACGTATCTGAGGTACGCCCAGCGCATCGTAGTACCACATACCTACTGTGTAGTTCAGACGAAGGTCTTTGCGGTCAAACGAATAGCGGTAAAAAGCATTCAATCTTACTCCTCCATTGCTTGCTCCCCACACATTAGGAGCTGTAGTTAAACCATCTACAGCTGAACCCGATGGACCATGTACGTAACCTACATTACCGCTGCTTGATTTCAAAAATGGAATTTCAAAAATAGGATCGTCGCCGTTATTTACAATATAGTTGCATTCATCAATAAATACGTCTCTGAAAGATTTGGTAAGTGAATGTTTCCCCGATTCTATAACTGAGTCAGCATAGTTCTTAGCAATTTCGTAATAATCCAGATAGTCATCCTGACGTTTCATAGTCCCTACATTCAGCGGATTACTTAAATCCGGATATAGTGAATATCCTCCACGTGTTAATGCCATACGTGCAATCATAGCATAACAAAATTCGCGTGAAACACGCTCAATTCCCTCAGGTAGTTCTGTTGCGTATTTCATATACTTACTTGTTCCTTTTAGGTCATTAATAAGTTGCGAAAGTATCTCATTCCTGTCTGTCATAGGAAGCGTCAACGATTCTAAATTGTATGAAGGTTCAAGTGTAAATGGTAAATCACCAAAGAGCACAACCAAGTCGTGAAAAAACATGGCACGAAGCACTCTGGCTTCGCTGAGCATTTGCATTAGGTCCTCGTCATCTTCGCTAAAAATAGCACTATTTTGTATACCATTAATCACAATATTAGCTCTTTCTATTCCCTGATAGGCCGATGCCCATGTATTGGCAATAGAAGAAGCGTGGCGTGTACCGTCAAAGCATTTAAAATCTTCGCCATTTACACTCCTTAGTGAACTGCTGAAAGATGAAAATTCCACATCATTATTCAATGCGTAGGTTGATAAATAGCTGTTGCCATAAGTATTGCCCGATAGTAAAGAGGTGTATACAGATGTCAACGCCCGGTTGATTTCGGTTTTAGAAGAGAAAACAAAATCTTCACCATATTTGGATTCGGATTTTACTTCCAGAAAATCATCACATGAGGTAAAACTTAAAAGTATTACACCAATAAATAATATATATTTTTTCATGTTTATTTTTTTTAATAGAATAATGTTTATAAAGTAAGATTTAAACCAAATACGAAGTTGCGACTGCGTGGGTAGCGGTTGTAATCAATACCTGGTGTTAAACCTGTTTGAACATCAACTTCGGGATCGTAACCAGTATATTTTGTTAGAATAAACAAGTTGTATCCACTAAAATATATTCGCAGATTGTCAATTCCAATTTTCTTAATCATACTCTTAGGTAATGTAAAGCCGAAAGTAATATCCTGAAGGCGCAAAAACGAACCATCTTCAATAAAATAGGAGTGAGTTACCTTTTTACCAATATCTACCGGATTGAATATCGTTGCTTTTGAATTTATATCAATATACTGTTGTACGTACCGCGAGTCATTCAACATTCTGTCTCCGGCATCATTGGCATATCGCCAGCGGTTTTTTAAATTGAACTCGGGTAGCACATTGTAGTAGTTGTTGGTGTTGTTTTCAAATGATGATAATGTATATCTGGTGGCATTATTTACATCAAAACCGTACATATAGTTGAAGTTGCACGAAAAGTCGAAAAGCTTCCAGGTGCCCTGAAACCCAAAGCCACCTGTAAAATCAGGGTTGGTATTACCAATAATTACACGGTCGTTTTCATTTACTATATTTACATCTGCCTCTCCGTCAACGCCATCTACAAAATTTTTAAACTTAGGTTTACCAGGTGCGGTACCAAACAATGCATCATTGTTAACTGTACCTGCTTTAGGTGTAAACCCATAATTATTAGTAGGGTCAAATTCATCAAAGCTATATATACCATCATAAACATAACCGTAAATTAAGCCTAACTGATCACCAACTTTTAAACAATAGTCGTATGATGATGAACTCCAGCGCGATGACGATGTCCAGATTTCTGTTTCAGTACCATTCAGTTTATCAATGCGGGTTTTATTGGACCCAAAGGTGAAGTTACCGCTTAGTTGGAAATCTTTTTTCTGAATAATGGTGCCGTTAATAGTTAGCTCAACCCCTCTGTTGGTAACCTGTCCGATGTTTTGCATCTGCTTGGTGTATCCTGATGTAATCGGAATATTGCTTTCGTATAGCAAATCGGTGGTAGTGTTCCAGTATACTTCTGGAGTGATGGTAATACGGTCGTTAAATAAGCCAATGTCAAAAGCAAAATTTCGTGTCAGTGTGGTTTCCCATTTAATTTTGGTATTAGGGAAAGTGCTTCCTCCGGAATTTGCATAGTATTCGTAACCATTTTGGCTTTTTTCGCCCCATCCAGGACCACCACTGGTGTTGATTATATACTGATAACGCCACATGTCGTCGGTGATGCGATTATTACCTGCCATACCTACAGCTAAACGAACTTTAAGCAGCGAGAACAAGTCCTGAGATTTCATAAACTCTTCTTTTGAAACAACCCAGGCTCCTGATGCTGCCGGGAAATATCCCCACTGATTGCCTGGCGCAAATTTTGTTGAGCCATCGGCTCTCATAGTAATGGATGCCAGATATTTATGTTTGTAATCGTAACCGGCCTGTCCGAAAAACGATGCTGTTCTATCGGGCGATGAAATGGAAGATGTCGATTGCCACGGAGTACCCAGACCCATGTTTTGTAGAGCAATGGTAGGCTTAATCTGCTGAGAGAAATAACGGGCAGAATAAGTCATATTTCTTAGCTGAGAATGCTGAATTTCTTGTCCAACCAGAAATGAATAACTGCTTTCTCCTTTGGTGAATGCATAGCTTAAAACATTGGTAGTTTGATATTTGTTTCTTTTGGTGTTTGATATTTCGGCAACCGGCATGTTGTCATTGTTGCGGCCGGTTGAGGTAATATATCCCCAAAATTTATTTATATCAGAAAAGCCCATGTATTGCATGAAATCTGAGCGGAAACTGAGCCCTTTGGTGATATTCCACTCAAGTGAAACTTGATTGGTGAACTCATAGATATTTGTTTTGTTGTAGTTCTGGTCAATGTCTCCTTTCGGATTTGTATATTGGAAATATTTTTCTTCTTCAGGATCAATATCTTCCAATGCCATATGCGAGAATTCGCGTAAACCATTTGTAGGCCGATAACGAAGTACATCTATAATACCACCACCACCCACTGCATCGGCACCTGCTCCGTTGTTCTGACGGTAGTTAAAACGAGGGTTAATTAATATCTTTACTTTTTTGGAAAGATCGGCGCTGATTTTTGTATTTACATTAGTACGTATAACCCCTGAACCTACAAGCACACCTTTCTCGTCGTTATGAGTGATACTGGTGTTAAATCTTAAACCTTGCGTACCTCCTCCAATAGTAAGGTTATACATTTGACTTAAAGGTTTACCACCCAGAATTTCATCTTGCCAGTCATTTCCTTCAAATCTCTTGTACAAATCCAAATCGGCAGGATTACCAAAGTTTCCACGAAATTTTTGCCTTCTTGTGTTGTCAGAAACTACAGCATCGTACTGAATCTTTACATATTCATAAGGGTTCATTAAATCAATTTTGCGGGCCAGAGTTCTCACCTGAGTTGTATGATTAAATGAAATAGAAAGTTTACCTTGTTTGGCCGATTTAGTAGTAACAATAACAACCCCGTTACCTCCACGTGCTCCATAAATGGCTGTAAGTGATGCGTCTTTCAAAATATCGATAGACTGAATGTCGGTAGGTGGAATATCACTGATGCTGCTTACCGGAAACCCGTCTACGATAAACAGTGGTTCATTACTTTGTGTAACAGAGGTTCCTCCACGTACACGTATGTTAATTTCAGAGCCTGGTGCACCGTCGACACTGGTAACCTGAACTCCGGCTACTTTCCCTTGTAATGCCTCTGCTGCCGATGCTACCGGGATACGAGAAATTGTAGCACCAGATACAGATCCAACTGACCCGGTAAGATTAGCGCGAACTTTACTGCCGTAGCCAATTACAACCACATCTTCAAGAGATTTGGCATCATCTTCTAATACAATCTTTAAAGGGCTGTTAGTGATGGAGACCTCTTTTGATTTCATACCAACATAGCTGATAAGAAGTGATTTTACACCCGCACCAACATTTAGCGTGAATTTACCATTGAGATCGGTAATTGTACCCGTTGAACTTCCTTTGGCTACAATCGAAGCTCCGATGACGGATTCACCGTTTGTGTCAACTACAGTACCAGTTACAGTTATCTGTTGAGCAATCAGCATATTGCTGATAAACAGAAGGGCTGTAAGCAGTAATACAGAAATTTTGTTTTTTACTTTCATGTTTTAAATTATTGATTTTTTTTATTAGATTTATTATGGTTGCAATTGCTTGATTAAATCTTCGATTTTGGTTTCAGTGCTTGAGTTTCAGACAGATCAAAACCTGATATTACTCATTTTTTTAGTTTATAATAATTAATGTGATAATATGCCTTCCGTGCGCGAACACGTATTTTCGGAATGCGACTTTCCTGCATGTCTTATTTTATCTGGTTTTCAACTATAATAGTAAACGTGTTGCTGTTTGAAAAACCTTAACGAAAATAAAATGCAATGCAAATATTTGTCAATAAAATTGAATGGGTATTCGGAGAGAATTTTTAGAGATTTACTGCGTGTTTTATTACTTGTGTAATTATTAGCTATATAGCCGCACTTTATGAGGGTCTGGTAAGTACAGGATGAAATCACCTCTGTTAATAAATTTGTAATTTTTTTCATTTTGTTTGGATATGAGATTCTGGTTGCAATATTAGGTAATTTAAATAAAGCGCAACGGTGATAAATTGCTTTTTGAGGTGGGTGAAATCAGTTTAGACTATAAACAATAATTGATTTATGTGTTTAATGATTTATATTTGTATTCAGATTAAACCTATCTGGTACGATAAATGGAAGTCTCATGAATAAACTTAAAATCAGTATATTATGTATAGTTTTCGGAGTGTTTGAGCTAGTGTTTTCAGCTACTCCCACCTGTCATTTTTATCATTATTCCACCGAGGACGGATTGCCACAATATACCATCATGGATATCCTTCAGGATAAAAATGGATTTATGTGGTTTGGAACCTGGGATGGTTTAAGTAAATACGACGGATATAAGTTTCGTAATTATAAAGTAAAACAGGGTGATGCGTATTACATGCGAAGTACGCGAATTGAAAAAATGAGTGATGATAGATATGGTCGCATTTGGTTGCGAACATACGATGGCGAGTATCATTGCTTTGATCCTGAACGTCGTAAATTTTGGGGATTACGCTCTATTCCCGATCTGAAAGATTCGCCGTTTCATACTTCAGATATTCAGATTATGCCCTCAGGCAGAGTGTGGATACTTTCCAAAGAAAATGGTTGCATTCTTGTGAATGATTCTTTGTTTAACACTGTTGTTTTTCATAAGGAAAAAGGTAATTTGAAAAGTGAAACTGTAAACAGAATTTTCGAAGATCGTGAACAAAACTCTTGGTTACTTACCAATAATGGTATTTGTATGCTCACGAAATCGACCAATAAGCAGACCTACTATTTTGCCGAAAATGAGTCGAAGAGTTTTCCTGATTTGCAATCATTTTATTCTGCCGCTGATTTAGGAAGCTTTATTCTATTTGGTTCTGATAATGGCCGCTTGTGGCGCTACGATAAACGAAAGGAGAATTTTAGGCTAACTCAATGCTCCGTTAATACTTCGCTAAAGAAGTTTATTCAAATTGATAGCAATAAAATAATAATTATTACTGATAATGCAGGTTTCCTGATTTATGATGTTAAAAGCAATTCGTTTGAGCTATTTAATACGTCTAACTTAAAAGGTTTGCGCTCAAATGTTATACTGGAGACATTTCTTATACGGTCTCAGTATTTGTGGTTTGACTCGCCCGATGTGGGTATTTATCGCTTCGATTTGAAATTACATACCCTTGACTATTTTCAGGTTACAAGTGAGGATGCAGCTACAGCTGTTTTTCCTCCCCGTACAATGGTGTTTGAAGATATAAATGGTAGACTTTGGATACAACCTAAAGGTGGTGGTTTTTCGTTATATAATCCGGTTACCAACAAACTGGATCCTTTTTTCAACGATAAGTCATCGCCCGATTGGCTTTTTTCAAATCTTATTCACTCTGCCTGTTCCGATCAGCAGGGAAATCTTTGGCTTTGTACTCGGTCGCACGGACTTGAAAAGATTGTTTTTGACAAAAATATATTTAAACTTACACGGATAAACCCAGAGCAAAACTCAGTCATTAGCAATGATGTAAGAGCTGTATTTGAGGATAAAGATCAAAATCTTTGGGTAGCTACTAAAGATAGACGGCTAACAATCTACGATGTGAACAAAAAGCTTTTAGGTCGGTTGGCAACCACAGGACTTATTGCAAAAGATGCCGTTTTACCTGCTGTAGTTTACTCGATAATGCAGGGGCGCGATGGAGCGATATGGCTCGGCACTAAAGGTGATGGATTATACCGACTTAAATCTAAGCCCGGAAAAAATCAGTTTCAGATAGAACACTTTTCTAAAAGTTCAGAAGATGTATATTCTATAAGCGATAATAGTATTTACAGTATTTTCGAGGATTCAAAAGGTCATGTATGGGTTGGTACCTACGGGGGAGGATTGAATTTAATACAAACAACTCCTGATGGAAAACAAATTTTTATTAATCACCGGAATAACCTGAAAAACTATCCTGTGGATAACGCTTACAGACTGAGGATTATTACTCAGAACAAGCAAGGAAATATTTGTGTTGGATCTACCGGAGGTTTGATTATGTTTTCGCCCAATTTTAAAGCGCCGGAAGATATCGTTTTTAAAACCTATGCTTCGATACCGGGCGATATGGAAAGCCTTAGCAATAATGATATTCACGGAATACTAATTAACCGCAAAGGTGAAATGTATCTGGCTACTTTTGGTGGTGGGATTAATAAAGTTACGGCTTTTGACAAAAATGGTTTTCCGCTGAAATTTAAATCATTCACTACAAACCATGGGCTCCCCTCAGATATAACGCTGGCAATGTTAGAAGATGAATTTGGTAAAATATGGATTTCGAGCGAAAATAACTTAACTAAATTTGACCCTGAAAAAGGTATATTTGAGAATTTTGCCGAGATTAAAAGAATGATGTCGGCATATAATTTCTCAGAAGCATCTAATTGTAAACTAAAATCGCAGAACCTTGTTTTCGGGTTCTCTAATGGTATCGTATCTTTCTCGCCAAGACAAATTGTTAACAATACATTTAAGCCTTATATCGCGTTTTCAAATCTTCAGATTTTTAATAAAGATGTTGAGCCTGGAGATGTAAAATCACCTATTGAACAGGATATAAATTCTGTTAGTAAACTCAAATTAACGCATAGGCAGAACTTTATAACGATTGAATATGCTGCCCTCGATTATGTAGATCCTGAAAATATACTTTATGCTTACAAACTTGAGGGGTTTGATAAGGATTGGAATTTTGCTCAAAAACAACGTATTGCCAATTATACAAATTTACCGAAAGGAAAATATGTATTTAAAGTACGATCAACGAACAGCGAAGGAGTGTGGGTAGATAATGAAAGACAAATGGAAATAGAAGTGCTGCCTTCTTTTTGGGAAACGTGGGTAGCTTATCTGATTTATTTATTGTTGTTTGCGGCTTTGGTGTATCTTACTGTTCGTATCTTGTTTACGATTTACCGATTGAGGGGGAATGTAGAACTGGAAAAAAAAATGGCTGAGATGAAGCTTCGGTTTTTTACAGATATTTCACACGAAATAAGAACTCCGCTTACCATGATATCGGCTCCGGTTGATTATATGCTGAACGATAATGAAACACCAGACCATATCAAAAAAAACCTAAAAACCATATCGCAAAATACAAATAGGATGCTGCGGCTTGTGAACCAGATTCTTGATTTCAGAAAAATTCAGTTTCTGCATCTTAAAGTAAGGAAGGTAGAGATAGCGCCTTTTGTGGAAGAGATATGTGATACTTTTACAGAAATAGCTGTCAGTCAGCATATAAAATTTAGCTTTAGAAATGAGGTTGGAGCGGAAAAAATATGGGTTGATCCTGATTGTCTGGAGAAAATTGTAATGAACCTGCTTTCCAACGCATTTAAATATACACCACCGGGAAAATCAATTCAGGTTACTATACGTTCCGACGAAAAACTTGTGACTCTGGAGGTCAGGGATCAGGGAGCGGGTGTGTCAGGCGAAAAGCAGAAAAATCTGTTTGTACGCTTTGCTTCTTTTAACGAAGATAAGAGCAAGCCAAGTACAGGAATCGGGCTATCTATGGTTAAGGATTTGGCGGATAAGCACAATGCACATGTTACAGTTGAAAGTGAATTAGGTAAGGGTAGTTGTTTTGCTGTTAGTTTTCTGAAAGGTGTGGAGCATTTTGGCCAAAATACGGAAATTATTGCTGCTGAAACAAATACTGCTTTGCAAGTAGAGCCAATAAGCAAAGAAGATGTTGTAGCAGATAATGAAGAAGCTCTTTTGACCAATGCCTTAAATTCTAAGTTCTCGGTTCTTGTGGTGGAAGATGATGACGACCTTCGTCAGTTTATTGTTGGGATAATTGAAAATGAATATCTGGTATATCAAGCTGTGGATGGAAAAGATGGGTTGGAGAAAGCGCTGAAATATATTCCGGATTTTATAGTGAGCGATATAATGATGCCTAAAGTAGATGGTATGGAATTGTTGGGTATGCTAAAGACAAATATTATAACCTGTCATATTCCTGTGGTGCTACTTACCGCAAAAACCACAATCGAAAGTAAACTGGAGGGATTGAGCTATGGTGCCGACGACTACATCACCAAGCCTTTCAGTGTTCAGTATTTCAAAGCCCGAATTGCTAACCTGATTAGTCAAAGGCTTAAGCTTCAGAAGATTTATAGAGGTGACCTCATAAGGTCAACTCCTGAATACGAGCCTCAGCCTTATGCAATAACCTCGCAAGACGAAGTGCTAATGCGAAAGGTGATGGCTGTTATTGAGGAAAACATGGAAAATGCGGAGTTTACTGTAGAAGAACTTGGGCAACAAATGATGATGAGTCGTTCGGTCTTTTTTAAAAAACTGAAGGGATTAACCGGATTGGCTCCTGTAGAATTTATCAGAGACGTAAAAATGAAGAGGGCGGCGCAAATTCTCGCTTCCGGTCAATATATGGTAAAGGAAGTTTCATATCTGGTTGGCATCTCCGATACTAAATATTTTGCCAAATGTTTCAAAACTAAATATGGAATAACACCGCTTGAGTATAAAAATCAACATCATGAGTAATGTTTTTTTGAGTATATTAAAGCAGTGTTTTGTCAATGCGTTTGTCTATTCATAAATTTTGTTTTTTTAAAACAAAAATAAGGATGTTTTAAAAGTCAGATTTATATAAGATATAGTTTTTATTTTGCAGGTTTAATTTTTATAATGCTACATCATCTGGGTTCGGAGAATATAACTTCTTTTACGACTTAGCGTTCATAGAAGTATTTTTTCAATACTAAAATTTGTACTTGATTACTTTATCAAGTTTCAAACTGACTTTTAAGACAACCTCTTTAAATTCGTATTTTTACCTTGCCTATATCAACTTTCCCAATCGCTGGTAGGGCGGCAAGTACACATCAGGTTGCGGTCGCCATAAGCATTGTCTACTCTGGCCACGTTCACCCAGAACTTGTTCTCAGCTACCCAGTTGGTAGGATAGGCAGCTTTGGCTCTGCTGTACGGATGATTCCACTCTTCGTTTACAATGGCATATTCAGGATGAGGGGCATTCAGTAGTACGTTGTCTGTTTTATCAGCAGTGCCGTTCTCTACCTCTTTTATTTCATCATAGATCAGTAAAAGCGCCTGAGCAAAACGGTCGAGCTCAGCCAACGATTCGCTCTCGGTTGGCTCTATCATCAGCGTGCCGTGTACCGGAAACGAAAGGGTGGGAGCGTGGAATCCGTAATCAATCAGTCGTTTGGCAATGTCAGTTTCGGTTACGCCCGAGGTGGCCTTAAAGTTGCGTGCCTCCAGTATCAGCTCATGACCAACCCGTCCGTTTTCGCCGGTGTAAAGTATTCCGTAACTGTCTTTTAGGCGGCTGGCCAGATAGTTGGCGTTTAGGATGGCGGCTTTGGTCGAAGCGGTTAAGCCTTCTTCGCTCAGCATGCGGATATAACCGTATGTTATTGGCAATACGCCTGCACTACCGAGTGGGGCGGCTGCTACCGTGTTTTTCCCGAATTTCTGACTCGGCAAAAACGGTTGAAGCTCTTTGGTGCAGCAAATAGGGCCTACACCCGGACCGCCACCTCCATGAGGTATGGCAAAGGTTTTGTGCAGGTTAAGGTGACATACATCTGCACCAATTGCTCCCGGATTTGTG
>Ga0316605_10000548_pt1 | contig 25938 bp, 25 predicted proteins | sample OWC_soil_day20_n_FD_207666 | JGI IMG/M metagenome (GOLD analysis project Ga0316605, IMG submission 207666) | Wetland soil microbial communities from Old Woman Creek delta, Ohio, United States - OWC_soil_day20_noCT | ecosystem: Environmental > Terrestrial > Soil > Wetlands | place: USA: Ohio...
CAAACTGCTGGAAAAACACGCCGCCGCCAAGGGCCTGGGCGACATCAAGGTGACCTGGGCCAAGTTCGCCGGCGGCAACGTGATGAACGACGCCCTGCTCTCCGGCAGCCTCGATTTCGCCGCCGCCGGAGTCGCCCCGGCCACCACGCTGTGGGCCAAGACCAGGGGCACGGCGCATGAGGTCAAGCTGGTGACGGCGATGAACTCGATGCCGATGTACCTCAATACCCGCAACCCGAACGTCAAGTCGATCAAGGATTTCACCGACAAGGACAAGATCGCGCTGCCGGCCGCCAAGGTGTCGATCCAGGCGGTGACGCTGCAGATGGCGGCGGAAAAGCTCTATGGCGAAGGCAACCACAACAAGCTCGACGCCTACACCGTCACCCTCGCCCACCCGGATGCGCAGGCCGCGTTGCTGTCCGGCAGCAGCGAGATCACCGGCCACTTCACGACGCCGCCGTTCCAGTACCAGCAGCTGGAAAAGCCCGGCATCCACACCGTGCTCAATTCCTACGACGTGCTGGGTGGCCCGGCGACGCTAAACGTCATCTACGCGACGAGCAAATTCCGCGAAGCCAACCCGAAGAGCTACCAGGCCTTTCTCGCTGCCTTCGAGGAAGCCATCGCGCTGATCAACAAGGACAAGAAGGCGGCCGCCGAGTTTTACCTGAAGTATTCGAAGGACAAGGACACGGTGCAGGACATTCTGAAAATGTTGAACGATCCGCAGATCGAATTCACCCAGACGCCGAAGCGCATCACCCAGTACGCCGACTTCCTGTTCAAGATCGGCACCATCAAGCACAAGCCGGCTTCGTGGAAAGACCTGTTCTTCCCGGAAATTCATCACCTTTCGGGTAGTTGACCGTGGCCGTTCCGCTACTCGACGTCCGCGACGTCACGCTGCAATACAAAACCCGCGATGCGCTGGTCACCGCCACGCACCGGGTCAGTTTCCAGGTGCAGGCGGGCGACCGTTTCGTGTTGCTCGGCCCGTCCGGCTGCGGCAAATCGACGCTGTTGAAGGCGGTCGGCGGCTACCTGGCGCCGGTCGAAGGCGAGATCCGGCTGCAGGGCCAGCCGATCAGCCAGCCGGGGCCGGACCGGGTGATGGTCTTCCAGGAATTCGACCAGTTGCTACCGTGGAAGACAGTCAAGGAAAACGTCACCTTCGCACTGACCGCCAGCCGCACGCTGAACGGCAAGGAGGCCGAACAACGGGCACTGCATTACATCGCCAAGGTCGGCCTGGCCAAGTTCGCCGACAGCTACACGCACACGCTGTCCGGCGGCATGAAACAGCGGGTGGCGATCGCCCGCGGCATGGCCATGGAACCGGCCATCCTGCTGATGGACGAGCCCTTCGCCGCGCTCGACGCGCTGACCCGACAGCAGATGCAGGACGAACTGCTGCGCCTGTGGGAAGACACCAAATTCACCGTGCTGTTCGTCACCCATTCCATCCCCGAGGCGATCCGGCTGGGCAACCGCATCCTGCTGCTCTCGGCCCATCCGGGGCGCGTGCGTAACCTGGTGGACAGCGACGGCTTCGACCACACCGACGGCGCCGGTCGCCTGCTCTCCGAGCGCATCCACTGCCAGCTATTCGATCAACCCAACGAACGCGAGGAACTGGCCCATGTCGCTTGATGCCCGCTGCCCGGCCAGCGCGGCCACCCTGCCCGGCCCGCGCCAGGAAATCCACCCGCTCACCGTCGAACGCCCGCTCGGTCTCGGCGAAAAGCTGTACAACATCGGTGCCCTGCGCAAATTGCTGCTTCTCGCCATACTAGCCGCGCTGTGGGAAGGCTACGCCAGCCATCTGAACAATCCCCTGCTGTTCCCGACTTTCAGCGCCACGCTGGAAGCCTTGCGCGACGGCATCGTCTCCGGCGCCCTGCCGCTGCGCGCCGCCTTCACGCTGAAGGTGCTGCTGGTCGGCTACAGCCTGGGCATCCTGCTCGCCACCGTGCTGACCGCCGTCGCCATCGGCTCGCGGCTGGGCAACGACCTGCTGGAAACGCTGACCGCGATGTTCAACCCGCTGCCGGCCATCGCACTGCTGCCACTCGCGCTCCTGTGGTTCGGCCTGGGCAATGGCAGCCTGATCTTCGTGCTGGTCCATTCAGTGCTGTGGCCAGTCGCCCTGTGCACCCACGCCGGCTTCAAGTCGGTGTCGCCGACGCTGCGCATGGTCGGTCGCAACTACGGCCTGTCCGGGCCGCGCTACGTGGCGCAGATCCTGATCCCGGCCGCCTTCCCGTGCATCCTGTCCGGCCTGAAGAACGGCTGGGCCTTTGCTTGGCGCACGCTGATCGCGGCCGAACTGGTCTTTGGTGTCAGTTCCGGCTCGGGCGGGCTCGGCTGGTTCATCTACGAGAACAAGAACCAGCTGGAAATCCCCACCGTATTCGCCGGCCTGCTCACCGTCATCCTGATCGGGCTGGCCGTCGAGAACCTGATTTTCCGGACGATCGAGGCGCGCACCGTGCGCCGCTGGGGGATGCATGCCTGATATCGTCATCAGCGAATTCATGGAGGCCGGCGCCGTCGATCAATTGCGCGAGCGATACGCCGTCCATTACGCCCCGGACCTGGTCGACCAGGGCGAAGCGATCTACCCCCTGCTCGAGAACGCCCGCGCCCTGATCGTGCGCAACCGCACCCAGGTCGATGCCGCACTGCTCGCCCGCGCCCCGAAGCTGCAAGTGGTCGGCCGCCTCGGCGTCGGGCTGGACAATATCGACGTCGACGCCTGCCGGGCGCGAAAAATTGCCGTGCATCCGGCGCTCGGTGCCAATGCCCGGGCGGTGGCCGAATACGTGCTGGCGATGACGCTGCTGACGCTGCGCGGCGCCTACGACCGCAGCGACGATGTCGCCGCCGGCCAGTGGCCGCGTGCCACTCTATCGGATGGCCGCGAAGCCGGCGGCAAGACGCTCGGCCTGCTCGGATTCGGCGCTATAGGGCAGTTGACCGCAGCACTCGTCAACGCCGTCGGCCTGCGGGTCATCGCCCACGACCCGGCCCATGCCGACGACGCCCTGCTGTGGACTTACCAGAATGTCGAGCCGGTCGGCTTCGACCAACTGCTGGCCGAAGCCGACGTGCTGTCACTGCACCTGCCGCTGCCCCCGTCCAGCCGCGGCCTGTTCGGCGCGGCCACGCTGGCCCGCCTGAAACCCGGCGCCATCCTGATCAATAGCGCGCGCGGCGGCATCGTCGATGAAACGGCGCTGGCCGAGGCGCTGCGCAGCGGCCACCTGGCCGGCGCCGCCCTCGACGTCTTCGCCAAGGAACCCCTGCCGGCCGGCTCGCCGTTGGCCGGCCTGCCCAACGTCTGGCTGACGCCGCACATCGCCGGCCTCAGCCAGGAAGCCAACGGCCGGGTCAGCCGCCTGATCGCCGAACGCATCGCCCAAAGCCTGGGCTGAACTCCAAGGAACCACCATGCCCGTCATTTCGCTGGATGCCCTGCATTCACTCGCCTCGCAAGCCCTTGTCCAAGCGGGCGCCGCGCTGCCGGCCGCCGAAGCAACTGCCCAAGCGCTGGTCGCCGCCGACGCCGCCGGCCTCGCCTCGCACGGCGTGTCACGCATTCCGCTCTATGCGGCGCATCTGCGCAACGGCCGGGTCGATGGTCAGGCCGTGCCGCAACTGAAATCCGCCACGGGCGCCGTCCGCGTCGTCGATGCCGGACACGGCCTGGCCTACCCGGCCTGCCAGCTGGCCGTCGCCGAAGCGATCAACGCCGCACGCGAGCAGGGTGTCGGGCTGGCCGCCGTCATCCGCAGCAACCATTTCGGCGCCGCTGCCTATCACCTCGACGTGGTGGCAGAAGTCGGGCTGGTCGGCCTGGCGCTCGGCAACTCGCCGGCCGCCATCGCGCCGTGGGGCGGCAAGACGCCGCTGTTTGGCACCAACCCGATTGCCGCCATCTTCCCGCGCCGCGATGCCGAACCGCTGGTCATCGACCTGTCGCTGTCGGAAGTGGCACGCGGCAAACTGCTGGTCGCCGCGCAGAACCAGCAGGCGATTCCGCCGACCTGGGCACTCGATTGCTGCGGTCAACCGACCACCGACCCGGAAAAAGGCCTGCAGGGCAGCATGCTACCGGCCGGCGGCGTCAAGGGCGCCCTGCTCGCCCTGTGGGTCGAACTGCTGATCGGCGCCGTGGCCGGTGCCGCCTTCGGCTACGAGGCCGATTCCTTCTTCGCCGAAACCGGCAACCAGGCCGCCCTCGGCCAGCTGTTCCTGGTCATCGATCCGGCTGCACTGGCCGGCAGCGACCATTACGCCGACCGGCTCGAAACTCTGCTCGCCGCGATGAGCGCCGACCCCGGCGTCCGCCTGCCCGGCAGCCGGCGCCACCTCCAGCGGGAAAAAGCCGCCCGCGATGGCATCGAGCTACCGGAAAAGCTGCTCGTCCAACTCCAGCAACTGGCAACACCTTCATCCATCAACCACAAGGAAAACACATGAACTCGCAAGGCGGTTACGACATTCAGGACCTGCAACCCGGCCAGACGGCCAGCGTCGCCAAGACGGTGACCGAGGCCGACATCATCCTCTACGCCGGCGTGTCGACCGACATCAACCCGGTGCATCTGAACGAGGCTTTTGCCCGGACCACGCCATTCAAGACGCGCATCGCCCACGGCATGCTGACCGCCGGCTTCATCTCGGCGGTGCTGGCCAACAAGCTGCCCGGGCCGGGTACGGTCTACCTCGGCCAGACACTGAAATTCCGCGCGCCGGTGCACATCGGCGACACCGTGGAGGCGACGGCGACGATCAAGGAAGTGCTGGTGGACAAACGGCGGGCCGTGGTCGAAACCATCTGCCGAGTCGGCGACACCATCGTCGTCGAGGGCGAGGCGACGCTGTTGTGCACCAGCGCCGCCTGAGCGCCCCCTACCAGGCAAATTTGAGATGGGCGGCCGGGCTGCGGTCCGGCTTTGCCTCACCAGACTCGCCGGCCGGCAAGCGGTCGACAAAGCGCCGGATGCGGCCATCGAAACTGGCCGCATCGATCAGGAAGCCATCGTGGCCATGTTCGGAATCGATCTCGAACAACTCGCCCTGCGGCAGCAAAAAAGCCAGGTTCTGCTGCTCGGCCGGCACATACAGCGCGTCGCTGATCACCGAGCCGACCAGCACCGGCTGGCGGATCTGCTTCAGCACCGATTCGTAGACGCCGCGGCCACGGCCGAGATCGTGGCTGTCCATGGCGTCGAGCAGGCTGAGGTAGCTGTTGGCGTCGAAGCGCCGGGTCAACGCGCGGCCGTGATGGCGCAGCCAGCCGCGGATGGCCAGTTCGTCCGGCGATTCGGCCTGGCCGGCGAAGATTTCACGACCGGAAGCCCGACCAAAACGCACGCCGAGCGACGCCGGGCTGCGGTAGGTGACCATCGCCACCGCCCGGGCGGCGGCCAGGCCGGCCAGCGGCGGATCGGCCGGTTCGTAACGGCCGGCCAGAAACTTCGGATCGGCGGCCAGGGCCAGCCGTTGCACCTCGCTCCACGCCGCACACCAGGCCGAATGGCGGCCGGTGGCGGCAATGCTGACCACCGCCCCGACCCGGACCGGATCGAGCACGGCCCACTCCAGCGCCTGCAGGCCGCCCATCGAACCGCCGATGACAAAGCGGATGGCGCGAATGCCGAGCCGGTCGGCCAGCACCATCTGTAGGCGCACCTGGTCGCGCAACGTGACGCGGGGAAAGCGGGCGCCCCACGGCTGCCCGTCCGGCGCCAGGCTGGCCGGGCCGGTCGTGCCGTAGCAGCCGCCCAGCACGTTGGCACAGACGATGAAATATCTGTCCGGATCGAGCGTCCTGCCCGGCCCGAACAGATCGGCCCACCAGTCGTCGGCATCGGCCGAGCCGGTCAGCGCATGGCAGACGATGACGGCGTTGTCGCCGGCCGCCGATAACTGGCCCCAGGTCCGGTAGGCGATCTCGACCCCTGGCAGTTCACTGCCGGACTCCAACGCAAAAGGCTGGCCGAGGGCCAGCCTTTGCGTCTGCTCGGACAGACGGAAGCCAGTCATGCCGCCGCTTCGAGTCCGGAACGGCGCAAGGCGTGATCGAAATCGGCCTTGATGTCCTCGATATGCTCGATGCCGACCGACACCCGGATCAGGTCCGGCCGCACACCGGCCGCCTTCTGCTCGGCTTCCGACAACTGCTGGTGCGTGGTCGACGCCGGGTTGATGACCAGGGTCTTGGCATCGCCGACATTGGCCAGATGGCTGGCCAGCTCGACGCTGTCGATGAAGCGCTGGGCTGCGGTCGACCCGCCTTTTATGCCGAAATTCAACACCGCGCCGAAGCCGTTGTTCAGGTACTTCTTCGCCTTGGCGTGATAGGGGCTGTCTTCCAGGCCGTTGTACTCGACCCACGCCACTTGCGGATGGTTCTTCAGCCAGCGGGCCAGTTCCAGCGCGTTATCGACATGGCGCTGGACGCGCAGCGACAGCGTCTCGACCCCCTGGATCAACTGGAAGGCGTTGAACGGCGACAGGCTGGGGCCGATGTCGCGCAGGCCTTCGACGCGGGCGCGGATGGCGAAGGCGATGTTGCCGAACGGGCCGCCCGAACCGAACACTTCCCAGAAGTTGAGGCCGTGGTAGCCGGGGGCCGGATCGGTGAATAAGGGGAACTTGCCGTTGCCCCAGTTGAACTTGCCGGAATCGATGACCACGCCACCGACCGAGGTGCCATGGCCGCCGATCCACTTGGTCGCCGATTCGACGACGATGTCGGCGCCATGGTCGATCGGCCGGGCGATGTAGCCGCCGGCGCCGAAGGTGTTGTCGACCACCAGCGGGATACCGTTGTCGTGGGCGATCTTGGCGATGGCCTCGAAATCAGGCACCGAGAAGCTCGGATTGCCGATGGTTTCGACATAGATCGCCTTGGTATTGGCATCGATCGCGGCGCGGAAGGCTTCCGGCTGGTCGCCATCGACGAACTTGACGTTGATGCCCAGGCGCGGCAGCGCCACCTTGAACTGGTTGTAGGTGCCGCCGTACAAGTGGCTGCTGGCGACGATGTTGTCGCCGGCCTGGGCGATGGTGGTAATGGCCAGGAACTGCGCCGCCTGACCGGAACTGGTGGCGACCGCGGCGACGCCGCCTTCGAGGGCGGCGATGCGCTGCTCGAAGACGTCGGTGGTCGGATTCATGATCCGTGTGTAGATATTGCCGAATTCCTTCAGGGCAAAGAGCTTGGCGCCGTGGTCGGCGCTGTTGAAGGTGTAGGACGTGGTCTGGTAGATCGGCACGGCACGGGCGTTGGTGCCCGGCGCCGGGCTCTGGCCGGCGTGCACTTGCAGCGTTTCGTAACGGTAATTGCGCTTGGCTTCCTGGTTGTCGCTCACGGTGACACTCCCTTGCTTGGTGGTGGGCTGCGGTGACTTCTGCACCGCAGACTTGATCGAGGAAATCAGTTTGTTGACGAGGCCCATGCGTTGCTTCTCCCGCTTGAAGGTGGATTGAGAAGGCCGGCAGCGGCCACTCCGTGAGCGCAAGTTAGCAAGCTGGCATGGATGGCCGGAACGAAGAAAAAGGCAACTGCTTATGCCTCAGGGAAGGCATATCGAATGCAGCAATTTGTCTTTAGGGCCAGCCCGGCCTGGGCCGACACTGCGTGCGGCCGGCCGTGAAAACGCGGCTTTCCGACCGGTCGACCGCAATCGCCTGCCGTTTTTCAACCAGGGAGAAAAAATGAGTTTCTATCAGGATTACATCGACAAGCTCGCCTTCGAGCAATGGAATACCCGCCAACGACCGGAATACCGGCATATCCGGGTAACCCCCTTGTCGCCGGCGCTCGGCGCCGAAGTCAGCGGCATCGACCTGCGCCAGGAGATCAGCCCCGAACAACTGGCGGAAATCCGCACGGCCATCGCCGACAACCTGGTGCTGATCTTCCGCGACCAGAACATCACGCCCGAGCAGCACAAGCGTTTCGCCCGCCATTTCGGCACCCTGCACCGCCACTTGCTGGCCACCGACAAGGCCTGGGATCCCGCCGAGCACGACCCGGAAGTGCTGGCCTGGCACACCGGCAAGTCTTCCCGTTTTACTGCAGGCGAGGCCTGGCACAACGACGTTTCCTGCGACGCCCATCCGATCTGGGGATCCTTCCTGCGCGTCACCCGGCTACCGGAAGTCGGCGGCGGTGATACCGCCTTCGCCAACCTGTACCTGGCCTACGAATCGCTGTCCGATCCGATCAAACTGCTACTCGACAACCTGACCGCGATCCACGACGGCCGCGAGGGCTGGAGCAACGGCTACGGTGCGAAGCCGGCGGCGGGCCAGGACTTCCCCGCCACCGAACATCCGGTGGTCGCCCGCCATCCGCTGACCGGGCGCAAGTTCCTGTTCGTCAACGCGGCATTCACCTCGCACATCGTCCAGCTCACCCGCGCCGAAAGCGACGCCCTGCTGCAACTGCTGTTCCGCCACATCGAGAAGCACCTGTCCTTCCAGACACGCATCCACTGGAGCGAGAACGCCCTGCTTTTCTGGGACAACTGGGTCACCCAGCACCATGCGATCTGGGATTACTACCCGTTCGAACGCTGGGGCGAGCGGGTTTCAGCCTACCTCGACCACGGGCCGCAAAAGGCTTGAGCCATGACGGCCCAGGCCGGCGCCGTCGAACTCAGGTGCGGAAGCGGGCGATACTGGCCCGCAACTGGGTCGACAGCGCCTCCATGTCATGCGCCGTATCGGCCGTGGCCTTTGCCTGCTCGTAGTTTTGCTCGGCCTGCTGGGCGATGCGTTCAACGTTGCGGGCGATTTCCTGGTTGGCCACGCTTTGTTCGCGCAAGGCGTCGGAAATGCCGACCACCGCCACGCTGACCTCGTCCGCTCCGGCCTTGATCGCATTGATCCGCCCGCCCGCTTCGCTGGCCAGCCGCACCCCTTCCTCGACCTGCCTTTCGCCGGTCTGCATGCTATGCACCGCATGATTGGCCCCGTGCTGAATGGTATCGACCATGCGGGTGATTTCCTGCGTCGACTGCGTGGTGCGTTCAGCCAGCTTGCGCACTTCGTCGGCCACCACGGCAAAGCCGCGCCCGGCCTCGCCGGCCCGGGCCGCCTCGATGGCGGCGTTCAAGGCCAGCAGATTGGTCTGGTCGGCAATTTCGCGGATCACATTGACGATGTGGGAAATCTGCTGCGATTCCTGCCCCAGTTGGGCCACGGCCGATGATGACTGGCCAACGGTCTGGGCAATCGAACTCATGCCGTGCACCGCCCGGTTGATCACCTCGATGCCGGTATCGGACACCTCGCCGGAGGTTTCGGCCAGCGCACGACAGGCCTCGGCATGCATGGCCACCTGATGAATGCTGGTGGTCATCTCCTCGACCGTCGCCGCCATGCTGGTCGCCGCCGAGCTTTGCTCGCCGGAACCGCTGGCGACGGCTTCCGAAGCCTGCGACAGACGGCGCGCATCGTTGGCCAGGCCCTTGATTCCGGCATCGATTTCGCGAACCATTTGTTGCAGCTGATTGCTCATGTCCCCCAGCGCGCCGAGCAGCAGACCAACCTCGTCACCCGATTTCGGCTGGATCTGCTGGGTCAGATCACCCGCCGCCACCCGGCTGGTCAGCTCGACAGCCTCAGCGAGCGGCCGGGTGATCCAGCGGCTGGTCGTCCAGAAAATGGCCAGCGCCAGCACAATCAGGATAACCAGGCCAACCGTGGCCAACTGCCATTGCACGGCCGCCACTTCGCGGCTGAATTCTTCGGCATAGACCCCGGTCGCCACCACCCAGCCCCAGCGTTCGAACGGGGCGACCACGACGATTTTTTCCCGCGCCTGGGTCTCGCCCTTTTCGGCGTTCTGCCACCAGTAGCGCAAGGTGCCGGTGCGCATCTCGATCAGCCGCTTGGCCACCTCGATGCCGTTCTTGTCCTTGATGCCGATGATGTTCTTGCCTTCCGCCGCCGGGTGGATGACCGCCAGCCCGGGATCCTTGACGGCGTCGAGCGCGAAGGGGTAACCGGTTTCGCCGACCTTGACCCCGAGTACCTTGCTCTTCAGCAACTGCAGGCTCTCGGTGAAATCCAGGCCGACGAAGGAAATGCCGATGATCTTGCCGGCCTCGTCGACAATCGGGGTGTAGCGGGTCATGTAGTCGCGCCCGAACAATACGGCCCGGCCAACGTAGGTCTTGCCAGCCATGATCAAGGCATGGGCCGGATGCTGTACGCCGAGGGCAGTACCGATTACCCGCTCGCCCGAGGGGTTGCGCAACGAGGTCGTCACCCGGAAAAAGTCGTCGCCCTGGCGCACGAACAGGGTGGCTACCCCACCGGTCGCGCTGGAAAACTGGTCGACCAGGGAAAAATTGTTGTTGAAAACGGTATCGCCACCCCTCAAGACCGGCAGGGGATTGGCCCCGGTGGCCAGCATGTGTCCGGCATCAAGCGTGAAACGCTTGGGCAAACCGCTGGCAAATGCCGCCCCCAGCATGTCGGTCGAACGCTCCAGGGTATGGGCATACACATCGATCATGTCGACGACCTGCTGGTTAGTATGCTGTAGTTCCTCTATCCCGCGCGATTCAAGCCGGTTGGCCAACCAGTGACTCAGGAATCCGCCGGCCACCAGAAAAATGACCGTTACCGCCAGCAACAGAATGAGATTCAGCTTGGCGGCAATGGTTTGCCGCGAGCCAGAAAGAATATTTGCCACAGTGTTTCCCCGATCAAAAACGCCGCCTGACCGGTGTCAAGCGCACTTTGCTGATCTCCTATGGGCATATTTATCGGGCTGGTCTATGCCGCCTGTCTAATTCCTTCGGACTATAACAAACGTATTAATTTTCATTAAATCGAAATCCATAATATAGGCAATCGCTAACATGCCTTAATCATGGAAAGATCCGGCTCGTCGCACGCCAAGGCCGCTACACCGGCAATTTCAGCCGTTGCACCTTGCCGGACGGGCCCTTGGGTAATTCTTGTAAAAATTTGAAATAGCGCGGCGTCTTGAACCGCCCCAGTCCGCTTTGGCAATGCCGGCGCAAATCCTCTTCGCTGACGACATCCCCGGCCCGCAAGACAATGCCGGCCAGAATCTCCTGCCCGTAGAGGGCATCCGGTACGCCGGTGCAGGCCGCTTCCAGTACGGCCGGATGCGCCAGCAAGACCTCGTCGATCTCGCGCGGCGCGATGTTTTCGCCGCCCTTGATGATCAATTCCTTCAGCCGGCCGGTGATGAAATAGAAGCCGTCGACATCGCGATAGCCGAGATCGCCGGTGCGCAGCCAACCATCGGCGCTGAAAGCCCGGGCGGTTTCGGCCGGCGCCTTGTAGTAGCCGGCGGTGACATTCGGCCCGCGAACCTGGATCTCGCCGGCCATGCCAGCGGGTAATTCCCGCCCGTTATCCAGGTCGACCGCACGCGCTTCGCTGCCGAAAGCCTGGCCGGGGCTACCGATCTTGCGTTGCGCCGCCGCCAGCGGGTTGGTGAACACCGGCGCCGCCGTTTCGGTCAGCCCCATGGTCTCGATGATGCCGATGCCGAAGCGCTGTTCGAACGCCCGGTGATGTTCGGGCGACAACGGGGCCGAGGCCGAGCGACAGAACCGGAGGCCCGCCGGCAGCGGCCCGGCCGGCTCGGTTGCGGCGAGCAGATAGGCGATCATGGTCGGCACGACGTTGAGCCAGGTGCAACGGTAGTCGCCGGCCAGTTGCCAGAAACTGCCGACGCTGAAGCGCTGCGGCATAACCAGGCTGCCGCCATGGACCAGCGGCGCCAGCACGGTAACGATCTGGGCGTTGATGTGGTACAGCGGCAGCACCGCCAGCACCCGGTCGGTCGCCGACAACTGATGCGCCTGGCTGACGAAAGTGGCACCGGCCAACACATTGCCGTGCGACAGCAGCACACCCTTCGGCCGGCCGGTGGTGCCGGAGGTGTACATCAGCAAGGCGGCCTGGTCGACCGCCGGCCTAGCCTGCAGCCAGTCCTCCCGGGGAGCCTCGCCGCCGCTCCCAGCGGCGTCCGGGTCGACCACGACCAGTGGGATTTCCCGCTTGACCAGGCGCAGCGACGCTTGCAGATGTTCAAGCTGGGTCGGGCCGACCAGAACCAGCCGGCAATCCGAGTGCTCCAGCAGATAGGCCAACTGTTCGGGCTGGGCCAGCAGACTGAGCGGCGTCGCCACATAGCCGGCGGCCATCGTACCGAGCAGCAGGCGATAGGCCTGCAAACCATTGGGCAGCAACCAGGCGACATGGGCGCCGGGCGGCAAGCCATGTTCGGCGTAAAACCCCGCCAGGCCGCAGGCCGCTGTGCGCAAGCCGGCGAAATCGAGGGTCAGTCCGCTTTCCGGAGCGATGAAACAGACCTGGCGCGGCCGCTCTACCGCCTGCGCATCGAGCCAATCGCGTACGCTCCAGCCGGCCTTCATTTGCCGTAACGCTGCCAGTAATGACCAAGCAGTTCTTCCTCGCTCGGCAGCCGCTCGGCGATTGGCCGCACGATACGGGTGATGTTGAGGAAATGGCGATAATTCAGGTTATCGGAAAAGCCGTTGCCCCCCCAGCTTCCGCAGCCCATCGACAGCGAGAACGGCAGGCCGTTGTCGAACGAACCCCCGACCGCGTAGCAATGCACCTGGTCGACGATGACCCGGCACACCGGCAGCTCCCGCCCGAGGCGTAACACCTGTTGTTCGCTGGCGCCATGCACGCCGACCGAGTGGCCCTTGCCCTGGAAGTCGTAGATTCGCCGGACCAGATCTACCGCCGCGTCGAAATCGGCCACCCGATAAACAGTCAGCACCGGCGACAGCTTTTCGCCGGAAAACGGGAATCCGGCGCCGACACCCTCCTCCTCGACCAGCAGGAAACGCGCCCCGGCGTAGGCGGCTGCGGTCAACCCGGCCTGCCGGGCAATTTCCTGCGCCGATTGCGCCACCACGCTGGCCGCCAGTTTGCCGTCGGGAAACATGGTTTTTTCCAGGGCGTGCTTGTCGACCGCCGCCACCATCACCCCGCCCTCTTTCTGCAAGGCGGCGAACAGGGGCGGCCAGGCAGCGCCGACCACGACCAGGCTATTCTCCGAAGAACAACTGGTCGCGTTGTCGAAGGTTTTCGAGGCAGCGATGCACGCCGCCGTGGCGCCCAGGTCGGCCGCCGGCAGCACGATGGCGGCGACATTGCCGGCGCCGACGCCGAGCGCCGGCGTGCCGCTGCGATAGGCCGCCCGGACATTGGCCGGCGAGCCGGTCGCCAACACCAGATCGGCCTGGCGCATCAGTTCGGCGACCAGCGCCTTCGAGCCGGGCGGCGGCAATTGCTGCACCAGGTCGAGCGGCGCACCGACCCTGGCCAGTTCGGCATGGACGAATTCGAGCAGGCGGCGACAGGTCGACGCCCCCTTCGGCGACGGCGCCAGAATGATGGCATTGCCGCCCTTCAGCGCATTGATCAGGTTATTGGCCGGCGTCGCCGCCGGATTGGTCGACGGCGTGATCGCCGCCACCACGCCGACCGGCCGGGCGATCTCGGTAATCCCGCTGGCCGCATCCTCGGCAATGACGCCGACCGTTTTTGCCCCGTGCAGGTCGCGCAGCAGGCCCAGCGTCTTGCGATGATTCTTGCGGACCTTGTCGGCGACCACGCCCAGGCCGCTGTCGCGTACGGCCAGTTCGGCCAGCTCGTGGTTGCGCCCCGGTTCGAGCACGGCCCAGGCGGCGGCAGCCACCGCCTCGTCGACGCTGGCCTGCGACCAGCCGGCGAACACCGCCTGCGCTCGCCGCGCCCGGTCGACCAGGCCGGTCACGATGGCTGTGTCGCTCACCTCAAAACCTGCCGCCATCATCCCTCCTCCGTCCATGAGCGGCGGATTCTAGGAGCCACCGGGCAGGTGTTTAACGAAGAATTCCTGCTGAGCTTATGCGCAAGGCAAGCCTGGCACCGATTCTCCCCATTAACTTAGAAGTAAATCTTCGTTTAGCCACCGGCCGGCACCCCATATGCTTGGCAAATTAATGAAAAAGTTCCAGCCTACGCGGAGAAAAAATGTCCATTGAACAACTTGTCGCCTACTTCGAAAGATGGAACGGGCCACGGGAAGAAGCGGACAGCCATCTCCGGGTCGATCGGGCCGGCGCCCATGGCAAGTATCTCGGCATGCAGCTTTCCAGCGCCTTCCAGCCGCTGTTCATTGCCGGCAATCTCCAGACTTTCGCCCATGAAGCGCTGCTGCGTGTCGTCGACCACCAAGGTCTGGCCCTGTCGCCGGCCGAAGCTTTTGCCGTGCCGGTCAGCCCGGATGAAGTGGTCTATTTCGACCGCCTGTGCCGGATCATCCACGCCCTCAATTTCATCCGTCAGGCCGATACCCAGGCCGAACTCTTCCTCAATGTCAGCGGCCGCCATCTGCTCAGCCTCGGCGGCGGCGCGCACGGCGAAACCTTTGAACGTCTGCTCGCCATGTGCGGCCTGCACCCGGAACGGATCATCCTGGAGGTACTCGAAGCCCGCGTCGATGAAATCGACCATCTGAACGAAGCCGTGGAAGCCTACCGGCATCGCGGCTACCGGGTGGCCATCGACGACTTCGGCTGCGAACACTCGAATTTCGACCGCCTGTGGCGCCTGACCCCGGACATCGTCAAGCTGGACCGTTCGCTGATCGTGCAGGGAACGACCAACCAGCGCGCCCGCCGCATCCTGCCCAAGCTGATCGAAATCATTCACGACCTGGGCGCCCAGGTCGTTTGCGAGGGCATCGAGAACCACGAGCAGCACCAGTTGGCCGTGGATGCAGGCGCCGACCTGCTGCAAGGCTATTACTACGCTCGCCCCGCCCCGCGCCTGGTTCACGAAAGCGCCCGCACCGCCGTTGCCGACCGCCGCCAACTGGCCGCAGCGTGAGCCAGCCATTATGATGAGCAGGAACAGGCGGTCACTCACGCCCCCTGCGGCCATAAGGAGAAAACCATGCTGGTCGGCGTCCCCAAGGAAATCAAGAACCACGAATACCGGGTCGGGCTGACCCCAGCCAGCGTCCGCGAACTGGTCGCCCACGGCCACCGGGTCATCGTCGAGAAAGGCGCCGGCAGCGCCATCGGCCTGAGCGACCAGCAATACTTGGCCGCCGGGGCCGAACTGGCTGATCGCGCCGAAGCCGTGTTCGCCCAAGCCGAGCTGATCGTCAAGGTCAAGGAGCCGCAACCCGACGAATGCCGCCAGCTCCGCCCGGAGCAGGTTCTGTTCACCTACCTGCACCTGGCACCGGATCGCCGGCAGACCGAATTGCTGCTGGCCGCCGGCGTCACCGCCATTGCCTATGAAACGGTGACCAATGCTGCCGGCGGCCTGCCGCTGCTCGCTCCGATGAGCGAAGTGGCCGGCCGCATGGCCATCCAGGCCGGCGCCAGTTGCCTGGAAAAATCGAAAGGCGGAGCCGGCGTACTGCTCAGCGGTGTGCCCGGCGTGGCCCCCGGAAAGGTGGCCATCCTCGGCGGCGGCGTGGTCGGCTACAACGCGGCACTGATCGCCGTCGGCTTTGGCGCCGACGTCACCATCATCGACCGCTCGCTGGACCGCCTGCGCTGGCTGGACAGCCAGTTCGGCAACCGGGTCCGGACGCTATACGCGACCGAGGAAAACATCGAAACCAGCGTCATCGAGGCCGACCTGACCATCGGCGCCGTGCTGATTCCCGGTGCCGCCGCACCGCGCCTGATTCGTCGCGAGCAATTGAAGCGCCTGCGCCCGGGCTCGGTACTGGTCGACGTGTCCATCGACCAGGGAGGCTGTTTCGAAACCAGTCGCCCGACCACCCACGCCGAGCCGACTTTCATCGTCGACGACATCGTTCATTACTGCGTCGCCAACATGCCGGGTGCCGTGGCCAGGACCTCGACCTTCGCCCTCAACAACGCTACCCTTCCCTTCACTTTGGCCCTGGCCGACAAGGGCTGGCGGCGCGCCGTCCAGGACAACCCGCACCTGGCCAACGGTGTCAACGTCCATCAGGGGAAAATCACCTGCGCGCCGGTCGCCAAGGCACTTGGCTTGCCGTGGAGTGCCCTCCCCGGCAAATAAGCGCCACCTGGCCACCCCATAAGCATATCGACAACAATTCGTTCGCCCGCTGCCGAGCACCTCGTAAGCTGAAACCGTTCATTCACGAGGAGCCGAACGATGAGCAAACTGGAATTCTTGCAGCACTACCACGCCAACAACCTACGCGAACTTGAACTGATCGACCGGGCCTTCCATTACGGCCCCCTGATGAGCGCCGGTCTGCTGATTTCATGCGGTGCATTGATCCTGATCGCTCATTGGTAACCCCTGCCAGGCAACCGAAACCGGGACACTCCGCCAGCGCGCGGTGCCCCGTTTTTTGGCCAGCTGACGTGGTCGACCGCAGGAAATCTCTCCCACCCGGCATCGGCCAAGCGAAAAAGCCCTCGCCCCCTTTCGGGAAGCGAGGGCTTATTACATTAAAGTCGGCGACTATTTCTTGCCGCCGTGCCACGCCGCATCGGCAACGCGGACATGCTTGGGGACCAGCTTCAGTTCGAAGAACTTGTCGGCAATCTTCTGCTGGGCGGCCAGCACCTCGGCCGTGACCGGCTTGACGCCATAGCTGTAACGCAGTGCTGCGACTTCGACGATGGGCTGCTCGATACCGATGGTCGGTGCCAGGAACTTGGCGACTTCCTTCGGATTCTGCTTGCCCCACTGGTCGATCTTGTCCAGTTCCTCGATCAGGATATGCACGATATCCGGATATTTCTCGGCAAAGGCCCGGGCTGCCAGGTAGAACTGGTGATTGGCCACCACCCCTTTGCCATCGGCCAGCACGCGCGCCGACAGCTGTTTCTCGGCGGCGGCGAAGAACGGATCCCAGATCGACCAAGCGTCAATCCGACCGCTTTCGAAGGCGGCACGCGCATCAGCCGGCGGCAGGTAGACCACCTCGACATCGGTGAATTTCAGACCGGCATTTTCCAGTACCTTGACCAGCAGGTAATTGGCGTTGGAGCCCTTGGCCACGGCAATCTTTTTGCCCTTCAGTTCGGCGACACTCTTGATTGGCGAATCCTTGGGTACCAGCAGCGCCTCGGCCCCCGGTGCCGGCGGTTCATTGCCGACATAGACCAGATCGGCACCAGCTGCCTGGGCAAAAATCGGCGGCGACTCGCCGACCGTACCGACGTCGATGCTGCCGACGTTGATCGCTTCCAGCAACGGTGGCCCGAACGGGAACTCGGTCCATTTGACGCTGATCCCCTTGTCGGCCAGCCGTTTCTCCAGTGTGCCACGCGCTTTCAGGATGACCAGCGTGCCGTATTTCTGGTAGCCGACACGCAGTTCCTTCAGGTTGCTACTCGTCGTTTGCGCCTGCGCCGGCGCAGCCAGCGCTCCGGCCGTCAGGGCGATCACGCCGGCGGTCCTGGCCAGTTGGCCGATGCCTTGGCGCAGGCGGGTTTTGAAGTTTGTCGCTTGATTCATGGGGCAATTCTCCGCTTAAAAGGCCTGGTCTTCGCCGAAGGTGATCCGGTGCAGCAGGCGGTGCTGGTTGCCGTAATCGGCCGTGGCGTAATGGACGGTGGCGCGGTTGTCCCAGATGGCCACGGTATGTTCTTCCCAGCGCAGGCGGGCCTGGAATTCCGGACGCTGGAACTGGGCGAACAGGAAGCTGAGCAGCGCATCGCTCTGCTGGCGGGACAACCCCTTGATGCGGTCGGTGAAGTTCGGATTAACGTAGACGATCTTCTTGCCGGTGACCGGGTGGGTACGCACCACCGGATGTACCACCGGCAGGTGGTCGGCCCGCGCCTGGCGATAGACCTCCTCGCCGTTGTCCAATTGGGCAAAATAGTTCGGCCACCCGCTGTGCTCGAAGCTATGTACTGCCTCCAGTTCTTCCAGATACAGTTGCAGATGGCGTGGCAGCGAGTCGTAGACCGCCGTGCCGCTGGCCCACAGCGTATCGCCGCCGGACGCCGGGATGATGTGCGAATAGAGCACGGTGCCGGTCGGCGGATTGGCCGAGAAGGTGATGTCGGCATGCCACTGGTCGGTGCCGTAGCGATGGCCGACCGGCTTGGTCTCGATCAGCTCGATGGACTTGACGCTGTCGTGGCGCGGGAAGAAGGCCTTGGTCTTGTCCGGATCGCCGAAAACCTTGGCGACTTCGGTCTGCTGTTCCGGGGTTAGTGTCTGTTGCCGGAAAAACAGCACCTGGTAGTCGAACAGCGCCTTGCGCAGTTCGGTGCGGACGCTTTCTTCCTGAATGTTCTTCAGGTCGAAATCGTGAATGACGGCGCCGATGTTCGGCGTGTACGGTTCAATCACCAGGGTTTTGTAGCCGGGAACGGCATTTTCAAGCTTGGACATGCGAAAGGCTCCTGTAGCGGTGGTTTTGAATGACCGGAAGACCGGCTTGGAGGCAATCTAAAGAGCCTCCCCGCCGCCAGGAACCAATAATTCTTGCTATCGATATGCCCAGCCACTGGCCAAGCTAATATCCCCGCACAGCCTCATAAGCTTCTAATTTTTTCGTCGTTCCGCATCCCCCGCCCGCCGCCTACGATGCCGGCCATGAGCGACATCAACACCCTGCGCCGCGTGCTGCGCGAAAGCCGCACCCTGGCCATCGTCGGCCTGTCCGCCGACTGGTTCCGGCCGTCCAACTTCGCCGCCAAGTACATGCAGGCACACGGCTACCGGATCATTCCGGTCAACCCGAAATACGACGAGATTCTCGGCGAGAAGTGCTACCCCAGCCTGGCGGCCATCCCGGAGCCGGTCGACCTGGTCGATGTGTTCAGGAAGCCGGCCGATGCCCCGGCCATTGCCCGGGAAGCCGTCGCCATCGGCGCCAGGACGCTGTGGCTGCAGATCGGCGTGCTCAGCGCCGAGGCGGTAAAAATCGGCGAAGAAGCCGGCTTGACCGTGGTCATGGATCGCTGCGTCAAGATCGAATACGCCCGCCTGTTCGGCGGCCTCAACTGGTTCGGGGTCAATACCCGGCTGATTTCCTCGCGCCGGCCGACCTGGCTGCCCTACTGAAAGTTTTCCATGGCTGATCACGATTACGGGTTCGACACCCTCTGCCTGCACGCCGGCCAGATTCCCGACGCCGCCACTGGCAGCCGGGCAGTGCCCATCTACCAGACCTCCTCCTACGTCTTCGACAGTCCGGAACACGCGGCCAGCCTGTTCAACCTGCAGACTTTCGGCAACGTCTATTCGCGCCTGTCCAACCCCACCGTCGCCGTGCTCGAAGAGCGCATCGCCGCACTGGAGAACGGCCGCGCCGCGGTGGCCACCGGCAGCGGCATGGCGGCGCAGATGATCGCCCTGCTGAATATCTGCGAGGCCGGTGACGAGATCGTCGCCGCCCGCACGCTGTATGGCGGCACCCATACCCAGCTCGACGTCAATTTCCGGAAGCTGGGCATCAACACCATTTTCGTGGACAGCGACGAGCCGGAAAATTTCGCCCGCGCCATCACGCCGAAGACCAAGCTGCTCTACGCTGAAACCCTGGGCAACCCGTCGCTCAACGTGCTCGACCTCGAGGCGGTCAGCCGCATCGCCGACCAGGCCGGCCTGCCGCTGTTCATCGACAACACCTTCGCCAGCCCCTACCTGTGCCAGCCGTTCAAGTGGGGGGCTGCGGTCAACGTCCATTCGGCGACCAAATTCATCGGCGGCCACGGCACCACCATGGGCGGCCTCATCGTCGAATCCGGCAAGTTCCCGTGGGACAACGGCAAGTTCGCGACGATGACCGATCCGTCGCCGGGCTATCACGGCGTGCGCTTCTTCGAGACCTTCGGTGATTTCGGCTTCACCATGAAATGCCGCATGGAGGGCCTGCGCACCTTCGGCCCCGCCCTGTCGCCGTTCAACGCCTTCCTGCTGCTGCAAGGGGTCGAAACCCTGCCGCTGCGCATGGAACGCCACTGCACCAATGCGCTGGCCGTTGCCCGCTTCCTGCAGGATCATCCCAAGGTGGCCTGGGTCAATTACCCAGGACTGGAAAACAACCGCTACTACGATCTGGCGCAGAAATATCTGCCGCGCGGTGCCGGCGCCGTGCTCACCTTCGGCATCAAGGGCGGCGCTGCGGCCGGCCAGAAATTCATCGACAGCGTCGAATTCCTGTCGCACCTGGCCAATATCGGCGACGCCAAGACTCTGGTCATCCACCCGGCGTCGACCACCCACCGGCAGCTGTCAGAGGAACAGCAGATCGCCGCCGGCGTGCCGCCCGACCTGATCCGCCTGTCGGTCGGCCTGGAAACCCTGGACGACATCCTGTGGGACATCGACCAGGCGCTGGGCAAATCCTGAACAATCCAGCCAACTGCCCGCCAAAAAAATGCAAAAAAGCCTTTCCCTTTGGCAACCCCGACCTATGCTGAAAGTGCAGATCAAGTTGATTTAGCGGAAGGAAGGCATCATGAGACGAGCAAAAAGAAGAAGCCAACCGATGACCAATCCGGGTGGAAGAAGGACAACGCGGGCTGAAGAGTCTGCATCGGACGATCCGCCGGGTTTTGATCGGCGCTGAACGCAGAGCGCGTAAGATTGCTGCGTGATGGCGCCACCAGAAGGTCAGCTTAGGCTGGCCTTTTTGTTTGCCTGACTTTCGGCCCACCATTCGTAGGCTTCCATGCCGAAAATCATCGTAATTACCAAGGCCTCCGCCGGCAAATAGGCGCTCTCCAGACCGACCAGCGCCGGCCCGGGACAAAAGCCCGACAAGCCCCGGCCGATCCCGAGCAGCAGGCTACCGATGACCAAATGCGTATATCGATATATAAACGCCAAGATAAACAACGAAGAATATATTTGTTTTTCATAGGGATAGAGAAATCTAAACTGCTCCATCGTTAAGCGCCATCTGCGCATGGAGAGACTCTTGCCCCTGACCGACCTCATCCGGACCCTGAACATCCCCAATGCCACCTTCCCCCAAAGTTATGCACGCAACGGCCTGGATCAGCCGTTCGTCGCCGCCGACGGCCGGGTATTCCTGCATTACGCCAACATCCGCCTCGAATCGCAGTTTCTGCCCATCGTCGAAACGCGTACTGGCCAAGCGCACGGACATTCGGCCTCGATCCAGGCCTTCGGCCTGTCGAACAACCAGCCGCTGGCGCCGGAAGCCGTCTTTGTCCTGCCGACGGACGATGCCGAATTCGTCTACCTCGACCGACTGGTGCGCACCCTGCATGCGCTGAATTACCTGACCAACCCGATTCGCGGCAACCTGCTGCTCAAGGTGCATCCGCGCCACGTACAAAGCGTCCCCGCCGACCATGGCCTGGCCTTCGAGGAAATCCTGCGCCCCTGCGGCCTGATCCCGGAGCAGATCACCCTGGAAATCGACACCGACCGGATCGAGGACATCGAACACCTGATCCGCGCCGTCGCCAGCTATCGCTCGCGCGGTTACTGCATCGCCGTCAGCCACTTCGGGCGCAGCCAACTCGACTTTGCCCTGCTGCGCGCATTGCGCCCGGACATCGTCAAGCTTGATCGCCAGTTGCTGTCGTCGACACACCCGCTTGAGCACATCATCGCCAACCTGCACGAACTGTCCGCCCGGGTGATGATCGAAGGCATCGACACCTCGGCCATGCGCAAGGGCGCGGTGGCCAGCCACATCGATCTGCTTCAGGCGCATGCGCCGCTGCGCCGCCTGCTGCACGTTCCCTCCAGCCCGGTGGCAGAACGCTGGAATGCGGTAAAAAACGCCGCCTGATCGGTACTCCGGTATAAAAACGGCCCCCGGCTGCAGTTGACCGCAGCCGGGGGCCGTTTATTTGCTTACCCCTCGGTCGCCAGCAGCACCTCGTTCGACTTGAACGTCGCCAGGACATCGCCCCCCAGTTCCAGCGGCTGTTCGGCCAGTGAGCGGGTCAATACCGTCGAGGTCAGCAAGCCGGCTGGGGTCAGGATACGCACCTCCGACAACACCTTGTCGACGACGATCTCGGTAATCCGCCCGCGAATCTGGTTGCGGTTGTTGATCGCCTCGACCGTCATCAGGCGCTTCAATATCCGCCCTTCAAGCCGGGCAAACAGGGTTTCGCCGTGCTCGCGCGGACGCGGCAGGGAAACCGCCTCGTCCAGCGTAATGCGTCCGTCCTCGACCAGCAGTATCCGGTCGGCCAGGGCCACGGCCTCGGAGACATCGTGGGTGACCAGAACGGCGGTGAACTGGTGTTGCCGCCAGATCTGCTCGATCAGCCGTTGCATCTCGATCCGGGTCAGCGCATCAAGCGCCCCCAGCGGCTCGTCGAGCAACAACAAACGCGGCCGGTGAATCAGCGCCCGGGCCAGTGCCACCCGCTGCCGCTGACCGCCGGAAAGACGAGCCGGCCATTCGTCGGCCCGATCGGCCAGGCCGACCTGGGCCAGCACTTCGAGGGCACGGGCACGAATCTGCGACCTGGAACCCTCCAGACCGATCGAAATGTTCTGGATGACGCTGCGCCAGGGCAACAAACGGGCATCCTGGAACATCATCCGGACATCTTCCCTGGCCGCCTTGGCGTCCTGGCGGTCGAGCCGGATGTCGCCCTCGCTGACCGCATCGAGACCGGCCAGCAGGCGCAACAGCGTACTCTTGCCGCAACCGCTGCGGCCGACGATGGCGACGAATTCGCCGGGCGCAATAGACAAATCCAGCCCGTGCAAGACCTGGCGATCGCCAAAGCGCTTGACCAGCCGATTGATCCCGACCGCCAGGCCGGGCGCCGTTGCGGCGGCTTCCTGTACCTGACCCAGTTCCACAGTGTCGATATTCATATCCGTTTCCTCAGGCGGCGCTATAGGCCGTATTCCACTTCAACCAGCGCCGTTCGAGCAGGCGGGCCGCCACGTCGGCCAGCTTGCCGAGCACGGCATAGAGCAGGATGCCGAGCAGGACGACATCGGTTTGCAGGAACTCCCGGGCATTCATCGTCATGTAGCCGATACCGGCCTGGGCCGAAATGGTTTCGGCGACGATCAGGATGACCCACATGAAACCCAAGGCATAGCGCACGCCAACCAGGATCGACGACAGCGCACCAGGCAGGATCACCTCGCGGTACAGCAACCAGCCCTTCAGGCCGTAGCTCTTGCCCATCTCGATCAGGGCGGGGTCGACCGAACGGATGCCGTGAAAAGTGTTGATGTAGAGGGCGAAGAAAACACCGAAGGCGATCAGGAACAGCTTGGCCGTCTCGTCGATACCGAACCACAGGATGACCAGCGGAATCAGCGCCAGCGGCGGAATGTTGCGGATCATCTGCAAGGTGGTATCGAGCGCCACCTCCACCCGGCGGAACGAACCGGTCAGCAAGCCGAGCAGCAGCCCCAGACCACCGCCAATGGCGAAACCGGTCAAGGCGCGCAAGGCGCTGACCTTGACGTGCTGCCACAGCTCGCCCGACAGGGCCAGGGTGATACCGGCCTGCACGACCGCCAGCGGTTCCGGCAGGATGCGGGTAGACAACCAGCCCAGGCGGGCCGCCAGTTCCCAGAGCAGCAGCAGGGAGATGGGCAGCAGCCAGGGCAGCAGGCTGCTGCCCACCCGGCGCGGAAGTGTCCGATGCCAACTCATGCTCAGCCCGCCGGTTTCCACAGGGTCACCGACGAAACGCTGACTTTCTTCGGCAGCAAACCCTCGGCGTGGAAGGCATCGGCAATGCGCTGCTGCTCGATCAGCGCACTACTGCTGACCGTCCGAACCTCATAGCTGCGCCGTACATTGGCCGCCTCGACCGTGCCGACATCCAGCCCCCAGACCGGCGCCAGCAAGCTCGCCGCTTCCTTCGGATTCTGCTTGACCCAGCGCCCGGCCTTTTTCAACTCGTCAAAGAACAGGCTGAGAATATTGCTGTGCTCGTAGAGAAAAGGCTGGGAGGTCAGGTAGTAACGCTGGTAATCGGCCACACCGCTGCCATCGGCCAGGATACGCACCGGCGACTGGCGCTGCACGGCCGCCAGGAAAGGATCCCACACCACCCAGGCATCGACGCTGCCGCGCTCGAAAGCGGCCCGGCCATCGGCCGGCGACAGATAGGCCGGCTCGATGTCCTTGAACTTCAGCCCAGAACGCTCCAGCAAGGCGATCAGCAAATAATGAGCCCCCGCCGCCTTGGCCACGGCCACCCGCTTGCCCTTCAGATCGGCCACCGAGCGAATCGGTGAATCAGTCCGCACGACGATGCCCTGCGCCGTCGGTGACGGGGCCTCCTGTGCGACATAGGCCAGTTTTGCCCCGGCGGCTAGGGCGAATACCGGCACCGTATCGGCCACATCGGCCGAAAAATCGACGCTGCCGATATTCAAGGCCTCCAGCAAGGGCAACCCGCTGGTGAATTCGTGCCAGCTGATTTTCGCCCCGAGCGGCTCCAGGCGTTTTTCCAGGGTGCCGTTGGCCTTGAGCAAAGTGATCAGGGTCGAGGATTTCTGGTAGCCGATACGCACCGTCTGGTTTTCCGCAGCCAGCCCAAATTTCGGTAACAGCGAAACCACCGAGCCGCTGGCGGCCAGCGCCAGCAATTTCCTGCGTGAGGAATCGATCGTCATCCTGGCACCTCAGAGTTTGGCGATGGAGACTTCGGTCGCCTTGACCAGGGCCAGCACCTCGACCCCGACCTTCAATTGCAACTCCTTGACCGAACGCGTGGTGATGACCGAGGTCACGATACCGAACGGCGTCTCGACATCGATCTCGGACACGACCGATCCTTCGATGATTTCCTTGATCTTGCCCTTGAACTGGTTGCGGGCGTTGATGGATTGAATCGTCATGGCTGAACCCTCATTAATGAATGGATGACTGGTACTGTCAGACGAATTCTGGGCAATCGCCCCGCGGGCGATAAATACTATTTGCTGCGTAGCTTATGAAAAAAAACAGGGGGCTTACGCCCCCTTCAAACCGTGCCGGAAGCACACGTCAGTCGGTGCCGTTCTGTTGCTTGATGGCGGCCTTGATCGCCTCGTCGCCGAGGTCCGGACAGACCTTTTCGATGAAGGCATGGGCATAGCTGCGCAGGTAGGTACCGCGCCGCACGGCCAGGCGGGTGGTATTGGCCGGGAACAGGTGTGGCACCGGGATCAGCACCAGGTTGCGGTCCTGCTCGGCGTCGTAGGCCACCGAGGCAACCACCCCGACACCCAGCCCGAGACCGACGTAGGTCTTGATGACGTCAGCGTCGATCGCCGACAGCACGATGTCCGGCACGATGCCGGCATCGGCAAAGGCCTTGTCGACATGAGCCCGGCCGGTAAAGCCTTCGTGGTAGGTGATGATCGGGTACTCGCTGAGCGTTTCCAGCGTGATTTCTCCGGCCGCGAGCAGCGGGTGGCCGTCCGGCACGATGATCGCGTGGTGCCAGGAATAGAACGGAAAGGAGGCCAACTCCGGTACCTTGTCCAGGCTCTCGGTGGCGATGCCGACGTCGGCCTGGCCTGAGACCAGCAGGTCGGCGATTTCGCGCGGGCTGCCCTGCAACAGGGTCAAGTGCACCTTCGGGTAATCGGCCTTGAACCACTTGATGATGGTCGGCAAGGCATAGCGGGCCTGGGTATGGGTCGTGGCGACGACGAAGTGGCCGGTTTCCCGGCTGGCGAACTGGTCGGCGATACGGCGCAGGTTTTGGGTGTCGAGCAGGATGCGCTCGACCACTTCGGCCAGTTCCTTGCCCGGCTCGGTCAGCCCGAGCAGGCGCTTGCCGCGACGAACGAAGATTTCGATGCCGAGTTCGTCCTCCAGATCCTTGATGTGCTTGCTAACCCCGGGTTGCGAGGTGTACAGCGCGTTGGCCACTTCGGTCAGGTTGAAATCCTGACGTACGGTTTCACGCACGATGCGTAGTTGCTGAAAATTCATTGCTGCTCTCCCTTTTATTCTGCTCAGGC
>Ga0316605_10000549_pt1 | contig 25885 bp, 19 predicted proteins | sample OWC_soil_day20_n_FD_207666 | JGI IMG/M metagenome (GOLD analysis project Ga0316605, IMG submission 207666) | Wetland soil microbial communities from Old Woman Creek delta, Ohio, United States - OWC_soil_day20_noCT | ecosystem: Environmental > Terrestrial > Soil > Wetlands | place: USA: Ohio...
TGATTAGGCTAAGCAGGGCATTCGAGTATAACAAAAAAAAGAACCTTTGTCAAATGATTATTTGACTCTGGATTGCAGGGATTGTCTCAACAACGGCTCCGCCGTGGCGCGGAAGGCCGGCGTAAAAAGGCCACGGCACATCGTGGCGGCACGCCTACAGGAGGCCGCGCTCGGCGTGACTTGTGTACTGCTCGCCGGCGACGATCAGATGATCGTGGAGAGGGATCCCTATGATTTTGCCTGCTTCCGCAAGTTGCCGTGTAATGTCGATGTCTTCAGTGCTCGGTTCGGGATTTCCGCTGGGGTGATTGTGTACCACGATGATCGCAGCGGCACCGTTATCGATTGCAACCTTATACACTTCCCGGGGGTGCACAAGACTGGCGTTGAGAGTTCCGATTGACAGCTCCACATCGATTTTCAGGGCGTTCTTGGCGTCCATGACGAGGACATAGAACACCTCCGTCGTACGGTCGCGCAGGAGCGGGACCATGCGCCGGGCGACATCCTGAGGCGAACGGAAGACGGGCCGCTCGTGTTCGTGCTCTGCCTGGGCCCGCCGGCCGATTTCGAATGCGGCCAGCAGCTCCATGGCTTTCGCCGGACCGATCCCGCGCTGCCGCATGAGCTCGCCGGGCGTGCGCGTGCCGATCTTCCGGAGGCTCCGCTCCCGCACAAGGATGGATCGTGCCAGATCCAGAGCGGTGGATTCGCGGCTGCCTGTCCGGAGCACCAGAGCCAGGAGTTCAGCGTCGGAAAGCGTGTGGATGCCTTGTCTCAGAAGCTTTTCCCGTGGCCGATCGTCTTTCGGCCACGATGGAATGGGGGCCCTATTCCGTCTGGATCTCATCAACCCGGAGGACATTCCTCCCGTCAAACTGCAGTATGGAAAGCCAGACATTCACCCGCCTCTGGGAGAATCCTACCTTTGAGTGCAGGCCCTGGAACTCACGGACCTCCGCGAGAGCTCGTCCGAATCCCTGCCGGGTCGTTGCACCGCCCCGTATCGTCTGCAGGACAAGCTCTGCGGTGTCGTACCCGTACAGAGTATGCTTGGCAGGACGTTTCTTGTATTTGGACTGGAACGCAGTCAGCCATCCCCGGTATGAGGACAAGGCCGTGTCGGCATGCGCATCAGATTCAAAGAACACACCCGTGCAGTACCGGCGACTGGCATCCAACTCGGGGAGATTGTTCCACTCCCCTGAACCGAGCAACTGCGTGTGTAGGTTGAAATAGGTGACCTGCGAGGAGACGATGCCGATCTCTCCAGGTGCGCTGATGGGGATATACAATCCGTCGATGGTCGTGACGGGAATGTCAAGGCTGTCAGCAAGCGATTCATCGTACACCACGTCAATGCCGATAGAGTCCAGCTTTGCGGCAGCATCAGATCCGATGAGGGAGATCGCGCTGACCGACGCCCCCTTGTGCATGAGCGAATCCAGCCTGTGCACCGGCACGCCGAGACCCGCGAGCTTCATCAACTCGCCGAGTTTCTTTTTTCCGCCGAACGAGATCATCGGGTCAGCGCCGATACGCAGCCCCGCACGGCGGATGTTGCCCAGCTGCCTCTTGAGGTCAGCAGATCCGCGCTCATACCATTCCGTGGAGACGACGCGTGCCCCGAGGCGGTGGACCTCATCACTGAAGGCTTCGGCGAGGAACTTGCCGTAGGAGTCAGACGGAGCGAGAATGGCGAGACGGGAACATTTCCGGCGCTTGACTGCGAATTGCGCCATCGCCCGGCCTCGCATCTCATAATCCGGATTTGCCTGAAAGATCACACTCCCCAGTGCTGCTATCCCGTTTGCGTTTGCCGTCGGAGTGATCAGCGGAAGGTTCAACTCCGCAGCCGCGCGTGCGGCCGCTACCGCCGAACTCGAGAAGACGGGCCCGATGACAGCCACCACCCGATCGTCCGCCGCAAGTTCCCGCACCACACGATCTGCCACGAGGGGATCCCGTTCCGTATCACGTGTCACCTGAACAACGCTGATGCGGTGATAGGGATCCGCCATGTACCGTTCAACGGCGAAACTGACGCCCTCGAGTACCTCCTGGGCGATCTCTTTCGCGGCCGTGGGTGCTCCGTTCCGCATCAACGGAAGCACCACACCCAGCCTCACGTCACTCTGTTTGGTGAGCCTGTTGAGCAGAGCGGTGACGCGCGGATGCGTCCGCTCCGCTGGATACATTTGGAGCAGCGTATCAAGCGCGAGGCGGGAGCGAAGAGTGTTTTCCCCTGCGGCTTCGTTCTCGGCAATCTTCAACCAGAGAAAGGCCTGACATTCCTGGTCAGAGGTTGTCGGGATGAGACTTCGCAGATGTGCCGGAGTGAATGCCGTCGAGGCGAGCGTATCGATTGCTTCCACAATCTCCGCCGCCAGGCGCGGCGGCTCCGGACGCACCATGGTCTCCCAGGCACGGATCATCTCCGTCATCGCATCGTCCTGCCGTCCGATGCGCCGGTAGATGTTGCCGAGCACGACATGAGCGTCCGAGGTGTACCGGCTCCGGGGATAATCGGTGAGAATCGTCCGCACGGCCCGGGCACTTTCGAGATTTTCGCCAAGCTGGAAGAGCGCCTTCCCTCTCATGATGATCGCGGCAGTGATCCGCTTGTTGCCGGGGTAGGACGTGGTCAATGTCCCGAATGTTTCCGCCGCTTCCCTGAACTGCCCACTTTGATACTGAACGACCCCGGTGGAAAAGAGATCGCCGATTTCCCGGTCGCCGGGGGTTGATACCTGCGCGAGCGAAGAGAACCAGCCGACAAGGAAGGCGAGGAGAAGGAGACTCAATCGTTCAGCGAGCCGCAACTCCCGCATGCGCGCGTGCAGCCGTCCATCCATGGCACGCTGGTGGCCCGGGTGGAGACGCAACGCGGTGTCAAACGCTGCCAGGGCGTGTTCCATGTCACCTTTCTGCAAAGAGAGTTCTCCCATGATGACCGACGTCTCAGCTGACTGTGGATCCAGATCGAGGGCACGGCGCAGGCACACTTCGGCCTCATTGAGCCGCCGCAGGCGGAGCAGCACTTCACCGCACAAGTGCCATGCACGCGCGTCCAGCGGATCAAGGTTCACGGCCATCTGGAATGCGTCGAGTGCCTCCATCAGGTTCCGGTTCTGCAGGTAGGCCTGACCCAGGAGCTGGTGGGTCCAGCCGTTGTACGGACTGATGCGCAGTGCGCGTTTCAGCTCGGCCGCTGCTTCTCCCGGCCGGCGTGTTGCCAGCAGGATTTCCCCCAGGACCTCCCGCGCCTGCGGGAGGCGTGATTCCAGGGTCAGCGCCTTCCGAATCTCCGCCTCAGCCCCCGCCATCTTGCCCAGGTGCATGAGCGCCACTGCTGCCCGCAGGTGCACCTGCGGAAGCCTTTTTGTCAGTAGCGGGGCAAGACACTCCAGTGCCCCACTGTAGTCGCTTCGCCTGAGCAGGTGATCACTGAGCACTGTCAGACAGTGCGTGCTGTCGGAGCATGTCCGCGCCCCCCGGCGGAGAATGCGCTCGGCTTCCTCCGCGTGTCCTTCATCCAGAAAGATCGCCGCCAGCCGGAGGTACGGTTCCTCCAGATCCGGAGCCGCCTTCATCAGCCGCCAGTAGACCTGTCCGGCGTGGAGTACCTTCCCTTCTTCCTCATAACGCCGTGCTGCGTCGAGCAACTCATGTATGCCAAGACAGGCCACGGGACGCCCCCTCAGAAATCCTTTCGCAGGGCCCGAAGGCCCAGTTGATGAGACAAAACGGTTACCGCACCTGCGATAAGGACGATTCCTCCGAGTGCCAGGGTCATAGGAAGGTCAGAGGAGCGCTGCCCCAGCAATCCTGCTATAAACGAGGCGGGCAACGCAACGATGCCGGCAACGACCAGGAGGATAACCAGGCTACCCAGAAAGGTCACCGATGCGCCCTGGGAGGAAGCAACTTTCACCGGATTCTTCTCATTCAGCGTGGCATAGTACGCACCGGAGCCAAGATTCAGGCTCACAAGAGCCACCACGAGCCCGGCCATGCCTGTGGCGGCCAGAATCAATAGAGACGAGTGCCCGCGCATGGCAGGGACCGACAGCACGATCATCAGCTCAGCGGGCACAATGACAGAGGCAAGCGCCACGGCAAACTTCATCCAGTAGAGCCGCGACAGTGTGATCGGCGCCGTCCGCACCGCCCAGAACGCATCGCCTTCGAGGCTCACTGTGGGAAAGACAAATCGCAGGATGACGGAACTCACAAGAAAACCAATGAAGATGAAGACGATGACGAACGACAGCACGAGCGATGCCGGCTGGTTGACCGTCACATCCATGGAACGGATCGAAGCGACAACGGCGCACGCAAGAAAAAACATGATGAGGGTATGCAACCGTTGCGACGGATCGCGCATGAAGAGCCAGAAATCGCGTTTGACCACGGCTTCAAGATGAGGGCGATATCCCCAGAACCGACCGAATTCCATGATGGCGGGGCGGAGCCACCCGTTTGCTGCTGTCCGGTGCATGCGCATCTCTGTCGCCGCCAGCCACGAAGCATAGTACCATCGCCGTCCAACCAGCGCCGCAACCACGGCGAGCACAACAAGCAGGAGGAACAGAAGCCCGGCGTACCCCCATGCTTCCGCCACACGGTGGCGGACCAGCGCGTTCAGAAGCTCCGCCAGCCAGTCGCTGGGGAACCAATAGAGGACATCACTCCCGGCGGCGGCACCCTCCCCGGCAGCCGCATCGACCCCGGCTGCGCCGCGGAAAAATGTCGCGGAACGGATGACCGCCGTCGGGTCCATGGTCCGCATCAGCAGAGAGGTCACGACGACATAAATCGGAATGGCAATGCTCATCATCCAGCGAACGCCGATACGTGCGGCCCCGAGAATCAGAAGGGCGAGGGCAATCACCGCCAGCATTCCCGCAATCAGGACAAAGGGAACGAAGGCCGCGAACATGATGAAGAGATAGCTCCAGAAGTCCAGATGGAACACCGAACCGTACGCAAGGACGCCCGCCAGGCCCAGGAGCATCAGAGTGGAGCCGCTGGTGATCACATTTTCCACCATACGCACACCGAACACGGCCGAATGCGGAACCGGGAGTGAGAACAGAAACGGAATATCCTCAGCCGTATACAGCGTGGCGTAACTCACCAGGAGGCTGATCATATTCACTGAGAGGAAGAAGCTGAACATCACGAAGGAGAGGAGACGGTGGACGGTGTAGAGATCGATATGAACCTGGTGCACAAGATAGGCCAGGAACATGCGCACGATCACGAATGTCCCGACCGCAACGCCGCCGAAGATCAGGACAGAGGAGATGTTCTTACTCAGCGACTGCCATCGCGTATCCGTGATGCCTTTCATCAGCATCGCGGCACGGACACTCAGAAGGAGGAAGAATTCCCGCATGGCGGTTATCGCGTGACTTCAAGAAACGTCTGTTCGAGCTGGCCGTGATCACCCCACGAAGCCTTGAGCATTTCCTCATAGATGATGCGACCTTTCTTGATGATGACGATCCGGTCGCAGAGTTCTTCAACCGCTCGGAGGAGGTGTGTCGACATGAACACCGTCAATCCTTTTTTCGTCAGCTGCTTGAGCGTGGTCTTGACCAGCCATGCGCTGCGGGGATCAAGGCCGAGGAGTGGTTCGTCGATGATCAGCGCAGGCGGGTCGTGTATCAGTGCCGCGGCCAGTGCCACTCTCTGCCGCATCCCCTGAGAATACTCCTCCGCGGGGTTGTTCAGGAAGGGTTCCATCTCAAACAGCTGAGCATAGTGATCGATGCGCTGCTTCAGAACCCGGCCGTCCTCTTTGTACAGTCCTCCCACGAAGTAGAGGAATTCCCTTCCGGTCAGGCGGTCATACAGATGCGGCTGATCCGGCACATAACCGAAGCTCCGCTTTGCCTCGACGGGATGCGTCTGGATGTCGTAACCATTGATCGTACACGATCCCGAGGTCGGCCGGTACAGGCCGGTCATCATCTTGATTGTGGTCGTCTTGCCTGCACCATTCGGGCCGAGGAATCCAAAGAACTCACCCGGAGCGATCTTCAGCGAAATGGCGTCCACTGCGACAAATGAGCCGAAATGCTTTGAAACATTCTGAAGTTCGATCACGCGTGATTCCTGCCTTGCTGAAGTGGACTAATTAGTTCAAAAAAAGGGCAAGAATCAATCAGGACCGGGCGTCTATGGTTGACCATACTACACCTTTCGTGAGCGTTTTCCGAGTGCTGCGGTGATCTCCTTGCGCAGCCGTCTGAGGATTGCCAAATCCTCCTCGATCAGCGAGAGCATGGCCCGTCGTTGCTGCCTGGTCTTGCTCCCGCGGAGGACGCGCTGGCGTGTGAAGTGATCCATGAGGGTGAGTGCCACCATGGATTCTGCAACAGGGACGATGCGGGGACAGATGCATGGATCATGCCTTCCCTGAACGGAGATGCGCGCCGGACGGCCGTCGACCGTGGTTGTGTCCTGCATCTTCCGGATGGAAGAGGTCGGCTTGACAGCGATCCGCATGATGAGATCCTCGCCGGTGGAGATTCCTCCTGCCATCCCGCCGGCATTGTTTGTCCGGCTCCGGACGCGCCGCGCGGACGCATCAAAATAAAGGGGATCATTGTTCTCGCTTCCCCTGAGCCGCGCCCCTGCGAAGCCGTTCCCGAACTCCACACCTTTCACCGCTCCAACGGACATGAGCGCATGCGCGAGATCGGCTCCCAGCTTGTCGAACACCGGTTCGCCCAGTCCCACAGGCATGTTGCGCACACGGATCTCGACGATGCCGCCCACGGAGTCGCCTTCGTCGCGGGCTCGCATGATTGCGCCCGCCATTTCTTCAGCGGCGCGACTGTCCGCGCAGCGCAGCGGATTTTGTTCAATGACAGATTCGTCAAACTCCCGCGCCGCAATCCCCGCGACTTCCACCGTGTACCCGATGATGTCGATTCCACGTGCGGCAAGGAAGCTCTTTGCAAGCGCGCCGGCCGCCACCCGCGCCACCGTCTCGCGTCCGGACGATCTCCCCCCTCCACGGTAGTCCGCAATGCCGTACTTGGCCAGGTAGGTATGGCCTGCGTGACCCGGACGGAACATCGCCTTGATCTTCTCGTACGCCATCGGACGCTGGTCTGTGTTGCGGATGATCATACAGATCGGCATGCCGGTGGTTTTTCCTTCGAACAAACCGCTGAGCACCTCCACCCTGTCCGGTTCCCTGCGTGGCGTCGTGAGCGTACTCTGTCCCGGGCGGCGCCGGTCGAGTTCCTTCTGGATCGCCGCGACATCAAAGCGCATCCCCGGCCGTACGCCGTCGAGAACCACGCCCAGTGCGGGCCCGTGGCTTTCGCCGAATGTCGTGATGCGCACATGTGTTCCAAATGAATTGCCGGCCATGGTGGATGCGAATCCGTTCAGGTGGATGATTGATGAGTGGACAGGCGGGCGAGCTCATCCCAAAACCGCGGATAGGATTTCGCCACACAGTCAGGAGTTTCCACAAGGATGCCGGGGACACGAAGTCCGATCACTGCAAACATCATTGCCAGCCGGTGGTCTTCATGCGGATCGAGCTGTGCTCCGTGCAGGGGAACGGGATGGATTTCAAGTCCGTCCTCTGTCACCCGGATGTCCGCACCCATCTGCGTGAGCTGTTCCGCAAGCGTCCCGAGACGATCAGATTCTTTGAACCGGAGGTGTGCGACGTTGCGGATCCGCGTCGGGCTGTCTGCAAAGAGAGCCACAGCCACGAGCGCCGGCACGGCATCGGGCATGGCATTCATGTCGGCGTCGATTCCTCGCAGCGCTTCCTGCCGCTCAACCGCAACCTGCATCCCATCCCGCTGCACGCGGCACCCCATGCGTTGCAGGACTTCGAGGAATCCCGCATCACCCTGCATGGAGTCCGGCGCCAGGTGCGGCACGGCAACAGGTCCGCCACACAGCGCGGCGGCGGCGAATGGGTACGTTGCACTGGATGCATCGGCCTCGATCTGGTATGCCGCTGCCCGGTACCGGGCACCGGCAGAGATCTCGAACCGGGAATCCCGGACACGCACACCGACGCCAAATGAATTCATCACGCGAATCGTCATCGTTACGTAGGGTGCGGACGGGAGGCTCCCCGGCACGTCGAGCATGAGCTCTCGCTCCAAACCGGGCGACGCCAGCAGGAGGGAGGAGACAAATTGAGAACTCTGCTCACCGCTCACACTCGCCGCACCGCCGCGGAAGGTTCCGCCGTGAACGACGTACCGTGATGCATGCGGCTGGAATTCAACATGCACACCCAGACCGGTCAGCGCGTCGATGAGCGGAGTGATTGGCCGGAGGGCCATGCGCGGAGATCCCTCAAACACGGTCGTGCCCGTTGCCCGGGCCGCAACAGACAACAGAAAGCGCAATGTCGTCCCTGCATTGCCGACAGGGATGGGATACTTCGGCGCGTAGAGCCGCCCACCCGTGCCGTGAACAGTCAGGCCGTCTCCGGAACGCACAGCCAGCACACCCATCTGATTCAACCCATTGATCATCATGCCGGTATCGGTGCTGTCCGATGAGTTCTGGATGACTGACTTGCCCTCCGCAAGCGCCGCACAGACCAGAGCCCGGTTCGTGATGCTCTTCGATCCCGGCACGTGCATGACTCCTTCGAGGCGGTCAACCGGCACTATGATTCGTGGGGAGGACATCTCCGTTCAGGTGCGGACCTTTCCGGTTCCGGGAGCGAGAGCGGCGGACGCGATCTCGAAGCGACGGCGGACCTGTGCAGCGCTCACGCGGATTCCGGTCAGGAGGCGTATCTGCTCGACCGCCTGTTGTGCATACATTTCCACGCCGGTGATCACGACAAGCCCCCTGTCCCGCCCCATTGTCAGAAAACGGGTCATGGATGGATTGTAGATTGCATCGAAGACCAGACGGACTGTGGGGGGAATTGCGTCCACCGGAGTGTTCTGGATATCCGGCCACATGCCGACCGGCGTTGCGTTGATGAGAATCTCAGGGTTGAGGTCATGGAGTTCAAGGAGCGGAGCCCACCCAACGCCGAGCTCTCCGGCCAGCGTCCGGGCGTGCGTGTCTGACCTGTTGACGATCACCACAGACGCACCCCGGTGTTTCGCCTCCGCTGCGATTGCACGCGCGGCCCCTCCCGCACCCACAATCACCAGCTTCTTCCCTGCCACCTTCATTCTCCGCTCGATAGCCACGAGAGCACCTTTGGCATCGGTGTTCGCGCCATGCCATCCAGTGCGCCTGTGCACCAGAGTGTTCACAGCGCCGATCGCCGCAGCCTCAGGCGAGCAGGAGGCACAATACCGGACCATCTCCTGTTTATGGGGAAGCGTGACGCTGCATCCCGACACCATGGGGCTGACATCCTTCATGAACCGCGCGGTGTCGACAACGGGAAACCGCACGTACACGCCGTCAAACCCCGCCGAGCGGTATAACGGATTGTGGATGTAGACGCCCTTGCTCTGTCCGACCGGATTCCCCACGAGTCCGAACACCTTTGTACGCCGTGTGCGCTCGTGCGCATGGTATATCGTATGCAGGATCCGGGCGGGCACTTGCCCGGGGGCAGATGGTTCTCCCTCTTCGGGAGCGGCATATGTTGCCCATCCGCCGAGCATTTTGTAGAGGACACGGCTGGCCTCGCCTGCCGTCCCCATGGCCAGCGCGATGGCGTGCTGCTTGTCCTTGCGGGCCAACTGCAGAAACATCCTGACCAGCGACAGTTGCCAGGCATCGTCGGCCATGAACGATAATTTCACAACATCAGCGCGCACCGCGCGAAGCGCTCTGTACGTCCGGGGAATATCGGGAGGTTGCTGATCGAAACAATGTCTCGAGACAATCAGCCTGGTACGCACATGGTGCGATGTGAGCAATGCACGGAAGTCCCGGATAGCATCGAGTTCTATGTCGACAAATGCCGCACCGGCCTTCGCGGCATCACAGAGGCGGTCAAGGCGTCCACGCTCATCACCTGCATACGTTCCTCCCTCACGCACCGGCCTGCAGGTCGCGATCCAGGGCTTACGACAGCCGCGGATCAAGTCCCCCACTGGACTGTCAGCAATCCGATCCAACCGGAATTCAACCATCTGTGCATAACGGGATGAGAGCCGGAGCTGTCTTCGGGCGTCCTCTGGAGTCGGTCCGGTGATGGCCACGATGATCATGTGAGCACAGAACGGATGAGCAGAGGAGGGACAGGCACATCGATGGCGGACTTCCCCATACTGCGCGGGAGGACGAACAACTGCGCTCCGGCACTTCTTTTCTTGTCCAGAGCGAGGGCCGAAAGGAGCCGTTTCATGTCGAGTCGCGCGGGAAGGCGCGCGGGCAGTCCCACCGCATCCATCACACGCTTCATGCGGAGAAGATCGCGCACATCGAGAAGACCCAGCGTAACGGCGAGCTTCCCTTCGAGGATCATGCCGATGGCGACGGCCTCCCCGTGCCTGAGCTGGAACGAAGTCGCCGCTTCAATCGCATGGCCCAGCGTGTGGCCGAGATTCAGCACCTTGCGCAAGCCTGATTCCCGTTCGTCCCGGGCCACGACCGCAGCCTTGAGACCGACGGACGTGGCGATCACTTTCGAAAGAAGGCGCACATGCGCAGGCGTGATGTCATGCGCTTTTCGTTCCAGGAGAGAGAAGAATTTCGCATCCAGGGCGACAGCGATCTTCAGGACCTCCGCCATGCCGTTCCGGAATTCGGCCCTGGGGAGTGTCTTCAACACCGTGGGATCAATCAACACCGCGGAAGGCTGATGAAATGCGCCAATGAGATTCTTCCCGAGCGGATGGTCTATTCCCACTTTGCCGCCGACGCTGCTGTCCACCTGAGCCAGAAGTGTCGTGGGCACCTGAACGAAAGGAACGCCACGGAGGACCGTTGCCGCCGTAAAGCCTGCGAGGTCACCGACCACTCCTCCCCCGAGCGCAACCACCACACTTCCTCGCCGGACGTTGTTCTCAAGGAGGGCTGTGATGACGGCATAGTAGACGTCAATGGACTTGGACTTCTCTCCGGCGGGGATGTCGATCAGCAGCGCATCCAAACCGGCCCGGTGGAGATCATGCATGACAGCGCGGCCGTACAACCTGCCAACATTCTCGTCGGTCACCACGAAGACCGAGCGTCCGCGCCACTGCCGGAGCAGCAGCGCCGGTAGTTCATGCAAGGCTCCGGCTCCGATCAGAACCGGGTACCGGCGATCGTTTCCCGCGGGAAGGCGTACAAGAAGCTTTTCGTTCATGCATTCAGAGTACGGCAAGGTGCGGAAAAAGTCAACTGTAGAATCTGAGCCCCCTATTCCGTATGTTCTTGTGTGCCGCCGGCACATGCAGAACCGTGCACTCACAGCCCCGATAGCACTCCCCTGGAAAAGCACCTCGTCCGTTCGATGTTTGACGCAATTGCGCACCGGTATGACCTGCTGAACCACATGCTGAGCGGGGGTGCCGATCTCTACTGGCGCCGTAAAGCCGTGGCGTCGCTCCGGGACCTGCGGCCGCGGAGGATTCTGGATGTCGCGACGGGAACCGCGGATTTTGCCATCGCGGCTCTCCGCCTCAAGCCGGACGAGGTGATCGGCGTGGACATCGCAGAGAACATGCTGGCCATCGGAAGAGCGAAGATCCAGCGGATGGGCGCCGGAGAGGTGATCCACCTGAGAACCGGCGAGGCAGAACACCTTGAGTTCGGGGACAATGCATTCGATGCGGCGATGGTCGCGTTCGGCGCCCGCAACTTCGAACATCTGCACCAGGGACTCCGCGAGATGCAGAGAGTGCTGCGGCCCGGAGGGCGCATCGTGGTGCTTGAGTTCTCCCGACCGACGGCCTTCCCGCTCCGGCAGCTCTATCTCTTCTACTTCCGGAGGATTCTCCCGCTCCTGGGCAGATCCATTTCGAAAGACCGGGATGCGTACACATACCTGCCGGATACTGTCATGAAGTTCCCCCAGGGAGAGGAGTTCCTCGCCATCCTGAAGGAAGCCGGCATCCGTTCGCCACGCCAGCACCGACTGACGTTCGGCATCGTCACTATCTACACAGGAGAAAAATGATCGCGCCAGCTGACCGCGTAATCCGCGTCGGACACAGTCCCGACCCCGATGATGCCTTCATGTTCTACGGACTTGCCAGCGGAAAGGTGAAACTCGAAGGAATCACCATCGAACACATGCTCGAGGACATCCAGTCGCTGAACGTCCGCGCCATGAAAGCCGAGCTCGAGGTCACGGCAATCTCGGCTCATGCGTTCCCCGCCGTAGCGGAACACTACTGGATCATGCGGACCGGCGCAAGCATGGGCGAGGGATACGGACCCGTGATCATTTCACGGAAATACAGGACGCTGGAAGAGTTGAAGGGAAAGCTCGTAGGAACCCCCGGCCCCCTGACCACCGCAACGCTCCTCTTCCGCACATTTACGCAGGGCATCCGGCATATCGACATGCCTTTCGATGCCATCATGGAGGCGGTCGACAACGGAAGTGTGGACGCCGGACTGCTTATCCATGAAGGGCAGATCACCTACCAGTCGCTCGGGTACAATAAGATCCTGGACTTCGGAGAGTTCTGGGACGGAGAAACCGGCGGACTCCCGTTGCCGCTGGGACTTGATGTGGTGCGGAAGGACCTCGGCATGAACCTGGCAACGATACTCTCCCGTGGATTGAAGGAGAGCATCGCCTACGGCTACGCCCATCAGGACGAGGCAATCCCTTACGCCATGCGATGGGGCCGGGGGATTGACTACGCGCTGGGCGAGAAGTTCGTGAAGATGTACGTGAGCGACCTGACGATCGACATGGGCGAAAAGGGACTGCGGGGTCTGCAGATGTTGTTCGCGAGGGCAGCGGAGAAAGGGGTGGTGCAAGAGGTCCCGACGATAGAACTTGTCTGATGCATCGGGGCAGGCATCGGGGCACCATACGCCGGCGGAGGTCCGGTCACTTGGGCAACCCGCTCCCAGGAGTCCGCGCACCCAGTCCAGGAGGATGCCAGGGGATTGCGAGCGAGGTGCGTGACGTGAGAAACCGGATGTCCGCACGGTGCTGCAATCAGAGGTTAGTCATCGGGATGCTTCAACCTGTCAATGGAGAACGTTTCGTCTCCGAAGGTCCGGGAGGCACCGCCCTTACGCCGCCTCGGCAGGGGGTGGATAGACGTTGAGAATCTCGTAGACCGTGTTCCGCTGCGCCGCCTCAAATCCCGCGTCGTGAATCATCCGGATGCACTCTTCAGTGTCTGTCGTGTTCACGAAATTCGCAGCCGCGTGCACATTCTCTTCCTGCAGTGTACCGCCGAAATCATCCGCACCGAAATGAAGCGCAATCTGCCCCACCTTCTTCCCCTCCGAAAACCATGATGCCTGGATGTGCGGCACGTTGTCGAGATACAGGCGCGAGAGCGCCAGGATCTGCAGGTAGCGTGTCGGCGTCGCATAGTGAGGAATGATCTTCTCCAGCGGCGTGTTGCCAGGTTTGAAGCTCCACGGGACAAACGCGGTGAATCCGTGATACTCATCCTGCAGCGCCCGCACGACCTCGAGATGGTCGATGATGTCCTCGTCCTGCTCGAGATGGCCGTACATCATTGTCGCGGTGCTCTTGTACCCGATGCGGTGCGCCTCCCGCATCACGTGCAGCCAGTCGGCGCTGGTTCCCTTCCGGCTGCTGATCTTTCGCTTGACACGGTCGGAGAGGATTTCCGCTCCTCCGCCCGGCAGCGTCCGCAGGCCCGCATCCCACAGTTGCGCAAGCACTTCGGGCACACTGAACCCCGAAACCTCAGCCATGCCCAGCACTTCCGATGTGGAAAAGAAATGCGGATGTATGGAGGGGACCTCCCGTACCGTCCGCTCCACGAGTTCCAGATAGTAGCTCAGCGGCAGCGCCGGATTGACACCGCCCTGGAGGAGAACCGTCGTGACACCCCGTGCCGCCGCTTCTTTGAACTTCGCAATGAGATCGTCAACGCTGTGCGTGTACTCCCCCGATTCGCCGGGATGCCTGTAGAACGCACAGAATATGCAGTCAATCGTACAGACATTTGTGTAGTTCGGATTGGTGTCGATCACAAACGTGACACGGGGATCCGGGTTGATCCGGAAGCGGACCTCGTTGGCTGCTTCGGCGAGGTCCAGAAGATCGCCCCGTTGGAGAAGTGCCAGACCTTCTTCCCGGGTCATGCGTTCCTGCTTCCGTATCTTTTGAAAAACCTGCTCCAGCGTCATCGTCTGCCTTCCCGGATCCAGTCCATGAGGTGTCCCATCGGTTCACATCCTGCTGCCGGGCAGGTCGTTCCGCTCCGGGACCTGTCCCTCCGGCTGCTCGAGTTCACGCACCATTCCCGCAAACCTCGTGATGGCTTCCCATTCCCGTTCGCCCAGCCGGTAGTTGAAACCGGTGAGGTACTCTACTGTCTCCATTTCCGTGAGGCCCAGACGCCGGCCGCTTGCTCCGGCGATCCCCGCGAGGTCCTCGTTGCTTTTCTCCAGAGACGCCTCGAGAGCCCGTGTGATCTGCGCTTTGGATTCCGCCGGCAGCGAACGCTTCGCAGCCCAGACAGCAAACACAAAGGGCAGCTTCTGCCATTCATACCATTCGCTCGCCAGATCGTAGATCAGGTCGAACCCGGCAAGGCCGGTCTTCTGATGCCGCAGCGCTTCGTCGCCGATGAGCAGGACGGCATCCAGTCCGGAGTGGTCATTCACACCCCCATGGAGCCGTTCGAAGCGCGCCGTGATGCCATATTTCTTTTCCAGCAGGACGCGGAGGAGGCGAACGGAGGTCGCGGTATCATCGATGATCCCGATCCGCTTGCCGTCCAGGTCGCGCCACCCCTCCTTCGAAAAAAGCATGACGCTCTTCACCTGGTCACGCGTGGCCAGACCGTATCCGATCGGTTCCAGTTGCTCTGCCTGCTCGACGTAGTTCATGACAGAGAACAGGCCGGCGTCTATCATCCCCTTCTCGCTCAGCATGCCCATCCGGCGGGGTTTGACCGGCAGCACTTTGTAGCCAGGGACATGGAGGTGCGCGTGGAACGCTATTGAGTTCAGGTACGGAATCTTCCCGATCACACGCTCCGCATGGAGATGGAGGGGATTATAATAGACATCCCGTTCGACCGGGATCTTCCCCGCCGCACGGATGATGCGGATGATCTGATCCTTCTTGAGCGACATCGGACTGATGGCACCGGCATCATGGGCGATTTTTTCTCCCCCGACGGTTCCATCCATGTCATCCGCGCCGAAGTTGAGTGCGACGCCGGCCACCTCCTCCGTCAGCATCACCCAGTACGCCTTGATGTGCGGGAAGTTGTCCAGCATGAGCCGTGAGACGGCAATGGTCTTGAGATCATCGATAGCCGATGTATGCCTGTGCGACGGTTTGATCCCCGTTGCGCCGGGCTGGAACGCAAGAGGGATGAATGTCAGGAAGCCGCCGGTTTCGTCCTGCAGCTCGCGCAGTTTCATCATATGCTGGAGCCGCTCTTCGATCGTCTCGATGTGACCGTACAGCATGGTGCTGTTCGTGGGAATGCCCAGACGGTGAGCAGTCCTGTGCACCTCGAGCCATCCCTTCGCGCCGATCTTTTGATTGAAAAGCTGTTTCCGCACCCGCTCCGAGAACACTTCCGCACCGCCGCCCGGCATCGTGCGCACGCCTGCCGCTTTCAGCTGGCGAAGCACCTCTTCAATGGACATTCTGAACTTCTTGTGAAAGAAGTCGATCTCCACCGCTGTGAACGCCTTTACGTCTGCGTCCGGGAGAGTGCGGTGCACCGACTCCACAAGATCCAGATACCGCTCCCATGGCCAGTCCGCCGGCATCCCTCCGGTGATATGCACTTCTTTGATGTCCGGCGTCAGCCGGTCCAGAACATCCCTGGCCGTCATCTCGTAGGCGCCGGCGGCGCCCTTCTTCACTGCGAAATCGCAGAACTTGCACGACAGGACACAAATATTGGTATGTTCGATCTTCTGATTGAGGACAAAGTAGACGCCGTCCCCGCTCCGGGACTTCTGCACGGTATGGGCCATTTTGCCCAGCCCGATGATGTCCGGAGTCCTGTACAGGATGAGTCCGTCTTCCAATGACAGTCTCTCGCCCTTCTGGACTTTCGCCCAGACGGGCCCGAGTTCTTTATCTCTGAATGTGATGTCCATGGTGCTGTCGGTTTCTCTGTTTGAATTGATACAGCGACGGTGCTATTCCTGTATGATCCCTGAAGGCTATAGGGTTCTGTTTATGGGAGGAACGCACATTGTGGTCTTTGTTGCGTACACTCAATGAGTTGCGCTGGCTCTTTCGTGAGTCCACCCTGTACCGCACCGCGCCAGAAACAAACCTGAGCTATCCGGCCCACCAGTGAATTGCGCCGGGCAATGGGTGAGGTCACTGCAGGGTTCGTCTGACGAAACCTGCCGTGCCCTGCATCATGGTGAAATCGCTCCCTGAGATCGTTCCAACAGACAATCAGTCCTCCCGACGATCCACCCGAAAATCGGCAACGCGGGCTGGCGCACCGTCACCGCCACATCCGCTCCCACCGCTCGTCAACTTTCCTGCGGACGTCCTCCGTCATCGTGAGCGCCTTGGGATATCCGGTTTTCCAGGTAGCGTCTATACCCATAACACCGGAGTAGACCGGACTGATCCCGATCAGCTCCTGCCGTGTGAAGGCGATGTCGCGCTCGCAGTCAAACCGCGTAAAGACTCCCCAGATATAGTTCTCGCGGTCCTGGATGTCCACATCCTCGCTCACCGCAGCGATCATCGTCACGCCAGTCAGTGCCGGGTGGCGGACCAGTGTTTCGATGATCCGCCGGCCTCCTTCCCGCACCTTGACCAGCAGCAGCGTTTCGTGCACGAACCGGCAATCCACGATCGCGCTGTCCGTTTCCTTCACCGCCCGGAGGGCATCGGGCGACGGCAGTTGCTGCCTGCGTCTGATCACCACATCGGGCCGGATTTTGCGGGTTGCATCCAGGATCATCTTGCTGCCGAGATTCATCGTATAGCTTGTGAAGTCAAGCGTGTCCAGAGGCACTTTGGGGATCAGCACAAAATCGTGGTGGGGATCGAAATGGTCCCTCACCTCCTTCATCACTTCATCGAAGTTCCGGACGTTCACGCCTTCGCTCACGAGGACCAGGGATTTGGTCAGCGCGAGCTGGGACATGCCCATGAGGCCGAGTGCAGTCTTCATCGCCTCTTTGCCGTACCGCTGGTCGACGGCGACGACAAGGAGATTGTGAAAGCCCGCTTCGTAATACGCCCACATCGAGGTGATTTCAGAATGGATGAGACGGGCAAGCGGACCAAGGATCAGCTGCGTCGCATCGCCGAGAAACTTGTCTTCCATGGGGGGAATCCCGACGACCGTCGCGGGGTAGAGGGGATTCCGCTTCCGGGTTATTGCCGTCAGGTGAAAGACCGGATACTCCGCTGCATGTGAGTAGTGGCCGAAGTGATCGCCGAACGGACCCTCCATGCGGCGTTCGCCGGGGCGCACCACTCCCTCGAGCACGAATTCTGCGTGGGCAGGGACATCGATGCTGATGGTCGCACCGCGCGTGAACTCCGTGCGCTTCCCCCTGAGGAATCCGGCAAACATGGCCTCGTCGATGTTCTCGGGAAGCGCAGCAATCGTAGCCATGAGCAGCGCGGGGTCGGTTCCGATGGCAACGGCGAGCTCGAGGGACTGACCCAGCTTCTCCGCCTGCACATGATGGAACCCTCCCCCCTTCTGGATCTGCCAGTGCATACCCGTTGTCGCAGCATCGAAGACATGCATCCGGTACATGCCCATGTTGCGTTTGTGCGTCAGCGGATCGTAGGTAATCACCTGAGGCAGCGTGATAAACCTCCCCCCATCATCCGGCCAGCAGGTGAGTATCGGAAGCGTATCGAGGTCAGGTTGTTCGACAACCTGCCGGGCGAGACCGGTGCGGACGCGGGTGACGGGTGCCGAAAGGAATCTGCGTGCAAGCTTCCGGTGCTTCAGCACAGAGGCGGGACGGGGTGGAAGAATATCACCGAGAAATGCGATGAGCTCCTCACCCAGCTGCTCCGGATGTTTCTGAAGGGCCAGCTCGCAGCGCAGGTCGCTGGCCATCGCATTGACGAGGACCGGATAGGGCGAGCCTTTGACCTGTTCGAACAGCAACGCCGGACGGCGTTCACGGACGGCGCGGCGCGCGATCTCCGTGATCTCGAGATACGGATCCACCTCGTCATGCACCCGGTGAAGCTCCCCCACACTTTCCAGATACAGCGCAAAGTCTCCGATTGTCCGGAACGCAGCCGGGTTCACCGGAATTCCTCCTCCCGCCACCCGGGTGCACCGCGCAGTCCCAGAGTCCCGAGCAGTTTGTCCGTGAATCCCCCGACATAGGCGTCGACCGACTCCGGAACATAATAGAGCGGCGGCGAGATGGGCATGATGGTCGCCCCGTACCCTGAGAGCCGGGCGCATTGCTCAAGCGTCAGGGTTGAGAGAGGCGTTTCCCGTACGCAGAGAATCAGGGGGAAGCGCTCTTTCAGGCAGACCTGCGCCGTGCGCGTGATGAGGGTGTCCCCGATGCCCGAGGCAATCCGTCCGATAGTGGAGGTGGACGCGGGGAGGATGACCAGGCCGTCAAAACGATTGGAGCCGGATGCCGGCGGCGCGGTAAGGTCATCGTCAGAGAAGGTACGCTCGACGAACGGTGCGAGGTCCTTGTCAGTCATCTTCAGTTCGTCCCGCAGAAGCACCTTGCCCCACTTGCTGACGATCAGGTACTTTGTCGCAGGACATTTCTTCAGAAAATCCAGCGCGTACACCGCTCCGGACGATCCCGTTATGCCAACCACGATCTTCATGTCCACACCCCCACGAACACCATTGCGAGTACAGCAAAACCTGCAACCGCGTTGATCCTGAAGAACGCAAGCTCGACATCTTCGGCTTTCTTCTGCTCAAGATAGAGCAGAGCTCCCGTGAGGAGGAGCAGCGGGAGCGCATACAGAGAGAGCCGGGTCTGCCAGAACAGAATGGCGAGCACGCCGAACGCCGCGAAATGAAGATATCCGGAGTACCGGAGAGCGCGTTCACGGCCAAACCGTGCCGGAAACGAATAGAGGGACTCTTTCCGGTCGAACTCTTCGTCCAGTGTCGCATAGATGATGTCAAATCCCGATACCCAGAGGAGAGTGTAGAGTGAAAGCAGAAGGGGCGTCAGGAGTCCGTCAGTCGAGGGCGATACCGCAAACCACCCGCCAAGAGGTCCCATCGCGAGCCCCATCCCGACACCGAAATGGGCCAGCGGCGTGAATCGTTTCATCGTGGGATAGACAAGGAACACGATGAGCGGGATCGGTGACAGCATGAAACAGAAGAAGGAAAGCAGGTAGGCGGACCCGAAGTACAGTGCAAGTCCGGCGGACAGCACTCCCAACGCCTCGCCGAGGTTCATTCGTCCGCTGGGCAGATCGCGCGATGCGGTACGGGGATTCCGGGCATCGATTCTCCGGTCGATGATTCTGTTCAGTGCGAACGCGACGGTCCGCGCGCCCGTTGCGGCAGCCACGACCAGCAGAACCGGCCCCCATCCCGGAAACGCGCCGCGCGACGCGAGAAAGACTCCTGCGTACACCAGCGGCAGCGAAAAAAGGGTGTGTTCGATTTTGACGAACGAGAAGTACTTTTTCACAAGGGAATCCGGACGACAGGATTCAGGAAGCTGACTTCGCGGGCGAACTTCATTCCCATTCTATTGTTGAGGGTGGCTTCGAACTGATATCAAAGACCACGCGATTGATACCACGCACTTCGTTGGTGATGCGCGACGAAATGGCCGCGAGAGTGTCATGCGGAATGCGCGACCAGTCTGCAGTCATCCCATCGACACTGCTGACAGCCCGAATGGCCGCAGCGTTTTCGTATGTGCGGCCATCGCCCATAACGCCGACAGACTTCACCGGCAGAAGGACGACGAAGCCCTGCCAGATAGTCCTGTACAGACCGGCTTTCTTGATCTCCTCGACGAATATAGCGTCTGCCCGGCGCAGGAGATCCAGCCGCTCCCGTGTGACACTGCCGAGCACGCGCACAGCCAGACCCGGTCCGGGAAATGGATGTCGCCAGATCAGATCTTCGGGAAGCCCGAGCTCGAGCCCGACTGCCCGCACTTCGTCCTTGAACAGTTCCCGGAACGGCTCAATCAGACGCAGCTTCATCCGCTTCGGGAGTCCGCCGACATTGTGGTGCGTCTTGATGGTGACCGACGGCCCGCGGAACGAGGTGGACTCAATCACATCGGGGTACAACGTGCCCTGCGCAAGGAAGTCTGCCTGGCCGAACTTCCTCGCCTCTTCTTCAAAGATGTCGATGAACAGCTTGCCGATGATTTTCCGCTTCCGTTCGGGATGCGTCACTCCGCGGAGCTTTGTGAGAAACCGGTCTGTTGCATCCACAGAGTCGAGCGGGATCGCATAGGCATCGCGGAACGTGCGCACCACGCCCTCGGATTCATCCAGGCGCATCAGTCCGTTGTTGATGTGCACACACTGCAGCCGGTCACCGATCGCATGGTGCAGCAGGACTGCTGCAACGGAGGAGTCGACCCCTCCCGAGAGGGCGCAGATCACCCGCCCATCCCCTACCGTTTCCCGGATCTCCTTCACGGCGTTCTGGATGAATGACGCCGGGCTCCATCCACCAGTGCAACCACAGATGCGGTAGAGGAAGTTCCGTAGCACCTGCTTACCCTGGGGAGTGTGGACCACCTCGGGATGGAACTGGACGCCGAAGATGCGCTTCGAGGGGTTGCGTATTGCGCAGATGGGAGCGTTGTCGGTATGCGCGATCGCCTCAAACCCTGGGGGCATGCCGGTCAGATGATCTCCATGGCTCATCCAGACAGACATGCCCTCCCGCGCCTGATCCGGCAGGTCGGCGAACAGGTCAGTCTGGTCGTCTATGCGCAGCGTGGCATGCCCGTATTCCCGTCTCGCAGCCCGGTCCACCTCGCCGCCAAGCTGGTACCCGATCAATTGCAGCCCGAAGCAGATGCCGAGGACGGGTATGCCGAGGTCGAAGAGTTCAGGGGAGGAGAGGGGTGCGCCGTTTTCATACGTGCTGTACGGGCTCCCGGAGAGAATAATCCCCCTCGGGCGCATTTCCCGGATGCGGTCAACGGAAAGGTGAAACGGATGGAGTTCAGAATAGACTCCCAGCTCCCGCACGCGGCGTGCGATGAGCTGGGAATATTGCGATCCGTAATCCAGGATGAGGACGAGTTCCGGGTGGGTCATGCTGAAATATACGGAATTTGGAATCAGAGCACAATTACTTGCGCGACCGGCGTTTTTTCAACCGCCGCTTTTTCAGCACTCCCTGCAGGACGTCCGTCAGGTCCGGTCTGGTCGTCTCTGCCAGAGAATAGGTCACACGGACTGACGGTTTGTCGATGGAGATCACGCGCCGGAGGTCGATCGGGGTCCCGATGACCACGGCATCGCAGGGAACCTGGCGGATGGTGGCTTCAAGGTCCTCCATCTGAGCGGCGCCATAGCCCATGGCGGGGAGGATCGCCCCGGTCGACGGATACTTCCGGTACGTCTCGGCGATGCTGCGCACCGCGAAGGGACGCGGATCGACGATCTCCAGCGCACCGAACTGTCTGGCGGCGATGGTCCCGGCCCCGAATCGCATGTCTCCATGCGTCAGCGTGGGCCCGTCTTCCACCACGAGCACCCGCTTCCCCTTGATGACCGCGGGATCTTCAACAACGATCGGCGATGCGGCCTGGATGATCGTTGCGTGAGGATTCATCTCGCTGATGTTTTTGAGCACCGCATCAATGCCTTCCTGCGGGGCCGAGTCCACTTTGTTGACTACCAGCACGTCGGCAATGCGGACGTTCGTCGCGCCGGGATAGTACGAGCGTTCATGTCCGGGCCGGTGCGGATCCACGACGGTGATCGTCAGATCCGGCTTGTAGAATGGCGTATCGTTGTTGCCTCCATCCCACACGATCACGTCGGCCTCGCGTTCCGCCTGGCGCAGGATGGCCTCGTAGTCCACGCCAGCATAGATGATGGTCCCTTCCACGATGTGCGGTTCGTACTCTTCCATCTCCTCGACGGTGCACTCGTGTGTATGGAGGTCATCGATGGAAGCAAAGCGCTGAACCTTCTGTTTGACCAGATCGCCGTAGGGCATCGGGTGGCGGACGGCGACAACCCGCTTGCCCTTGCTGCGAAGATAGCTGCAGACGCGCCGCGACGTCTGGCTCTTTCCCGCGCCCGTGCGCACAGCAACAACTGCAACCACCGGCACGGTCGATTTCAGCATGGTCTGCTCGGCACCCAGCATCGTGAAGCTCGCACCGGAGGCGGTGACGAGGGTGGCTTTCTCCATCACCGTCTGGAACGAGACATCCGAATAGGCAAACACAACCTCGTCAACCTTGAACTTCTTCATCAGCCGGACGAGATCCGATTCCGGATAGATCGGAATGCCGCGCGGATAGAGTTTTCCCGCGAGCCGGGCTGGATACTTCCGTCCTGCGATGTTCGGAATCTGGGTTGCCGTGAATGCGACAACGTCATATGCCTTGTTGTGGCGATAGACGGTATTGAAATTATGAAAGTCACGTCCTGCTGCACCCATGATCAGAATGCGTTTTCTGGGCATACCACCATCTCCTTGTTATTTGTCACGGCACCGGATCCGGAACGATATGCGTTCCGCCGCGGCCGTGCACCGCATCCACCATATGCTGGTGGTTGGTGATGATCGCTTCGTGTCCGCCGCGCGCAATGAATACCAGGGCCGCGTCGATTTTCGGTCCCATGCTCCCGGCGGGAAACTGTCCCGATGCGCGGTGCCTGGTGCACTCGCTTACGGTTACCGTGTCCAGCATACGCTGCGAGGCCTTCTTGTAGTCGAGGGACACTTTTTCGACATCCGTGGCTACGACGAACAGATCGGCATTCAGCTGTGATGCGAGTATCGCGGAGGTGTGGTCCTTGTCGATCACCGCCTCGACGCCCTTTGACAGATCGTGGTCGTTGAAGACGGGGATCCCGCCTCCGCCGCCCGCGATCACCACAAGGCCTCGCTCGACGCACGCCTGAATTGCGTCCAGCTCGATGATCGCTTTGGGTTCGGGGGAGGAGACGACCCGGCGGTAGCCGCGCGAGGAGTCCTCGACGATCACCCAATCGAACAGGTCCCTGTACCGCTCTGCCACGTCGCGGGTGTAGAACGGGCCGATGGGCTTCGTCGGGTTCTTGAACGCGGGATCTGCTCCGTCCACCAGGACCTGGGTAATCAGCGAGACGACGGGGACATGGAGACCCTCCTGCTGCATCGCCTGCCACATCGCATACTGGAGCACGTAGCCGATCTCACCCTGCGTCGCCGCCACACAGCAGTCGAGCGGGAGCCGGTATGCGTGCGCGGCGGCGAGTTCCGTGCGTGTGAGCATCGCACCGACCTGCGGCCCGTTTCCGTGTGTGAGAACGACACGGTGTCCGGCTTTGATCAGCCTGACGATCGCCTGTGCGGTCTCCACGGCATTTTCGAATTGTTCCTGTGCGGTGCCCTTCTGTCCTGCACGGATGAGCGCGTTCCCGCCCACCGCGACCAGGATGAGTTTCCCCATGTTACTCCCGCAGCAGTTCGAGCATAATTGCCTTTTGTGCGTGCAACCGGTTCTCGGCCTCCTGGAAAACCACGGAATTCAGCGAGTCGATGACTTCATCCGTCACTTCCTCACCGCGGTGCGCCGGAAGGCAATGCATGAAGAGCACGTCCTCCCGTGCATGGGAGATGAGCGCCTTGTTCACCTGATAGGGAGCGAATACCGCGCGGCGGGCCGCCGCCTCCGCTTCCTGGCCCATGCTTGCCCATGTGTCGGTGTACACCATGTCCGCCTCGCGCGCGGCTTCAACCGGATCGGCGGTCCATACAATGTGCGCGCCGGTCTCAGACGCAATCCCCAGGGCGCGCTCCATGATCGCCGCCTGCGGTTTGTACCCTTCGGGAGTGGCGACAAACATCGTGGTCCCCAGCTTCGCCGCAATCAGCACGAGCGAATGGGCCACATTGTTGCCGTCGCCGATGTAGCTGAGCTTGAGCCGCTTGAGGCTCTTTTTGTGTTCAAGGACAGTGAAGATGTCCGCCATTGCCTGGCAGGGATGCTCCAGATCGGTCAGACCGTTGATCACGGGAATCGACGCATGCTGCGCAAGGGATGTGCAGATGTCGTGCCCGAACGTGCGGATCATAATGCCGTCCACCATTCGCTCGAGATTCTTCGCGACATCATAGACCGACTCGCGTTTGCCAAGATTGATGTCGGCTGGGGTGAGGAGTATTGAATCCCCCCCGAGCTGCTTGATGCCCACGGTAAAACTGGTGCGCGTCCGCAGGGAAGGCTTCTCGAAAATCAGCGCCATCATTTTCCCCTCGAGGGAACGGCGGTACCGGCGCGGGTGCGCTTTGATCTCCGCAGTCAGCGCAAGCAGGGACTTGATTTCGGCGGTCGAAAAATCGTCCACCGAAAGGTAGTCCCGGCCCCGCAGCGCTCTCTTTGCTGTCTTCTTCTTCGCTTTCTTTTTCATACCTATCGACTCCGGCATGTGGAAGGGTACGTGAGAAAGCTCAAATAGTGTGCCCACCGCGGGATGGGGTTTAAATCACTTAAACGCGATTTTCCCAAAAGCGCTGCGGGGCATTTCCCAAGAATAGGAATCGTTTTTGCCGATTCCGTTGTCCTGTATTCCGAACCGATTCCGTTCTTTGAAGTGCGCTGGCGATTCGCATACCGATGCTGTGGACACCGCAACTCCCGGTTTGAATATCAGACGTGATCTCCGTATCTTTGATGTATGTTTGTGCATTCCCTTCCTAACCACCTTTTCACAATCGCCGACAACAACCTCCCATGCCAATAACCTTTGCTCCTGATGCTGCGTTCGCGCGGCGCCATATCGGCCCGGACCCCGGGCATCTCCCTGCGATGCTGGCTGCGCTCGGTGCACACAGCCTCGACGGCTTCATCGACACGGTCATCCCGCGCTCACTCCGCTCCGGAGGGCCGCTGCACATCGGCGATCCGCTCTCTGAAGAGCAGATGCTGGATCGCATATCCCGCATCGCGGCGATGAACTCGCGGCACCGCAGTCTGATCGGGATGGGCTACGCAGGCACAATCACGCCACCGGTCATCCTGCGGAACATTCTGGAGAACCCGGGATGGTACACAGCATACACGCCCTATCAGGCCGAGATCGCTCAGGGCCGTCTTGAGGCGCTTCTCAATTTCCAGACCATGATTGTTGATCTCACGGCGATGGATGTGGCCAACGCGTCGTTGCTGGATGAAGCAACCGCAGCGGCCGAGATGATGACCATGTTTTATGCGCTGAAGGGGCACCCTGCCGGCGGAACGTTCATCGTCTCCGAGGAGTGCCACCCGCAAACCATCGCGCTCCTGAAGACGAGGGCGAAGCCCCTCGGTATCCAGATCCTTCTGGGCGATGTTGGCAAAGCTTCATCCACACCCGGTGCGTTTGGAGCATTGTTGCAGTACCCCGCCTCCGATGGTGCAGTCCGCGACTACACCGGGATCATCTCCGTCGCTCATGCGGCGGAGATACAGGTCGGTGTCGCTGTCGATCTGCTCTCGCTGGCACTGCTCGCGCCTCCGGGTGAATTCGGCGCCGACGCCGTTGTCGGGAGCGCGCAGCGTTTTGGCGTGCCGATGGGATACGGCGGACCGCACGCCGGCTTTCTAGCCACGCGTGATACGTACAAGAGGCACATGCCAGGCCGCATCATCGGGGTCTCGATCGACGCCCGTG
>Ga0316605_10000550_pt1 | contig 25771 bp, 17 predicted proteins | sample OWC_soil_day20_n_FD_207666 | JGI IMG/M metagenome (GOLD analysis project Ga0316605, IMG submission 207666) | Wetland soil microbial communities from Old Woman Creek delta, Ohio, United States - OWC_soil_day20_noCT | ecosystem: Environmental > Terrestrial > Soil > Wetlands | place: USA: Ohio...
ACATATGCTGCAAAAGTCCCCCATGGGGGATTTAGGGGGCTGTTCTTTACTGGATTATTATCCCTGCTATTTCTTCCAAAAACCTCACATCTGTTTCGTCCAGCACATCATATCGTTCGCTGTCCACATCCAGAACTCCCGCTACTTCCTGTTGACGGTTAAAAATCGGAACAACAATTTCGGATACCGATGCGCTGCTGCACGCGATATGCCCCGGAAACCTGTTGACATCGGGTACGAGAATGGATCGTCTTTCTTTCCAGGCTGTGCCGCAGACACCTCTCCCTGACGCAATCCGGGTGCAGGCAACCGGTCCCTGAAACGGACCGAGTACCAGCTCATTGTCTTTCACCAGATAAAAGCCAACCCACCACCATCCGAAAACCTCTTTCAGGGCAGCCGCGATGTTCGCCATATTAGCCGTCAGATCCCTTTCACCTTCCGTCAGCGCCTGCAGTTGCGGGATAAGTTCGTGGTAACGGGCTTCTTTATCCGCAGCAGCATTTATTTTCAGTTCTTCAGCCATAAGTTTTTTTACAGGTACAAAGGTAGATATTTTGGTGGAATTTATCCCAGTTTTCGGGAGTATTCACAGCCCTGTGTTTCTTAAAGAGATAGCCTCTTCCGTAGAGAGACTGTCTGTGAAACACTCGCTGACAGCATCAATTTATCAGAGGGTGCTCAAATAACTATAAACCTAATCCAGGATGATTCAGTAAGTGTGCAACTTCAAACTTCAAACTTCAAACGTGAAACCTCAAACCAACCCTTTTTGTTAATTTAACATTTAAAAGTTAATTAATAATTGGTGATTAAGTAAAATTCTGTTTCCTTTGTATTTATTCAACTCTCCAACTGTCTGTCGGTAGTTGAAATGCCTGTAATCTACAACATTATTAGTCCAATCAATTTACATAATATTTTACTTAACATGAAAATCAATTCGTTTAAATTTATCTTGTCTGCTTTGCTGACTATTATGTCGGCAACCCTGTTTGCGCAACAGCCGCAACTGCAACCGCTGCCGATGGACCCGAAAATTCGTTACGGAAAACTGGATAACGGTCTGACCTATTACATTCGTGCCAATAAAGAACCCAAAGAAAGGGCCGAATTTCACATTGCTCAAAACGTAGGCGCTATTCTGGAGAATGACGATCAGAACGGACTTGCCCACTTCCTGGAACACATGGCTTTCAACGGAACAAAGAATTTTCCGGGCAAAGGCATTATTAATTATTTTGAAAAAAACGGAGTAAAGTTCGGTTATGACATCAACGCTTACACCTCGCTTGATGAAACGGTGTACCGCCTGTCCAACGTTCCCACCAACCGCGAAGGTCTGCTGGACAGCGCGTTGCTCGTGATGCACGACTGGTCAAATTTCATTTTGCTTCAGGAAGATGAAATTGACAGCGAACGCGGTGTTATCCGTGAAGAATGGCGTACCGGTAACAACGCGTTTAGACGGATGTGGAAACAATCCAACGCGAAAAAATATCCCGGTTCGCAGTATGCGAAAAGAGATATTATCGGCGATACGGCTGTTATCAACAACTTCACTTATCAAACATTGCGCGATTATTATAAAAAGTGGTATCGTCCCGATCAGCAGGCTATTGTTGTGGTCGGTGATATTGATGTAGATAAGATGGAAGCCAAAATCAAACAGATGTTCTCCGATATCTCGAAAAAGGATAACGCCGGAGAACGTCCCGTTTACGAAATTGCAAACAACAAGGAACCGATAATCTCTATTGTAACAGATCCAGAAGCTTCCAGAACGCAGATAGAACTCGAATATAAAAAGGACAAACTGCCGCGCGAAGTGAAACTTGCTATGCCGGGTTATGCGATGGGGCTGGTTAATTCACTGATTTCATCTGTTCTCAGCGAACGTTTCGAAGAGATGGCCATGCAGGCCGATGCTCCTTTTGCAGGTGCTAGCGGATCATACGGTGAACTTGTAAAATCGAAAGATGCATTCCAGATGTCTGTTGTTCCCAAGGAAGGGAAAGAACTGGAGGGTTTGAAAGCTTTGCTGCTCGAAGCCGAAAAGATGAAACGCTTCGGTTTCACCAATGCCGAACTGGAAAGAGCCAAAACCAACATGCTGAAGAACTTTGAGAAATCGTATAACGAACGCGATAATCAGAAGAGCATGGCGCTTGCGGAGGAATTTATCCGTAACTTCCTGACCGACGAACCCATACCGGGAATAGAATTCGAATATCAGACTGCTCAGATGCTGTTGCCACAACTGAAAACTGAAATGATCAATCAGCTGGCCAAATCGTACATCGCGGATACCAACCTGGTAGTGTCGATAACAGCTCCCGAAAAAGCAGGTGTAATAGTTCCCACACAAGAACAGGTACTTGCAGCGCTGGATGATACCCGCAAAGCCGAACTGACAGCCAAAGCTGAAGAAGTGCTGAATAAACCGCTGCTGGATAAAGCTCCCAAAGCCGGAAAAGTAAAGAAAATCAAACAAAACCTGGCGATGGAAACCACTGAGATGATACTTAGCAACGGTGTGAAAATAGTATTCAAACCTACCACATTCAAAAAAGATGAAATTTCTTTTACTGCTTTCAGTGATGGCGGCATATCAAAAGTTCACAACGTAGCTGATCTGCCTTCGGCATCTATGGCCGACAGGATTGTTCAGGCGAACGGTATTGGTAATTTCTCTGCTGTCGAACTTGGCAAAGTGCTTACAGGAAAAATTGCATCGGTAAATCCCTACATTGACCAGTACGAAGAAGGAATGAACGGAAATTCATCGGTAAAGGACTTCGAAACGATGCTTCAGCTGCTTTATTTGTATTTTACACAACCCCGCAAGGACGACAACTCCTTCACGGCCATAATGAATATGTATCGTACGCAACTTGCTAATGCTGCCAGTAATCCCAACAAAGCTTTCTCTGACAGTATCAAGGTAACCACTTCGGCCAATGACCCGAGAACCGTGCTGCAAAACCTGCAGACAGTTGAAAAAGTTGATCAGGATAAAGCAATCGAAATATACAAGCAACGCTTTGCAAATCCGGCTGACTTTACCTTTATTTTCGTAGGAAACATCGACCCCAACAACAAAGAAACTCAGCAGCTGCTGGCAACTTATCTTGGCGGACTTAAAACCGATAAGAAGAATACCGAAAAATTCGATAAAGTGTACCGCGAATTCCCCAAAGGGAAAGTAAATAAATATTTCACCTTCAAGATGAAAACCAAAAAGGCTTCGAACCGTATCTATTATACGGCTGACATTCCTTTCAATATCAATAATCAGGTAGCAGTCTCAGCCATCGGTGATATTCTTGATATCCGTTATCTGGAGAGCATTCGTGAGAAAGAAGGCGGATCATACGGAGTAGGTGTGTATGGTGGCATGGCCAATGTACCCAAAGATCAGGCTTCTATTCTGATGCAGTTCGATACCGATCCCGAGAAACAGGTGAAACTGATGGGCATCATTCACGATGAGATCAGACAGATAATCGACAAAGGTCCGCTCAAAGACGACCTTGACAAGGTGAAAGAAAATCTGATGAAACAGTACAAACAGGACATGGAACAAAACAACTGGTGGAGAGGCAAACTGAAAGCTTTCTATCAGGATGGACTGAATTACCGTACCGATTACAAAGCTGCTGTTGATGCTTTGACTTCAGAGTCCATTCAGAAGACACTGAAATCAATCGTTGATCAACAAAATGTGATTGAAATAGTGATGAAACCTGCTGCGGAATAACGAAGTTCGTTTAAAAAAATAACAGGGAAAATTCGAATTGAGTTTTCCCTGTTTTATTTTATAGTCATCCTGACTTTTGTATAGTTGTGAATTCCAGCTGAATTCATATATGTAACGTGCTCAATCGTTTTGCCATACAAGTCCATCTCCTCGGGGTTAGGGATTAGGTGAGGCCACTATAATTCTCTTTTTGTATTCCAGCCCTGAATTGCAAAACCCAGAGAAACGTTAAATATACCGGAGGGTATGAAGGAGTATGCGGAGTTTGTCGGTCGTATGTAGGTACATCGTAGTCTAACCGGCATTTTGCCACCTGAAACATTTCTATTAAACAAATCAAAGTCCATATTTAATCCACCCTGATAACAAAGCACTGTTTTTCCAGCATTTTTAAATATCGGGTTATCGTTGCGATCTTCTTCGGCTCCGTAAGCAACCCCGAAAGCACCGATACCTGCAAACGGGGTAACCGTCAGCCGCTTCAGGTCGGGCAGCGCATAACCCAGACTGAATTCGAAGTGATTGAAGTTCATAAATGTTTCAGCGGGGACTACGTTGTCATGGTTTGCCACTACAGCGTGTTTCGTGCCCGATGTACTGATCAGAAAGCGAATATATGCCACGGTTTGTTTGTAGAAGATATCAAATCCGCCATTCGCATTAAATCCGTTTTTATATATGTCAACCATTGAACCCAAAACCTGTGTGTATCCCAGACCGAAATCATATCCAAAGCCCCAGTCATTCCGGTGATAAACAAACCGAACCGCGTTACGGATGTAATTGGAATAAGGGGATGCCGGATAATCGGAAAGGAATTTGGTGCTTAACGCGTTGATGGAATCCTGATACAAAGATCTGGCGTGATCGTCACCGGTAAGATAAATATCCTTCATAATCAGCTGCAACGCATCTTTTTCTTCGCGGCTGAGGTTGGATGTTTCGATGTTCTGAAGGACGGAGGGCAGAACCGGTGCTGTTTTTTCGTAAATCCGGGTACTCAGCATGTCATTCGCAGGATAGATACGGGTTGTGATAGCGGTTTTCCCTTCTTTGCGTGCAGTATTTATAGAATCAAGATACAATATTTCTCTCAGAGCATATTCATAGCGGCGTGTCCAGCACGACAGATTTATTTGTTCGAACGCGCTGAATGCGGCATAATCGGCATCGGCTATTTTATCATTCAGATAAATGTAAACTTCTTCGACCTTGTCGATACGGTCGCTTACAAACTGATCGAGCAGTAATTTCCGGCCTTTTGAAATGGTTGTAGATTTGGTTTCTTCGTAATCATTAATTGTTTTGGCTATGTCCTGAGCATTTACAACAAGAATAATCAGTAAAGCTCCAAGACTCAGAAAAAATCGTTTCATATAGTTTTGTGTTTTTACAAAAGTAATGAAAAATTCATTTTCCCAAACAGACTGAATGATTATAATTTATCTTTCAGAAATTTTCCTGTATAGGAACATTCACAATTCACCAGATCTTCGGGTGTGCCTTCAAATACAATATTACCTCCTTTTTCACCTCCTTCAGGTCCGATATCGATGATGTGATCGGCGCATTTAATTACCTCCATATTGTGTTCGATGATAATGACGGTGTGTCCCTTGGTTATCAGCGCGTCAAATGCTTTCAACAGTGTTTTTATGTCGTGAAAATGGAGACCTGTGGTTGGCTCGTCGAATACGAATATCGTTGGTTCGGATTTCTCGTTGGCCAGAAATGAGGCCAGTTTCACGCGCTGGCTTTCTCCGCCTGACAGTGTACTCGATGATTGTCCCAGTTTTACATAACCAATGCCCACGTTTTGTAATGGCTGCAACCTTTTCACGATACGTTTTTCGGTGTTTCCGGTATGTTCGGAGAAAAATTCAATGGCCTGGTTGACGGTCATATCCAGTACTTCGTAGATGTTTTTTCCCCTGTAGGTAACGTCCAGAATGTCCTGTTTGAACCGTTTGCCGTGGCAATGTTCACACTCCAGTACCAGATCGGCCATAAACTGCATTTCTACGGTAACAGTACCTTCGCCCTGGCACTCTTCGCAGCGTCCGCCGGGTGTGTTGAATGAGAAATGCGATGACTGATATCCCATTTGTTTGGAGAGCTGCTGGTCGGCGTAAAGTTTACGGATTTCGTCATAAGCTTTGATGTAGGTAACCGGATTTGAACGGGTGGAGCGTCCTATAGGGTTCTGATCCACAAATTCGATATCCTTCGCGAGGTGCATGCTGCCCCTGAGCGAACCGAACTGTCCGGTTTTCTCGGCTACTCCGCCGTAATATTTTTTCAGGGCGGTATAAAATACACTCTTTACCAGCGATGATTTTCCCGAACCGCTCACACCCGTCACTACCGTCATGACATTCAGCGGGAACTTTACATTGATGCCTTTCAGGTTGTTTTCACGCGCTCCCTGCACCTCGATGTAGTTGTTCCATTTACGCCGGTGTTTAGGTATTCCTATTTTCTCCAGACCGAGTAGATAGTCGAGAGTAAATGAAATCCCCCTAAATCCCCCTAAATCCCCCTCAGGGGGGACTTTTGGTGTGTGCAAAGAATTGGCAGCATCAAGTAATTCTAAGCTGTTTAATTCTTCTGATGAATTCTTGTTCTCATTCCTCTGTTGGTCAAACTCTAAAGTGTTTTTAATCGTTTCTAATGTTTTTTCGATGTTATTTAACACCTCCTCATTAGTAAACCGAATCTCTCTAAATCCTTTTTCATTAAGATAAGACGTTCGCATTTCGTCCTGATGCCTAACATTCTCATCCTTATGATATCCTCCGTCAACTTCAATTACAAGTTGATTGGAAAGACATACAAAATCTGCTATATAATCACCGATTACATGCTCTCGTCTAAATTTGAAATTCTCTAAATTTTTTCCTCTCAAATTTTTCCATAGAAAAGTTTCTGCATCAGTAGGGTTTTTACGTCTATTTTTTGCATTTTCTTTAAGTAATTCATAAACAGCAGGACTTGCCGTATTAAAAATATTTTCTGACGTTTTATCATATACCGAATTAACTTTATCCGCTGCGTGGAGATTTTGGTGGTATTCTTCACTCCCCCTGAGGGGGAGTTGGAGGGGGCTTGGGGGCTTTCCCTGCCACACCACATTTCCACCTGCTCTTCCGGCTCCCGGACCGATATCAATAATGTAATCGGCAGCCCGCATGATTTCTTCATCGTGTTCAACCACCACCACCGTATTTCCCAGATCCCTCAACTGATGCAGTACTTTGATGAGCAGGTGCGTATCCCTCGAATGCAGCCCGATGGAAGGCTCGTCGAGGATGTAGAGTGACCCTACCAGACTGCTGCCAAGCGAAGTCACGAGGTTTATACGCTGACTTTCACCACCCGAAAGAGAATTGGATAAGCGGTTGAGTGTGAGATAGCCTAGACCCACATCAAGCAAGAAATGGATGCGGTTTCTGATTTCAACCAGCAATCGTTTCGACACAGAAACATCATGTTCGTCCAGCTCAAGATTTTCGAAGAAGTCATTCAGACGTGTTACGGGCATCTGAACAAGTTCGGTGATGGGAACCTGATTAATTTTTACATAAGTAGCTTCCTGTTTCAGTCTTGTACCTTTGCAGGCCGGACAGATGGTCTTTCCTCGGTAACGTGCCAGCATCACCCTGTATTGTATTTTATACTGATTGGCCTCCAGCATGTTGAAGAACGAATTCAACCCTTCGAAATAGCTGTTGCCGTTCCAGATAAGCTCACGTTGCGCTTCGGTCAGTTCAATATAGGGTTTGTGAATGGGGAATTCAAACTGGTCGGCACAGCGGATAAGTTGTTTTTTATATTCGCTCATTACCTCGCCCCGCCAGCAAACGATGGCATCTTCATACACCGAAAGTGATTTATTGGGAATTACCAGGTCTTCGTCAATGCCGATCACTTTTCCGAAACCTTCGCATACGGGGCAGGCGCCCAGCGGATTGTTGAAGCTGAACATGTGTTCGGAAGGCAGTTCAAACTGAATACCATCCGCTTCGAATGCTTTCGAGAAATTTACTCTCTTTGTTTCGGTTTCTGTTATGATTTCCAGCGTACAGGCATCTTTTCCTTCAAGAAAAGCTGTTTCGACCGAATCTGTCAACCGGCTGATACCCGAAGGGCTATGATCCGCCATGAGGCGGTCAATGAGCAGGTAAATTTCCTGAAAAGTGTCCGGCATTTCTTTTTTTGACAAAAGTTCATCAATCCGGACAGTTTCCCCGTCAATAACGATTCGACTGAAACCATTTTGCAGAAACAGTTTCAGCCGTTCTTCACGACTAATGCCTTCTTTGGGTGTGACAGGAGCCAGCACCATCAGTTTTGTGCCGTCGGGGTATTCCAAAGCAGCCTCAACGACATCGTCAGCTTCATGTTTTTTTACCAGTTCACCCGAAACCGGCGAATATGTCTTGCCAATACGGGCATACAGCAACTTGATATATTCATAGATTTCCGTTGAAGTTCCCACTGTGGAACGGGGATTGCGCGTATTTACCTTTTGCTCGATGGCAATGGCTGGTGGAATGCCTTTAATATAATCCACCTCGGGTTTTGACATCCGGCCCAGAAACTGACGCGCATAGGCCGACAAACTTTCCACGTACCGGCGCTGACCTTCGGCATACAGCGTGTCAAAAGCCAGTGAAGATTTTCCCGATCCGGATAAACCGGTGATAACCACCAGCTTGTTTCGGGGAATTTCAACATCAATATTCTTCAGGTTGTGAACCCGGGCACCTTTTACCAGTATATTTCCTTGTTTTGACATGCTTTACTTTTGATTTTGAGAAAATTGCAATTTGCAAAGGTACGTAATTTTATAATTATCAACGAATGCTCTACAGACTTCTTTTGCATTATAAAAACTGTTTTTACAGAAGTTTTATGATTTGTTCTTTTTGAAAAGAAACTTAAATATTATCATTAAAATGACAAAAATATTCAATATCTTAGCGTTTAAATTTAAGAAAAAAACAGGTTGTATAAGCGTTTGTTTATCAGCGAAGTACTTTTTTTTGCGAAATTTAATTCAAATATTTCACAGAATTTTTAAGAATCGATCGTATCGAATTAATCAATTAACCAAATTACAAATTTAATTTTATGGGAACACTTACTATGTGGTGGGTTGCTTTTATAGTAATTTTCATCATTGTTTATGCTATTGATTTGGCTGTGACAGCACGCCGGAAAGAATCTGAAAGTATTTCTACAGCTTTGAAATGGACCGGAGTTTGGATCAGTATCGCGTTACTTTTTGCAGTTGCAATTTATTTCTTTTTTCCTCAAAATCAGGACAGTACGATGAGTACAGCCCATGTAATGGGTACAAAATTTCTTTCCGGGTATTTGACGGAATATTCACTCTCTGTTGATAACCTTTTTGTGTTTATCATGATTTTCTCCATGATGGGTATCAGTGAGAAAAATCAACCAAAACTGCTGATGATCGGGATTATGATCTCTATTGTGTTGCGTATTCTGTTTATCCTTGTCGGTATGGAACTGGTTGAGAGATTTGAATGGATTATTTATGTATTCGGAGCCATTCTGCTTTATACAGCCTATAAAATGGTGTTTTCGAAAGATGAAGATAATGTTGATCCGACATCGAACATATTGTATAAAGGTGCTTCCAAGCTGTTTCCGGTAGATCCGGATGCGCATAATCCGAAGTTCTTTGCTAATATTGATGGTAAAAGGTTCATCACAAACAGTTTTCTCTGCTTGCTGGTAATCGGGTCCACCGATATTTTGTTTGCCATAGACTCCATACCTGCCATCATTGGTGTGATAAAGGAAGGTGCTGCCAATATACTGACTGCCGACGAGGAGAACTTCCTGGCTATCAGTTCCAATGTGTTTGCCGTAATGGGATTAATTTCTTTGTTCTTTGCTCTGAGAGGAATTATGGGAATGTTCCGTTTCCTGAAAGTGGGCGTTAGCTTTATTTTATTCTTTATCGGTTGCAAAATGTTACTTGGAGCAATTCCCGCTGTATCGGCGTTCTTCTCTGCTCATTCATGGGTATCGCTGGCAGTAATTATTTTCACATTGGCATTTTCCATTATTCTCTCTATGCTGATTTCGGAAAACAAGGAAAACGAAGAACTGAAAGAAGAACTGAAAGTTGAGAAACTGAAAGATGAAAGACAGGATGAAATCTGATAAAAATCATAACTTAAAATAACTGATGATACAAAAAAACAGGGATAACCACTCCGCTTTAAAACCAGATAAGAGAATAAATCCGGCAGTAAGACGTGCAGTTTGCGATTTGAAATTTATATTTGCAGAAATAGGTGTAATACTGTCCGGATTGTGGCGCAGAGTATTAGCTGTAATGTTTATTCTTTATGATCTTTTGCGGAATATTACTATGAGTCTGAGGCTGAATTTTGTAAAAAAAACACAGTTTCTCATTCCTGTTATCATCGGGATCACTTTTTGTTTTTTTGTTTTATCAGGTGTTTCTGTAAAGGCTGCAAATACGCCTCAACCTGAAATTGCGGCAGCCGATACTCTGTCATTTATTCAGCATATTGAAGATTGGTATAAAAGTAACACTAATTATTTTAGTATAACAGTATTGATGGCCTGCGAAAGCTCCGTTTTACCAGTTCCATCCGAAATGGTTATACCTCCGGCAGTGTATGTTGCCATGGATCCAAGCAGTAATCTTAGTATTTTCTGGATTATTATGTTTGGCACTATCGGAGCATTAATCGGGGCAACATTCAATTACCTGATGTCGAGGTGGCTGGGGCGTCTTGTGGTTTATAAAATTGCCGACAGCAAGGTGGGTAAGGTGTTGATGCTGAGTAGTGAGAAAATTAAGAAATCTGAAAATTATTTTAACGATCACGGTAAAACATCTACTTTTATCGGACGATTTATACCGGTTATCAGACACTTAATCTCTATCCCTGCCGGTTTGGCCAAGATGAACTACCTTACTTTTGCCTTCTATACCTTTGTGGGTGCGGGACTTTGGAATTGTTGCCTGGCTCTATTGGGCTATCTGGCACATGGTCAGCAGGATATGATTAACAAATACAGCCATCAGTTGTCGTATGTATTCCTGGTTGTAGGTGCAATCTTATTAATCTGGATAATCCTTAAGACGATAAAGAAAAAGAAAACTTCAGGTACAGCAACGGATGAAACAAAGAACAATTAAGGTTTCTGCAATTATAAACTACGTCGGTCACTTAGCACGCAAAAAAAATGAAACAGACAAGCAAAAAGTACTGATATTTCTAGAAGTCAAAGCATGTTTGCTCAAAAAAATGATTATTATCTGAGAATGAAAATAACACACAAAATTTGATTACAATAACCTCCGGAAACGGGTAAATTAAGGTTTGAAAACCAGATTACAATATTCAATTAATTAAAATATCACAAAAAACACTTTTAAATTATGGGAGTAGAACAACTATTTCCTGCCATTGCAGGAATGACCTGGCAAAATCTGGTAATGATTATTGTCGGGTTCACTTTGATTTTTTTGGCAATTAAAAAGCAGTATGAACCAACGCTGCTGTTGCCTATGGGATTTGGAGCCATTCTGGTAAATATCCCGTTCACAGCAGCTCTTACTCAGATTGATCCGGCAACCGGAGCGGTTGTGGAAGGTGCGTTGGATGTATTTTTCAGTGCCGGTATTGCAACCGAAGTCTTTCCGTTGCTTATTTTTGTAGCTATTGGCGCCATGATTGATTTTTCGCCGCTGTTCCAGCGTCCGTCATTATTGCTTTTCGGGGCTGCAGCTCAGTTTGGTATCTTTGTTACCATGGTACTGGCTACTATTTTTGGTTTTAGTCTGAAAGAAGCTGCATCTATCGGAATTATCGGAGCTGCCGACGGACCCACATCCATCATTGTTTCCACTATTCTTGCACCCAACCTATTAGGACCAATTTCAGTAGCAGCATATTCGTATATGGCATTAGTGCCTATCATTCAGCCACCGGTGGTAAAACTGTTAACCTCAAAGCATGAAAGAAAGATGCGCATGCACACCGATGCCAACAAGAAGGTGTCAAGAACGGTACTGGTTTTATTCCCGATACTTGTAACCGTACTGGCAGGTCTGATTGCACCTTCATCACTGGCACTCATTGGCTTCCTGATGTTTGGTAACCTTATTCGCGAATGTGGTGTGCTTAATGGTTTGTCGAAAACAGCTCAGAATGAACTCGCCAACCTGGTGACTATTTTATTAGGTATTACCATTGCCAGTACCATGACCGGTGAGCGCTTTGTTACGGTTGATACCCTCAAAATTTTGGGATTAGGTATTTTTGCCTTTGTATTTGATACCGCTGGCGGTGTATTGTTTGCCAAAGCAATGAACTTATTCCTCCCTGATGAGAAGAAAATTAACCCGATGATCGGAGCTTGCGGTATCTCTGCATTCCCCATGTCTGCCAGGGTTATTCATGGTATGGGTCTCAAGGAAGATCCGCACAACTACCTGCTAATGCCTGCTATCAGTGCTAACGTAGGCGGACAGATTGGTTCCGTTATCGTAGGCGGTTTAATTTTATTATTAGTTCCATTATTTGCTTAAAAATCACAAAACTATGAGCTCAGATTTTTATAAAGCCTTAGAAATTTCCGGTATTGGTATTGCCGGTGTATTCATATTTATGACCTTGTTTTTCTTCGTAATCATCGGACTTGACAAAGCTTTTCCGAATGAAAAGAAGCCCAAAAAAGCGCCACAAACTGCTGATGAAAATTCAGGTGATGAATAAATCAGCATTCAGCATTTAATGAAAGCCGGAATTATTATTGTAACAAATAATGTTTCCGGCTTTTTGTTTTAAGAAAATTCCGCTTAGCAAATAAATCGGTTAAGCGCAAAATTTGAATATAGAAATAGTTTTATTTTCAGTCGTTCAATGACTTATTCCAAAGATTTTGATGATACTAAGCAGTACAACAATCAAAGAGATGAGATTTTTTTGTACTTTTGTACCCTTATCAGATTAAGACAGATATAACAGATGAATAAGATCCGCAACTTTTGTATTATTGCCCATATTGATCACGGAAAAAGCACCCTTGCCGACCGTTTGCTGGAATTTACCCAGACTGTATCCGGTAAGGATCTGCAAGCGCAAGTGCTGGACAATATGGATCTTGAACGGGAACGTGGTATTACGATAAAAAGCCACGCTATCCAGATGAATTATACCTATCGGAATGAAACATACGTGCTAAACCTGATTGATACTCCGGGACACGTGGATTTCTCGTACGAAGTTTCACGCTCAATCGCTGCCTGTGAAGGAGCATTGCTGATAGTGGATGCCACTCAGGGTATTCAGGCACAGACCATCTCCAACCTGTATATGGCCATTGAACATGATCTGGAAATAATCCCGGTGATGAATAAAATGGACATGGACAATGCCATGCCCGAAGAAGTGGAAGACCAGATTGTGGAGCTGCTGGGCTGTAAACGTCAGGATGTGCTCCGTGCCAGCGGAAAAACAGGAATGGGTATTGAAGAAATACTGGAGACCATTGTTGAAAAGATACCGGCACCGAAAGGTGACCCGGATGCACCGCTTCAGTGTCTCATCTTCGATTCTGTTTTCAATTCTTTCCGGGGTATAATTGCTTACTTCAAAATAACCAACGGAACTATCAAATCAGGTGATCTGGTGAAATTTGTAGCTACCGGTAAGGAATACTATGCCGACGAGATCGGCATTCTACGATTGGATATGTCACCAACCGATACGCTGAGTGCCGGTAACGTAGGATATATTATTTCCGGTATCAAAACCTCCAAGGAAGTAAAGGTGGGTGATACTATTACGCATGTTAAACGCCCTTGTGGTAAAGCTATTGCCGGTTTTGAGGAGGTAAAACCAATGGTTTTCGCAGGTGTGTATCCTATCGAAACGGAAGATTTTGAAGATCTGCGTTCCTCGCTGGAGAAATTACAGCTCAACGATGCATCACTTACATTTGAACCCGAATCATCGGTAGCGCTGGGATTCGGTTTCCGTTGCGGATTTCTTGGATTGCTCCATATGGAAATCGTGCAGGAACGACTGGATCGCGAATTCGATATGAATGTAATCACTACCGTTCCGAATGTGTCCTATAAAGTGCATACCAAAAAAGGAGATTTGCTCGAAGTGCACAATCCAGCCGGATTACCTGATATACTGGCTATTGACACCATCGACGAACCCTACATAAGGGCTTCGGTAATTACACGTACAGATTATATCGGGCAGATAATGACCCTGTGTCTGGGGAAACGAGGAGAATTGATCAAACAGGAATACGTTTCGGGTAACCGGATAGAATTAATTTATGATTTGCCACTGGGTGAAATAGTGTTCGACTTTTATGATAAACTGAAAAGCATTTCCAAAGGTTACGCTTCCTTCGATTATCACATGAACGGATATCGCCCCTCAAAGCTTGTCAAACTTGATATCTTGTTAAATGGAGAACCTGTTGATGCTTTATCATCATTAATACATTTTGATAATGCAACAACGCTGGGCAGACGGATGTGTGAGAAACTAAGCGAACTGATTCCCCGTCAGCAGTTCGATATTGCTGTTCAGGCAGCAATCGGAGCCAAAATTATTGCCCGTGAAACCATTAAAGCTGTTCGAAAAGATGTTACAGCCAAATGTTATGGCGGTGACGTAACCCGAAAAAGGAAATTGCTCGAAAAGCAGAAAAAAGGTAAAAAACGGATGAAACAGATTGGTTCCGTTCAGGTTCCGCAAAAAGCATTTCTTGCAGTGCTGAAACTTGATTAAGAGGCCATAAGACCCCCTCTCCATGGAATTAATCATAATAATTGAACAAAAATTCAGATTTTGTGTTTGACAATTATGAAAAAAAATAAATAATTACCAAATAAGCAATGTTCTTAACCTTCTCAGCGGAGTTTAAGAACATTTTTTTGAAATTTATGATAACACTAATTATTTCTGTTTTTGTAATCGGTTATACTGCAATTGCTTTTGAACATAACATCAAAATCAATAAAACAGCCTCAGCTCTGATAACCGGTGTGATTTGCTGGATGATATATATCCTGTTCAGTGTCGATAAACATCTTGTAAACGAAGAATTGCTCCTTCATCTGGGTGATATTTCCAGTATTCTGTTCTTCCTGATGGGAGCAATGACGATTGTAGAGCTGATTGACAGTTACAACGGTTTTGAAGTGATTACCGAAAAAATCACACAGACCAATAAGCGATCTTTGCTCTGGATAATCGGCATACTCAGCTTCTTCCTGTCTGCCGTACTGGACAATCTGACTACTACCATCGTAATGGTTTCACTGCTTCGTAAGTTGATCAAAGACCACGATACCCGGTTATTTTATGTCGGTATTGTAGTGATTGCCGCTAACGCTGGTGGTGCGTGGACACCAATCGGAGATGTGACCACCACCATGCTCTGGATTGGAGGACAGATTTCTGCATTCAACATCATGAAGGGGCTTTTCCTGCCTAGTTTTATCAGTATGGCAGTGCCGTTGATTGTGTTGTCATTCACTATGAAGGGTGATGTCAAGCGTCCGGTAGTAGCTGCTGAATCATATAAAATGCTGTCGCGCAATCAACAGTTATTTATTTTTATTCTCGGAATATCCATGCTGATAATGGTTCCAATTTTCAAAACACTCACTCATTTGCCTCCATTTATGGGTATGATGCTCGGTGTGTCAATAATGTGGATCGTGACAGAAATTATGCATCGTCACCACACGGGTAAGGATGAAGAACATGCAAAAAGAACCCTGGTGAGTGTGTTAACCCGAATCGATTTACCAAGTATTCTTTTCTTTCTGGGTATTTTACTGGCAATTGCAGGGCTGGAAGTTTCCGGTGTTCTGGGTGATCTGGCTGTGTTTATGGATGAAAAAATCGGAAATATCAATTCCATTGTAATCTCTATCGGACTGGCTTCAGCGGTGATTGACAATGTGCCGCTGGTTGCTGCTACGCAGGGCATGTATGATATGGCTCAGTTCCCGATGGATCACTATTTGTGGGAATTCCTCGCTTACTGTGCCGGAACGGGAGGAAGCATACTGATAATTGGTTCTGCTGCCGGTGTGGCTGCCATGGGCATGGAGAAAATTAATTTCTTCTGGTATGTGAAAAAAATCAGCTGGCTGGCTTTAATCGGATATCTGGCAGGTGCTGTATACTATATGCTGGAATATCTTTTCTCACACGGAGCATTTTATCACTGATGATACAATAAAAAAATCAAGGCTGTCGGTAACAATGACAGCCTTTTTTGTTGATACAATTTCATACCTTTGCACCCATATCACACTGAATTTATGAAATCCAACAAAGAAATATATCAGGTAACATATCCTATTTTCCTCTCGCTGATTGCGCAGAATATTATCAATGTTACGGATACCGCTTTTCTTGGGCGTGTGAGTGAGGTGGCGTTGGGCGCATCAGCAATTGGCGGAGTGTTTTATATCGCTGTTTATATGGTTGGTTTTGGGTTCAGTCAGGGTGCGCAGATACTCATCGGCCGCAGGAACGGCGAAAAAAATTACGCTGCTATAGGGCCAATATTCAATTCAGGTCTGGTCTTTAATTTTTTGATGGCCCTGATAATTTTTATCACATCTATTTTTTTTGTTCCTCATTTAATGAAATATCTGGTTAGTTCGCAACATGTGTACGTTGCTACAATTGAATTTCTGAACTGGCGTATTTATGGGTTTTTCTTTGCTTTTCTCACAACTGTTTTCAGAGCTTTTTTTGTGGGAATTACACGAACCCGCGTGTTGACTGTTTCAGCTGTTATTACTGCGTTGACGAACATATTATTCGGATATTTGCTTATTTTTGGAAAGTTCGGATTTCCGGAATGGGGAATAGCTGGTGCAGCTATGGCTTCTGTTTTGGCCGAATCGGCAGGTCTGATTTATTTGATTTTTGCTACTCTGAAACAAAAAGATATACATGTATTTGGCTTGTTTTCTTTCCGGAAGATCGAATTCGGAACCATTAAAAAGATTTTGGAACTCTCGGTTTTTATTATGTTCCAATATTTTATTTCCATTTCTACCTGGTTTATGTTCTTTATTTTTATTGAGCGATTGGGCGAGCGTCCCCTTGCTGTAACCAACATCGGGCGTAGTCTGTATGTGCTGCTTATGATACCCGGTTCGGCATTGTCCACTACTATTAGTACACTGGTGAGCAACATGATTGGCGAAGGTCACAAAGAGCAGGTTATGCCGTTTATGAAAAAAGTGACGGGCATTGCCCTTGCTATTGTTGTACCGATGATGGTTTTCACTTTTGCTTTTCCGCAGCTGTTTGCCCGGATTTATACCGATGATCCCGGTTTAATGCTGGCCTGTGTTCCTACTTTACGGGTTGTTTCTGTAGCAATGGTATTTTGCGGGATAGGCAGTATAATTTTTAATACTATTTCAGGAACCGGCAACACCCGCACAGCCTTTGTAATTGAGTTTTTCACGCTATTCTTCTATATCGGATATGTATATTATACTGCCATCATACTTCATAGTACTGTTGAAATTGTCTGGATGTCGGAGTTTGTTTACTGGATACTCATTGGTGGCCTGGGATTATGGTATCTGCTGAAAGGGAACTGGCGGAAAAAAGAGATATGAACTGCCCTCAGAAAATCTCTGAATGGTTAAATATGTAGATTGAACATAACTTTGCTAGTTCCAAAAATAATCTTTTTATTTTCTGTTGTTTCCGGCATTTCCACAAACCTTTTTATTATATTTGCATTAAATTCGAATTTATATTCGAAATAACTTGATTTGTTATAGTATAATTCTACTACCAGGTAGTCAATAGTTCCCTCTAAAATGGATTAGGGGCAGGTCATTTACTTATGAAAATACACAAAACCAGTTCCTTTCGCTATGGCGAAGACTTTCTAACCATCGATACAGCTCTAAAGCTCGCACGCAATGAAATTAATAGCGTTCTCACCCCTGAAACCATATCCCGTGTACAGGCCAATCGTGATGTGGTACTCAAAATTGTCCATAAGAAAAAAGTGGTGTACGGCATCAACACTGGCTTCGGTCCGTTGTGTACTTCGCTGATAAGCAAGGAAGATACCAAAAAGTTACAGTACAACCTGTTGATGAGCCACAGCGTGGGTGTGGGCAATTTTATCGATAAGGAAATTGCCAAACTGATGCTTATTTTGAAGCTTCACGCGCTTTGCAAGGGCTATTCGGGCGTGGCGGTGGAAACGGTGGAACGCATTCTCTGGCACGTTGAAAATGACATAATTCCCTGCGTTCCGGAGCAAGGTTCTGTGGGCGCTTCGGGCGATTTAGCTCCATTATCGCATTTATTTCTGCCTTTGATAGGAATGGGGAAAGTGTGGTATAACAATGAACAAGTTTCTATGGATGTTGTATTGAAAAAACTTGACATGAAACCAGTTGATTTAGGGCCGAAAGAAGGTCTGGCATTGATTAACGGCACACAGTTTATGGCGTCTCACGCTGTTTTGTTGCTTGAAAAACTTCAAAACTGTCTGGATCATGCTGATATTATCGCTGCTATGAACCTGGAAGCGATGATGGGTTCCATTAAACCTTTTGACGAAGAATTGCATCAGCTTCGTCCGCATTCGGGAGGAATTTATGTCGCATCGCGTATGAGGATGTTGCTTTCACACTCCGAGATAGTGAAATCGCACAAAAAATGCAACCGTGTTCAGGATCCGTATTCATTACGCTGTATTCCTCAGGTTCATGGCGCTTCGCGTAATGCCTGGCTGCATTTGAAAGAAACCATTCTCACCGAAATAAATTCCGTTACCGACAATCCGATTATTTTCAGCGAAGATAAAACCATCAGTGGCGGGCATTTTCACGGACAGCCCATTGCCTTGCCGATTGACTATGCCGGACTTGCAGCTGCCGAACTGGGCAATATATCAGACCGGCGCATCTACCTTTCGATGATGGAAAGTGTGCCTGGTTTACCAAAGTTGCTGATGAAACACACGGGATTGAACTCCGGTTTTATGATTTTGCAATACAGCACCGCAGCTCTGGTGAGCGAAAATAAATCGCTTTGTTTTCCGGCCAGTGCCGACAGCATTCCCACATCGCTTGGACAGGAAGATCACGTGAGTATGGGTTCGGTGGCAGTACGCAAAAGCCTTCGGATTGTGGAAAACCTGGAAAAAATTCTCGGTATCGAAATGATGTGTGCCGCGCAGGGATTTGATTTCCGGAAACCAATGAAATCAAACGTTCTGCTGGATGATATGCATGACTTAATCCGTGAACATATTTCATTTGCTGAGACTGACCGGCTGTTTTCTGAAGATATAGAAAATTCCATTAAACTAATACAATCCAAAGAAATTATCAAACGATTAAATGAAACCGCCAAAAAGCACCACATTCATCTGAAAAATGAAGATGATGAAGTGTTTGGGATATAACCATCTGCATATATGAACTACACCGAATTTCTTGAAACTTATGCTTCTCATCCGAGTTACCGGGCACCCCGCGGAAACAATCTGCACGCAAAATCGTGGCAGACGGAAGCACCTTTGCGCATGTTGCTTAACAACCTCGACCACGAAGTAGCCGAAGATCCTGAAAACCTGATTGTATATGGTGGTACAGGACAAGCAGCACGAAATGTGCAGGCAGTAAAAGATATTATCCGCTATTTGCTGGAGCTGGATGAAAATCATTCGTTGCTTGTACAATCCGGGAAGCCGATCGGGCTTGTTCGATCGCATCCGCAAGCGCCTCGTGTGCTTATTGCTAACAGCAATCTGGTTCCAGCCTGGGCAACATGGGAACATTTCGAAGAACTAAAAGCGCGCGGATTGATGATGTACGGACAGATGACAGCCGGAAGCTGGATTTATATCGGTTCGCAGGGAATTTTACAGGGAACGTACGAGACATTCGCCGAAGCGGGAAGGAAATATTTCAACGGGAATCTCAAACACCGCTGGATTTGTTCCGGTGGAATGGGCGGAATGAGTGGTGCTCAGCCATTGGCAGCAACAATGGCAGGTGCAGCTTACCTGGGAGTGGATGTTGACCCCGAAAGGATAAGAAAACGACTGGAAACACGTTACGTCGACAAGATGACGTACAGTTACGATGAAGCGGTGGAATGGCTGAAAGAAGCGGTGGAAAAGGGTGAAAACACCTCCATCGGATTGGTGGGAGATATCGGCGACACACTGGAAAAATTACTGAAAGACAACCTGGTACCCGATATTCTGACCGATCAGACATCGGCGCACGATCCGCTGAACGGTTATATTCCCAATGGACTGACACTTGAAGAAGCGTTGAAATTGAGAAAAATAAATCCTGAAGAATACAAAAACCGTTCGTTGAAAAGTATGGCCCGACACGTCGGTTTTATGCTCGAAATGCAGGAACGGGGAAGTGTAACCTTCGATTACGGGAATAATCTGCGTGAATTTGCCCGTCAGGGCGGCTGCGAAAATGCGTTCGGCTTTGAAGGTTTTGTACCGAAATTTATCCGTCCGCTTTTTTGCGACGGAAAGGGTCCGTTCCGATGGGCTGCACTTTCAGGCGACCCGGAAGATATTTTCACCACTGACCGCGCGTTAATGGAGCTTTTCCCCGAAAATACACATCTCATAAAATGGCTTAACGAAGCTCAACAGAAAGTGGCTTTTCAGGGTTTGCCGAGCCGCATTTGCTGGCTGGGCATGGACGAACGCGAAAAAGCGGGACTTCTGTTCAATCAGCTGGTTCGCGATGGGAAGGTGAAAGCGCCGATTGTGATTGGGCGTGATCACCTCGACTGTGGTTCAGTAGCTTCGCCAAACCGTGAAACAGAAGGAATGATCGACGGATCGGATGCTGTTTCGGACTGGCCATTGCTGAATTTAATGTCGAATACTGCCGGCGGAGCCACGTGGGTTTCGTTTCATCACGGTGGCGGCGTAGGTATCGGATATTCGCAGCATGCCGGAATGGTCGTTGTAGCCGATGGAACCGAACGGGCTGACGAATGTCTGCGCCGTGTGTTGTTTAATGATCCGGCCATGGGAATTTATCGCCATGCGGATGCCGGATATGAGCAGTCTATTGAAAACAGGAAAAAATTTAATCTTTGATATGAAACTCACAGGTCCTTTCACCCAGCTCCTGACCATGGACAATCTGCCTGAGCGGGGAAAATTATCAGATGATCAACTGGAAATTATTCCTAATGCTGGTATTTTGCATCAGGATGGAAAGATTGTAGCGATAGGGAATTTTGAGCAGCTGTGCAAGGAAAATCCGGATGCGAAAATTGAGTTTTTTGAAGGTGATTTTGTTTGTTTGCCCGGAATGATTGATGTTCATACCCACATTTGCTGGGCAGGTTCGCGTGCAGATGATTATGCCATGAGATTGGAAGGAAAGACCTATCTGGAAATTGCGGAAACTGGCGGCGGAATTTGGAGTACTGTGATGAAAACACGAGAATATAGTTTCGAAGAATTGGCAGCATTGACCGTTGAAAGGGCTGAAAAACTCTATCGGCAGGGGATTACAACCATCGAAGTAAAAAGCGGCTACGGACTTTCGATTGACGATGAATTAAAAATATTAAAAGCCATTCAGTTAGCCAATAAAAAAACAAACGCTGAACTGATCCCGACTTGTCTTGCTGCTCACATGAAACCGAAAGATTTTCCGGGAAACGAACGGGAATATTTGCAGTACATCATTGAAAATCTTCTGCCAGAAGTGAAAAAACAAAATCTGGCTATTCGTGTGGATATTTTCGTTGAAAAGGGAGCGTTTTCTATTACCGATGCAAAGTATTATCTTTCGGAAGCAAATAAAATGGGCTTTGATGCAGTAATTCACGGCGACCAGTTTTCTTCCGGTAGCGCTTCATTAGCAACAGGACTTCAAGCCGTTTCTATCGATCACCTGGAATATGCGGATGAAAGCGAAATTGAAATTTTAGCAAAAAGCGATGTCATGCCCGTAATCCTGCCGGGAGCGTCTATTGGTCTGGGAGAGCGATTTGCACCTGCAAGAAAAATGCTCGATGCAGGCTGTCCTCTCGTCATTGCCTCCGACTGGAACCCAGGCAGCGCACCGATGGGTGATCTGCTCACACAAGCTGCTATTCTTGGAGCGTATGAGAAACTCTCGATGGCAGAAACATGGGCTGCCCTGACATGCAGGGCTGCAAGAGCATTGAGAAGAAATGATATCGGTGTTTTGAAAAAAGGAAATAAAGCCGATTTTATCGTGTTTAAAACAGGGAATTTTAAAGAAATATTATATCAGCAGGGACAAATGAAACCTGCCCCCTAACCCCTTAAAGGGGGAATATTAGAGCATTTATCAGGATTTATATAAATCAAAAAAGATATTTAAAATAATCGGAGAAAATAAATATGAAAAACAATCAACCTTCACAAACTCCCCCTTCAGGGGGTCGGGGGGCTACTCTTATCGAATGCGTTCCCAATTTCAGCGAAGGGAACAATATGCAGATTATCAATCAAATAACTGATGAAATTAAATCAGTTGAGAATGTAAAACTAATTGATGTTGATCCGGGAAAGGCAACCAACCGCACGGTGGTAACTTTTGTCGGCGAACCAAATGCAGTGTGCGAAGCGGCATTTCGGGCAGTGAAAAAAGCAGCCGAACTGATTGATATGAGCAAACATCACGGCGAACATCCCCGGTTTGGTGTAACAGATGTACTTCCGCTTATTCCGATTAAGAATATCACGATGGATGAAACAGTGGAATTCGCCCGAAAATTAGGAAAACGCATTGGTGATGAACTTGGTATTCCGGGCTATTTCTACGAATTTGCCTGCACAGAGGAAAAACGTCGCAACCTGGCAGCTTGTCGTGCCGGTGAATATGAGGGTTTGCCGAAGAAACTAATAAATCCGGAATGGAAACCTGATTTTGGTCCTGCTGAATTTAATGAAACAGTACGTAAAGCAGGCGCAACGGCTCTTAGTGCACGAAATCTGCTGATTGCATACAATGTCAATCTGAACACCACTTCCACCCGCTGGGCTAATAGCATCGCTTTTGATATCCGTGAGAAAGGCAGAATTATGAGGGAAGGAAATCCGCTTACAGGGAAAATTGTAAAAGATGCAGATGGAAACCCCGTTTATACGCCCGGATTGCTCAAGGGTGTTAAAGGAATTGGCTGGTACATTGAGGAATACGGTATTGCACAGCTTTCGTTCAATATTACCGATACTACAACAGTACCGCTGCATCAGGTTTTTGAACTGGCTTGCGAACGGGCGGCTGTACGTGGAATTCGGGTTACCGGCTCTGAACTGGTTGGAATGGTTCCATTACAAATAATGCTCGAAACCGGACGCTATTTTCTGAAAAAACAACACCGTTCTACCGGAATTTCGGATGAAGAAATCATTAAGATTGCTGTTAAATCACTCGGACTGGATGATTTGATACCTTTCGATCCAAAAAAGAAAATCATTGAATATCAGCTCGAAGATCACACCCAAAAGCGTCTGGTAGATATGACGATTACTGAATTTGCCAACGAAACAGCATCCGAAAGTCCCGCACCGGGCGGCGGATCGGTTTCGGCTTGTATGGGTGCCTTTGGTGCTGCCCTCGGTACGATGGTTGCCAATCTGTCGGCACATAAAAAAGGTTGGGACGACCGCTGGGAAGAATTTTCCGGTTGGGCAGAAAAAGGAAAACATTATTACGAGAGATTACTGACCCTGATTGATGAAGATACACAGGCTTTCAATGGAATAATGGATGCATTCGGAATGCCTAAAAATACGGATGAAGAAAAAGCAATCAGGAACGATGCCATTCAAGCAGCGACAAAGCACGCGATGGAAATACCGTTTCAAGTGATGCAGACCAGTTACCAGTCGATGGAAGTCATGCAGGCCATGGTTGAAACAGGAAATCCAAACTCTGTAACCGATGCCGGTGTTGGAGCGCTGGCAGCGAGGAGCGCTGTCATGGGAGCTGCACTCAATGTCAGGGTCAATGCAGGTGGATTGAATGATAAAGATTATGTGGAAAGAATGTTGCATGAGGTAAATAAATTGGTGGAAAAAACCATAGAGAAGGAAAATGAGATATTGCAGGTGGTAAATGAGAAAATAGCTAAATAAAATCCCGACCTGAAACCGGAATTTACTACATTTGTATCCATAAAGAAAAATTGAACTCATGGCAAAAACCAAAAGCGTTTATGTTTGTCAGAATTGCGGAGTAAGTTCGCCAAAATGGATCGGACGTTGTCCTTCTTGTGGAGAATGGAACTCGTTTGTGGAAGAAATTGTGGCTAAAGAACCTGCGATTAAAACCCAGATTGCAGGTTTTGAAGCAAGTACACAGAAACCTGCACTGATTACAGATGTTGAAACTACCATCGAATCGCGTATCGATACTAATAATCAGGAACTCAACAGAGTGCTGGGTGGCGGTCTGGTCAACGGATCACTCGTGCTGATAGGAGGTGAACCCGGAATCGGTAAATCGACTTTGGTTCTCCAGGTTGTTTTGAATCTGCAAGACAAACGTACACTGTATGTTTCCGGTGAGGAAAGCGTCAGCCAGCTTAAACTGCGTGCTGAACGGTTGAAATTCAAAAATCCGGATTGCTATATTGTCAGTGAAACCTCATTGGAACAGATATTTGTACATGTACAAAATGTAAAACCGGATCTGCTGATTATTGACTCCATTCAGACTATTACTACCGAAAATATCGAATCATCACCCGGAAGTGTATCGCAGGTACGTGAATGTGCAGCAGCTCTGCTGAAATTCTGTAAAACATCCGGAATTCCGGTGCTTCTTATAGGTCATATCAACAAGGAAGGAAGTATTGCCGGGCCGAAAGTACTTGAACACATTGTTGATACTGTGTTGCAGTTTGAAGGTGATCAGCATTATATGTACCGCATTCTTCGTCCTATTAAAAACAGGTTTGGAAGTACATCGGAATTGGGAATTTTCGAGATGCAGCAAAGCGGATTGCGTGAAGTAAGTAATCCATCAGAACTATTACTTTCACAAAATCATGAAGGACTGAGTGGTGTGGCTATTGCTTCAGCCATTGAAGGAGTCCGGCCGTTTCTGATAGAAGTGCAATCGCTGGTGAGTTCAGCCGCTTATGGCATTCCGCAACGTTCCAGTACCGGATTTGATCTTCGCCGCCTCAACATGCTGCTTGCCGTACTGGAGAAGCGGGCAGGGTTTAAATTATCGCAAAAGGATGTATTTATGAATATAGCCGGTGGAATAAAGGTGAATGACCCGGCCATCGACCTGGCGGTAATTTCGGCTATTCTCTCATCAAGCATGGATATAGCCCTTGAACCTCATATTTGTCTGGCCGGTGAGGTGGGACTTTCAGGTGAAATTCGTCCAATAAACCGGATAGAGCAACGAATTCATGAAGCAGAGAAACTTGGATTTAAGAAAATAATAATCCCTACAATAAATCTCAAAAGTCTGGATGTAAAAAGAATCAACATCGAACTGATACAGGTCCGAAAAGTGGAAGAAGCATTCAGGACTTTGTTCAAAAAATGAGACGATGTAAAAGTTGTTTCATGAAAAGAAGAAAATTTTCCCGATTTATTTTGTAATTACCAAAAAAGACCTTATCTTTGCATCCGCTTTTTGGATGAAGTGTAGGGGCGTTTAGCTCAGCTGGTTCAGAGCATCTGCCTTACAAGCAGAGGGTCGGCGGTTCGAATCCGTCAACGCCCACAAACCTAAAAACTCTACACTTCCCAAAACAAACGGGCGTTTAGCTCAGCTGGTTCAGAGCATCTGCCTTACAAGCAGAGGGTCGGCGGTTCGAATCCGTCAACGCCCACAAACCTAAAACCGAATACTTTATGTGTTCGGTTTTTTTTATTTTAATCGTTAATCGTGTGAGACAATATCGG
>Ga0316605_10000551_pt1 | contig 25729 bp, 20 predicted proteins | sample OWC_soil_day20_n_FD_207666 | JGI IMG/M metagenome (GOLD analysis project Ga0316605, IMG submission 207666) | Wetland soil microbial communities from Old Woman Creek delta, Ohio, United States - OWC_soil_day20_noCT | ecosystem: Environmental > Terrestrial > Soil > Wetlands | place: USA: Ohio...
GCGATCGCGGCGCGGCTCGGCATGCCGACCCGCGCCTGGTTCGAAGCCCACGGCGAGGCAGCTTTCCGCGACATCGAACAGCAGGTCATCGAGCAGCTCTGCGAGCCCGGCAACGACCTGGTACTGGCCACCGGCGGCGGTGCGGTGCTGCGCGCACCCAACCGGGACCGGCTGCGCCAGGCCTCGCATGTCTTCTACCTGCGCTCTACGCCCGAGGAGCTGTTCCGCCGTCTGCGCCATGACACGCACCGGCCGCTGCTGCAGGTGGCCGACCCGCTGCGCCGGCTGCGTGAGCTGTACCGCGAGCGCGACCCCCTGTACCGCCAGGTGGCCCACTACGTCATCGAGACGGGCCGGCCTTCGGTGCCGGCGCTTGTCAACATGGTGCTGATGCAGCTGGAGCTGGCCGGGCTGGTCGACCCGCAGCGCGTGCCCTCGCCGATCGACGCGGGCGCACCCGGCACCGCCGGCTGACGCGCCACCATCGCCAGCATTCGCCCGGCCGTACACTCGCCGGCCATGACGACCCGTGCCTCCAGCCGCGCGCTCGTGGTGCCGGTGGACACCGGCCACCAGCGCTACGACATCCTCATCGGCAGCGGCCTGCTCGACGCGGCCGAAACCTGGCAGGGCCTGCCGCGCGCCGCGATGGCCCTGATCGTGAGCAACACCGCCGTGGCCCCTCGCTACGCCGCGAGGCTGCGCAGCGCGCTGGCGCCGCACTATGGCTCGGTGTCGGTGCTGGAACTGCCCGATGGCGAACAGTTCAAGGACTGGCCCACGCTGAACCTGATCTTCGACCGCCTGCTCGGCGACGGTGCCGACCGGCAGACGGTGCTGTTCGCGCTGGGCGGCGGCGTGGTCGGCGACATCACCGGCTTGGCGGCTGCCCTCTACATGCGCGGCGTGCCCTTCGTGCAGGTGCCGACCACGCTGCTGGCGCAGGTGGATTCGTCGGTGGGCGGCAAGACGGCCATCAACCATCCCGCCGGCAAGAACATGATCGGCGCGTTCTACCAGCCGCAGCGCGTGGTCTGCGACCTGGACACGTTGCGCACGCTGCCGCTGCGCGAGCTGCGCGCCGGCCTGGCCGAGGTCATCAAGTACGGGCCCATCGCCGATGCCGGGTTCCTGGACTGGATCGAAGCCCATCTCGATGACCTGCTGGCGCGCGACGCCGGCGCGCTGGGCCATGCGGTGCGCCGCAGCTGCGAGATCAAGGCCTGGGTCGTCGGACAGGACGAACGCGAAAGCGGCCTGCGCGCGATCCTCAATTTCGGCCACACCTTTGGCCATGCCATCGAGTCCGGTCTGGGCTACGGCCATTGGCTGCACGGCGAGGCGGTGGCCTGCGGCATGGTCATGGCGGCCGACCTGTCGGCACGGCTCGATCTGGTGCCCGCGGACTTTGCAGTTCGCCTGAAGCAGCTGATCCAGCGTGCCGGCCTGCCGGTGCGCGGCCCGGCGCTGGGCGCGGACCGTTACCTGGAACTGATGCGTGTCGACAAGAAGGCGCAGGGTGGCGAGATCCGCTTCGTGCTGATCGAGGCGCCGGGCCGGGCGGTGCTGCGTGCCGCACCCGATGCGCTGGTGCGCGACGTGCTGGCGGTCCACTGCGGCTGAGATGTCCCAACTCGCGCCTTGGGCCAGCGATCCGAGCCGCTCGCGCGGGCGGCGCATCGACGAGCCGGGCCTGGCCTGCGAGCAGGGCTACCGCATCGACCGCGAGCGCATCGTGCACTGCAGCGCCTTTCGCCGGCTGGTCTACAAGACCCAGGTCTTCATCAACCACGAGGGCGACCTGTTTCGCACGCGGCTGACCCACTCGCTGGAGGTGGCGCAGTTGGCGCGCTCGATGGCGCGCGAGCTGCAACTCGACGAAGACCTGGTCGAAGCCATTGCGCTGGCCCATGACCTGGGCCACACGCCCTTCGGCCATGCCGGGCAGGACGCACTGCACGAATGCATGCGCGCGCACGGTGGCTTCGAGCACAACCTGCAGAGCCTGCGCGTCGTCGATCTGCTCGAGCAGTGCCATGCGCGCTTTGACGGCCTGAACCTGAGCTTCGAAACCCGCGAAGGCATTCTCAAGCATTGTTCACGCGCCCATGCCGAGCGCTTGGAACACGACGAACCCGGTGGGGTGGGCCAGCGCTTCCTGGCGGGCCTGCAGCCTTCGCTGGAGGCGCAACTGGTGAACCTGGCCGACGAGATGGCCTACAACGCGCACGACATCGACGACGGCGTGCGCTCTGGCCTGGTCACTGCAGAACAGCTGCTGGACGTGCCGCTGTACCGGCGTTTTCGCGACGACGCGCTGGCCGAGTTTCCGGCGCTGCAGCGCCGCGGCGGACGGCGCCTGCTTTTCGACAGCATCCGCCGCATGCGCGAAGCCCTGGCGGCCGACCTGGTCGCCACCACGCAAGGTCTGCTGCGCCGGCATGCGCCTTTGGATGCCGATGCGGTTCGGCACGCGCCGCCGCTGGTGGCCTTCAGTGCGCCGATGCGCCAGGCCGGCAGCGAGTTGAAGCGTTTCCTGTTCAGTGCCCTGTACCGCCACGCCCAGGTGAAGAGCAGCACGGAACGCGCCCGGCAGGTGGTGGCCGAGCTGTTCGCGGCTTACCTGCAACGGCCCGACGAGATGCCTGGCGAACATGCCGCTCAGCCGCGGCGCGAGCGCGCGGTGGCCGACTACATCGCCGGCATGACCGACCGCTTTGCGCTGCGCGAGCACCAGCGGCTCACCGGCCGGGTGCTGTTTGCCGATGCCGCCTAGGCCGCATCCGCGTTGCTGATTGCAGCGTCGACACCATGGCCCGTTTGCGCAGGCTCGTCGTGCCTGGCCAGGTGCACCACCTGGTGCAGCGCGGGCACAACGCACAGCCGGTGTTCGTCGACGACGAGGACCGGCGACTGTTCCTGGCGGCGCTGCAGGACGCGCTGCGCAGCCACTCGGTGGTGCTGCATGCCTATGCGCTGCTCGACAACCAGGTGCAACTGCTGCTGCGCCCGCCTTCTGAGCCGGCCCTGAGCGGCATGATGCAGGCGCTGGGCCGGCGCTACGTGGCCATGTTCAACCGCCGCCACGGCCGCAGCGGCACCCTTTGGGAGGGGCGCTTCCGCGCCGGCGTGGTGCAGGAGGGCGTGCACACGCAGCAAGGCTTGCTGCTGGTGGATGGGCTGGCTTGCCGGCACGGCATGGCGGCTTCGCCGCAGACGAGTCGCTGGTCGAGCGCGCCGCACCGGCTGGGCCTGTGCCGCGACCCGCTGGTCACCAATCCGCCCGAGTACTGGCGGCTGGGCAACACCCCGTTCGAGCGCGAGGCCGCTTATGCCGCGCTGCTGGCGCAGGGGCTGGACGAGGCGCAGCTACGCCACATCGAACATGCGGCCTGCAGCGGCTGGGCCATCGGCTCGCCGCAGTACCTGGCCGACATCGAGCAGCAGCTGGGCCGGCCCGTCCGGCCCCGGGCCAGGGGCCGACCGCCGCGCCGCATTGCCGGTGCCTGAGTCGCCCGCGACCGGCGGGCTTGGCACGCAACGTGCTGTGCTTTCTGGCGCCAAGCGGGGTTGGTCGATTGAGTTTCAGCCACGCTGTGATATGTCCCCCTTTTATCTGCTAGGCAGAATCAAGTTCTTCTTAACGAGCCTGACCCCATTTATTCGAACTTGCCTCGGATTGCTGCGCTGCGATAATCTCTGCCCCGGAATCCGGATCACGCAAAGGACTGCGCCATGAGCACTGCCGAACCCACCTCCATGCAATTCGGCGCGGCCAGCCTCGACGAGCAGTCGGCGCTGCAGCAGCATGGCCTGTACGACCCGGTGCGCGAGCGCGACGCCTGCGGCCTGGGTTTCGTCGCCCAGATCAAGGGCATCAAGTCGCACAGTATCATCCAGCAGGGGCTGAAGATCCTGGAGAACCTGGACCACCGTGGCGCGGTCGGGGCCGACAAGCTGATGGGCGACGGCTCGGGCATCATGATCCAGATCCCGGACGAGTACTACCGTGCCGAGATGGCGGCGCAGGGTGTGCAGCTGCCGCCGCCCGGCGAGTACGGTGTGGGCATGGTCTTCATGCCCAAGGAGCATGCCTCGCGGCTGGCCTGCGTGAACGAACTGGAGCGCGCGGTGCGCGCGGAAGGGCAGGTACTGCTCGGCTGGCGCGACGTGCCGGTCGACCGCGACATGCCGATGTCGCCGACGGTGCGCGCCAAGGAACCGGTGATCCGGCAGATCTTCATCGGCCGCGGCCCCGACGTCATCGTGCCCGACGCGCTGGAACGCAAGCTCTACGTCATCCGCAAGACGGCCAGCAGCGCGATCCAGGCGCTGAAGCTGACGCACAGCCGCGAGTACTACGTGCCCAGCATGAGCTGCCGCACCGTCATCTACAAGGGCCTGCTGCTGGCCGACCAGGTGGGCCGCTACTACAAGGACCTGGCCGACCCGCGCGCCGTCTCGGCCTTCGCGCTGGTGCACCAGCGCTTCTCGACCAACACTTTCCCCGAATGGCCGCTGGCGCACCCGTACCGCATGGTCGCCCACAACGGCGAGATCAACACCGTCAAGGGCAACTTCAACTGGATGCGCGCCCGCGAAGGCGTGATGAAGTCGCCGGTGCTGGCCGAGGACCTGGCCAAGCTCTACCCGATCAGCTTCGAAGGCCAGTCCGACACCGCCACCTTCGACAACGCGCTCGAACTGCTGACCATGGCCGGCTATCCGCTGGCGCATGCGGCCATGATGATGATCCCCGAGGCCTGGGAGCAGCACGAGCACATGGACGTGCGGCGCCGCGCGTTCTATGAGTACCACGCGGCGATGATGGAGCCGTGGGACGGGCCGGCCGCCATCGCCTTCACCGATGGCAAGCAGATCGGTGCCACGCTCGACCGCAATGGCCTGCGCCCGGCGCGCTACATCGTCACCGACGACGACCTGGTGGTCATGGCCTCGGAATCCGGCGTGCTGCCGATCCCCGAGAACCGCATCGTGCGCAAATGGCGGCTGCAGCCAGGCAAGATGTTCCTGATCGACTTCGAGCAGGGCCGCATCGTCGACGATGAGGAGCTGAAGAACCAGTTCGCCTTCGCCAAGCCCTACCGGCAGTGGATCGAGACGGTGCGCATCCGCCTCGACTCGATCGCCGCCAAGGGCGAAGCCGGCCACTTCAACGACACGCTGCTCGACCGCCAGCAGGCCTTCGGCTACACGCAGGAGGACATCAAGTTCCTGCTCAGCCCGATGGCGGCCATGGGCGAAGAAGCCACCGGCTCGATGGGCAACGACTCGCCGCTGGCGGTGCTGTCAGACAAGAACAAGCCGCTCTTCAACTACTTCAAGCAGCTGTTCGCCCAGGTGACCAATCCGCCGATCGACCCGATCCGCGAGGCCATCGTGATGTCGCTCAACAGCTTCATCGGACCGAAGCCGAACTTGCTGGACATCAACGCCGTCAACCCCCCGATGCGGCTGGAGGTGGACCAGCCCATCCTCGATTTCGACGACATGGCGCGGCTGCGCAACATTCGCGAGCACAGCTCCGGCAAGTTCCGCAGCCACGAGCTGGACATCTGCTACCCGCTGGCCTGGGGCGCCGAAGGCGTCGAGGCCAAGCTGGCCTCGCTGTGCGCCGAAAGCGTGGACGCCATTCGCGGCGGCCACAACATTCTGATCATCACCGACCGGCGCATGGACCGCGAGCATGTCGCCATCCCGGCACTGCTGGCGCTGTCGGCCGTGCACCACCACCTGGTGCGCGAAGGCCTGCGCACCACGGCCGGCCTGGTGGTCGAGACCGCCAGCGCGCGCGAGGTGCACCACTTCGCCGTGCTGGCCGGCTATGGCGCTGAAGGAGTGCACCCGTACCTGGCGCTGGAGTCGCTGGTCGCACTGCACCAGGACCTGCCGGGCGCGCTGTCGGCCGACAAGGCCGTCTACAACTACATCAAGGCTATCGGCAAGGGCCTGTCGAAGATCATGTCCAAGATGGGCGTGAGCACTTACATGTCCTATTGCGGTGCCCAGTTGTTCGAGGCCATCGGCCTGGACAAGTCGCTGGTCGAGAAGTACTTCCGCGGCACGGCCTCGCAGATCGGCGGCATTGGCGTGTTCCAGGTGGCCGAGGAGGCTCTGCGCATGCACCGCGCCGCTTTCGGCAACGACCCGGTGCTGGCCGACATGCTCGACGCCGGCGGCGAATACGCCTGGCGCGTGCGCGGCGAGGAGCACATGTGGACGCCCGACGCCATCGCCAAGCTGCAGCACAGCGCGCGCTCGGGCAAGTTCGAGACCTACAAGGAATACGCGCAGATCATCAACGACCAGAGCAAGCGCCACATGACGCTGCGCGGCCTGTTCGAGTTCAAGGTCGACCCGGCCAGAGCCATCCCGCTGGATGAGGTGGAGCCGGCGGCCGAGATCGTCAAGCGATTCGCCACAGGTGCGATGTCGCTGGGCTCGATCAGCACCGAGGCGCACAGCACGCTGGCGCTGGCGATGAACCGCATCGGCGGCAAGAGCAACACCGGCGAAGGCGGCGAGGACCCGGCGCGCTACCGCAACGAGATGAAGGGCATCCCGATCGTTGCCGGCACCAAGGTCAGCGAGGTCATCGGCGCCAAGGTCATCAAGGCCGACTACGTGATGCGCTCCGGCGACAGCCTGCGCAGCAAGATCAAGCAGGTGGCCTCGGGCCGCTTCGGCGTGACCACCGAATACCTGGTCTCGGCCGACCAGATCCAGATCAAGATGGCGCAGGGCGCCAAGCCCGGCGAAGGCGGCCAGCTGCCTGGCGGCAAGGTCAGCGACTACATCGGCTTCCTGCGCTACAGCGTGCCGGGCGTCGGCCTGATCTCACCCCCGCCGCACCACGACATCTATTCGATCGAGGACCTGGCGCAGCTGATCCACGACCTGAAGAACGCCAACCCGCGCGCCGACATCAGCGTCAAGCTGGTGTCCGAGGTGGGCGTGGGCACCATTGCCGCGGGCGTGGCCAAGTGCAAGGCCGACCATGTGGTCATCGCCGGGCACGACGGCGGCACCGGTGCGTCGCCTTGGAGCAGCATCAAGCATGCCGGCACCCCGTGGGAGCTGGGCCTGGCCGAAACCCAGCAGACGCTGGTGCTGAACCGGCTGCGCAGCCGCATCCGCGTGCAGGCCGACGGCCAGATGAAGACCGGCCGCGACGTCGTCATCGGCGCGCTGCTCGGTGCCGACGAGTTCGGCTTCGCCACCGCGCCGCTGGTGGCCGAAGGCTGCATCATGATGCGCAAGTGCCACCTCAACACCTGTCCGGTGGGCGTGGCCACGCAGGACCCGGTGCTGCGCGCCAAGTTCACCGGCAAGCCCGAACATGTCGTCAGCTACTTCTTCTTCGTCGCCGAAGAGGCGCGCCAGATCATGGCGCAGCTGGGCATCCGCAAGTTCGACGATCTGATCGGCCGCGCCGACTTGCTCGACACGCGCAAGGGCATCCAGCACTGGAAGGCCAAGGGCCTGGACTTCAGCCGCATCTTCCACCTGGCCAACGTGCCGGCCGAGGTGCCGCGCCGCCAGATGGAGACGCAAGACCATGGCCTGGCCAAGGCGCTGGACGTCAAGCTGATCGAGCGTTGCAAGCCGGCCATCGAGCGCGGCGAGAAGGTGCAGTTCATGGAGGACGTGCGCAACGGCAACCGCAGCGTCGGCGCGATGCTGTCGGGCGAGCTGATCCGCCACCGCCCCGAGGGCCTGCCCGACCACACCATCTTCATGCAGGTGGAGGGCACCGGCGGACAGAGCTTCGGCGCCTTCCTGGCCAGCGGCATCACGCTGTACCTGATCGGCGATGCCAACGACTACACCGGCAAGGGCCTGTCCGGCGGCCGCGTGGTGGTGCGCCCGAGCATCGAGTTCCGCGGCGAGTCGACGCGCAACCTGATCGTCGGCAACACCGTGCTCTACGGTGCCACCAGCGGCGAGGCCTTCTTCCGTGGCGTGGCGGGCGAGCGCTTCGCGGTGCGCCTGTCGGGTGCCAGCGCCGTGGTCGAAGGCACAGGCGACCATGGCTGCGAATACATGACGGGCGGCACGGTGGTCGTGCTGGGCGCCACCGGCCGCAACTTCGCGGCCGGCATGTCCGGCGGCGTGGCCTATGTCTACGACGAGGATGGCAAGTTCGCCTCGCGTTGCAACACCTCGATGGTGGCGCTCGACAAGGTGCTGTCGCAGTCCGAGCAGGCGGCTGCCGGCGGCGATGCCGAGGGCTGGCACAAGGGCCTTGCCGACGAGGCGCTGCTGAAGGCGCTGATCGAGGATCACCACCGCTGGACCGGCTCGCTGCGGGCCCGCGACATCCTCGACCGATGGGCCGAGGCGCGCGGCAAGTTCGTCAAGGTCTTCCCGCACGAGTACAAGCGCGCGCTGGAAAAGCGCAGCGCCGAGAAGCAGTCCGAAGCCACCATCAGCAAGGCACGCGGCACGCGCGCCAGCACGGCCGACGCGAAATAGGGCGCCGACCAGCGACAAAGGAAAACGACATGGGCAAAGTCACCGGCTTCCTGGAGTACGAGCGCCTCGACGAAGGCTACGAACCCGTGCCCCAGCGGGTCAAGACCTGGAAGGAATTCGTCATCGGGTTGAACGATGAACAAGCCAAGATCCAGAGCGCGCGCTGCATGGACTGCGGCACGCCGTTCTGCAACAACGGCTGTCCGGTCAACAACATCATTCCGGACTTCAATGACCTGGTCTACCGCAACGACTGGAAGCGCGCCATCGAGGTGCTGCACTCGACCAACAACTTCCCCGAGTTCACCGGCCGCGTCTGCCCCGCGCCCTGCGAGGCAGCCTGCACGCTGAACGTCAACGACGACCCGGTGGGCATCAAGTCGATCGAACACGCGATCATCGACAGGGCCTGGGCCGAAGGCTGGGTCCAACCTCAGCCCGCGACCGTGAAGACCGGCAAGACGGTGGCCGTGGTCGGCAGCGGTCCGGCCGGCTTGGCAGCGGCGCAGCAGCTGGCTCGCGCCGGCCACGCGGTGACGCTGTTCGAGAAGAACAGCCGCATCGGCGGCCTGCTGCGCTATGGCATCCCCGACTTCAAGATGGAGAAGAGCCACATCGACCGGCGCATCGAGCAGATGAAGGCCGAAGGCGTGGTCTTCCGCACCGGCGTGCTGGTCGGCGCGCTGCCGGCCGACAGCAAAGTGACCAACGATGCCCAGGAGACGGTCACGCCCGGGCAACTGCGCGCCGAGTTCGACGCCGTGCTGCTGACCGGCGGTGCCGAACTCAGCCGCGACCTGCCGGTGCCCGGCCGCGAGCTGCAGGGCGTGCACTTCGCGATGGAGTTTCTGCCGATGCAGAACAAGGTCGTCGCCGGCGACAAGGTCAAGGGCCAGATCACGGCCACCGGCAAGCATGTGGTGGTGATTGGTGGCGGCGATACCGGCAGCGACTGCGTCGGCACCAGCAACCGCCACGGCGCGGCCAGCGTCACGCAGTTCGAGCTGATGCCGATGCCGCCGCAGGAAGAGAATCGGCCGCTGACCTGGCCCTACTGGCCTTACAAGCTGCGTACCAGCTCCAGCCACGAGGAGGGCTGCGAGCGCGAGTTTGCCATCGCCACCAAGGAATTCATCGGCACCAAGGGCAAGCTCACGGCGCTGCGCACGGTGCGCGTCGAGTGGAAGGACGGCAAGATGGTCGAGGTCCCGGGCAGCGAGAAGGACGTCAAGTGCGACTTGGTGCTGCTGGCCATGGGCTTTGTCAGCCCGGTGAGCTCGGTGCTCGAGGCCTTCGGCGTGGAGCGCGACCCGCGCGGCAATGCCAAGGCGGCGACCGATTCGACGCTGGCCTACAAGACCAATGTCGACAAGGTCTTCGCGGCCGGCGACATGCGCCGCGGCCAGTCGCTGATCGTCTGGGCCATCCGTGAAGGGCGCCAGGCCGCACGTGCGGTCGACCAGTACCTGATGGGGCACAGCGAGCTGCCGAACTAGGCCCACCCCCTACGGCCTTCGGCCGCCCCCTCAAGGGGGCACCGTCTGCGGACCGGCAAAACCGGATCCGCGACGGTCGCTCGATGCGAAGGGGTGCGTGGGACAATCCCACGCCCTTTGGCCGCCGCTCGATGCCCGAACCCCAACCCCTGATCGAGATCGACCGCGTCAGCTTCGGCTATGACGCGTCGCGCACGATCCTGAACGACGTGTCGCTGCGCTTCGCGCGCGGCAAGGTCACCGCCATTCTCGGCGGCTCGGGCTGCGGCAAGACCACGCTGCTGCGCCTGATTGCCGGGGTCTACCCGGCGACGCAGGGGCAGGTGATCTTCGACGGCGAGCGTGTGAATGCCGGCAACCGCGAACAGCTTTACCGGCTGCGCCGGCGCCTGGGCATGTTGTTCCAGTTCGGCGCGCTGTTCACCGACCTGACGGTGTTCGACAACGTGGCCTTTCCGCTGCGCGAGCACAGCAAGCTGCCGGAAAGCATGATCCGCGACATCGTGCTGATGAAGCTCAACGCGGTGGGCCTGCGCGGTGCGGCGCCGCTGCGCATCTCGCAAGTGTCGGGTGGCATGGCGCGGCGCATCGCGCTGGCCCGGGCCATGGCGCTGGACCCGGAGCTGATCATGTACGACGAGCCCTTCGCCGGGCTGGACCCGATCTCGATGGGCGTGGCCGCCAACCTGATCCGCAAGCTCAACGACACCACCGGTGCCACCTCGCTGATCGTCTCGCACGACGTGATGGAGTGCTTCTTGATCTGCGACTATGCCTACCTGCTGTCCTCGCAGGGCCGGGTGGTGGCGCACGGTCGGCCCGACGAGTTGCGCGCCTCGACCCACCCCGAAGTGCGGCAGTTCATCGGCGGTGAGCCCGACGGCCCGGTGCGTTTTCACTATCCCGCGCCGCCTCTGGCGCAGGACCTGGGTGTGGCGGCATGACCGATGCCCTGGCGCGGCTGGGCCGCTTCTCGCTGGACTGGCTGCGCGCGCTCGGCCATTCGGCCTTCTTCTTCGTCGACCTGCTGCGCTTCTCGCCGGCCGCGCTGCGCCGCTTCCCGCTGGTGCTGGCGCAGGTGCATGCCATCGGCAACCGTTCGCTGATCATCATCGCCGCTTCGGGGCTGGCAGTGGGTTTCGTGCTGGCGCTGCAGATGTACTACGCGCTCGTCACCTACGGCGCGGCCGAGAGCCTGGGGCTGATCGTCAACCTCGCACTGGTGCGCGAGCTCGGCCCGGTGGTCACCGCCTTGCTGTTTGCCGGCCGCGCCGGCACTTCGCTCACCGCCGAGATCGGCCTGATGAAGGCCGGCGAGCAGCTGGCGGCGATGGAGCTCATGGCTATCGACCCGCGTGCCCGGGTGCTGGCGCCACGCTTCATCGGCGGCATCGTGTCGATGCCCATCCTCGCACTCATCTTCTCCGCGGTGGGCATACTGGGCGCCTATGTCGTGGCCGTGCTGCTGATCGGCGTGGACGCCGGCAACTTCTGGTCGATCATGCAGGACCGCGTGGACGTCTGGCGCGACCTGGGCAACGGCATCGTCAAAAGCGCGGTGTTCGGCGTCATCTGCACCTTCGTCGCGCTGTACCAGGGCTACGAGACCGAAGCCACGCCCGAGGGCGTGGCCCATGCCACCACGCGCACGGTGGTCATCGCCTCGCTCGGCGTGCTCGGCATGGATTTCATCCTGACGGCACTGATGTTCTCCACCCCATGAACCTGGACCACCCCCGTAGCGCCTTCGGCGCTCCCCCTCAAGGGGGCGCCGCTGGCGGCCCGGCGAAGCCGGTTCCGCGGCGGCCGCTCGTTCTGTCGTGTAGTGTGCTGAATCCTTTGGCTGAACGGAATGTCGAACAAATCCACTGAAACCCTGGTCGGCCTGTTCGTGCTGCTGGGCCTGGGCGCGCTGTTCTTCCTGGCGCTGAAGGCGGCCAACCTGGGCAACTTCAACACCGAGGCCACCTATCCGATCGCGGCGCGCTTCGACAACATCGGCGGGCTCAAGGTGCGCGCGCCGGTGCGCAGCGCCGGCGTCACCGTCGGCCGGGTGACGGCGATCACGCTGGACGGCAAGACCTTCCAGGGCGTGGTCAGCATGGACATCCGCCGCGGCTTCCAGTTCCCGAAGGACAGCTCGGCCAAGATCCTGACCTCCGGGCTGCTGGGCGACCAGTACGTCGGCCTGGAGCCGGGTGGCGACGAAGCCAACCTGGCGCCCGGCGCCACCATCACCCAGACGCAGTCGGCGCTGGTGCTGGAGAACCTGATCGGCCAGGTGCTGTTCAACAAGGCCGCCGAAGCCGGCGACGCGGGAGCCAAGAAGTGAGCGCGCGTGGCGGCGCGGCGGCACTGGTGCTGGCCTGGGCGGCGCTGTGCGGCAGCGCCGTGGCACAGACGGCGCCCGCGGCCGCGGCCAGCGCTGCCAGCGCGGCGGACTCCACCGAGCCGCCGGATCCGCCCACCGCCGGCCAGCTGGCCGACCCGTGGGAGCCCTTCAACCGCGCGATGTTCGCCGTCAATCAGGTGCTCGATTCGGACCTGATCTATCCCTTGACCTCTGCCTACGTCGGCCTGGTGCCGTCGCTGGTGCGCACCGGCGTGAGCAATGTCTTCAACAATGCCGAGGACCTTTGGTCCGCCGTCAACAACCTACTGCAGGGCAAGCTGGACAAGTCGGTGATGATGAGCTTCCGCTTCGCCTGGAACACGGTGTTCGGCGTGGCCGGCATCCTGGACATGGCCACCGAGCTGGGCATCGAACGCTTTCCCGAGGACTTCGGCCAGACGCTGGGTGTGTGGGGCGTGCAGCCCGGGCCCTACCTGGTGCTGCCGTTCTTCGGTCCGTCCACCGTGCGCGACGCGGCCGGCTTGCCGTTGGACATCGCCGCGTCGCCGGCCTACGCCGTCAACCAGGGTTCGTTCCGGCCGGTGACCACCGTGCTGCAGATCCTGGACACGCGCTCGCAGCTGCTGGGTGCGACGCAGGTGTTGGACACGATCGCGATGGACAAGTACAGCTTCGTGCGCGACGCCTTTCTCAGCCGGCGCCTGCGCTTGGTGTTCGACGGCAACCCGCCGGAAGACGACGAGATTCAGGCGCCGGCCAAGGAATGACCCTGTGCACGCGGCACCGCGCCGGCGCGTTATCGTTCGGACTCTGCAGTCCCACCCGAAGAGAACGACGATGCTGAAAAACTGGATCCTGCTCTGCGCGTTGGCCATTGCCGCCGCCGCGCCGGCTCTTGCCGACACCGCGCCGGACGAACTGATCCGCCAGGTGTCGACCGAGGTCATCGACACCGTCAAGTCCGACAAGGCCATCCAGGCCGGTGACGTCAGCCGCATCATCACGCTGGTCGACACCAAGGTCATGCCGCATGTCAACTTCCAGCGCATGACGGCCTCCGCCGTGGGCCGCAACTGGCGCAGCGCCACGCCCGAGCAGCAAAGACGACTGCAGGAAGAGTTCAAGGTGCTGCTGGTGCGCAGTTATGCCGGCGCACTGACGCAGGTGAAGGACCAGACCGTGCAACTCAAGCCGCTGCGCGCCAATCCCGGCGACACCGAGGTGGTGGTGCGCACCGAGATCAAGGGCAAGGGTGAGCCGGTGCAGCTGGATTACCGGCTCGAGAAGGCCGGCGACACGTGGAAGATCTACGACGTCAACGTGCTCGGCGTGTGGCTGGTCGAGCAGTACCGAACCTCGTTCAACCAGGAGATCAGCGCCGGCGGCATCGACGGCCTCATCGCCAAATTGGTCGAGCGCAACAAGGGCGCGTCGAAGAGCTGAATGAAGCTGCCGCCGACGCTGACGCTCGACAGTGCCGCGGCGGCGCTGGACACGCTGCGTGCCGATGCAGACGGCAGCCAGGGCGCGCTGGCCATCGACGCGTCGGCGCTGACGGCCTTCGATACCGCCGCGCTGGCGCTGCTGCTGCAGGCCAAGCGACTGGCCCAGGCGGCAGGGCGCGGCTTTGAGGTGCATGGCGCGCCTTCGAAGCTGCAGCAGCTGGCGCAACTGTACGGCGTGGCCGAGCTGCTGGGGTTGGCCCAGCCTGCCTGAACGGCTATGGCGATGCGGCGTAGCGCTTCGCGCGCAGGTTCTTCTTGATTTCCTGCAGCAGCGGCCGCAGCCCGCCGCTGCCCAGGCGCAGCGCCACGCCGGTGGTCAGGATGTCGATGATCAGCAGGTGCAGCAGCCGCGACACCATCGGGCTGTAGCGGTCATGGTCCTCGGGGTGGTCGGCAGCCAGCAGGATGCGGTTCGGCCCCTGCGCCTGCAGCGCCAGCGGCGAGCCGCTGGCGCTGATGACGATGACGGTGGCGCCCTTGCGCAGCGCGATCTCGCACACGTCCAGCAGGTCGCGGCTGCGGCCGGAGTTGCTGATGATCACCGCCACGTCGCCGCTCTTGAGCATGGTGGCGCTCATCACCTGCACATGACCGTCGCTGATGGCCGCGCAGTTGACGCCCAGGCGGAAGAACTTGTGCTGCGCGTCCTGCGCCACGATGCCGGAGTTGCCGACGCCGTAGAACTCGATGCGCCGGCCCGCGCGCCCTGCCTCGGCCAGCGCCGCGATGGCGCGCTCGAAGGCATGGCCGGCCGCGGCATTGCGGTACTTGAGCATCGCGCTGACCGCGTTGTCGATGACCTTGACGACGATGTCGGCGGCGCCGTCGTCGTCGTCCACCGCCCGGTGCACGAAGGGCACGCCCTCGTTCACGCTGCCGGCCAGCTTGCGCTTGAAGTCGGCCAGCCCGTCGTAGCCCACGCTGCGGCAGAAGCGCACGACCGTGGGCTTGCTGACCTGCGCGCGCGCGGCCAGTTCGCTCACCGGCAAGCTGGCGAAGCCGCGTGCGTCGGCCAGCACCAGCTTGGCCACACGTTGCTCGGCCGGTGGCAGCGCCGAGAGGCAGGCGCGGATGCGGTCGAGCATGGTCAGCCCGGCCAGCAGCGAGACGCTGCTGGCGCTCCTGCCGCCCATGCCCGCGCAGGCGGGCATGGAGCCGCGGCAGTCGCTCCCCCCGAGGGAGCGTAGGCGGACAAGCAGTTCCCGACTGCTCGGGAACTGCCCGCCGGAGCGCCGCACGGCCTGTCCGCCGCGCGGCCGACCCATGGACTCATGGGGCGAGGGGCTGTCATTGCTCTTCCACCCAGGCGCAGCCGTCGCGGGCGATCAGCGCGCTGGACGCGGCCGGCCCCCAGCTGCCGGCGGCATAGGGGCGGGGGCCGCTCGGGTCCTTGGCCCAGGCGTCGAGCACCGGCTCCACCCAGCGCCAGGCCTGCTCCTGCTCGTCGCTGCGCACGAACAGGTTCAGCCGCCCGGCGATGGCGTCGAGCAGCAAGCGCTCGTAGCCGCCGACACGCTCGCTGGAGAAAGCCTTGTCGAAGTCCAGGTCGAGCGACACCGGCGCCAGCAGCTCGCCCGGCCCGCTGCCCTTGGCCGCCATCAGGTGCAGTTCCAGGCCGTCCTCTGGCTGCAGCTTGATGACCAGCTTGTTGGCGCGGTTGGCACCGGGGAAGATCGGGTGTGGCACGCCGCGGAAGTTGACGACGATGTGCGCCTCGCGGCCGGCCAGGCGCTTGCCGGTGCGCAGGTAGAAGGGCACGCCGGCCCAGCGCCAGTTCTGCACTTCGGTGCGCAGCGCGACGAAGGTCTCGCAGCGGCTTTCGAGTTGCACCTTGGCTTCGTCCCGATAACCCGGCACCGCCTTGCCGTCGATGATTCCCGCCTTGTACTGGCCGCGCACCACGTCGCGCGCCACGCTCTCGGGCGTGAATGGCTTCAGCGACTTCAGCACCTTCAGCTTCTCGTCGCGCAGCGCATCGGCGTCGCCGGTCGGTGGTGGCTCCATCGCGATCATCGTCAGCAGCTGCAGCGCATGGTTCTGCACCATGTCGCGCAAGGCGCCGGTGCGGTCGTAGAAGTCGCCGCGCGTGCCCACGCCGATGCCCTCGGCCAGCGTGATCTGGATGTTGGCGATGCTCTCGCGCCGCCACAGCGGCTCGAACAGCGCGTTACCGAAGCGCAGCGCCGACAGGTTCTGCACCGCGGGCTTGCCCAGGTAGTGGTCGATGCGGTAGGCCTGCTCCTCGGCAAAGGCCGCGGCGACCACGCGGTTGATCTCCTGGGCGCTGGCCAGGTCGTGGCCGAGCGGCTTTTCGAGCACCACGCGCACACGCGGGCCGTTCAGTCCGGCGGCGCCGAGCTGCGCGCAGATCACCGGAAACAGGTGCGGGCTGGTGGCCAGGAACAGCACCTGCGTGTCGGCGCCGCGCGCGTCCAGCCATTGCTTCAGACCGCCATAGTCGGCCGGCTGCGACAAGTCCATTCGGCGGTAGTGCAGCAGCTCGGCAAAGCGCGCGAACTCCTCGCCGCTGGGGCGCTTGGACTCGTCCACGTCCTCGAAGCGTTCGCGGATGAAGGCGCGGTAGGCGTCGTCGCTGCGTTCGTCGCGCGCCACCGACAGGATGCGCCCGCCCTCGGGCAGCTTGCCGTGGCGGAAGGCCTGGAACAGCGCCGGCATCAGCTTGCGCCAGGTGAGATCGCCGGTGCCGCCAAAGAGGACGAGGTCGAAGGACATGATCGCGCCGGATCCTCCGGCATGTAATTTTATTACATCGTTGATGATGCAATAGTTTCATAGATCGGTCAATTGCCTGCAGTTCGCACGCGACAGCGTGGACGCTGCAGAGACGCTAGGATGAGCCATGGTTGCTGTCACGTCGGCCGGTGCCATGGCTTTCCGCGCCGACCCCGACACACGTTCATGGGCTCGATTCATCCTGCCGCGCCAGTGACCATCGCAGCATGCAGTCACACTCGATGCTGAGCCGGCCGCGTGTCATGCGCGCGCGCGGCAAGGCGCTGAGCGGGCGCTCGCCACCGACCACGCCAGGGCCTCGGGCACTGCCGGTCCGGGTGGCGCAGCGATGTTCCGCTGCCGACAAGACTCTGGTATTCGACTTTGCTGGCGTGCTGTTCCACTGGCAGCCACTGGACCTGCTGCGCCGCGAACTGCCGCAACGCGCCCATGACGCCGCATCGGCGCAGTGGCTGTTCGACGTCATCTTCGAAGCCTATGGCGGTGACTGGAGCGAGTTCGATCGCGGCCGGGTCGAAGTGCCCGAGCTGGTGCGCCGCATCGCCGCGCGCACCGGTCTGCCGCCCAGGGACGTGCAGACCGTGGTCGACGCGGTGCCGGCCGAACTGCAACCGCTGCCGGCCACAGTGGCGCTGCTGCGGCGCTTGCGCGACGACGGCCGTCGACTGTTCTTCCTGTCGAACATGCCGCAGCCCTATGCCGAGCATCTGGAGCGCGAGCACGCCTTTGTCGGCTGGTTCGCCGACGGCGTGTTCTCGGCCCGCGTGCACCTCATCAAGCCCGAAGCCGAGATCTTCGCGCTCGCAGCGCGACGCTTCGGCGTGCCGCCGGCGCAGCTGGTCTTCATCGACGACATGCCGGCCAATGTCGAGGCGGCCCTCCAAGCCGGCTGGAATGCCCTGCAATTCGTCGATGCCGCCGACTGCGAGGCTCAACTTCGCGGCCAGGGATGGGCCTGAAGCAAGGTGCGGCTCGGTCTCGGCGGGTTCAGGCATTGGTGTTTCTGCGGCTTGCACGGGCGCACAGAGTCAGTGCACATTCCGGGCCACCAAGAAGACGCGGGCTGGCGCGTGTCTGCCAGACCTAGACAAGGCCCCTTTCTTGCTTGAAGTTCCCGCCATCCTTGCCGACAGGCCTGACCCACTCACCGCTTCCAGGAGAACCCGAATGCGACAAACCATACTTGCTGCCGCCGTGCTTGCCGCCGGCCTGAGCACTGCGCCCGCTGCCTTTGCCGGCAAGGACCTCGATGCCATCAAGGCGCGCGGCACGCTGGTGTGCGGTGTCAATACCGGCCTGGCCGGTTTTTCCGCCGCCGACAGCCAGGGCAAGTGGAGCGGGCTGGACGTCGACTACTGTCGTGCGCTGGCCGCCGCCATCCTGGGTGACGGCAACAAGGTGCGCTATTCGCCCCTGACGGCGCAGCAGCGCTTCACCGCGCTGCAGTCGGGCGAGGTCGACGTGCTGTCGCGCAACACCACCTGGACGCTGACGCGCGATGCCTCGCTGGGCATGCACTTCGTCGGCATCACCTTCTACGACGGCCAGGGCTTCATGGTGCCCAAGAGCCTGAACGTGAAGAGCGCCAAGGCGCTGAAGGGCGCCACCGTGTGCGTGCAGTCCGGCACCACCACCGAGCTGAACCTGACCGACTACTCGCGCGCCAACAACCTGCAGTTCAAGCCGGTGGTGTTCGAGAAGCAGGAGGCCTCGACCGCCGCCTACTTCTCCGGCCGCTGCCAGGTGTTCACCACCGACGCCTCGGGCCTGGCCTCGATCCGCAGCAAGGAGGCGCAGAAGCCCGAAGACCACGTGATCCTGCCCGAGCTGATCTCCAAGGAGCCGCTGGGCCCGTCGATCCGCCGCGGCGACGACGACTTCTTCGCCATCAGCAAGTGGGTGCTGAACGTGATGCTCGAGGCCGAGGAGTACGGCATCACGCAGGCCAACGTCGACCAGATGAAGAAGGACAGCAAGAACCCGGGCGTGATGCGGCTGCTGGGCTCGGGCACCGAAGACACCGGCAAGCTGCTCGGCCTGGACAAGGACTGGGGCTACCGCATCATCAAGACCACCGGCAACTACGGCGAGGTCTTCGAGCGCCATGTCGGCGAGAAGACGCCGATCGGTCTGCCGCGCGGGTCCAACAACCTGTGGACCAAGGACGGGCTGATGTACGCCCCGCCAGTGCGCTGATGACCTTAGGCGCCGCGGGCCGTCTTGCCGTGCCCGCGGCCGCCGCTTCGGCCGCCGGTCCGTTGCCGTGCGGCGGCCGACTCCCAGTGGTCCTGGTTCGGAGTTCCGCTTGAGCGAGCGAGCACCCACGAAGAAGCCCATCGAATGGTCCTGGCGCAGCCGTGTGGTGCGCGGCTGGGTGTACCAGGCCGTGGCGCTGCTGCTGATTGGCGGCGCGGTGTGGTTCCTGGCGCACAACACGCAGGAGAACATGCGTGTGCGCGGCATCCAGAGCGGCTTCGATTTCCTGGGTCAGGCCGCCGGCTTCGACATCGGCGAGACGATGATCGCCTTCGACCCGAGCCAGAGCTACGGCCGGGCGCTGTGGGTCGGCGTGCTGAACACGCTGCGCGTGGCCGTCATCGGCATCGTCCTGACGACGATCCTCGGCGTGCTGATGGGGATTGGCCGCTTCTCGCACAACGCGCTGGTGCGCGGCCTGTGCTACGGCTATGTCGAGCTGTTCCGCAACGTGCCGATCCTGCTGCAGCTGCTGATGTGGTACCTGTTTTTCGTCGAGGTGCTGCCCGCGCCGCAGGCGGCGTGGAACCTCGGCGACTTGTTCTACCTGAGCAAGGGCGGCTTCTCGATGCCCTCGCCGGTGTGGGCACCGGGTTACGCCTGGATGGCGTTGGGCTCGCTGCTCGGGCTGGTGGCCGGTGTGGCCTACAGGCGCTGGGCGCAGCGCGAATTCGAACGCACCGGCCAGGATCGCAATCGCTGGGCGGTGCCGTTGCTTGCGATCGTCGGCCTGGCGCTGGCCGGCTGGGCCGCCGGCGGCGCGCCGCGCGAATGGTCGCGCCCGGAGCAGCTGGCCTTCATGGTCGAGGGCGGCATCAGCGCCACACCGGAGTTCATGGCGGTGCTGATCGGCCTGGTGATGTACACCGGCGCCTTCATCGCCGAAGTGGTGCGCGGCGGCATCCAGTCGGTGTCGCATGGCCAGACCGAAGCCGCCAGCGCGCTGGGCCTGTCGCCGCGGCAGACCATGCGGATGGTGATCCTGCCGCAGGCGCTGCGCGTCATCATCCCGCCGCTGACCAACCAGTACCTGAACCTGACGAAGAACTCGTCGCTGGCGGTGGCCATCGGCTACCCCGACGTGGTCTCGATCGCCAACACCACGCTCAACCAGACCGGGCGCGCGGTGGAGTGCATCGCCATCATCATGGTGGTGTACCTGAGCACCTCGCTCAGCACCTCGGCCTTGATGAACTGGTACAACAAGCGCGTCGCCATCAAAGAACGGTGATGGCCACCGACTCCTTCGTCCCCATCGCACCGCGGCCGCCGCCGGTCAACGCCGAGGGCTTGGTGCCCTGGCTCAGGCGCAACCTGTTCGGCGACTGGAAGAGCTCGCTGACCACCGTCGTGCTGATCGGCCTGGTGCTGTACCTGCTGCCGCTGCTGGCGCAGTGGGGGCTGTTCCAGGCGGTGTTCGGCGCCAATGCCGACGCCTGCCAGGCGGCGCGCGGCACCGGCGCCTGCTGGGGCGTGATCACCGAGAAGTGGCGCGTCATCATCTTCGGCCGCTATCCCTTCGAGCAGCAATGGCGTCCTGAAATCGCCACCGTGCTGATGGTGGCGGCGCTGGTGATCAGCTGCGTGCGCTGGTTCTGGAAGCCCTGGCTGGCGCTGATGTGGGTGGCCGTGCTGGCAGTCTTCTTCAGCTTGATGGGCGGCGGCGTGTTCGGCCTGGAGCCGGTGCGCACCGACCTGTGGGGCGGCCTGCCGCTGACGGTGATGCTGGCCACGCTGTCGATCTTCCTGGCTTTCCCGATCGCGGTGCTGGTGGCGCTGGGTCGGCGCAGCCAGTTGCCGGCGATCCGCACCGCCTGCGTGATCTACATCGAGCTGATCCGTGGCGTGCCGCTGATCAGCGTGCTGTTCATGGCCAGCTTCATGTTCCCGCTGTTCATGCCGCAGGGCATGAGCATCGACGTGCTGGTGCGCGTGCTGGTCGGCATCACGCTGTTCGCGGCGGCCTACATGGCCGAGATCGTGCGCGGCGGGCTGCAGGCCATCCCCAAGGGCCAGCTCGAGGCGGCCGACACGCTGGGCCTGAGCTACTGGCAGACGCAACGCAAGATCGTGCTGCCGCAGGCGCTGGCGATGGTGGTGCCGAGCATGATGAACAACTTCATCAGCATCTTCAAGGACACCTCGCTGGTGACCATCGTCTCGCTCTATGAGCTGACCGGCGCGCTCGGCCTGGCGCTGAACTCCGACGTCGAATGGCGGCCCTTCAAGATCGAGGCCTACCTGTTCATCACTGCGATCTACTTCGCCTTCTGCTTTGCCATGTCGCGCTACAGCCTGTGGGTGGAGAAGCAGGTCTCCGTCAGCCGCACGCGCTGACTGCGCGACCATCCGGAAACCGCCATGACCGAATCCATCGTCCGCTTCGACAAGGTCAACAAGTGGTACGGCAATGATTTCCACGTGCTGCGCGACATCGACCTGGACGTCGCCAAGGGCGAGCGCATCGTCATCTGCGGCCCTTCGGGCTCGGGCAAGTCCACGCTGATCCGCTGCGTCAATGCGCTCGAGGAATACCAGCAGGGCCTGGTCACGGTGGATGGCATCGCGCTGACCGACGATGTCAAGGCGGTGGAGCAGGTGCGCAAGCAGGTCGGCATGGTGTTCCAGCAGTTCAACCTGTTCCCACACCTGACGGTGCTGGAGAACCTGACGCTGGCGCCGATGTGGGTGGGCCACCTGCCGAAGAAGGAGGCCGAGGAGCGTGCGATGACGCAGCTCCAGCGCGTGCGCATCGCCGAGCAGGCGCGCAAGTACCCGCTGCAGCTGTCGGGCGGTCAGCAGCAGCGCGTGGCCATTGCGCGCGCGCTGTGCCTGACGCCGAAGATCATGCTCTTCGACGAGCCGACCTCGGCGCTCGACCCGGAGATGATCAACGAGGTGCTCGACGTGATGATCGAACTGGCCGGCCAGGGCATCACCATGCTGTGCGTGACGCACGAGATGGGCTTTGCACGCAGCGTGGCCGACCGCGTGATCTTCATGGACCAGGGTCAGATCGTCGAGCAGAATCCGCCAGAGGAGTTCTTCGCGCACCCGAAGAACGAGCGCACGCGCGACTTCCTGTCGAAGATCATCGCGCACTGACACCGCCGCGCCCCAGGCGCGGCCAAGCTCAGGCGCCGAGCCCGGCCACGGCCTGGTGAGCGGCTTCCACGCCCTGCTCGACGATGCGCGCCTTCCAGGCGTCGGTGTCGGTGTAGAAGGCGTCGCGGATCTGGCGCTTGATCTGTGCGCGTTGGGCGTGCGGCGCCTCCGGGTGGTTCTCCAGCCACTGGTCGGCGCGCAGTGCGTCCATCACCTGCTCGAAGGGCACGGTGCCGTATTCCATCGCAATCCCGGTGTACTCGGCCTGCGCGCATTCCTGCCCGGCGGCAAACCACATCAGGCCCGTCAGCAGCGCCGACTCGGACGAGCCATCGTAGATCGACGTGACCTGCTCGCCCCACCAGCGGCGCGCGCGGGCGATGGCCGGAGCATCGTCCGGGCCGGCCCAGATGCGTTCGCCGTGCCCGCTGGGCCCGAGGCCGGTATGCAGGTCGATCCAGCCCAGGCGCTGGCAGCGCCGTGCGTGGTCCTGCAGCACATGGCGCAGAGTCTGCTGGCTCCAGGTCGGGTTGCGCCCTCCATAGAACAAGCCCTGCGGGTGTTCGTACTGCCCGCTGGACGCGGCCGCCTGCAAGGCCTTGACGCCGTGTTCGGCGATGAACTCCGCCAGCCCGGCCTTGACCTCCGGCGTCGGCGGCCATTCGGCCGGCACGATCAGGTGGGCCAGCCGGTCGGAGGCCGGGTTGCGCGGCAGCGGCTTGGAGAAATCCTGGAAGTTGCGGTTCAGGTCGACGTTTTCGTGGGTGGTGCGGCGCAGCCACGAGAAGCCATAGGGGTTCAGCGCATGGATGTAGAGCAGCGCCACGCCGGCGCGCGCGGCCGCTGCCTGGAAGCCCGCATCGGTGAGCAGCGCGTTCTGCACGCCCGATCCGCAATAGCCTTCGACGCCATGACAGGCGCTGCTGAGGATCAACACCGCGGGCGCGTCGGCCGCGCCGAAGCGGGCCACGTCCATGGCCAGCAGTTCGCCGTCGCGGCCCAGCAGCGGGTGCGGATGGGCCACCGGCTCCTGGCCGGCGGCCGTGGCCGCTTCGATGAACTTGCGTCGGGCCTCGGCGTAACTCTGCGCGAAGTACGTGGAGGCCTTCATCGCGCCTGCCTCAGCGCGGGGCCAGCCACTTCTCGGCCAGACGCACCCAGGCGGTGGCGCCGAGCGGGATCAGCTCGTCGTTGAAGTCGTAGCTGGAGTTGTGCAGCATGCACGGGCCCATGCCGTGGCCGCCCTCGCGGTGCGCACCGTCGCCGTTGCCGATCAGGAAGTAGCAGCCGGGCTTGGCCTGCAGGAAGTAGCTGAAATCCTCGGAGCCCATCGTCGGCTCGAAGTCGAGCACGTTCTCGGGTCCGACCACCTCGCCCAGCAGCTTGCGGGTGAACTCGGTCTCGGCCCCATGGTTGACGGTGGGCGGGTAGTTGCGCTTGAAGTGGAACTCGCAGCCGGCCTCGAAGGCGGCGCAGGTGCTTTCGGCGATGACCTTCATGCGCCGCTCGACCAGGTCCAGCACTTCGTTGGTGAAGGTGCGCACCGTGCCCTGGATCTCGCAGAAGTCGGGCACCACGTTGGTGGCCTCGCCGGCGTGGATCATCGTCACCGAGATCACCGCGGTGTCGATCGGCTTCTTGTTGCGCGAGACGATGGTCTGGAAGGCCTGCACCATCTGGCAGGCCACCGGCACCGGGTCGATGCCGTTGTGCGGCAGCGCGGCATGGCTACCCTTGCCGCGAATGGTGATCTTGAATTCGTTGGAACTGGCCATCACGGGGCCGCTCTTCAGCGCGAATTGCCCGACCTTCATGCCCGGCCAGTTGTGGATGCCGAAGATGGCCTCCATCGGGAACTTCTCGAACAGGCCGTCCTTCATCATCTCGCGCGCACCGCCGCCGCCTTCTTCGGCCGGCTGGAACACCAGATAGACGGTGCCGTCGAAGTTGCGGTGTCTGGACAGGTGGCGAGCGGCGGCCAGCAGCATCGCGGTGTGGCCGTCGTGGCCGCAGGCGTGCATCTTGCCCGGGTGCGTGCTGGCATGGGCGAAGTGGTTGTGCTCGGTCATCGGCAGCGCGTCGATGTCGGCACGCAGGCCGATGGCGCGGCTGGAACTGCCTGATCTGACGATGCCGACCACCCCGGTCTTGCCCAGGCCGCGGTGGATCGGAATGCCCCAGTCGGTCAGCGCCTTGGCAATCACGTCGGCGGTGCGCTCTTCCTGGAAGCACAGCTCCGGGTGGGCATGGATATCGCGGCGGATGGTGGTGATGCTGGCGGCGTCGGCCAGGATGGATTCGATCAGCTGCATGCGAACTCCGGCGGTGGTCGGCTTGGGAAAAACCATCTTACCCCGCTGTCACTGGGCTGTCCTGCCGCACCGCGCATGCCCGCCCAGCGGCTACGATCATTGCGTTGTTTCATCTGCCGACATGAGCCCTGCCACCTTGCGCCAACTGAAAGACCTGCCTGGCCCGCGCGGTTTGCCGCTGCTGGGCAACACGCTGCAGGTCAAGCCGCCACGCATCCACCTGGACGTCGAAGGCTGGGCGGCCAAATTCGGCCCGCTCTTTCGCATGCAGCTGGGCCGTCGACAGCAACTGGTGATTGCCGACCACGAACTACTCGGCGCGGTGATGCGCGACCGGCCGGAGGGCTTCAGGCGCAGCCCGCTGACCAGCCTGATCGGCGCCGAGATGGGCCTGCCACAGGGGCTGTTCGGCTCGGAAGGCGAGGACTGGCGCAAGCAGCGCCGCATGGTCATGGCCAGCTTCGCGCCCGGTCATGTGCGCGCCTACTTTCCGTCGCTGGTCAAGGTCACGCTGCGGCTGCGTTCACGTTGGCACAGGGCGGTGCGTCAGGGGCAGGACATCCCGCTGCAGGCCGACCTGATGCGCTTCACCGTCGACGCCATCGCCGGCCTGGCCTTCGGCAAGGACATCAACACCCTCGAATCGGGCGAAGACGTGATCCAGCGCCACCTGGACAAGGTGCTGCCGGCGATCTTCAAGCGCGTGCTGAGCCTCGTGCCGTACTGGCGCTGGTTCAAGCTGGAATCCGACCGGGAGTTGGCGCGCAGCGTGGCGGTGATCAACCGCACCATCCTTGAGTTCATCGCCCAGGCGCGGCAGCGACTGCGCGATGAACCTGCGCGGCGCGACCAGCCGCGCAACCTGCTCGAAGCGATGATCGTCGCTGCCGACCTGCCCGACAGCGGCCTGGGCGATCGTCATGTCGCAGGCAACGTGCTGACCATGCTGCTGGCCGGCGAGGACACCACCGCCAACACGCTGGCCTGGATGATCCACCTGCTGCAGCGCAACCCGCAGGCGCTGCGGCGAGTGCAGCAGGAGGTGCGCTCGCTGGCGCCGGACCCGGCCGCCTACCGCTTTGACCAGATGGAGCAACTGGTCTTCCTGGAGGCCTGCGCCAGCGAAACCATGCGCCTGAAGCCAGTGGCGCCCTTCATCGCGCTGCAGGCGCTGCGCGACACCATCGTCGGCGACGTGGCCGTACCCGTCGGCACGCAGATCTGGGGCGTGCTGCGCCACGACAGCGTCAGCGAGCAGCATTTCGCCCGGCCCGAGGCCTTCGAACCTGAGCGCTGGCTGGACGGCGCGCAGCCGCCACTCAGTGCCGCCGCCAAGCGTGCGGCCATGCCTTTCGGCTCCGGCCCGCGCATGTGTCCGGGCCGCTACCTGGCGCTGCTGGAGATGAAGATGGCCATGGCCATGCTGCTGTCCAGCTTCGACATCAAGTCGGT
>Ga0316605_10000552_pt1 | contig 25707 bp, 20 predicted proteins | sample OWC_soil_day20_n_FD_207666 | JGI IMG/M metagenome (GOLD analysis project Ga0316605, IMG submission 207666) | Wetland soil microbial communities from Old Woman Creek delta, Ohio, United States - OWC_soil_day20_noCT | ecosystem: Environmental > Terrestrial > Soil > Wetlands | place: USA: Ohio...
TGCCCAACAGATGCTCGTACTCCGGGAAATAGGTATCCCCTTCGACATCCCGGTCGACCCTCGTCAGATAGAGCCGGTCAACCCTCTCCAGCAGTTGCCGGTAGACGTCCCCTCCCCCGATCACGAACACCCACTCTTCATCCGCCAGTGCGTTGAGTGCGTCGGTGACGGAGGCATATGTTTCCACACCCGGAACCGGACTCCTGCTGAGGACAACATTGCGACGGTTCGGGAGAGGACGGCCAAGGGAGACAAATGTCTTGCGGCCCATGAGGACGGCGTGGCCGGTCGTCAGCCGTTTGAAGCGTTTCAGGTCTTCGGAGAGATGCCACGGAAGCGCACCGCCGGCGCCTATTGCCCTGTTGCGGGCAATCGCTGCGATGATCGCCAGTTTCACACTGCGACCGCGAATTTGATGGCCGGATAGGGATCGTAGCCGACGAGCGAGAAATCCTCAAACAGCAGTTCGTCCAGCGGTTTCTGTGAAATCTGTACTGCGGGTAAGGCGCGCGGTGTCCGGACAAGCTGTTCCTTCAAGCCGTCGATATGGTTCAGGTAGATGTGCGCATCCACGATCGTATGACTGAAGAGTCCGGGCTGAAGGTTCGCTTCCCGAGCGAGGATATGCGTGATCAGAGAATACGCTGCAAGGTTAAAGGGAATGCCGATCGCAATATCACCGGAACGCTGTGTCAGGTGGCAGTTCAGCCGTCCGCCCGATACATTGAAGACGAAGGAGTAATGACACGGGGGAAGTTTGCTGCCGAACGCATTGCCGGGTTCCCACGCGGTCACGACCATCCGCCGTGAATGGGGGTCGGTTTTCAACAACTCGACAACCTTTCCGATCTGATCGACCTCTTCGACTTCGTAGGCTTTTGTTTCAGGATTCCATCGCGCACTCGGAAACCGCCGCCAGTACCGGCCATATGCGGTGTCGAGGTTCCCTTCCGCGTCTGCCCAGGCGTCCCAGATCTTCGTGTGCTGGCGGAGATTCCGGATGTGATCTTCACCGGAGAGATACCAGAGCACCTCATACAGCATCGCGGAAAAGTTGACCTTCTTTGTGGTCAGGAGTGGAAACCCTTCTGCGAGGTCAACGGTATAGTGCTCCGCAAAGCAGGAGATGGTATCCACGCCGGTGCGGTTTGATTTGCGTATGCCGTTGCGCAGCACACGTTCAACCAGATCAAGATAGACGCGCATAGTCGGAGAGTGTGTGAGAGGTCCAGATCAAACTACCGAAAAGAGGCCCGAAAAGCAATGTACGGCACGCGTTCGCCCTGTTATGCCCGCAGAGGATTCCGGATGGTCTGCACTGCGAGGGCAAACGAGACAGCAAGAAAACAGAGGAATGCCGCTCCCTCCAGCGCGACGACCTCAGCTGCCCCGGCGCCAATGGTCGCATACCGAAGCACATCGGTGTGCCAGGTCAGCGGATTGACAAAGGACACAGCCTGCAGCCATCGGGGCAGGGATTCCACCGGATAGAACATTGAGCTGCCGAACATCAGGACAAAGTACGCCACATTGAGAAACGTATTGAACATGTCGTTCCGGCGGATCCGTATGGCAAACGTCGTGAGGAAGAAGAACCACCCCGCCGTGCCCAGCACCTGTCCGAACGCAACAAGTCCGATCAGGTCCCAGCGCAAGGCCAGGCCGAGCAGAACGGCACCGAGCGTGATGGTAATGGCTGCTTGCACGAGTGCGAGAAGGGAATTGAAGAGAATCTTCCCGACGAGAAACTCCGACCGCGTCATGGGATAGGTGAGGAATTCATAGAAGATTCCGTTATCACGATCGACGAAGAACCCGTATGCCGTATTGATTGCGATACCAAAGCTGGCCATGGAGAGAACACCGGCGAGGAAGAACGCATTGTAGCCCATTCGGTCACCTGCCACAGCGACTCCGCCGGCAAAGGCGCTCTCGAAGCCGATCCCAAAAATCAACAGGTATGTCAACGGCATGAACATGTCGTAGAACAGCCAGGTCAGACTCGTGGTGCGGATGCGGTATTCGCGGTACATGACCGCAAGGATCATCTTCATGACTTCTCTCCTGCCCTTCCCTCTTTTCCGCTTGTACCGAGCAATTCCAGAAACACGTCTTCGAGCGAGGCGCTGGTGACCTCGAAATGCACGATGGGCTCCACGTGGGAGAGGGCGTCAAGCAATGCAAAGGTCGATACTTCAGATCCCCTGACGCTCATCTCAAGCGTCGTGGAGGTTGAGCGGAGCTTCAGCAAAGGGTAGCGGCTGGCCGTTTCCAGGATCTCCGGTCTCATCCGTTCAAAGGTAACGTTGATGTCATACGCGCGCGTTGCCATGGATTTGATCATGGCCAGGTCACCGGTGACGAGACATCGCCCCTGGTCGACAATCGCAATCCGGTCGCAGAGTTCTTCTGCCTCCTGGAGAATGTGCGTGGTGAGCAGGATCGTCCGGCCCTGCCGCGCATGCTCGCGAATGGCATCCAGTGTCGCCCTCTTGTTCACCGGATCCATCCCTGTCGTTGCTTCATCCAGAAACACAACAGGTTTGTCCACCATGAAGACTTTTGCCACCTGGACCCGGCGCTTTAATCCGCCGCTCAGGTCGATGACTTTCTGGTGCCGGTATTCTTCCAGTCCGAACTGAGCCATCACGGATTCGGCCCGTTCGCGGATCTGCCGGCGAGGGATGGAGTGGAACCGCCCGTATGTGCTCAGGTTGTCCAGAACCGAAAGGAAGACTTCGACGGCGTTCTCCTGCAGGACGGCACAGATGGACTGACGAACCCTGTATGGTTCCTTTACGACGTTTCTTCCGCACACCTCGGCTGTTCCACTGGTGGGTTCGATCAGTGTGCTCAGAACCCTGAGCAGCGTGGTCTTTCCGGCCCCGTTTCTCCCCAGAAGACCGAAAATCTCTCCGCGGGCAACCTCCATATTCAGACCGTCCAGCGCCTTGACTGGGTTCCGGGATTTCCCCCGGTACACCTTGACCAGATCATGGACGCGGATAGGGGAATTTTCGTGAAGATTCATAGGTTTTCTTGTGCAAACGAATCTGGGGGCTTTCTAAAGAATTGAATTCCGTCAAAAAAGCAAACGGGTGAGAACCTCAAAATTGAAACCAAATTGCCACGTAATCGTATACTTTGCAGGGGAATACTACACACATGAAACGGGACAGGTCTTCGAAACGGAACCATGCCATGAAACTGCGTACAATACTGGGTGCCGGGCTTCTCCTGTCCGGAACAGTGCTCGCGCTCGCCGGAGAGAAAACCATTGTTTCCCTGCGTGACTTCTCTTCGTCGGAGCTCAAATACGCCGGTTTCGAGTTACGCAGCCCTGTCACCGTGCACATCAATGCTCTGGGAGGAGGAGGCAGCCACGGGTGGACGTACAAGAGCAACAAGATGTTCGCCTATGGATGGATCATCGACGCAGACACCCGCTCCCTCGTCTGGGAGTTGACCGCCAGCAACGCAGCGAAGTCAGGCAACGACCGTTCTTTTGACGGCACGCTCGATCTCAAACCCGGCAGGTACGAAGCGTACTATACTGCATACGGCTTCGCGTTCCACTCTACGTTCACGAACATGACGGTGAATGTCGACCACAGAGACTCCCCGTTGTTTGGATCCGGCGGAAAGAAAGACCGGCATTTCTTCTCCTGGCTCACAGACTGGTGGAGCGACGACATCACCGATGACTGGAACCGCCGGTCCGGATCCTGGGGAATGGACATTGCTGTTGACGAATCGGCAGCACGGCAGGTATCGCTCTTTGCGCCGCCCTTTACGCAACCCGACGTTGTTCTTGCAGAGACAAAACTCGGCGATGACGCATTTGTGCGCAGTGCATTCACGCTCAGCGAGCCGGCAACGGTGACGGTGCGAGCAATCGGCGAAGGGCAGCAGGGAGCAGAATGCCTCGACTGCAGCTGGATAATTGACAGCCGCACGCGCGAGCGCGTCTTCGAAACGTCCTGGCAGAATGCCAGCTCTGCCGGTGGCGCCAAAAAGAATCTCCAATCCGAAACTGACGTCCACCTCGGCAAAGGTACATACGTGTTGTACGCCATCACGGACGACAGCCATTCCATGGCAGACTGGAATGACGCTCCGCCTTATGATCCGCTCAACTGGGGCGTCACACTTCGCATTCGTAATGAAAAAGAACGCCGCGGATTTGCGGTCGCTCCCCTGCGCGACGAACAGCAGGTCATTGTCCGGATGACCAAAATCCGCAATAACGAATCACGGTCCGAAGGCTTTACGCTCAAACAGGATGCAGCGGTGCATATCTATGCATTTGGCGAGCGGACCAACAACAGGCGCTCCATGGCCGACTACGCGACGATCATGGATGCAAAGACGCGTGACCGTGTCTGGACGATGGATGTCGACCGTACGCACCACGCCGGCGGAGCTTCGAAGAACCGGTATGTGGATGAGGTGATCACGCTCCCTAAAGGGAGCTACGTCGTCACCTACACATCGGATGATTCTCACGCCTATGATGACTGGAACGACACTCCTCCGTTCGACAAGGAACAGTACGGGATCACGCTCACAGCAGCGGGTGACTGGGCGATTGCGGGGATTGTCGGCAAGTACGTGGAAGAAAAGGATAAGAACATCATTGCCCAGATCGTGAAGGTGGGTGCTGATGAGGACCGCAGTGTCCGATTCAAACTGGACCGTACGACGCGCATCCGGGTCTACGCTTTAGGAGAAGGACAGGGACGGGAAATGTTCGACTACGGATGGATCGAAGATGCGAAGACGGGAACCATTGTGTGGGAAATGACCTACGGCATGACGTTCCATGCGGGCGGGGGAAGGAAGAACCGCATGCTCAACACGTCGGTGGTGCTGGATAAGGGAGAATATCTTCTCCGGTACCGTTCAGATGACTCGCACTCATACGGGAACTGGAATGTCGATCCGCCGGACGATCGCGACTACTGGGGCATTACGCTTTACCGCGATACTGTTCCGGGAGCAGCACCTGCCGTGAAGCCTCCCCGCCCCCCTATACCGCCGCAGGCAGAAGCGCCGGAAGACTAGTCCCCCCCAACTCCCTGGATGTACACAACATGGGGCATCCGCCAAAGGCGGACGCGTTCCAACCATGAACAGCGGTCCAGAGCGTCCAACGGTTTTGTTGAAACGGCATTAGTCCCCGCCGAGCCAGCGTCGCAAACGGCTGAACTCCTGCCGGGAGAGTTCCCGGTGTTGCCCAGGTTCAAGTCCGTCGAGTGTGAATTCTCCAACCTGTGTGCGAATGAGCCGAAGCGTAGGGTGGCCCACGGCTGCGGTCATTTTGCGCACCTGTCTGTTTCTCCCCTCGCGAAGGACGATTTCCAGCCACGACGTGGGGACAGTCTTCCTGTGGCGGATCGGAACGGGACGTGGAGGCAGGACCGGTTCATGATCAAGCAAACGGACTTCTGCGGGGCGTGTGAGCCGACCTTCGACGACGACTCCGGTGCGAAGGCGTTCCAGTGCAGCTTCGGCAGGAATGCGGTCTACCTGAACGGTATAGGTTTTGGGATGGCCAAATGCCGGATCGGTGAGACGCCGCACCACGAATTCATCGTCCGTCAGGAAAAGAAGGCCCTCACTGTCGGCATCCAGCCTCCCCACGGGATAGACTCCCCTGGGAAAAGGGCCGAATGTCTTCAGCGACAACCACGCCCCCTCGGGAGTGAACCGCGAAACCACGCCGTATGGCTTAAAGAAAAGAATACAGGTCTTTCGCGGAGTGGCGGGCATGCAACAAATATAGCGCAGCACCCTCTTCCGGTCAAGCACTGTATTGGCCCGAGGGCTTCGCGTCTTCCCATTGCAGGACCGACAGATCTGCGTTCCAGACTTCCAGCCCCCAGCATCCCTGGGTTGCTCATCCTGCACTCCTGGATTGCGGCTCAGCTCTAGAATCCTTATGTTTGAACAACGGTACTCACTATGCCCCTCACCAGACGCACATTCCTCCAGAACGCAGCGGCAGTTGGAGCCGGCGCGGCCATAACGCATGGCCTGCCCCGTGCAGCAGCCATGACGCCGTCGCCCGGCATTCCGAAGCCCGTGGTGGTGTCCAGCGCGAACGGCCTCAGGGCTGTCACCCGTGCCATGGAACTGATCCGCGAGGGCAGTGACGCCCTGGACGCGGTCATTGCCGGGGTCAACATCGTGGAAAACGACCCCGACGACACAAGTGTCGGATACGGGGGCCTTCCGAACGAAGAGGGTGTTGTGGAGTTGGATGCCGCCGTGATGCACGGACCGACGCACCGTGCTGGAGCAGTCGCGGCACTCCGCAATATCAAGAACCCCTCCAGCGTGGCACGAACCGTCATGGAGCGGACCGACCATGTTCTCCTCGTTGGCGACGGAGCCCTGCGATTTGCCCGTGCACACGGATTCAAAGAGGAAGATCTACTGACCGCGAAGGCCCGTCAGGCATGGCTCAACTGGAAGGAGAATCTCTCCAACCGGGACGACTGGCTGCCGCCGCACACTCCCGACGACAAGGACATCGGCGAGATCCTTGATCCGCTGCTGCGCGACGCATTTGGCGCATTCTTCCGTCACACCGGAACAATCCATTGCAGCGGCATCGACGCAAAGGGAAACATGTCGTGCGTCACCACGACGAGCGGTCTGGCATTTAAGATCCCCGGTCGCGTCGGGGATTCCCCGATTATTGGCGCTGGTCTATACGTTGACAACGCCGTTGGCTCCGCGGGATCAACCGGTCGCGGCGAGATTAACCTGGTCAACTGCAGCAGTAGAATGGTGGTCGAGGCAATGCAGAGAGGAAAATCTCCCGAACAGGCCTGCCTCGATGTCCTGCAAAGCATTATGGAGCACACCCGGATGCGGAGGCTTCGGGATGACACGGGCCGTCCGCGGTTCGAAGTGGAGTTCTATGCTCTGAATGCCCGCGGTGAATACGGTGGTGCACGGATTTATAGCGGCGGAAAGTTTTCGGTGCATGACGGGACAGAGGCCCGGCATGTACCCCTGGCGTATCTGTACAAGAAAGGATAGCTCGCAGACGGCTTCAGCACTGAAAGGAACCTGTTGACCCGTTCGATACTCCGTTGGCTCCCTCTCATATTCCTGTTGTGCCTGGCCCGACCGCTTGCAGCGCAGTCGTATCGCGTTGATACGCTTGCGCGCGCGCCATTCGCACAGTATCCGGTCAGTCTGGCCTTTGTGCCCGGCGGAAATGGGGCATTCTTCTTCACCGAGAAGAACAGCGGAAGAGTACGCGTTTTTGACAGGACGCTGAGACCAGAGCCGTTCGTCACGGTCAGCGTGGACAACGAAGGCGAACAGGGTCTGCTCGGTATAGCCATCCACCCCAAATACCCCGACACCCCTTTCGTCTTCATCTACTATATCCGTGCATCAGACCGCCTCGGCATCGTTGAACGGTATAGTGACTCCCTCGGCTCCGGCATCCGTCCTGCACAAATCCTGGTCATCCCCCGAATGACTGATGCGACAGAGAACAACGGCGGTGTGATCGCGTTTGGCCCTGATGGAAAACTGTATGTCGGTGTGGGGGACCATCGCACACAGTCACCGCTTGTACAGGATACGTCGCAACGACGTTCTGTGTGGGGAAAGATTCTGCGCATCAACACGGACGGGTCGATCCCTGCCGACAATCCTTCCCCGCTGCGTCCGTTCTGGGCCTGGGGACTTCGCAATCCACGCGGGTTAGCTTTTGACCAGCAGACCGGAGTGTTGTTCTGCACAGAAGGCGGCACGGATGCAACGAATGCCATCTACCGTATTCAGAAGGGAGACAACCTCGGCTGGCCTTCCCCTGACCGGACGGAACCTCCTGCAACAGTCCGGCCGCTGTTGACATTTCCTGAGGGACGGCAGCCTGCAGTGACCGGGATCGCTGTGTACCGAGGTGACGCATTCCCCCGGCTCCGTGGATCAATCCTGTTCACAGCAAATGCACTTCCTCATGTCTGGGTCGGACGGTTGTCTCCAGGCGGAGATTCGCTGTCTGCGGAGCGGCTGTTCACCTATCCTTCGGGATTTGCTGACTTGCAGATCGGATCAGACGGCGCGGTCTATCTGACCAACGGGCCATATCTTTCGAGCAAGATCCTGCGGATCTCCCCCGTCGCCCCCTCATTCACGTCACGGCCTCTGTCGGATGCTGCACAGGACACTCTGTACACATATGCTCCCAGTTTTTCCGGCACGCCCCCCGAGGTGCGTCTCCTTGCAGGACCCGAAGGGATGACCTGTAATGCCGGAACGGGACAGGTACAGTGGACCCCGACGAACACACAGGCTCTTCAGCGGCAACACACATTCGTCCTTGAAGCACGGAACGGTGCCGGCACCGTGCTCCAGACTCATACGGTGGCGGTCACCAACGTGAACGATCCGCCGGAGCCGTTCCGCCTGGGGCTGGCCCCGGGCATCGAGGTCCTGAGTTTCTCCGGACAGGATCCCGAACTCACATTGCACTGGGAAAAGAGCCGGGATCCGGACGACGATACAGTGAAGTATGTTGTTGAGATCGATACGCTTGCGACATTCGCAAGTCCGGCTCAGCGAACGTTTGTCGCCGAACAGACCGACTCCATACATATTGTCCTCCCGCGCACAAGCCAGGTGTACTACTGGAGGGTCATTGCCAACGATGGCCGTTTGTCTACGACCGCCGAGCCCTCGCCTGGCACGATCGCCGTTGCCTATGTCCCCGCCCCAGCACAGAAAGTGGAGCAACAGGCACCTGCGCCAGGGTCCCTCGCGCAAAACTATCCTAACCCATTCAATCCTTCAACGAGCATCAGCTATACCGTCCAGCGGTCCGGGTACGTGCGTCTTTCGGTGTTCAATCTCCTGGGCCAGGAAATCGCTCGTGTGTACGAGGGAAATCAGGATGAAGGAACGTACGAGGTGTCGTTCCGGAATCTGGACATCCCCAGCGGAATCTACTTCTACCGGCTCCAGGCACCGGGGATCTTCGAGACAAAGAAGATGATCATCGCGCGATAGGTTGCATCTCCCTCCCCTTTTCCGTACAGTCTATCTGACTCTGTTCTCTTCCATACGCGAGGGTACGATATGGCACGCACGCTGCTGCTGGCATTGATGGTGTTGACCTGTGTGTCCGCATTGGTCCATTCTCAACCCGTTACCCTCGTGGACGCCTTCCCTAGTCTCACCTTCACCAAACCTGTTTTGCTCGTTTCTCCTCCGGACGGTACCGACCGCGTTTTTGTCGTCCAGCAGAATGGCATCATCCGCGTCTTCCGGAATGATTCACTGGCAACAACGTCATCGGTCTTCCTGGATATCAGTTCCCGTTTGAGCGCACTGGGGGGAGAAGAGGGATTGCTTGGCCTCGCATTCCATCCGAACTTCGGTGCAAACGGACTTTTCTTCGTCAACTACACAGCTCCCGCCACAGCGCAGAAACCATTCCGGACGGTGATTGCCCGGTATGCTGTCTCCCCCGGCACTCCTGACGCGGCTCAGCCATCCAGCGAGGCGGTCATTCTGGAAGTACCCCAACCCTACAGCAACCACAACGGCGGTATGATTGCATTCGGGCCGGACGGCAACCTGTACATCGGTATGGGCGACGGCGGAAGTGCGGACGATCCCGGCGATGTCGCTCAGAATCTGACCTCTCTGCTCGGGAAGATGCTCCGGATCGACATCCGCGACAGCACCGCACAGAGGCGATACGTCATTCCGTCGGACAATCCCTTTGCAGGCAACACGCAGGGGTATCGTGAAGAGATCTGGGCCTATGGTTTCCGCAATCCCTGGCGATTCAGCATTGACGCGCCGACGGGTGAGCTCTGGGCCGGAGACGTCGGGCAGGGGGCACGAGAGGAGATCGATCTGGTGGTGAGAGGCGGCAACTATGGATGGAAGATCATGGAAGGAAGTATCTGCCGTCCACCGACAACCGGCTGCGTCACCACGGGCCTGATCCTTCCTGTTAAAGACTACGGGCGCTCGCTCGGCTATTCCGTGACTGGCGGATACGTGTACCGCGGCCAGGACCGGCCGGGGGTCACCGGGGCTTACATCTATGGCGACTATGGCTCAGGGAGAATCTGGTTACTCCGGCGGTCGGGAGGGACAGTTGTGGCTGATTCACTCCTCATTGATACCCCTTATGCCATTTCAGGTTTCGGGATGGACAGCAGAAATGAATTGTACATTCTCTCATACAATCGCGACGTGCCGACATCCATTTACCGGTTCTCCCGGGCAGCCACCACGCAGGCGAACGGTGCTCCGGAGAACATCCCTGTACGGGATATCCTGGACCAGAACTATCCGAACCCTTTCAATCCGTCCACTGCCATTGCCTACGCAGTCCAGGAAGCAGGGAGGGTCCGGCTCACCGTTCATGACCTGCTTGGCCGCGAGATTGCCCTTCTTGTGAATGACGTGAGAACTGCGGGCCGCTATACGGTCACGTTTGATGGAAGCGGCAGATCCAGCGGGGTGTACTTCTACCGCCTTGTGACGGACCGGGGGAGCATCACCAGATCGTTCGTCCTGGCAAAGTAGTGCAGACATTAGCGGGAGCGCTTGACCACCACGACAGTTTTGTCATCCGAGTATTCAGCCATCCTGCTATGCACCTGGACTTCTTCCAGAATGAGTGCACAGAGCTCGCGCGGGGTGCGTTTGCGGTGTTGCGTCAGGGCGCGAATCAGCCTGCTCTCTCCGAACATTTCGCCCTGCTCGTTCGGCGCCTCCACAATGCCATCGGTATAGAGCAGCAGGATATCTCCCCGGTGGAGAATGGTGAAGTCGGAATGGTAGATCTCCCGCGGAAAAGGTCCGACGATCTGTCCGGTAGCAGGAAGTCTCTCCACATCATTCGTTCCCGCTCGGAGCACGAGCGGAAAATTGTGTCCGGCATTCACATAGATCACCAGGCCGCGGTCTGATGCATTCAGCTCCGCGTACACCATGGAGACAAACTGCTCAGGCGCAAAAGCGCGGTTGACCAGAGAGTTCAGGCGTGTCATCAACGACCCGATCTTCGTCTGGTATTCCACGCCCATGCGGAGCGCGCCTGACACGTACAGCGCCTGAGACGCAGCGGAAAGCCCTTTGCTCGCCGCATCGCCGATCACGACAGCGAGCCGTTCTTTGTCGCCTGATGCCTGAAGGTAGTCGAAGAAGTCGCCCCCGACAACCCTGTCGGGGAGCGAAATACCATAGGCATCGTAATTGTAGAACTTGAGTTCATGTTCCGGAAGAATGCTCTTCTGGATGTCCCGCGCCTTGTCCAGGTCTGCCTCGAGCTCCTGCGCTTTTTTTTGCGCCTTGCGGTTTTTCAGAGAGGAAGTCAGGGCATTGCTGATGATGTTCAACGTGTACGTCATTTCCTGCTTCATATAGGCCGCGGTGATCCCGATGACGTACTGGTAGAGGCTCAACTGCTTCCACTGAATCTTCTCTCCCACGCCGGTTGCGGAAAAGGTTTTGATGCCCTTCTGGACGAGATAGGGGTTTGATTCCCGCCCGATGACCGTTCCCTTTCGCTGCAGTTGCTGGAAGAAGGGGTATTCCTGCACCTTGATGCGGAAGTTCTTGTCGATGGCCTCCATCTCGCCGCTCTGGTGTATCAGCCGGTATGTGCCGGTGCTTACTTCGAGCTTCCAGATGCGCGCGCCGCGGATCGGTATCCGCTGTTCTTTCGCGATGCCCTCCATCACGTGGATGACGAGCTGGTCCTCCGTGCGAACCGGGGTTTCGGCCAGAACCTGAATTGTCCGGTAGAGTTTGTGTTGGTCCATGTCAGTCGTGTGAAGTCATTCTATGCGAAAAACTCATTCATCGTGCGTATCACGTGTGCCACTGCATCATCCGTGAGCGAAGGATAGATCGGCAACCGCAGCAGGCGCCCGCTGACAGATTCCGTTACCGGGAAATCTCCTTCGGTATAGCCTATACGGCGTCCCACGGGAGAAAGATGCAGCGGGAGGTAATGAAATGTTGTCCCGATGTCATGCTCGCGGAAGAACGCGATCGCGCGGTTCCGCACTGTCTCGGATTCCAACAAGACATGGAAGATGTGATAGTTCGAGGCTGCATAGTCCGGGATGACGGGGAGCATCAGGTTCCCCTGATCTGCCAGCCTGGCAAACTCGCCGGTGTAACGTTCAAAGATCTCTTTGCGCCTTCGCTGGATCAGATCGCGCTTGCTCAACTGGCTCATCAGCAGGGCTGCCATGGAGTCCGGAGGCAGAAAGCTGCTGCCGGTGTCAACCCATGTGTATTTGTCGACCAGCCCGAGGAGGAACTGTTTCCGGTTTGTCCCCTTTTCCCGGACGATTTCCGCCTTCGTCATCAATTCGTCATCATTGGTGACAAACGCGCCGCCTTCTCCCGTGGAGAAATTCTTCGTTTCATGAAAACTGAAACAGCCCATATGGCCTGTGGTTCCTGCCGGCCGGCCGCGGTACCCCGCCCCGATGCCCTGTGCTGCATCCTCCACAACCACAATGTTCCGTGCGGCAGCAAGAGCCATGATGGGATCGACATCCGCAGACACGCCTGCATAGACAATCGGCATGATCGCACGCGTCCGTCCGGTGAGATGCGTGCGCACCTCGGTCGCCCCAAGCGTGAGGGTGTCCGGGCGGATATCCGCAAACACCGGCCGCGCACGCTGCCGCAGGATTGCATTTGTGCTCGACACGAACGTGAAGCTCGGGACGATGACTTCGTCGTCAGGCTGCAGATTGAGCGTCATCATCGCCAGCTCAAGCGCATGCGTGCATGACGTTGTCAGCAGCACGTGGTTCACATGCAGAAGCGATGCAAGGAAGGCAGATGCCTGCTTTGTCGCCGGACCGTCACCCACAAGCTTTCCGGATCGAACCGCTGACGAGACCGCGCGCGCGTCGTCTTCGTCGTAGAACGGTACGTGAAACGGTGTCTGCATATCAGGCCTTCTCCAGGACACGTCTGTAGACACGCTCAACGTTTTCAGCCATAGCGCTCGCATGGAACCGGCGGCGGAAGAGTTCCTCCGATGCCGCACCCATGGCCTGTCTGCGGACGGGATCCCGTATCACCCCGAGGAGCGCCCCGGCAAGCCGGGCGGGCTCTTCAGGGGGAACCAGATGCCCGCTCTTCCCCTCTTCCACCATCATGGCAATCCCGCCTACACGCGTACACACCACAGGCAGACCGGCGGCCAGCGCGCGAAGGATGGCGATGGGAAACATCTCTGCCGCAAGCTCAAGCGACGAATGTGTATAGATGTCGAACGCGGGATACCATTCCTCAAGATGATCCTGGAATCCCAGGAATCGCACGACGGACTCGATGCCCAGTGTCCGGGCACGCTGTTGAAGATCCTGCAGCAGTTCGCCATCCCCGATAATCGGGAAGAGCACGAGTGGTTCATCCTTGACAACCCGGGCGACAGCTTCGAGAAGATGCCGGTGCCCCTTGAACGGGACAAGCCGGGCAACGTTCCCGATGACAACGACATCGTCGCCCACACCAAGGCGCCCGCGGGTCCGCACGCGCATTTCCCGCCTGAAGGCGGGGGCTTCGTCTTCAATGCCGATCGGTACGGTGGTGATGCGTTCCCCGGAAATATGATCTTCACGCATCAGGACATCGCGGCCGGCATCTGCATCGGTGATGAAATGAGCCGTGCCGTACCTGTTGCGCAGCCAGTGCGTGATGTTGTGCTGGATGGAGTGCGTGCTGTGGATTCCGGCCACATGACGGGTGTGCAGCCGGACAGACGCCAGCGCTGCACAGGTCCGGTCATAGTTGGCATTGCTGTGAACAATATCGATGCCGAGGAGGGCGAGATGGCTGCGGAGCTCACGGGAGACGGCCCACACACGGTTCATCCCCTGATAGGCGATCGGGACCGTCGGGATTCCGGCCGCTGCACACTTCTCCAGCAGGAGATGCCCGGGCAGCGCGGAGACCCACACCTGATGGCCTCGTGCCCGGAGGTAGTGTGCGAGAATCCGGACGTAGTCTTCACCACCTGCAAAGATGTCGGTACCATTGGTCAGAAGAATCTTCACCGGACGACTCTCATACGTTTCCGTAGATTTCGTCCACTCCGTACTTGCTTGCCGCCCAGAGGGCGAGGTTCGTACTGAGTGCAGCAATGGTTCGTTTCTCGTCTTCTTCGCGGATGACCAGATCGTACGTTTCGGCAACGAACTTCACATTCCTGAGGATGCGGGCCACCTGCTCAACACGGACCGAACCGTGCCAGTATGCGACCTGGTCCCTGAGCATCGATCCGTGACGGCGGAGGAATTCTCCCATCGTCATCACCTTTTCGCTCAGGGGGGTACGCGGCGTGCAGATGCGCGTGATGTCCGTGAAGTATTCATCCCAGTGGGTGGCAAACGCTCTGTTCTCCGGACGGCGCAGGTAGCGGGCGCGCTTCAGGGAGAGGCGGGCGGTCGTCTTCATCCGGAAGCGGGGAACAACCAGATGCAGGTCGTAGAGACGTTTTTCCTGTGTGGGATCATCTGTGTCGGCCTCCGTGTAGACCCAGCGCTTCTTGAGGACACGCCAGGTATCAACCAGCACCACAGGAGCCTCGCGGCTATCGATGGAGATAAACTTCCCTTTCTCCGCCCCGACAACCGTGATCCAGTGTTCCCATTCATCCACGCACAGCAGGCAGGGATATCCTTTCTTCAATGCCAGAAGAAGCTCTCGTTTCGCGCGCAGTGAACTCGTGCGCCGGAGTATCCGCAGGTCGCAGTCGTACGCGCGTGCCGCACGCCCGAGCTTGATCTCGTCTGTTCCGGCCCACCAGTGCGTGCCCGCAATCCGGGAGATCTCCTTCTCGTCTACGATCTTTCCGAGCATGATCAGCGCGTACTTGAGCGCAAACGGACCACATGACCACTTATTTGGCTGAGGGTAGAGTCCCATTGACGTGTTAAAGTGTGACGATTAAGGTACACATTGGCCGGGCGAAATCCAATATCTCAATAACGCTGAATCTGTGTCGAAATGGGGCACTTCTTCAAGACGGCGTTGCGTAACGGAGGCCGAAGGGACCGGCTGTCTGAACGATCTGCAGGATGGAATCACCGCGGGGATCCACTGCGACGGACTGGCCCGCACTGGATGCCACAGCTGGAGCGTCAGGCTTCGGATGCCCGATAATCCGCGATGGCAAAGAAGATAAATGCAACGAAGGCACCCACGCAAAGCAGCATGCCGACGGCGTACACGATCACGGCCAGCGGTTCGGCGGCTTCCAGGTTATCCGAGAGGAGCCAGTACCAGTCATGCTTAAGACCTGGCGCAATCAACTTGAGCTTGCGCTCCGGAGCATCCGCAATGTAGACGCTCACATTAATCATGCTCTCTCCGGCCCAGAACGCCGGATAGGGCGCCTGCCTCTCCCGCTGCATCCATGTGACCACGAGCAGTGCAACCGGGAGAATGATCTGCACGAGTGATCCGCCAAGAACGTAGATCACCTGGCCGAACGGTTTCATGAACAAATGACCAGCCTCATGAATGAAGAGATTGATGGTATCCAGTACAAAAACCAGGAATGGAGGGTTTGTGGGACGATCCCCGGGGGCATAGGAAGTGGCAAGCACAGAGAGGACGTACAGAATGTACGCACCGACAAGGAGTTTGAACACAAGCGCGATGCTTCGCATATGCTGCGCGTCCGTCAGCGCCGGCGTGTTTCGCGATAGAACTGAAGGAGTCCGGTTGAGGGAGGCGTGACTCCAAGCTGTCGCATCAGCGTTATCACCTGACCCCGGTGATAGGTCGAGTGATCAACAACATGCTGAAACGTCTGCCACAGGACGTATTCAAATGTTTCACCCTTCATGGTCTTCACGACAATGGGTTCCTGAAGCTTTTTGTCAGTCAGCGTCCCCACAAACCTGGCGGTTTCGAGGCCGGTCTTCTCCCAGACTTCGACGAGCGCTTCGCGCGAGGGCACGTCAGATGCGGCAAGAAACGGTTCAGATCGCCCCTGCCACCGTGCAAGATAGATCTTCTCCGCTCCCACCATATGCACGAGCGTTCCGTGGATGCTGCCGAGACTGCTTTTCATGTCTTTCATGTACTGATCGGCTGTCATTGATGCCGTCGCTTCGAAGATGCGGTTGCTGGCCCATGCGTTGAACGCAAGAAGTGTTTTGATTTCGTGCAGTGTCATAGGGCTCTCCGGATCATGTACAGAATGGACAGTGTTGTACGAACCTACGAGACCTTTTCCTTAAGGGCGGCAAGAATCTTCAGTGCCTCGAGCGGGGTCAGGCTGTTGACATCGAGCGCCTGCAACTTCTGCCGCAGCTCGTCGTCTTTCATCTCGAACAGTGTCAGTTGCACGCTTGCTGCAGGATTCCGTCCCCGCCGTTTCCGTTCGCCTCCCCTGTCGCCGTCATGCAGCGAAAGCTCGCTTCCTTCGAGATTGTGAAGGAGTGTCTTCGCCCGATCGGTGATCTCGTCGGGGAGACCTGCCATCTGAGCCACCTGAATACCATAGGAATGGTCCGCAAATCCTGGGCTGACTTTGTGAAGGAACACCACCTTGTCGCCATACTCCCGCACATCCACCTTGAAATTCCTGATCCGCGGAAAGAGATCGGCAAGCTCATTCAGCTCGTGGTAGTGTGTTGCAAACAGCGTGCGTGCACCAACACGTTCGTGAAGATACTCCGTCAGAGACCAGGCGATGCTGATGCCGTCGAAGGTGCTCGTCCCGCGTCCGAGTTCGTCCAACAGAATCAGGCTCTGCCGGGTCGCGGTGTTGACGATGTGTGCTGCTTCATGCATCTCGACAAGAAACGTGCTTTCGCCGGAGGCAATATTGTCGCTGGCCCCCACGCGCGTGAAGATCTTGTCCACTATGCCGATCACCGCACGTTCCGCCGGAACATGGCTCCCGATCTGCGCCAGGAGCACGATGAGTCCGACCTGCCGGAGAAAACTTGACTTGCCGCTCATGTTCGGACCGGTAATGATCAGGATCTGGTCTGCGGTGGTATCGAGGTGGACCGAGTTCGGAACATACTGTTCCCCCTGCGGGAGAAGACGTTCGATGACGGGGTGGCGTCCGCCGGTGATATCCAGAACGGTCCCCTCGTTGACGTCCGGACAGACATAGCGGTATTCTTCGGCTGCATCCGCAAGGGAAACCAGGCAATCCAGGCGGGCAAGGGCATGGGCGTTGTTTTGAAGGACATCGGCGCGCGCGGCAATCTTCAACCGGACTTCCGTAAAGAGCTCGGTCTCCAGTGCAAGGATCCGCTCCTCGGCGTGGAGGATCTTCTCTTCGTACTCTTTCAACGCAGGCGTGACATACCGCTCTGCGCCGGTGAGTGTCTGTTTCCGAATATAATCGGAGGGCACCTTGTCTTTGTGAGTATTGGTGATCTCGATATAATACCCGAAGACATTGTTGAAACCGACCTTCAGCGACGATATTCCGGTCCGCTCACGTTCACGGGCCTGCAGGTCGGCAATCCACTGTTTTCCGCTTGTCGTTAGTTGCCGCAGCTCATCCAATGGAGGATGATATCCTTTCCGTATCACCCCGCCATCCGAGAGCGCGGCAGGGGGATCCGTGTCAATGGCGCCATCGATCAGGGCCACAATTTCCGGCAGCGGGTCGAGCTGCCCGTGCACTGCAACCAGAGCTGGAGACTGCAGGTGCATAGTACTCGACCGCAACCGGTCCACATCGATGAGAATCCCCTTGAGAGCATTGACCTCCCTTGGTCCCGCCCGCCCTGTGCAGATCCGCCCGCTGAGCCGCTCAAGATCGCCGATGCGGGTGAGATGCTCCGCGAGGGTCGTCCGCTCCACATCATGTGCCCGCAGTTCTGATACCGCGGCAAGGCGTTCTGCAATCGGGCCCAATCGGTTCAGGGGCTGATGAATCCACCGTTTGAGCATCCGTCCGCCCATTGCTGTCCGCGTCTTGTCCAGCACGGCGAACAGCGTGCCGGCATCATCGCCGGCCATTGAGGCTGTGATCTCCAGATTGCGTTTCGTCGCCGGATCGAGCACAATATGGTCTTCCACATCGAACGGTGTGAGCTTCCGGATGTGGAGGAGGTTGCCTTTCTGGGCTTCCTGGAGGTAATGCAGAATCGCCCCGGCTGCCACGATGCCGATGCCATAGTCCTGGAGCCCGAATCCCTTCAGCGACTGAGTGTGGAAATGCCCGGTCAGCAGGTCTTGGGCATACGCTTCATGAAAGACCCAGTCATCGATCCTGGAATAGAGGCCATGAAAGGTGGTCCGGAAGAGTTGTTCAATGGTGGCCTGGTCTCGCCGCTGGATGAGGAATTCCGAAGGCTCGAGGGCACCGACCTGTTCCGCAAGGTTCTTGAGGAGGAGTTCCGCAACGCGGAATTCTCCGGTGGAAACATCGACAAACGCCAAACCCACACGGTCCGTCCCCGTCACCAGCGCGCCCGGGAATGCCACTGCGACCAGGAAGTTGTTCCGTTTCTGATCCAGGACTTTGTCTGAAAACGCAATCCCCGGCGTGACGACCTCGATCACATCGCGTTTGACGATGCCTTTGGCGAGTTTGGGATCTTCGAGCTGTTCGCAGATCGCCACCCTGTGGCCTGCTTTCAGCAATTTGGGGAGATAGGCGTCCAGAGCGTGGTGTGGAAAGCCGGCCAGCGGAGTTTCCCCCGCCGCACCGTTGCCACGACGCGTCAGCGTGATGCCGAGAACACGGGCGGTGACTTTTGCATCCTCATCGAAGGTCTCAAAGAAGTCCCCCATCCGGAACAGGAGGATCGTGTCGGGATACCGGGCCTTGACCTGCGAATACTGACGCATGAGGGGTGTAGACATAGAAACGGGTCGTCTTGTTGAGTACATTCAATGTACAACAAAAACGACCCGAAATGCAACGCGGCTGCAGCTTACTCGAACTCCATCACTCGATAGCTCTCCCACCAATTTGTAATTGCGTAGGTGGTAACATAGTAGCCCGGATAGAACGGCGGACGAAATGCCTGATCGGCGAGTCTATCGTCATACCGGTACCGTTTAGAGAACCCGGTCTTTAGAGTGCTTCCGGCGAACGTCCCGACAGCACCGCGTTCTTTCTGCACAATTGATCCATAGACCCGGAGTTCGCCGCAAAGCGGAAGGGAGTTGTAGTTTTCTGCAGTGAACGAGCCATCCCTGCAGAAGATGCTTGCATTAATCTCACAGTTGGTGTGATTGGCTGTGTTGTCCTTCACAACAACGTTCTTCTCCGCCACGAGGCCAAGCAGGTCGTCGCTCGTGCTCACCACCCTGGGATTCTGTTCGTACAGCATGTCATTGTGCACATACACACTGGTCTGCGATGAGATGGTCAGCTTGCCATCCAGCGTCCCTTCCACATTCACCTGACCCGTACCCAGGATGACTCCGTTGAATCCGACATCACTCAGGTCGACGGAGTCAATGAGTGCGCCGGTTGATGTGTTCCCGCTGCGTATGTATGCTTTTCCGTCGTTGTTTGCGCTGGTTCCCGGGGAGAGAGTGACATAGATATTGCCAATGTACTTTCTCCCTCCGGACACGCTGGCTGTCAGGATTTCTGACAGATCTGTGGGAAACTCGATCGGTGCAATTCCCTTTTCATAATTGTCTTTGAAGATGGCTTTGTTCGTCCCCGAGCCGACCTTCGGAGGATCGAAGCCTTTGGCAGTGGTCACCTTCTCATAGAACACAGGGCTGCCGTTGATATGCAGATTGCCGTTGGAGTGCACGCGGCCCCACACGGTATCGCCCGTGACCCAGAAGACGTTCCCTTCGAAATCTGTCATCCACGCAAAGAGGCTGAAGCTGTTGCGCTTGGTGCGGTCAAACCAGACGTCTACCGTATCACGGAGATACGCGCCACCACCCAGCGGATACGCCGAGACACTGCGCATGCGAAGCTTCGAGGTGCCGATGGGAGTGATGCCAGCAGCGTATGTGCCGGTGAAATTCTTGCCGGTAAAGGTCTTCGCCACGACACTGAAATCGCTGGTGTCCTGGTAGAACTTTGCCAGACGGGCATTCGCACCGGCAAGAGCGAGGTTGTGCGAGGCCGTCATGGCATTGTACATGGACATGTTGCTGACGGCTTTTGTTGCCACGTCGTTCACATTCATCGAGATGTAGCTGAGAATGGCCGACAGGCCAAGAACAACGAGAAGTCCGGCTTTTCCGCCCACAGGTGCTACCTCCGCGAATTCTGTGATGCCAACCGCGTCTGCTGCCAGTAGGAGCTTGAGTGAAGCATGTTGCTTGCACCGACTCCGCTCGTTCCTGCTGCATGCATGGCGTACGGGTTCTGTACTTCCAGCGTGATTTCCACTTCATGGATCTCGGACAAACGGTGGTTCGGGACCGGAATGGCGAGTTGCTCGCCGCCCATGGTGATATACCGCAAACGGAACGTGGTGACCACACCGATCTTCATTCCGGATGTTCCATTGACGGTCCGATACACATAACGGTCGTGTTCGTTCTCCGTAAATGACATTTCAGAAATGTCCCCGATGAAATAGCGCACGGTGTCGAGTGGTGCACCGCTATTGTCCAGGTCAATCAGGAATGTAATGCTGGAACTGTCAGCATCCAGCACCGTCCGCTCCGCCTCAGGGACTCCGAACCCCATGTTCCGGAATTCCCCCTCCAGCACCTGGACTGTCGTCACCAGCATCTCCTGCACCGTCGCATCGCCATCGTAGACGGAGTAGGTTTCAGTGGCAACGTCGTTTGCCGTCATGACGTTGATCATGAGCATCCCGCCCATCAACACTGAACTGATATAATCCAACATTTCGTTCATGATCGCCCCATTTAATCAAAGTGAAAATAGCCCATGACAAAGGATGCATTCAGTGTGTCCACTCTGCCTTCCTTTGAGACTGGGAATGTCCGCCATGTCTTCATATCCAGACGCTTGACAAACGTGCGGGCCGACGAAATCTTCTCGAGGTCGGTCGCATCAACATAGTTCACGGAAAATTGCGTGCAATACCGCCGGTTAGATGTGCCGGCCTCTCTCTCGAGGGAATAGCCGTCAAAGTCATCAATATCGTTGAATTCACTGAGGGAGTCTTCGCCTGTCTCCGGACCCAGCAGGGACGGGGATGTGAGAGACATGGCATTGGCAACTCCAACGTGCATCGTATCGGTTATGTTGTCGAATGCCATTCCCTGGGCTATCTCGATATACGACGTCGTGAGCGTGGTCAGAAAAATGCCATCCTGGCCGCTCCCGATGGAGTCACTCGCGCTTGCGGACATGTCATAGAAATTGATCATGATCGTCGACAGCAGTATGAATGCCCCAAGTGTCAGCAGTGTATGACCAGATCCCATGCAGTCCTCGTGTGTGTACGACAACTTCCGATGCTATGGGGTACAAACAGTATGCCGCCGGCGACGTGCCTGTTTCAGGGGAGAATGGCGGGTGGGGGGAGAGAAACTGAGCTGACGCGTGTAGTATCTTCATCGCCGGGCCGGATGTGCTCCCGGTCTGTGTACCATCTCTCTACAGCGGTGACAACAGCTATTCCAGGATCGAGAAGATCCCTTCGATCTTGCCCATGGGAGCGGAGAGCTGAACTCCGGCGACTCCATCGCGCACGTGCGCGTAGGTCTCCCGGGCGATACGGACTCCTTCCAGGAATCCTTCTTCCTTTGTCGTGGTTCTGCGCATCCGCTCCAGAATATCCGCAGGAACGCTCGCGCCGGGCACCTCGTTGTTCATGAATTCGGCATTCCGGAACGAGACAAGCGGCCAGATGCCGCAGATCAGCGGGATGCCTACGCCGGCGATGCGTTTCTGAAACTTTTCGAGTATCCGGATGTCAAACACCGGCTGCGTGATCATGTACTCCGCTCCCGCCTCGACCTTCCAGTCCAGCCGGCGCAGCTCTTCATCCAGATTGATGGCTCCCGGATTTACGCCGACTCCGATGCTGAGTGCGGTAGGCTCCCCAATCGGGTTCCCGGCAAGATCCAGCCCATGATTCAGCCGGTTGATGATGTTCGTCAGCCCGATGGCATCAACATCAAACACCGCCGTCGCCTGGGGATAATTGCCGAGCTTGGGCGGATCGCCTGTGATGGCCAGGATGTTGCGCAGGCCCAGCGCCCAAGCGCCGAGCAGATCCGACTGCATGCCGATCACGTTCCGGTCCCGGCAGGCAAAATGCAGCACCGCCTCGATGCCGACCTCCCGCTGTAGAATTGCCGCCAGCGCAAGAGCGGACATGCGGGCCGATGCGCGTGGACCGTCAGGAATATTGATCGCATCGATGCCGAAATGGTGAAGCCGCCGGGCCTTGTCTACCTGCGCCGCGGGAGAAACCCCTTTCGGAGAGACCAGTTCTACAAGCGTGACAAACTGCTTCTTGACCAGCTTGTTGCTCAACCGGGATTTCTCCTGCTGCGGGACAACCTTCACCGTTTCCGGCGCGGTCACATGCATGGCGACTGCGGGATGGTCCATGCGCGTCGCAGGCTGCAGCGCCTGCACAGCCCGCCGGATGGCACGGATGTGCCCGGGGGTTGTTCCACAGCACCCGCCTACGATGGTTGCGCCGGTCTGGATGAACCGCTTGGCGTACTCTGCGATGTATTCCGGCGACGTCATGTAGATGTTCCGCCCGCCGACGTTCTGCGGAGCACCCGCGTTGGGCTGCACCGAGATAGGCAGATCGGTAAGCGTCTTCAAAGCCTCCAGCGCTTCGAGCATCGCCTTCGGGCCAACCGAGCAGTTCAGCCCGATGACGTCAATGGCTTCCCCGGCCGTTTCCTGGACAAACGATTCAAGATGCGCTCCGCTCAGCAACATGCCATCATCATTGACCGTCACCTGGGCAATCAAGGGGATCGACGGATCAAGCGCGCGCGTGGCCCGGATGGCCCGCAGAAGCTCTGTCACCAGCGAAAACGTCTCAAGGATGATGAGGTCCACACCACCATCCAGTAATCCCTTGATCTGTTCTTCGAACGCATCCTGTGCTTCCCGGAACGACAATTTCCCGATCGGTTCAATCTGGACACCCAGCGGACCGACAGAGCCGGCAATCAGTGTTGTCTCCCCTGCAGCATGCTTTGCGATCTCCGCGCCTTTGCGGTTGATCTCATACACCCGTGACTCGAGTCCGTATGCAGCCAGCTTGAAACGGTTTGCACCAAACGTATTGGTTTCAATGACGTCCGCACCAGCCTGCACATACTCCCGGTGGATGTCGGCCACGAGATCGGGGTTTGTCAGGTTCAGTTCATCGAAGCAGGTGTTGATGTAAATGCCTTTCTCGTAGAGATAGGTCCCCATGCCGCCATCGAACACGATCACTTCGTCGCGCAGTCGATCCTGAAACGCCTTCATAGCGATCCCGCTGTGAGTGAGTCTGATTTCTTGCTCCCATTATACGAACTTTTCAGAACAAATTGGCAATCCCATCCTTGATTCTCGGAGCGGAATTGCCTACCATTTCGGCCGTGTATTGTTACCTGACCACTATCCGGTGAAGCACCAATGCCTCCGGATGGTGCTCATAGTGCAGCACAAGTCAGAACAGCGAGGAACGACGTTGTCAACATCAGTGCTGTCCACCGAGCGCGATCGCTCAAAGATTCCCGAAGAGTTTCTCTGGGACCTGTCACCGGTCTTTCCCGATTTTGCCGCATGGACTCGTGCCAAGGAAGCCTTTGTGAAGGAACTACCCCGTCTGGACAGTTTTCGGGGGACGCTCGGAAACTCTGCCGCGCATCTGCGTTCGTGTCTCGATGCGATGACCGGGCTCGGAAAGGAGTACGCCCGGCTGTACACATATGCGTCGGCTCATGCCGATATCGACACCAGAAGCAGCGACTATCTCGCCTGCCAGCAGGAGATCAGTCAGCTCGGCACCGAGATGAGTGCACGCACGGCATTCCTCGAGCCGGAGCTGCTCCGCCTTGGTCGAGAGCAGATCGACCGGTTCCTTTCCGCAGACGCGGGCCTGGCAGTCTACGGTCACATGCTGGATGATGTATTGAGACGGAAAGACCATACCGGCACAGAGTCGGAAGAACACTTGATTGCAGAAGCCGGGCTTATGGCAGATTCATCCGGCTCTATCTACACGGTCTTTTCCAACGCTGACTTTCCGTTTGCGGAGATCACGCTCAGCGACGGCAAGACCGTCAGGCTCGACAAGGCAGCCTTTCCGCTGTATCGCACCGTGCCGAACCGGGAAGACCGGAAGAAGGTCTTCGAGGCGTACTTCGGCAAGCTGCATGAGTATCGCCGCACATTCGGGACGCAGCTCTATAGTGAGGTGAAAAAGAATCTGTACTACCAGCGGGTGCGGAAGTATCCCTCCTGCCTCCACAGTGCATTGCATGCACAGAATATCCCGGTGGACGTGTACCAGGCGCTCATTGCGCATGTACGGGAGGCGCTCCCGCTGCTTCACCGTTATCTCGATCTTCGCCGGCGTCTCCTCGGCGTTGATGTGCTGCACTACTATGATCTATACGCCCATGTCGTCCCGGAACTCATGCTGGAGTACGGGTTCGCTGAGGCGAGGGATCTCATTGTTGACTCCCTTACGCCTCTCGGAGAAGAGTACACATCCGTGGCTGCGCGGGCGTTTGCAGAACGCTGGATGGACGTCTATCCGAGCGAGGGGAAGATCGGAGGGGCCTACTCCAACGGCTCCGTGTACGATGCGCATCCGTACATCCTCCTGAACTACAACGGCAAATACGACGATGTCAGCACCGTTGCACATGAGCTGGGACATACCATGCACAGCTATCTCTCGAATGCACGGCAGCCGTATGCAACATCCCAGTATTCGATCTTCGTTGCCGAAGTCGCATCAACGTTCAATGAGGCGTTGTTGCTGGAATGGATGCTGAAGACAGTCTCCGATGCGCGCATCCGTCTGACCTTGCTGATGAACTACCTGGACGGCCTCAAGGCGACAGTGTTCCGGCAGACGCAGTTTGCTGAGTTCGAATTGCGCATTCACGAACGGGCTGAGGCGGGACAGTCACTGACCGGCGATTCGCTTGAGGCACTGTACGGGGAGCTGACCCGGGAGTACTACGGGCATGCACAGGGCGTGTGCGTTGTTGACGAGGGCGTGCAGGCGGAATGGGCCGGCGTACCGCATTTCTACTACAACTTCTACGTGTTCCAGTACGCAACCTCTCTCACGGCGTCATCGGCTCTCTCGGAGATGATCCTGGAGGGAGATACCGTAGCACGGAAACGGTATCTGGAGCTGCTTTCAGCCGGCGGGTCCGATTATCCCATTGCGTTGTTGCGGAGATCAGGAGTGGACATGACCACACCTGATCCCTTCAGGATGCTGATGCGCAGGATGGAGAGAGCAATGAAGGATGTGGAGAAACTGCTTGCGGAAATCCGGACACCAGGGTGATGGTGTGCTGATCGCATTGCGCATCCTCCCCATGCTCAGGGTGGCCGCCAGCGCTGTCCGAGCACCGGCCCATGCCGCAATGGCCCACACCAGTTGTCGGTTTGCGGGCAGTCAGGCTATTTGAGTGGGTATTTCCCGAACAGCTTCTTGATCCACCGGTGCAGCGCGTGGATGGATTCCACCGGCTCCAGGAACATCAGAATGCAATCGCCTTCCACCACGGTTGCTCCCGCGTCCCGGGCGATCTTTGCAGCTGCGG
>Ga0316605_10000553_pt1 | contig 25688 bp, 25 predicted proteins | sample OWC_soil_day20_n_FD_207666 | JGI IMG/M metagenome (GOLD analysis project Ga0316605, IMG submission 207666) | Wetland soil microbial communities from Old Woman Creek delta, Ohio, United States - OWC_soil_day20_noCT | ecosystem: Environmental > Terrestrial > Soil > Wetlands | place: USA: Ohio...
TGGACAAGGTGAGGTCTCATTTTCTGTCAGTCGAAACTCCTGTTGCAAACTACGATTTTGATGGTTACAGGGTTGAATTCCCGGATTGGTGGTTTAATATCCGTCCTTCAAATACAGAGCCTTTTCTGAGGTTCATTGCAGAGGCAAAAAGCGAAAAATCGCTTAAAGAGAAAATAGAAAAAGTAAAAGAGTTGTTGAGAGAATTTGAATAAAACCGGAACAATGAGAAATATTTTCCCGATTCTTCTCCTGTTAATATTACCAGGAATTATGCTTTCAAAAGAGAAAGGCATAAAGGGCAAGATTTCTTTAAACGAGGAGAGGACTGAGTATACAGGACTAATTCCCGATTCCAGAGTAGTTGTCAACGCACCCGCAGCAGATTTCATTAATTTCAGGAAGCCTGTACGACTTATTCTTTTTGCTTTGCCCAACGGGAATTCAATTGAAAATACCGAAGGCCGCCTCCTGTTGTCAAAAACGGACGACTGGCACTTTGATATTCAGCATATCGCTGCTCAGGTAAGGTTCCTCAGGGAAAACGATAAACGGTTCAATTACATAGTTGCATATCTGGAATCCTCACAAAAAGCATGGACCGCGCATGCATCAAAATATAAGGATTCGCCTTTGATGTATTCGCATCTTGTAGACACCGTCAAAGCGATTGTCCTTGACAAATATTTTAAAAACAAACCACCGGTGAGGCTTAATGTCGTATTGGCAAGTCATAGCGGCGGAGGAAGGTTTGTCTTTAATTACCTTTTGGGAGTAAGCGAAATTCCGGAATTTGTAGAGAGATTATGCTTCATAGACAGCTACTACGGATATGAGGAGCCGTTTGCCGGAAAATTTATGAAATGGCTCAACTCGGGAAAAGACAAAATGCTGGGAGTAATATCTTATGTAGACACAACCGTTATTTATAACGGAAAACCAATTGTGAGCAAAACAGGAGGAACCGGCTACAGAAGCGAGCTTATGTACCGGAACATGAAAGAAGCCGGGGTTAAATTTAAAGACAGGGCCGATACCTCGTTTGTCCGTCATACAGCTTTTGACGGAAGGCTCAGAATTATAATAAAAGAGAATCCGGCCGGTAAAATTTATCACACTATACTTGTAGAAAAAAACGGTCTTATTCACCAATTGCTGTTCAATAGCAAATTAGAGGAGAGAGGCTACAAATTTTGGGGAGAGAGATGCTATAGCAATCTGATTAAGTAAAACTTACAGATTATGAAAAGATACCTTCCCTTGGACATTCTCAGAGGATTAACAATCTTTGGAATGGTTCTTTCGGCAATTGTTCCCTATGGTGTCCTGCCTCCATGGATGTACCACATTCAAAATCCGCCACCAACCCATGAACTCGATATGACAATTTCCGGCATAAGCTGGGTGGACCTTGTTTTTCCTATATTTATCTTTTGCATGGGAGTGGCTGTTCCTCTTGCAGGCAGAAAGAGAATTGAGGCAAGGGAGGAAAAACACGAGCCGAAGGAAAAAATCCGCAAAACATTTCTTATAGAGGTCTCTGAAAGGTTTTTAATGCTTTGGCTGTTTTCGTATCTATATCCGTTACTGGATTTCTCCGACGTAAAGGGCTGGTTGCCGCAAGTTGCAACTATTGCAGGATTTTTATCACTCTTTACCCTTTATTATATATTTCCAAAGACAGGCACATCTTCATTTTCGGTGTGGCTCATGAAATACAAAAACCAAATCCGGGTATCCGGAATTATCATAATTACTTTGCTCATTGCAGCGGGGCACCTCTTTTTTGGAGAGGTGGTATCGATACACCGCAGGGGAATAATAATCTTTTTACTTGCATTTTTGTATCTCTTTGGTTCCTTAATCTGGTATTTCACAAGGAACAATGTTCGTAACAGGGCCCTGGTATTTGGCCTTATTCTTCTTTTCTCTGCAATTACAATGTATTTTGGCCTGCAGGGGAAAGTGTATGCAATAAAAGAACTTCGCTGGATATTGAATCTTGAATATTTTTATTTTTTACTCATACTTGTGCCTGCGACCTTTATCGGGGATCTTATTTACGGAGGGGAAGGGCGGCAACATACCCGAATAATTAAAGCAGAGTTGTGGCTTGCCTCGCTCTCTCTGATTACGGGAATTGCAGCATTTTATATTGAGGGTTCAATTACAAAAGTGCCGTGCACAATCTCATACTGCTTTGTAACTCTTGGTATAAGCATATATCTGCTTATGCTTGTCCATTACATAACGCAAAGAAGGCAAAACAGCATATCAACTCTTTTTACACGAATATTCTCAGGAGCAGGCAGCAACCCGCTTATGAGTTACATTGCCTTTGGCAGTTTTGTAATACCTTTCTTCAAACTCACCGGGCTGATACTTGTCTACCAGGCTGCTTATCCCCCGGGTTATCCGTGGATTGGAGTTGCAAGAGCTTTTATAGCGGTACTCTTTACAATGTCGCTTGTAGCTCTGATGAGTGAAAAGAAAATTTTTTGGAGAGCATGATTATATATTTGAATAATAACCGGTTAAAATGACATTACCAATACTCCTCGCCTACATTCTCACCCCTGCTGCGGTTCTCTGGCTATGTTCCAAAATTCCCTTTCTGAATAAAATTGGCCCTGTTCTCCTGCTCTATCTTATTGGGGTTATAATTGGTAATTCGGGTCTTATTCCGCATTCGGCCTATTCTCTTCAGGATTTGATTGTAACGGTTATCATTCCGCTGGCAATTCCGCTTATGCTGTTCTCTTGCGATTTCCGTCACTGGGACATCAAAAACGCCTTGCTGACACTCATAACCGGTGTGATTGCAGTCGTTACGGCTGTTGTGGCGGGATTTTTTATCTTCAGGCCACTCATTGGGCGCGACCCGGCTATTGGGGACCAGATGCACAATATTGCCGGGATGCTGTCGGGGGTCTATACAGGTGGCACTCCAAATCTTGCAGCAATAAAAATTATGCTTGGCGTTCCAAACGAGACATATATCCTCATTCACTCATACGATATGGCCATCAGTCTGCTTTACCTTACATTTCTTCTATCTGTGGGTATTCCGCTATTCAGGAAAATCCTCAGGAGCAATTCGGGAAAAGAGACAGCGAAGGATAGTCACATGCCGGTTGAGTCATTTGACGAAAATCCATACAGCGATTTCTTTCAAAAGAAATATCTTATTCCGGTGTCTGGGGCAATAGGGATTTCACTTGCAATTTTTGCCGTTTCGGGCGGGGTCTCTTTTTTGTTTCCAAAAGATATGCAAACTGTAGTTGTGATTCTTGCAATTACTACGCTCGGTATTGCAGCGTCGTTTATAAAACCTGTCCGGGGAATAAAGAAGAGCTTTGATGCGGGGATGTATCTTGTATACATATTCAGCATGGTAGTGGCATCAATGGCAGACCTGTCCCGGCTTAATCTTTCAGGCGGGATATACCTGCTCCTCTACATTACTTTTGCGATATTTGGTTCTCTTGCCATTCAGCTTTTGCTTGCAAAAATTTTCAAACTCGATGCCGACACTGTGGTTATATCATCTGTTGCGCTTGTAAATTCGCCTCCATTTGTACCAATGGTTGCTGCAGCAATGAAAAACAAAAGCGTTATTATTACCGGTATCACAGTAGGGCTGGTTGGTTATGCCGTAGGAAACTATCTTGGTTATATTATAGCCAGGGTTCTGGTAAATTTTTAGAAATATAAACACCATGAAAAAAGTAACACTCCTTGCAATTGTTTCTCTCATTCTATTCTCCTCTGCTTTTGCAGAAGCTCAGGACACATTAGTTCAGGCACAGAAAAAAATTAAAAAGGGGTGGAACATCGGGCCGCTTCCTGCTATAGGATATAACAGCGACCTCGGATTCCAGTACGGGGCACTTGCAGACTTTTACTATTTTGGCGATGGCAGGACATTTCCGGAATATATTCACAAGTTCAATATAGAAGTATCCCAGTATACAAAGGGAACAGGAGTATATCACCTGTTTTATGACTCGAAGCATCTTCTCAAAGGAATCCGGACTACAATTGATATAAGTTATCTGACCGATAAAATGATGGATTTTATAGGCTATAACGGATATATGTCGGCCTATGATGCCGTTTATGCAGCTGCTAACCCTTCTTTTTATAAAATGGACCGCAGGCTTATGAGGGTTACTGCAGATTTTCAGGGTTCTCTCGGAGGTAACTGGAGCTGGGCAGCGGGAATAGGAATGTACAGCTATAAAATTGGAGAAGTGAGGCTTGAAAAATATGCCGCCGCCGATAATGTTTACTCGCATTATGTAAATGCCGGCCTCATCGGAAGCGGAGAGGCCACGGGCGGAACGAGAGTGGAATTAAAGGCCGGATTGGTGCATGATACGCGTAATAACGAAGTAGACCCAACAAGAGGGATGTGGAGCGAAGCAATACTTTTCGGTTCGCCCGGAAGCAGCAGCTATCTTAAACTTTCGCTTGTGCACAGAGGTTTCGTTCCTGTAGCCGGGGACCGTCTCACTTTTGCATACCGGGTGGCAGTTCAGGCAAATATTGCAGGTGAAGCGCCGTTCTATATGCAGCAAAACCTGACAACTCTTTATTTTCGTCAGATATCATCGGAAGGTCTTGGCGGGGTAAACACTATTCGCGGGTTAATTAGAAACAGGGTAGTAGGGCAGGGAGTTGCCTGGGCAAACCTTGAACTCAGGTACAGGTTTCTTGACTTCCGCTTTTTAAAACAAGACTGGTATCTTGCATTAAATCCGTTTTTTGACGCAGGAAGGACTATTCAGTATTACAAGAGAGATTTGATGCACCAGTCGTCCGACCCGGTTATTTTTCCTCAGGATTCAGAAGCTCTGCACATGACTGCAGGGTTGGGAATAAAAGCCATTATGAACAGGAACTTCGTAGTTTCTTTCGAATGGGGAAAACCATTTGACAAAAGAGACGGGAAAAACGGGATGAACATAGGGCTGAATTATATTTTTTAAAAAAGTTGTAACATTATTTCTCTTCATTCGTCATTAGAGCAGTATGACAGAACAGGAGTTTAACATATTGGTCCAAAGGTTAAGACCCAAACTCATTAACTTCGCAGGCGGCTTTGTAAAAACAGGAGCTGCAACTGCAGAAGATATGGTGCAGGATGCCGTAATTAAACTCTGGCGCACTCAGGAAATACAGGAGGTGAAGAATCATGAGGCACTTACGCTTCACATTCTTAAAAATGTATGCATAGATTACCTCCGCCTTAAAAAGAACAATACAGAATCTTTAAATGTAAATTCAACTCACAAGCTCACCGAAGATCCTGTTGCTGCACTTGAAAGGAAAGATCAGTTTGCTTTTTTAAGGGGATGCATAGACACTCTTCCTTCCGACCAGATGCTGGCGGTGAGACTGAGGGATATAATGGGCTACGAGATGGAAGAGATTGCTGTGATTCTTGATACTACTGAGGGAAATGTAAGGACCCTTTTATCAAGAGCCAGACAAAAATTAAGAGAAAAAATTCAAATGCGATGAAACGAGAAGAATACAGTGAAATTGAGAATCTCATAGAGAGATATTTCAACGCAGAGACAACTCTGGAAGAGGAGTCGCTTATAAGAAAATATTACAGGAACACACCTGTAAACGAGATTGAACCTCAGTTAAGAGGATATGCACAGCTATTTGGATATTTTTCAAATGAGATTGATGCTGTGGAAAGTAAACTAAGTGATACCGGTACAGAGTCGCAACCTAAAACCGGCCAATACAGGGAACCAAAGAGAGTTATTGTTAAGACTACATTTTACCGGCCTCTTATGAGATGGGGAACTCTTGCGGCAGCAGCTGTTCTGGTAGTGGCCTTCTTCCTCATCAACCCAAGGGAAGATAATTCTCTCAAGCTGATGATAGACGGTGAAAGGGTAAATAACAACGAACTCGCAATGTCTTTTGCCGGCGAACGTCTTGACAAGGTAAATGAAATGATGGGTCAGGTAAAGAAAGGTAATGATGTAATGGACCGTTTAACTTCTGTGGGCAGGGCAATGGCTCCCCTGGAAAAAATTGGAACCAAACTGACACAAAATCAGGAATAGTTCGTCATAATAGCGAGTACTCACAACAACAAAATTGAAAAAACTGAAAAATTAATAAAATGAAAAAGTTACTGTTAATAATGCTAACGGCCCTTCTTGCTCCAGTTGCACTTTCGGGCCAGTCGAAAGAGATCAATGATATCTTCGATAAATATGAAAAGAAACGCTCTGTTGAGTCAGTCGTAATATCTCCGGGGATGTTTGCAATGGCAAATCATAGTGTGAAGGACAAAGAAGCCCAGGAGTGGATTTCAAAGATTAATGAAATGAGAATTCTCAGTGTTGGCTCCGGTGTCATGGAAAACAATGTTCCTGTCAGACAATCTCTGAAAGCCGACATGGAAAAACTGATTGCAACCTTCAATTTTACAAGGGCACTTAAAGCAAAGGACAGCGAAGACGAAGTTGAGCTTTATGTGAACAAAAATAAGAGCGGCGCACTGCTTTTCCTGAACAGTTCCACAGAAGAGTATACCGTAATAGCAATGTTCGGGAACATAGACGATAAGCTTCTTAAGACAGCTATGAGTGGGGGAATCAATATTAAGTAAGCATTCCTGCCCCGTCCTGAAAAATAAGAAAGAGGCTGACCATCCGGTCAGCCCCTTTTCGTTTTAATTTCCGTCTCCGGCGGCGGGTTGCTTAGTCGGGCCAGGTTTCGGTGACGCCGTTGAAGGTAATAATCTTCTTTACGCCGTATGATGTCTGTGAGATGAGTTCTACAACGATATGGTCTATTCTCGAGGATACGATATCGTCGGAGACAAACATTTCTATCTTACCACTTATTGCAGTAAACGGAGGCAGTATATCTGAATAATTGCCGGTAAAACGGGGAACAAACTTCATAGGAGTCTTAATCGAATACTGAACATAAAAATAATCCCTTACAAAGTCTACGCCGTATGGCATATAGTTCCCGCTCCCGCTTGCAGTATATGCATAAAGATAGTTGGGATATAAAGTGCCGGCGGCCGAACCTGTAATTGTATAATCGGCAACGAAATTGTCGTTGTAACCAGGTTTTTCAGATACGGTAACCTTCCATGTCTTGTCTCCTGTACACTCAATTACAACAAAGAGAGGTGCAATTCGAGAATCATATGCATATGACGGGCTCTCGGCTTTTGCCTCCCACTTTGCACCAACAGTATGAAGAGACTTGGCGTCTGGTTTAATTACATATACATTGTTTGCCGGCCTTATTGTCCACTGCCCGGAACTAAGAGTCATTCCGTAATTGGGAAAATATTTGGCTGAGATTCCGGCCTTTTCGTTTTCCGGAGATGATAAATACAAATCAAGCTTTAAAGAAAGATCTGCGATTTCCAGCACTCTGGAGATGTTCTCGTTTGTGTTGTTGTAAATGATTACACCTGCCTGAGTTGGTTTGGGCCTGTATCCGCTCTCTTCAATAATGCAGGAGGTGAAAGCCGAAATTGCTGCTAAAATCAGTGCAGCAGATAAAATTGTTTTTTTAATTTTCATCGCTATCTCCTCCAGTCTTTTTTAGGTGTAAAACGGTATCCTGCTCCCATTGTGAATAATCCCAGAGTACCAACAGATTGTACCTCTGCAAACCAGAAGAATTTCCGGCCCAGAGATATACCAAAGCCGGTTAGCTGAATCGATGGTCCCCATTCGATATTTGTCTCGTTTGCACCAGTAGCATGGCGCCCCTCGGCAAAATTCTGGAACATGACTCCAAAGCCAAGCCCCACAGAAGAGTACATCCGTATCCATTCACGGTTGAACCAGGCAAAGCGCATGGTTGGCGTGAAGAAGAAACTGTTTGCCATCTCCCTGTCCACGACTGAATTGTCAATGGTGTTGTAGATGTTTTGAAATGTACCCGCATAGGTGAGAACGGCTCCCAGCTCGAGCCACTTTGCAACCTTTACGGACTGACTGATGTTAATTGCACCGGTAGAATATTTATTCCCGGTGTAGCTTTGAGCGTTGCGATAACTTTCTGGTAAAGATGGCATAATGCAATCGTGCCCCAGGTTATCAAAAAAATCGTAGGTTAGTGGAAGTAATCCCTGGCTGACCCTAAAGTCGGCCTCAACATTAAATTTGTTGCTTTTCTGGGCAAAGCGGAAGTTGTGCTGCCCAAATGCCATTATTGTAGATGTTACAACAATGACAGTGATTACCATTAATTTTTTGAACATGTAATTTTTTATATTGCAGTACGAAGATATAAAGAATGCCCTAAATATCAAGCAATCCTTCGGGTAGTTCTACTACAATTTCCTTTTTTTGAGAATCAAAATTGATTATAAAGTCTTCGTGAAGGGGAAGGAGGGTCTCTCCGGACTGATTTCCGCTCTTTAATATACCCAGACACGGGTTGTTGGGATAATCATAAAAGCATTTTACAACTCCAATCATGTTTCCCTCTTTGTCAAGAATGCAAAATCCAATGAGCTGTTCAAATGAGACTAACTCATCCTGCACGGTTTTTCCTACTTTTGAATTTTTCCCTTTCGGGAGTATTTCGATAAAAACAAACTCCCCAGCAACCTCGGTTGCAAGAGCTTCGGTATCGATGCTCTCAAATTTTACTATTGCCTGATTTTTTCCTTTATCCTGGATGGTGTCAATAAAAAAAGGGACCGGAAGTCCATCAAAATAGATGAATACCGGTCTCTTTTTATCGATGCCTTTCTGCAAATCAGGTGCGTATCGTATTAACAATTCGCCCTTGGTTCCGAATGACTTTAAAACCCTGGCAACAGGCAGCAAGTTATTTGCTGACGTTAGCATAAGCTACGCCTCGGTTGTTTCAGTCGCTTCGGCAGCAGGTGCCTCTTCTGCAGGAGCAGATTGAGCAACAACTTCGGCTTCTGCTTCGCGGGCAGCAGCTTCAAGTGCTTTTCTTTCGTCTTCCTTTTTCTTTGCCAATTCAGCAGCTCTTGTCTCGTTAACCTTAGCTTCCGCTTCGATTGCAGCTTTCTTTGCATCACGGCTGCTTTGTGCAAGACTTGAACTCTTAATAGAAACTTTTGAATCTTTTTCTGCAACCCATGCATTCCATTTCTGATCTGCAATCTCCTGGGTTATAGCGCCTTTTCTCACTCCCTCCTGAAGGTGCTTTCTTAAAAGCACTCCCTTGTATGAGAGGATTCTGCGGCATGTATCTGAAGGCTGAGCACCGTTGAAAAGCCATTCAATAGCTTTTTCGCTGTTCAACTCGATAGTTGCAGGATTTGTGTTTGGATTGTAAGAACCGATTTTGTCGATATAACGACCATCGCGCGGAGCGCGGCTGTCTGCCACTACGATATGAAAGAATGCAGCATTCTTTTTACCGTGACGGGACAAACGAATTTTAACAGCCATAATTCCCTGTTTTTAAAGTTTTTATAAAATTAACTTCCTAATCTTCTCGAGAAAAGGTCCGCAAATATACAATCTTTTTACTTATAAACAAGTCCGCCATGAAATTAAAAAAGGAAGGCATCGCCCATTTTGAACGATGCCAACCCATTTCTTAACCTAAAACTTAAACTTAAACTATGAAAAAACTTCACTTGTTAAAGTTGCAAATCATGTGCCAAAAGTTGGTTTTCATTGATAAAAATATTGCCAAAAACTAAATTTATTGAAGTTTGGTTATTTGGAACAGTAATGATTATTGATGAAAGGGCAGGAAGTTCAAGTTTCCTTTTTCCGAAGGAGAATTTAAAAGTAAAATCGGCAAGATTGGTGAGCAAATAATCGCTGCTCTTTTCTTTTTTAGTAACAAGCTTTGCCTTAATTGATGCGTTTACAAAACCTTTTGCAAAAACCTCACGTCCGGCAATCGTATTGTGGAAATATGCCAGGGTTCTTCCTTTGTCAAGAGCTTCACGTATTCCCGCAAGAGTGCGTTCCGAAGCCAGAACGAGTGTCATCGGGCGATGTATGCCCTCTTTTGCAAGAACTCCCTTCTCTATACTGCCGTGTGCGTCAGATGCGGAAATTACTGTTAACCCCTTTTCTACTGCCCATGCAAGAACTCTCGGGTAGAATTCGGTATTGTTGAAAACTTCAATTCCGTCTATCAGTCCCTCGCGGAACAAATCCTCCTGAAATTCTTTTATATAGGTTGAGTCAACCGCCCATCCGGGATGGTTCCAGATTATAAAAGCGCCCTGCTTTTTGGCTTCACGGATAGATGCTTTTGCGTCGGAAGTATCGATAGGATTTGCATCCTGAATAAAAAGAGCGTTGAAATGGCCCAGCGTTTTTTGGGTGCGGGTGATTTCCGTTCCTTTAATGAGCATAAATCCTGCAACATCTGCCGCTTCCTTTGCTATTGTATATGATGTGTTATGGTCGTTAACAGTGAGCTTGCGATGTGGGCGGTACTCGATATGATCTGTAATGGCTATTGCGTCCAGTCCCTCGGTCCAGGCTTCTGAAACTCTTAAAGAAGGCCATACCAGACCGTCCGAAAACATAGTATGAGTATGAAAATCACAGGTAACAACTTCATATCCCATTACTTTAGGAAATATAATCGTGTTGCGCTCTTCCGACCCGTATGACGCATAAGTCACTTTGTTGGGATTGAGATTCGTTTTTGTGTTTTGCCCCTGAAGAAGGGAACAGCAAAGAATTGCAATAAGTAATAGTGCCGGGTAAATCAGAGTCCTTTTCATTTTAATTCCTCCAGTTGTTCAAAAGGTATATCCAGTAATTTGTATTTGTCCCGCCCTTTAAGGTTAAAGTGCCACCACTCAAATTCGTAGCTTGTAAACCCGTGTGCAGTCATAATATCTACAAGTTTGCTGCGGTTTGCCAGGACGGCAGAATCGAGGTCATTGTATTTTAATGAGGCCTTTTCGGTGAAATCGTCGAACGGAGTAGGCATTGCCAGATCTTCTCCGGTTGCAAGATTTATAAGTGCGAGGTCAACCGCGCAGCCTCTGTTGTGTATGGACCCTTTCCATGGAGCAGCCACAAATGTTGTGTCGTGGTATACTTCATAGAAATACAATGTTGCAGAGTATGGCCTGTATGCATCGTAAATTTTAACTCCAATCCCTTCCTTTGCCAGTATTTGCTGGATTTTAAGCAAAGAATCGGCTGCTGCCTTTCTGAGAAAAGCACGCGGGCTGGTGTAAATTTTTGTATGAGTAAAATTGTTAGTGTCGGCGTAACGGATATCCAGTTTTATTCCCGGTATCAGTTTTTCAAGGTCCACCATGAGATTGCTGCTGTCTTCGGCAACGCTGCCCAGATAGGCTTCGGTTGTGTTAATGATATCCAGCCCGTAAGGGTTTTTTTCTTTGTCGGCATTTGAACCGCAACCTGTGAAAAAAAGGCTCACCACCATAAGGAGGATGAGCCCGGATAACTTCACTCGTAACTTAGAAAGTGATGATTCCATTATTTTAATTTATTGTAGGGGTTTAACAACTTCAATGAGTTCCGGCAGGTCCATTCCAATCTTTTTCAGGTGCTCAATTGTAGGGACTCCGTTTTTGTTCCAGCCTCTGCGGAAATAAACGGCATCAAGGAGCTTTTCATACTGATCTTCCCGATAAGCTCTTTGTTTGGCCATCTTTTCCTCAAGGGTCATTTTTTGCGGTTCCATTCCCATTTTTTCAACAAGCTGCTTGTCGTATCTCTCCTCGCGGCTGAGGTATTCCTCTTTAGTAACGGGTCCGGCTGCGCGGTATGGCTGACGGTCATGTTCGCGTGTGCCGTATCCCAGGCGAATGTTAAATACCTTCTGGAAATTGTACACCCTTTCGGACATTTTTATCATCTCCTCCTTGTCAAATTCACGACCTGTAACTGCCTTGAATATTGCAACATAGTTGTCCACGTGTTCGGGAACTTTGTTCGGTTCGGGCTGTTCGGCATTGTTTGCCGGTTCTACGTCGTTCCAGCATAGTTTGCAGAATCCTGCAAGGCCGAACCATGTGCGGAAATATGGAAAATAATGAAGTGCCTCCGCCTTGTTTTCAAAGGTTGGAATCATATTGTTTACCATATCCATAAAGATGAGCCATGCTTCGTCGTGCTGAGGCCCTTTGTTTGTCATTGCATAACCGCCCTGTTGTGCAAGAGATTCTTTTGAAAGATACATTGAGTATTCAAGACTCTTGTTCTCCATTGCAATATCGGTGAGGAATCCCTTGTCTCCCCATCCTTTTTCAATAAACATATCCTTCAGCCTCTTTACGCCAAGTCCTGCAGTAACCCCAAAGCCCTCTCCGCGTGCCATCTGGTGCAGAAGCTCAAGCGAAGCATCGGCATTGCCCCAGCTGAGGTCCACGCCGCCTGTCCGTTCTGCGTTGAGAATTCCGTTTTCCCAGCACTCCATGAGGAATCCTACTGTATTTCCCCAGGTAATGGTGCAAACTCCGTATGTGTCGCAATAGAAGTTTTGTTCAATTATATCTCTCGGATCGAATACGGCAATATTTGAGCCCAGTGCAACTGCATTTTCGTATTCAGGTCCGTCCACAATCACCTTTGAACCTTTGTATGGCCCAGTGCGAAGTTCAAAATCATCAACTCCTTTTGCACAGGCCATGTTGCATCCTATCCAGCAGCCGTCCGGAACACCCTGAGTGAAGAAAGTTTTCCACACTTCAAGGTCAATCTTCGGACAATCTTTATGGTCGCCGAATTTGTAATTCATTACGGGAAGGATGTCGTATTTTTCAAGAACTCCCATAAGGTGGGCGGTTCCTACTTTGCGCATCTGGCACTGAATATCGTCAAGGTCGCGCATCTCCTTGTTGAATCTTTTTCCTCTTTCGGCTATTGCAGGAAGGTCAACGACGTTGTTAATATTTCCCGAAACCCTGGGTATTCTTGCAACAACTGCCCTCACGTTCTTGTGCCTCATAAGGGTACCAAGACCGCCGCGGCCTGCCTGTTTCAGGCGGACTTTGCCTCTCTTAACGTCCCAGAAGGTAAAATTGAGCATGCCAATGAGAGAGTGCTCCGCAGCCTTGCCCGAAGAGACAACAGAAACATTTATTTTGTCTTTTTCATTTTCGGCAAACATCTCCAGAAGCTCTTCGCCAAGCAGGTGAGAGTCATAGCTGAGTTCGCGCGGAGTTTCGAAAATTTCCACAACGTGGTCCACTCCGTTTATAAAAATGATTACATCCTTTTTTGAATTTCCCTGAATTTCAAGTGCATCAAACCCGGCAATTTTCAGGTGGGGACCAAAGTGACCTCCCACGTTGCTGTCAATAATTCTTTCGGTTTGAGGAGATATGGCAACCACTATCGATTTTCCGGAACCGGAATATTGTGTTACCCCGCAGCACGGGCCACCGGAAATCACTATTTCATTTTCGGAATCCTGCCATTTAGTCGTAGGTTTAACCGCATCCCAGAGCATCCTGAGACCATAACCTTTTCCTCCTATAAACTTCTCTTTTGTTTCGGGGGCAATGCTTCTGACCTCTACTTTGTTTGATTCAACATTTACATAGAGGCTCTGGTCGCTGTATCCCTTGTCCATCGCTTTCCACTGGTATGGGAAAGAGGCCAGAATTGCTCTTTTTTCTTTTATCTCCTGATAGTTCATTCGATAGTTTTTTAGGTTGTTAAATAATTCGTAAATTTACGAAAAAATGTAATCCAGACAACCCGTTTTATGCCAAATTTCAACCAAATCAGGGCTATTTTGTCACAAAAAACAATAGGGATTGCCGGAGCGGGCGGGCTCGGTTCCAATTGTGCTGCATCACTCCTCAGAAGTGGTGTGGGAAAACTGATAATAGCAGATTTTGATACCGTTTCAGATGCAAATCTAAACCGCCAGTTTTACTTTCACGATCAGATAGGGGAGATAAAAGTAAATGCGCTAAGAGAGAACTTGTTAAGAATTAATCCTTTTGCCTCATTGCAGATGCACGCGGTAAAGGTTGCCCCGGACAATATAGATTTTCTCTTCTCAACCTGCGACGTAATAGTGGAGGCATTTGATGCCGCATCAGAAAAAGAGATGCTGATAAATTACATTTTAACCAATTATCCCGAAAAACCTCTTGTAGCGGCATCCGGGCTCGCAGGCTGGGGCAGTGTTGAGTCACTCAGGATTATTCAGTCGGGAAACCTGTATGTGTGCGGGGACGGCGAAAGGGAGGCCGGAGAAACAGATCCTCCGCTCGCCCCAAGGGTAAACATAGTGTCAAACCTTCAGGCAGATAAAGTGCTTGAGATTTTATTAAAAGACAGATTCTGATATGAAGATAATGTTGAACAACAGGGCAGAAATAATTGAGGGAGATGTGTTTTCAATCTCTCAGATTATGGTCATAAAATCATTCAAATTCCGTATGCTGGTCGTTCGTTTGAACGACCGACTCATAAAAAAAGAGGAATACGAAACCACTCTTGTAAAAGATGGCGACGATTTAAAGATAATTCATCTGGTGAGCGGAGGCTAGGAGTGTTCTCCCTTTTCTCCTTTATTGAATATTTCAAACTGCTGTTTCACAGATTCTTCGTGAATTGCCTCCAGCATTAGTTTAATGAATTCTCCGTCCAGTTCCAGGCCTAAAGCCTGAGCCAGCCTGTTTGTTACCATTCTGTCGTAGCGGACAGGCTGCAAAACAGGAATGTTGTTTGCCATCTTGTATTTCCCAATCTCTCTTGCAACACTCATCCTTTTTGAAAGAAGGTTAAGAATCCTGTCGTCAATTTCATCAATCTCCCTTCGCATTTCGGATAGAAACTCCGAGGTGTCCGGAGTGCTCCGGATAACGAGCAGGGAGAGTATTCTTCCAAGGGTTTCCGGTGTAATCTGCTGTTCTTTGTCGCTAAGTGCCTCTGAAGGACTGCTGTGTGATTCCACCATCAGCCCGTCGAAGCCAAGATCCATTGCCTGTTGGGAAAGGGGATAAATCAATTCCGGCCTCCCGCCTATGTGGCTCGGGTCGCAAAGTATGGTAAGTTCCGGCATCCTGCGTTTGAGCTCGATTGGAATGTGCCATTGCGGCTGATTGCGAAACAGCCCTTTCTCGTATGAGCTGAATCCTCTGTGAACAGCAGCTATTCTGGTTATTCCGCATGAGACGAGTCTCTCCATTGCTCCTATCCACAAATCCAGATCCGGATTAACGGGGTTCTTGACGAGAACCGGTATATCCACTCCTGCAAGACTCTCCGCAATCTCTTGCACTGCAAAAGGATTGGCAGTTGTTCTTGCGCCGAGCCATAAAATATCAACGCCCCATTTTAAGGCTTCCTCGGTATGTCTTGCATTCGCAACCTCGGTTGCCGTGAGCATTCCGGTCTCCTCTTTAACCATTCTGAGCCACCGAAGCCCCTCAATTCCCATTCCCTCAAATCCTCCGGGTTTTGTCCGGGGTTTCCATACACCTGCACGATAAACCTGTATACCAATTGCGGCCAGACCACGTGCCGTTGACAGGACCTGCTCCTCGTTCTCTGCGCTGCACGGGCCTGCAAACACTAATGGTCTTTTTGAGTTAATCCCTTCTATGTAAAGTGGTACTATGTCCATTTATTTAATAAAGTGTGCCTAAATTTTCCGAAAGATAGCAGTTTTTTAATATCTTTGTTCAAACTTAATTTATGAGAAACAAATCGGTTTTAGTGCTTTTCGCACTTTTTTTTACCCTCACGAGTTGCAAATATTTGCATATAGACGGGTTCAGCGGTTCAACAATTGTCTGGGAATCGGGAGCTAATAACTTTTTCAATCAGGAAGCAGCAACCAAACTTAATGCTCCGGATAAAATTCTAATCACTGGAGAAGTAAATGGAGAGCAGGTTGTTTCTCTGAAAAATCTTCCGTGGCATTCTGTTACATCACGCGATGCAGTTATGAGCGGCGACACTGTCCGCTTTGAGGGCGCTTTCCGCTATGACGGATATGCATTGTGCGATATATTAAGTTCTGTAAAAATCAACAAGAAGAGCAAAGAGGATTTCTATCCTCCGGTTGACTTATATGTTGAAGTGTGGAACGAAAAAGGGGAGTATGCGACATTCAGCTGGGGTGAGCTTTTCTATTCTGCTGATGTATATAATATAATAATAGCAAAAACCGTAACAAGGGTAATCCCCGGAAAAACAGGAGAGCTCTGGAATGTGGGAAAAGAATCTCGCCTGGTTGCAGGGTCGGACAGGCTCACTGTGCGAAATATCCTTAATCCAACTAAAATAGTAATAAAATCATTAAGCGGGAATTTTAAAGTGAACAGAGACCCTGCAAAATTTTATGCAGATAATCTTCTTATTGCCAAAGGAGACAGCATACCCGGGCAACTTGAAACTCTTCCGACAGAGCTGCCTGTTGTAACTCAGAAGACTATCTTCTATGGCCACGGGATGGGATACAGAGGAGAAAAAGAGTTTTCCGGTGTTGCCATTAATGGCATACTTTCAAAATATTATCCTTCAGACGAAAAATCTCTCAGAGAGGGTCTTGTTTGCATTGAAGCAGTGGACGGATACAGGGCTTCCTTTTCCCTTTCTGAATTAATCAACAGAAACGACTACAGAGAACCGCTTCTCATGTATGGCAGCGGTAAAGAAAAAGGCAGGGAGAGTTTCTCTCTTTATGCAGGATGTGACATGTTTGCCGACAGGGCAATTAAGGGAGTGAGCAAAATAACATTGTATTAACATAATGATATGGCAGGAAATAAGGGATCGAAGTATTACGACATATTCCTTGACTATCGCCTCTGGCTCACAAAAAGAGGTGACGGAGAAATTCTGGGACACGAACATTTCATGCTGCTAAAGAAGATTGACGAGGGAGAATCTTTCAATTATGCCTCTGAATCGCTTGGCATGAGCTACAGAAAGGCGTGGGACAGAATTCGGAATTGCGAAAAGGAACTCGGTTTTTCGCTGGTAGAAACCAGAAGAGGCGGCAAAGACGGCGGAAACACAACGCTTTCTTCCGACGGCCGGAGACTGCTGGATGCCTATATGAGCCTTCGTGCAGAGATGGATTCTCTCATTAAGGAGAATGTTAAAAAATTCTTCCATAAATTAAACGACGAACAATGAAAAATTTTATAATCGGAATATTGGTGTTATCGGTTTTGTTACTCGCAGTGTCATGCAGGGTAGGAAACAAAAAGAAGACCGATGCCGGATTGTCCGGAGATCTTATAATCTTTCACGCAGGTTCCCTCTCAATGCCATTTAAGGCAATTGCCGACACATTTATGCGCATTCACCCAAATGTAAAAGTACTGGCGGAAGCATCCGGGAGTATTGATGCCGCAAGAAAAATCACCGAACTTGGCAGGGACTGCGATATAATGGCCTCTGCAGATTATTCTGTAATAGACAATCTGCTTGTTCCGGAATATGCCGATAAAACCATTAAGTTTGCCTCAAATGAAATGGCAATTGTATACACGGAGAGTTCAAAGTATGCATCAGAAATTGATACTTCAAACTGGGCATCGGTTCTTCTCCGTAAGGATGTAATAGTGGGAAGGGCCGATCCAAATTCGGACCCCTGCGGATACAGAACACTTCTTTCACTTAATCTCGCAAAAAAAGAATTTGAAGCAGAAATTAAAGCCGGAACATTAACTGAAAACAGCAAACTGGCAATCAATAAATTTCCTGAAAATCTGCTTAAAAAAGACGATAGATTCATTCGGCCAAAAGAGGTGGACCTTCTGGCTCTTCTCGATACAAAATCGGTGGATTATATATTTCTGTACAAATCGGTTGCTGTCCAGCACAAACTAAAATATCTTGAACTGCCGGCAAAAATCAACCTTTCGGATCCGCTGCTCAATGACCATTACAGCATGGTTGAGACAACAGTAAGGGGTGCTAAACCGGGAGAAACAATGATAATGAATGGACAGGCAATGGTTTACGGGCTCACCATTCTCAGAAATTCACCAAACAGAAAAACGGCCGAAGCTTTTGTGGAGTTTCTTTTATCGGAAGACGGTGGCCGGAAGATACTCGCAGAGATGGGACAGGCTCCGGTATATGACACCAAATAAACATTAAAATATATGAATTTTAAGACAACAGGACTATTCGCCTTTTTTGTCCTCACACCTCTGTGTGGGGCGTTTGCCCAGCAGGGGGACACAGCAAAAATTTACAATCTTAACGATGTTGTAATAAGCGCAACAAAAACAAGCAGAGAATTAATCAAAACTCCGGTGAGGATCATATCGATCCCAATCCAAAGCATCAGGTCAAATTCCGTTCTCAATGCCGATGACATTCTCAGAGGCGTTTCAGGTATGTTTGTAACAAGGAACTTTGGCATTTTTGACAAACACGCATCAATTAACGGCCGCGGCGTTGGCAAAGAACAGGCCAGGACGCTCATAATGATTGACGGAGTTCCTATAAATAAAACATCAACAGGGAGCGCAAACTTTGCAATGATAAATACTGCTCTTATAGACAGGGTGGAAGTTGTAAAGGGGCCAAACTCCAATATTTATGGCGGCAGCGCAATGGGCGGCACAGTCAATTACATAACAAAAGAGGTAAATGATGGTTTTCGTGCATTTATGCAAAGCGATTTCGGGAGCTTCAACACCGTTGGAACAAGAGCAAATGTTACCCTCAAAAAAGGTAAGTTTTATATAGGTTTAAATGGCTTTGCACGCAAGAGCGACGGCTACAATTCAAGCAACAAGCCGGATTCAACAACCATAAACCTTTCTCTTAACGAAAAAAGTGCAGGAGCCATTGCCGGTTACCGGATTAATGAGAATAACACTTTAAAAATTGATTTTAACATTACAGACGCTTTAAGAGGAAAAGGGGAGCGGATTTACAGCCCTTCCGGAGTGATTGACGGGGTTAACCATTATATCAATTCCAATTACAGATTAAGCTACTCAGGTAAAGAGGGCAGTTCATCATGGAACTTTACATCATTCCTTTCCACAGAAAAATATTCGGAAATAAAATGGAAAGGCTCGGATATTTTTGACGTAGACGTAAACAGAAGCGACTATGGAGCATGGCTGTCATATAACTACGAAGGGATAAAGAATAATTCCATCGGTGCAGGAATTGAGTTCAAGGGCGGAAAAGTAGACGGCCGCGACATTTACAGAACATCAACAGATGTTGTTATCAACAAAGGAAACAGCAATTCTGTGTCTCTCTATCTGCTGGACGAAATCCGCTTATTGTCGGACAGGCTCACAATTGTTCCGTCTCTTCGCGGCGATTTGGTGTGGTTTAACAACGGAGGATTTTCAATTGAGGGAGGAACATCGGTAACGTCATATTTAAACCCGTATACAGGGTCGCTTAATAATGCAAACTGGCAGGCATTGAGCCCTAAACTTGCTCTCCGCTATGGAGTAGGTGAAAAGAGCAGAGTCTATGCATCTGCCTCAAGAGGATTCCGTCCTGGAACATTAGAAGATATGACCAGAACAGGTGCAATAAGCGGAGGAGTAATTCTGGCAAATACCTCACTAAAGCCGGAACATATTAATACCTATGAGGCCGGGGGAGACTTTACGCTGGCACGTTCACTCACTATTTCACCATCTGTTTATTATTCAATGGGCAGCGATTTTCACTATGCTGTAAATACAGGAGAAAAAATAAAAATGGGTAATAAATACCGTCCGTTGCTGAGTATGCAAAATATTGGAAAAGTGGAAATATACGGCGGGGAAATAGATGTAAATTATTCACCGTTAAAAGGGCTGGATATTTTTGCAAACTACAGCTATACGCACTCCGTAATTGTTGATTATAAGGCCAACACACTGTTCGGAGATGTGGATATAACCGGAAAATATTTGACTTTTACGCCAAAACACATGGTTAATTCCGGAGTGACCTGGAGAAACGGGATTGTAAATATTACAGCTGTTTACAGCCACCTGAGCTCTCAGTTTATGGATTCGCAGAATTCGCCCGATACAGACAAATACATTAATAACATTCCGTCATACGGAATATTTAACATGAAAATCTGGCATACCTTTAACAGTATGTTTACATTAAACCTGGGTGCAAACAACTTGTTCAACAAGCGTTATCAGGATGCCTCTTCCCAATATTCAATAGGAAGATACATCTTTACCCAGCTTAATATATCGCTGTAATTGTTGTTTGTTATTTCTCCGGAGTGTAAATGAGCTCTTCCAGAGTGCGCTTTGGTACATGATGATTCTGCTGGTCGTCGCGCCAGTATTTGAAATCGCCCTCCTTAATGTCGTCTATGACTACAACCTCTTTTGGTTTCCCGAGGGCAATAACAAGGATTGGAACAAGATGTTCCGGCAATTTAAGGAGCTGCGAGAGCGGCTCCTTTTTAAATGTAGCTATCATACATCCTCCAAAGCCGAGATCCACAGCCTGAAGAAGAATGCTCTGGGCGAATATGCCGTTGTCGCAGGAATACCCCTGAGATATATTAGTGTCGTGAAGAAGAACGATATAGGCCGAAGGTCTTTCTCCCTCAACCGGACCGTCCCACTCTTTCAGGTAACCGGCCCAGCCCAGGTTGGGATATATTTTACTGTTCATTTCGCAATCGTTGCTTATATAGAATTTTATAGGCTGAACATTTCTTGACGAGGGCGAAAGTCTGGCTGCATCTACCATCATTTTCAACTGCTCTGCAGTAATGGATTCACTTTGGAAAAACCTTCTGTAGCTTCTGTTTTGTCTGAATGGTATCATATTTCAAATAGAGTTAATAAGTTGTTTAAATCAATTGCTTTAGTTAGTCTGGGATGGTCAATCTCCTCTGTAACTTCGTGTGCCCATATAATTTCGGAGGGGATATATACTGCATTTGCACCTATTTCCAGAACAGGCAGGATATCCGATTTGAATGAATTCCCAACCATAAGGAACTGTTCGGGTTCAAGGTTGTGGAGGCGAACAATTTTCATGTAATTTTCGGAATTCTTCTCACTCATAATCTCTATATGAGAGAAGTATTTTTTAAGCCCGGAACGGGCAATTTTTGACTCCTGTTCCTTGAGGTCGCCCTTTGTTGCAAGCGAAAGCTGGTATTTAACGGAGAGTTTTTTAAGTACACTCTCTGCCTGTGGGTAGAGGGCCATCTCACGGCCAATCGTATCCTTCCCAATCGATATAAGCTTAAGTATATCTTCGTTGGTGAGAGTCCCACCGCTTATCTCAATTCCACATTCGATAAGAGAAATAATAAATGGCTTTGAACCGTAGCCCAAAAGAGGAAGGTTCTCCTTCTCGACCCTCAGCAACATCTCGTTGGCAACCTCTGCACTGCAATATTTCTCCATCATCTTCCCAAAACGCTCCTCTGCTCTCCTGTAGTGAAGTTCATTTTCCCACAATGTATCATCGGCATCAAAGGCTATAAGTTTTATATTGCTGTTGAATTTTTTACCTGTTTCCATGTTCAATTGTCTGTCAGATTGCAAAGATATTCAAAAGGCTCGAACAATATGCCACTTATCGTGCCACGACACCCAGGTACCCAGAAGTACAGGGTACAAAAAAACTGCCGCAATCAAAACGACTGCGGCAGCATTTAAAATATTTAAGCAAAAGGATTATTTCGCAACCCTTTCAAGCCATTTGACCATGGAGAGCATCACCAGCATCGAGAGCGAGCAGGCGACAGCAAACACCATCCAGCAAGCCCAAAGCGGAACTGAAGTGTAAAGAAGACCTCCGATGAAAAGAATAGAGTTTCCAATTGCTGTAGCGGCAAGCCATGCACCCTGCATCAATCCCTGAAGGTGAGGAGGAGCAACTTTTGAAACAAATGAAAGCCCCAGAGGCGAAATGAACAGTTCGGCAACAGTAAGAATAAAGTACATCCCTACCAGCACAAATGGAGTAAGCTTCATCGCCGAAAGGCTGTCTCCGGACATGTTAACGAGAGCAGATTTATCAGGTAAAGCCATTGAAACAACAAGGAGGAAAATATAGGCAAAAGCAGCAATTCCCATACCTATTGCTATCTTTTTAGGAGTAGAGGGCTCTTTGTCTTTTTTTCTCATTGTGCCAAAAAACCACATTATGATAGGAGTAAGGAACACTACAAAGAACGGATTGACAGACTGGAAGATTTCGGCACCTTTAATGGATGTGAATCCCAAATCTATGTTGATTACGTTCAGGTTAATATAGTCCCTTGCAAAGTATGTAAGCGAATAACCGTTCTGGTGGAAAGAGAACCAGAAGAAAATTACAACACCAAATACTGCAAATAACGCATATATTCTTTGTTTGACTTCTGATGCAGCCATGGTGATTTCCTCTTTTGAAACACTCTTGCTGTCCTTGCTCTTAACCTTTGTAGCAGCAGGATCCGGAAACTGATTCTTGTTTATCATGTAAATAATAAACGAGATGAAAATGGCAATTATTGTTGCAAAAAAAGCAAAGTGGAAACCTCTGTTGAAAACGTCAAGGTACTGATTGCAGAATGCAGTCAAATCTGAAACAGGAGTACCGTTAAGTGTAACCTGTGAAGCGTAGGTGGTAAGATTGTTTAGCTGCTCCGCACTCATTGAGGCTTGGTTGCCAATGTACTGGTGGGCAAGTTCAGGAAGCTGGGCGTTATAATCAAAACCATTGGTTTTTAACCACCAGTTTCTTACAGCAATGGCTATAAATGGTGCAAAAAATCCACCGATGTTGATAAACATGTAGAAAAGCTGGTAACCGGCATCCCTCATGTCTCTTCTTGGTTTGCCGTTTTCGTCAACACCAAACTCCTTAGCAATACTGTCTTTGTAATCCTGTCTGTCGTACATTTGGCCTACAATAGCCTGGAGGTTGCCTTTGAAAAGGCCGTTACCAAATGCGATAACAAGCAAACCTAAACATGTAACTGCAAGAGCAATAGGCAGATTGACAACAGGTGTCTTGGTGGGAACTGCAATAATTGCATAACCTACAGCCATAAGAATCAGGCCCCACATAATTGTTCGTTTGTAGTTGCGGGTTTTGTCTGCAATAAGACCTCCCACAAGTGCCAGAATATATATAGAGGCATAGAATGCCGAGTATATAAATCCGGTTGTAGTTTCCGATAAACCAAATTTGGATGAGATGAACAATGTGAGAATTGCCATCATGATGTAGAAACCGAAGCGTTCACCCATATTTGTGAGGGCAGCTGCAAGAAGTCCTTTTGGATGGTTTTTAAACATAGTAATTAATATAATTTTAGTTAAAAATTTGCAGTTAAGTACGCAAAAATAGTAAAAAATGGATAACTTTGTTAGCTCTACAAATATAAATTATAATTATTCGCAGATGAACAGGTTTTTAAAGTTAACGGTAACTATAGTTGCTCTTTTTGTTTTTATTAATGGAAAATCACAGGTTCTGGCACCGGGCGAAGTAGTTCCTCAGGGTGCTATCGTATATTCATTACCCCTTACCTCCTTCAGATTTGTAGCAGAAGCGTCTCATGAGTCCTTCATTGCAGGCCCTTATGCGAAATATGCTCAAAAATACCTGGGAATTCAGGCACGCGAAACCAGCGGCGATACATATACTCTTAATTCAGTTCAGCTTATTCCGTATACAGAAGCCGACCGCAGTTCCAATATCGCCCTCAATATTGGAAACTCTAAAACAGCATCTGCAAATTTTCTTGAAATGACAAGCCAGGGCCTTATTATCTGGTCCGATTCACGTGTTGCAAAAGGAGGGAGCATGAGGTTCCCTGCTAAAGCGGATATGGCTGCGTTTGAAAAGAGCCAGTCGACATCAAACCTTACAAGCGTAAACACTACTTTGTATAAAACCGTACAGACAGCTACAGGCCTGGAGAGAGTTCCTGTTCAGCAGAGTCAGGTTGTGGAAAAAAGCCTTGAAAAAAGAGCAGAAGAGACAGCGGGTCTTATTTTCCGTCTCAGAACAAAAAGAATGGAAATTATAACTGGCGAAACCGATGCTACATTCAGTGGAGATGCATTAAGAGCGGCAATAGATGAAATAAACAGGCTTGAAGACGAATATCTCACTCTCTTTACCGGTAAAAGTGTTTCTGATACTCAAAAGATGGAGTTTGATGTCGTGCCTAAGGCAGAAAATACAAAGCAATTTTATGTTGCCTTCAGGATTTCAGAAAGTCAGGGACTCCTCACTTCGGACAATGTATCCGGCAGGCCAATCGTGCTGGAACTTATCCAGGACGGGGACAATGCTGCAAAAGTAAATATGGACCTCACGCTTGCAAAAGGAAGAGTCCTTTACAGAAAACCCGCAATAATGAACGCCAGAGTTTCTGATGGGCAGAACCTTCTTCTCCAGACAAGGGTGGCTGTTTATCAGCTTGGCAGTATGCTCTCTTTCCCAATAGAGATTGCAACAGGAAAATAATCAGGATATTATAATAATTTTTAAAACTATACATAATGAGTATTTCAGAATTAAAACCAACAAGAGTGTGGAAAAATTTCCATTCACTCACTCAAATTCCCCGCCCGTCTAAAAAAGAGGGCAAGGCTGTCCTGTTTTTGGAAAAATTTGGCAAGGATCTTGGCCTGGAAACAATCAAAGATGAAATTGGTAATGTAATTATACGCAAACCTGCCACACCGGGAATGGAGAACCGTAAAGGAATTATCCTTCAGGCCCATATCGATATGGTTCCTCAGAAAAACAGCGATAAAGTTCACAATTTTGAAACAGACCCTATCATTCCAAGAATTGTAGACGAGTGGGTATATGCCACCGGTACTACCCTTGGCGCCGACAACGGAATGGGGCTCGCTGTTGCCATGGCAGTTCTTGAGGCTAAGGATCTGGTTCACGGACCTGTTGAGGCTCTCTTTACAATTGATGAGGAGACAGGCATGACAGGTGCGCGCCTTCTTAAGCCCGGTATCCTTAAAGGAGATATACTAATTAATCTTGACTCGGAAGACGAAGGTGAACTTTATGTTGGATGCGCCGGCGGACTGGATGCAACTGCAAAATTCACATATACCGAAGAAGCTGTTCCTGCAGGAATGACAGGATACAAACTTTCAATTACAGGTTTAAAGGGCGGTCACTCCGGAATGGATATTATCCTTGGCAGGGGCAATGCAAACAAATCAATGGTAAGAGTACTTCTTCCCCTTATTAAAGAATTAGGTGCAAGGGTTGCTTCAATTGAGGGCGGAAGCCTGCGCAATGCAATTCCAAGAGAGGCATTTGCTGTTCTGGCTTTACCAAAAAGCAAGGAAGCTGCCGCAATGAAAATCGTTGAAGAACACTTGGCCGGAATGAAATTCGAGTTGTCTGCACAAGACCCCGATGTTAATGTAACACTGGTCCCTTGTGAAACTCCATCAAAAGTAATTGATGCAAAAACTGCACTCAATGCTGTGCTTGCTGTTTATGCTTGTCCAAACGGAGTTGAGAGAATGAGTGACGCCGTGCCGGGTCTTGTTGAAACTTCAAACAACCTTGCGATTGTTAAATCGGAAAATGGCGTAATAGCTGTTAAATGCCTTATGAGAAGTTCTGTGGACTCTGCAAAGGATATGCTTGGAGCATCTTTGAGTTCCGTTTTCGAACTTGCAGGCGCTCAGGTTGAATTGACAGGCGGGTATCCGGGATGGAAACCAGATATGAACTCGGCTATTCTTAGCACAATGAAGGATGTTTACAAAAAACTGTACGGAACCGAACCTA